>Ga0172367_10000151_pt1 | contig 105943 bp, 90 predicted proteins | sample Lak10m_FD_114542 | JGI IMG/M metagenome (GOLD analysis project Ga0172367, IMG submission 114542) | Freshwater microbial communities from Kabuno Bay, South-Kivu, Congo - kab_022012_10m | ecosystem: Environmental > Aquatic > Freshwater > Lake | place: Democratic Republic of the Congo: South-Kivu... | reverse complement strand
GCCTCGATCAATCTGCATCTCTCGTCAGCGGGAGGCGAATCATACAGCGTCCAAAACCGCTGTCAACCACCTCTTTCAACCGCTTTCGATCAATCCGACCGAAGCCACCAACAGGACTCAACCACCACCCTGCCAGCGCGGCGCATTCTACTCGAATCCGCCACCAGTGCAACCCTTTTATTTAGCTAACCCTTTGATTTACAAGAGGTTTTGCTTGAGGACTACGCCGGAAGTGGTGCGCATTATAGGCACCTGAAAACAGCCGTCAACCGTTTATTACGGTTTTGTTGCGAACTTTGTTCTTTCGCGTACGGACTCGCCCCAGAGCAGAAGCCGCGGCTGGAAATCGTAGAGCAAGCAGGATCGCGGCCACGCCAGCATAAAGCGCCCACCTGCCAGCATCGGCACGTACGACCCAGAGCATATGCAGCAACACCACAATGACGATGACGTAGATCAGCTGGTGTAAGGTTTTCCAGCGCTTACCGAGACGGCGCATGCTCCATCGAGAGGAGGTAGCGGCCAAAACTGTCAGCCCCAGCAACCCGAGCATCCCGACGAGAATATAGGGGCGCTCGCTCAACTCTTCGGGCAAACGTGAGAATTCAGCACCCAACAGAAAGAAAAGGTAGCTAGCGAGATGCAGCAATGCATAGCTGAAGCACCAAAGTCCAAGCTGTCTCCGCACAGCGAGCCAGCCGCCCCACCCCGTGACCCGCTGCAGGGGCGTCATGGCAAGCGTCAGAAGCAAGAGAACCAACGCGCCCTGCCCGAGGTTATCCACCAGCACCTTTCCCGGATCGGGACCCAGCGCAAGCGTCCAGGCGAGATACAGCCAGTACACAGGCACGCTCGCGGCGCATAGAAATACGCACAGCCGCCACCACGGGTAGCGAATCAGTAGTCCTTGGTGAGATCCATCGAGGCGTACAAATCCGCCACCTGATCGGCATAGCCATTGAACAGCAGCGTATCCCGCACGTTGGGGCTGAAAAGGCTGCCTGGAAGGCGCCGCTCACGAGCCTGCGACCAACGTGGATGGGAAACTTGCGGATTTACGTTGGCGTAGAACCCATACTCTTCAGGAGCCATCGACTGCCACGTCGTACGCGGCTGCTCGCGTACAAAGCTGATCCGCACGATCGATTTGATGCTTTTGAAGCCATACTTCCAAGGTACGACCAGCCGCAGTGGTGCGCCATTCTGATTAGGCAGTACCCGCCCATACATTCCAACCGCCAGCAGGCTGAGGGGGTGCATCGCCTCGTCCATGCGCAATCCTTCTACGTACGGCCAATCGATCAACGCAAAGCTGGAGCGAGTTCCACGCATCTCGTCGGGCCGGTAGGCCGTTTCGAAGCGGACGAACTTCGCAGCTGAAAGGGGGCGGACCATCTGAACAAGGTCGGCAAGCGGAAATCCCAGCCAGGGGATCACCATGGACCAGGCCTCCACGCATCGCAGCCGATATATCCGCTCCTCCAGCTGGCCTTCAGTAAAAAGGTCCTCGAGCGAATAGCGCCCCGGCTTTTCGACTTCGCCATCAACCAACACTGTCCACGGCTCGACTTTCAACTCCGCGGCGTAACGGGCTGGATCGCCTTTGTTGGGACCGAACTCATAGAAGTTGTTGTACTGGGTGGCATCGGCATACGGCGTGATGGCTTCGCCTTGCGCGACGACGGCGCGCCAGCGGGCGTCGCCCAGCTTGCCAACAAACCAAGGCGGGGCTGGAGACGCTGGGACGCCGGGATATTGCTCGGCCGCCCTAGCCAGCAAGGGCACCCCCACGGCCGCTCCGGCAAGCGCCCCCCCCTGAATGAAGCGACGCCGGCTTCGATAGATCGCCTCCGGCGTCACCTCGGATTCATGACAATCACCGCCTGCGGGGATTCTGATGAGCATGGCCAGCTCCGCGTATCAATTACAGACGAGCAATACGCGCAGCCAGGGGGAAAATCAACCCTCGACGCGCTTGCGCCGACGCAGTTGCATCAGGTACTGAACGGGACCCGAAACTGCATAGGCGAGGAAAATCAGCAGGAGAATACGAGGCGGGTCGCTGAATACCACCGCAAACACCAGCACCACGACCAGAATCGCAACGAAAGGAACGCGCCCCTTCAGATCGAGATCCTTGAAGCTGTAGTACTTGATGTTGCTGACCATCAGCAGACCGGCAGCGGCTACCATCAGCGCAAAGAGCATGACCAGCACCAGCGGCAGGTCGGCGCCGCGAATACCCGTCTCGTCGAGCGCCCACACCGCCCAGACCCAACCGGCCACCACACCTGCTGCAGCCGGACTGGCCAGCCCGATGAACCAGCGCTTGTCCACCTTGCCGATCTGCGTATTGAAGCGCGCCAGGCGCAGCGCGGCGCAGGCAACGTAGATAAAGGCGACCGTGAGCCCGACATTACCCAACCCCGACAACGCCCATTCATACGCCAGCACAGCGGGCGCCAGACCGAACGCCACCATATCCGACAGCGAGTCGTACTCGGCACCAAAGGCACTCTGAGTATTGGTCAGGCGCGCAACGCGTCCGTCCAGACTATCAAGCACCATCGCGACAAAGACCGTCGCCGCGGCCACATAAAAATTGCCGTTGATCGCCGTGATGATCGAGAAGAACCCTGCGAAAAGGTTGGCAGTGGTGAACAGGTTCGGCAGCAGGTAGATGCCCCGGTGGCGGACCTTGCGGCCGTCGGCCTCCTGGGTTTCCTCCACATGCTCGTCGATCGGCAGAATGCTCTCTGGCTCGACTGGCTTGTTCGGCTCTTCGGATTGTCCACTCATGCGCATTCACCTTCTACAACAGGTACGGATAGATTTCGACCAGATCGGCACACCCACGGTTCAGCCTGGCCAAACCCGCGATTTATACCAGAAGCCTGGGGTGCAGAACGAAAAAACGCGGCCGAAGCCGCGTTTTCTTGAGCAGAAAACCGATCAGTTCTTGCTCTTGTCGACGATCTTGTTCGCCGCGATCCAGGGCATCATCGCGCGCAGCTTCTCGCCGACCACTTCGATGCCATGGGCCGCGTTGTTGCGGCGGTAGGCAGTCATGGACGGATAGTTGGCAGCACCTTCGGTGATGAACATCTTGGCGTACTCACCGTTCTGGATGCGCTTCAGAGCGTTGCGCATGGCAGCACGGGATTCGGCGTTGATGACTTCCGGACCGGTGACATACTCGCCGTACTCGGCGTTGTTGGAGATCGAGTAGTTCATGTTGGCGATACCGCCTTCGAACATCAGGTCGACGATCAGCTTCAGCTCGTGCAGGCACTCGAAGTAGGCCATTTCCGGAGCGTAGCCCGCTTCGACCAGGGTTTCGAAACCGGCTTTGACCAGCTCGACGCAACCGCCGCAGAGAACGGCCTGCTCGCCGAACAGGTCGGTTTCGGTTTCGTCCTTGAAGGTGGTTTCGATGATGCCGGTACGACCGCCGCCGACGCCACAGGCGTAGGACAGCGCGACGTTACGGGCATTGCCGGACGCGTCCTGGTAGATCGCGATCAGGTCAGGGATACCGCCGCCACGGACGAACTCGGAGCGCACGGTGTGGCCCGGAGCCTTCGGAGCGATCATGATCACGTCGAGATCGGCACGCGGCACGACCTGGTTGTAGTGGATCGAGAAACCGTGGGCGAACGCCAGGGTGGCGCCCTGCTTCAGGTTCGGCTCGATCTCTTCCTTGTACAGGCGACCCTGGAATTCGTCCGGGGTGAGGATCATTACCAGGTCGGCGGCAGCAACGGCTGCCGGCACGTCGCTGACCTTCAGGCCATGCGCTTCGGCCTTTGCGATGGAGGACGAGCCCGGGCGCAGGCCAACGGTGACGTCGACGCCGGAGTCCTTCAGGTTGCACGCATGCGCGTGGCCCTGGGAGCCGTAACCGATGATGGCGACCTTCTTGCCCTGGATGATGGAGAGGTCGCAGTCTTTATCGTAAGAAACCTTCATGAATTACCCCTGTTGCCGGCCTCGTGGGCCATTCGATAAAACGTTGCTGACTGACGAGACGAGGTGTCCGCCAGCCGTTAGATACTCAGCACTTTGTCGCCGCGAGAGATTCCGGTGACACCGCTGCGCACCACCTCGAGGATCGAAGCGGTACCAATGGCCTGGATGAAGCTGTCCAATTTGTCACTGGTTCCGGCCAGCTGAATGGTATAGACGCTGGTGGTCACGTCGACGATCTGTCCGCGGAAGATGTCGGTGGTGCGCTTGACCTCGGCGCGCTGGGCGCCGGTGGCCTTGACCTTGATCAGCATCAGTTCACGCTCGATATGGGCGCTCTCCGACAGGTCGACGAGCTTGACCACTTCCACCAGCTTGTTGAGGTTTTTGGTGATCTGTTCGATCACTTCCTCATGGCCCACGGTGGTCAAGGTCAGACGCGACAGGGTCGGGTCTTCGGTCGGCGCCACGGTGAGGCTTTCGATGTTGTAGTTGCGCTGCGAAAACAGGCCGACCACACGAGACAGCGCACCCGGTTCGTTTTCCATCAGCAGGGAAATGATATGTCTCATGATCAGGTCCGCTCCGTCTTGCTCAGCCACATGTCACGCATCGCGCCATCCTTGATCTGCATCGGATAGACGTGCTCGGCGGTGTCGACGGCGATATCGAGGAAGACCAGGCGATTCTTCATGGCGAATGCCTCTTCCATCATCGGCTTGAGGTCCTTGAGATCAGTGATGCGCATGCCGACGTGCCCGTAGGCTTCGGCCAGCTTGACGAAGTCCGGCAGAGACTCCATGTACGAGTGCGAGTAGCGACTGTTGTACACCATGTCCTGCCACTGGCGGACCATGCCCAGCGCACCGTTGTTGAGGTTGATGATCTTCACCGGCAAGTCGTACTGCAGGCAGGTGGACAGCTCCTGGATGTTCATCTGGATGCTGCCTTCACCCGTCACCACCGCGACATCGGCTTCGGGGAAGTTCAGCTTCACCCCCATGGCTGCCGGCAGGCCGAAGCCCATGGTGCCGAGGCCGCCCGAGTTGAGCCAGCGGTTGGGCTTGTCGAACTTGTAGTACTGGCAGGCGAACATCTGATGCTGACCAACGTCCGATGCCACATAGGCCTCGCCCTTGGTCACCTCGCAGAGCACCTCGATTGCGGCCTGCGGCTTGATGATCGAACCATCGCCCTCGTTGTAGGGGAACAGCCGGCCATTGCCGCGCCACTCGTCGATCTGCTTCCACCAGCTGGCCACGGTCTCGGCATTCGGCGCCTGGCCGATCTCCTTGACGATGGCGACCATCTCGGTCAGCACGCTGTCGACTGGGCCAACGATCGGGATATCTGCCTTGATGGTCTTGGAGATGGATGCCGGATCAATGTCGATGTGGATGATCTTCGCATTCGGGCAGAACTTGGTCGCGCCGTTGATGACGCGGTCATCGAAACGCGCGCCGACCGCCAGAATCACATCGGAGTGATGCATCGCCAGGTTGGCGGTGTAGCTGCCGTGCATGCCGAGCATGCCGACGAACTGGCGGTCGCTGCCCGGATAGCAGCCCAAGCCCATCAGCGTATTGGTCACCGGCAGGTTGAGCATCTTCGCCAGCTCGGTCAGTTGTGCCGAGGCCTTGCCTAGGATCACGCCGCCACCGGCGTAGATGATCGGACGCTTGGCGCCCAGCAGCAACTCCGCCGCCTTGCGAATCTGCCCCGAATGCCCACGTACGGCCGGGCTGTACGAACGCAGCTTGGCCTTCTTCGGATAAACGTATTCGAATTTTTCGGCCGGGTTGGTCATGTCTTTCGGAATATCGATGACAACCGGCCCTGGACGCCCGGACTCTGCGAGGTAGAACGCCTTCTTCATCACTTCGGGAATTTCCGAAGGATGCTTGATCATGAAGCTGTGCTTAACGATCGGCCGGGAGATGCCGATCATGTCGGTTTCCTGGAAGGCGTCGGTGCCGACCATGGTGCTCGGCACCTGACCGGAAATGACCACCATCGGGATCGAGTCCATGAAGGCAGTGGCGATGCCGGTGATGGCATTTGTCGCGCCAGGGCCGGAGGTCACCAACACCACGCCGGCCTTGCCAGTCGCGCGCGCATAGCCATCAGCCATGTGGGTGGCAGCCTGTTCGTGGCGAACCAGGATATGTTCGATGGCCTTTTCCTTGAAAAGCGCATCGTAGATATGCAGAACGGCACCGCCCGGGTACCCGTAGATGTACTTAACGCCTTCGTCACGCAGGGAGCGGACGACCATTTCAGCGCCGGATAAGAGTTCCACGTTGTTCACCTCTGAAACGCCAGATAGCGGTCCAAGCCGGAGCCGCCAGAAATAGGTTTACTGCCAACAGGGCATGAGCGACGGTGGTCGCCGACTACGTCAGCCACTGATTGAGCCAGTATTGGAAGAGTCCCTGGTGTCGCGGGCTCTCCACCCAGCGCGAGGTAACGCGTTGCGGGTGATGCAGGTCGGCGCGGGTAGCACCTCATGTCTGTCTAGACTGAGCCGGTATCGCTTGCGGCGAGGCGACTCAGGACAGCAAGCCTCGGATTGTTCGGATTCGGCACCCGCAAGTCAAGCCTGCCGTTGCGTTTGGCCAACCTCGAGCTGTGACGGGGCGCAGAAGCGCGGCGCTGTCTTTTGGGTATAGTGGAGGCCGTTTTCCGACCCGATGAAGGTAACAGCATGCGATTGATGTTTCTTGCGAGCGGCCTGATGCTGGCCCTTTGTGGCAACGCCATGGCGGCCCAGGTGTACAAATGGGTAGACGCCCAGGGCGTCACGCATTTTGGCGCTCAGCCGCCGCAGGGGCAGCAGGTGGAAACCGTGAACACGGTCGTCGCGCCAGGCAAATCGGTAACGCCACCGGCACCGGCGGTTCAGGAAAACGACGCCGAACCCGACCAGCGCACCATTGACCGCAAGGTCAAGCAGCAAGTGGCCGCGCAGGAGGCCGAGCGCAAGCGTTATTGCGAAACCCTGCGTACCAACCTGGCCCAGCTGCAGAACAATCCGCGCGTGCGGGTCGAAGATAATGGTGAAACGCGGCGGGTCACCGAGGAAGAGCGGCAGGCGCGAATCTCGGAAACCCGCGACAAGATTGCGGAAAACTGCAACTGAGCGCCATCTGAGCGACTGGCGCCGCCAAACGCGGCGCTAGCGTGAAGAGCTGTCGATCAGCGCATCGAAGCCGCGCAGGGCCTCAAGCAGCGTCACCACCTGGGACTCCCGATAGACCACTTCGGCCATGGCGCAGATGCCGGAGGCGGCAGGCAAAGGCTGATCTGCCTCGACGATGGCCTTCATCCGCGGCAGGAAAATCCACTGCAACCACTGCTCGAAGCGCAGCGTGTCGACGCAGAACGGCTCCACGCTGGCCAGAGCCTCTGGCGCCGGCGAATCCACACTCCACAGCCCCAGCACCCGCAGCTCGCGCTCGATCAGCAGCAGCTGCTGGGCAATCTCCGGCAGCCGGCGATCCATCACAGACTGACCTTGGCCCGCTCACGGGCCTGGGCCGCACCCGCACTGTCGCCCTGCCGCTCACGCGCCTGGGCGATCAGCTCCCAGAGACTGGCCTGCAAGGCTGGCCGACCACTGGCGTAACTCAACGCTCGACGTGACAACTGTTCGGCCTGGGTCGCGTCGCCCTGAGCCAGACGGACCTGGGCGAGACGGTAAAGCACCTGAGGCTCACGTGGCGCAATGCGCTGAGCGCGCTCGAGGCTCGAGGCGGCACCGTTCAGGTCGCCGCCACCCTGCTGCTGCTGCGCGGTGGTGAGCAACGCCAGGACCGGGCCATCAAGCTGCTCGTCAGCCGCCAGACCGCTACCTGAGGAAGGAATGCCGCTGGGCATGCTTGGCTGTGGCGTGCTGGGCGGTGCGGAGATCGATGGTGCGGGCTGCCAGGCTGGCTGCGAACCGCTGGCGGCGCCACTGGAAGAAGAAAAAGGCACGTCCGGCGCTGCGAAGGTTTCAAGGGGCGCCGATGATCCTTGCGGCACCATCACCACGACACCGGAATCTTCCTGCTGCTGCCGTGGCACCTGGGCCGGGGCCGTGGCAGCGGGTGCGCGATAGGCCTGCCGCGCGGCCATTTCCTCGGAAACAGGCGCGCCGGCGTCGACGACGGGTATCGAACGACGGTCCACCGTCGCGCAACCCTGGATCAGAACCACTGCTGCTACAACAGCTATCCACTGCTTATTCACTTTCTGACCTCTTCACAAAAAAGCACGGAATGCACGTCGGCTGCACCATCACTGCAACCAGCCACGCACCCAATCCATGACCGACTCTGCAGGGGCCTGTATGCCGCAGCCCGGCCCCGGCGCCGGTTCGCTGCCGCGAATATAGGGCATCTGCACAGCATCCGGGCAGCGTTCGTCGGTACCCAGTCCGCTACGGGCATCGACCCAGGCGTAGGTGACATTGTCCGGAACCGGCATCTGCAACGGCAGCGGGTCGGCCCGTCGCATGAAGTCGGTCCATACCTGCAGCGCCCCGGTGGCACCGGTCAGAGACGTCTTGCCGTTGTCGTCGCGCCCCAGCCAGACCACTGCCAGAAGATCCTGGCTGAAGCCGGCGAACCAGCTGTCACGCGAATCGTTGGTGGTGCCGGTCTTGCCGGCCAGATTGAGCGACTGCGGCAGTCGGTTGTACGCCGAGCGCCCAGTGCCCTCGCGCATGGCGCGCTGCATGGCGTACTGGGTGAGGTAGATCGCACCCGGATCGAAGCGCTGCTGAATCTGGAACGGATAACGCTTGAGCGGCTCGCCGTCGGCCGTCAACACGCTGCGAATGCCCCGCAGCGGGGTGTTGAAGCCACCGTTGGCAAGCGTCTGATACATGTCGGCCACTTCGATCGGACGCAAGCCGCCGGCCCCCAGCAGCATCGACGGGTAAGCCGGCCATTTGGGTGATGCACCCAGGCGCTCGAGCGTCTTCAGCACGTTCGGCACGCCCAGATCGAGCCCGAGCCGCGCGGTCGACAGGTTGTAGGAATTGGCGAGCGCCTGATACAGGTACACCGTTCCATAGGCCTGACGCCCATAATTCTGCGGCTTCCAGACCTGCCCATCGGCACCTTTCACGGAGAAGGGCTCATCCTCGAGCAGACTGGTCAGCGTGTACTGGCTGGGCTTCTCCAGTGCGGCCAGGTAGATGGCCGGCTTGATCAGCGAACCGATCGGTCGTGAGGCATCCAGTGCCCGGTTGAAGCCGGCAAAGCCTGGTTGGCGGCTGCCCAGCATGGCCTGGATCTCACCGGTTTCCGGATTGGTGACGATCATCGCGCCCTCGACGCCCTCGGTGGCCTTGCCGAGTCGCTTGAGGGTTTCGCTCATGGCCTGCTCGGCCTTCAGCTGAAGCACCGGATCGAAGCTGGTGAATACGCGCAGCCCTTCTTCGGTAAGGTCCTCGTCCCGATAGTCCTCTCGCAGCTGGCGCTTGACCAGGTCGAGGAAGGCCGGATAGGAACTGTCCGCCATGCTGCCGCGCTGGGTTACCCCCAGTGGCGCCTGCTTGGCCTTGGCCGCCTCATCGGCGCTGATGACCTGCTGCTCGGCCAAAAGATCGAGCACCAGATTGCGCCTTTCCAGGGCACGCTCGGGATTGCGCCGCGGGTTGTAATAGGTTGGCCCCTTGACCATGCCGACCAGCAACGCCACCTGCGGCAGCTTCAGCTCGGCCAGCGGCTGACCGAAGAAGTACTGACTGGCCAGGCCGAACCCGTGCACCGCGCGACGACCATCCTGACCGAGAAACACCTCGTTCAGATAAGCCTCGAGAATTTCCTGTTTGTCGTAATGCAGCTCAAGCAGCACCGCCATCATCGCTTCGGTGATCTTGCGGGTCATGCTGCGCTCGTTGGTCAGGTAGAAGTTCTTGACCAACTGCTGGGTCAGGGTACTGCCACCCTGGCGAACCTGGCCGGCAGTCAGGTTGACCCAGACCGCGCGGGCAATGGATTTGGGCGACACACCGAAGTGATTGAAGAATTCCCGATCCTCGACCGCAACCAGCGTTTCCACCAGATACGGCGGCACCTGATCCAGCTTGATCAGGATGCGATCCTCGTTGTGCGCGGGATACAACCCACCAATCAGCACGGGCTCCAGACGCGCCACAGGCAGAGCGCTCCCGTTGGCGCTGCTGAGGCCAGCAACGAAATCGCCGGAGAAGCGGACCCGCAACCGTTGCGACTGCTCGGCGCCTTCGTAGAACTGGAAGCCGCGGGTATGCAGTTCGATGTCATTGCCGGCAACCGAAGCGCCGCCCGGGCCGCTGACCGAGCGCTCGCGCCGATAGCCAAGAGCGTCCAGCTCGGCAAGGAAATCGTTCTTGTCCAGCTTCTGACCGACGAACAGTTCCAGCGGCCGCGCATAGACCTTTGCCGGAATCGTCCAGCGCTTGCCGGAGAATTTCTCCTGCACGACAGCATCGAGATAGATGGCGAAACCGGCCAGGATCACCAGGCCGACAATGGAGAGCTTGACCGCCCAGCCCAACCAGGGGCGAGCACCACTGGAGCGGCGCTTGGAGCGATTTCGGGGGGAGCGAGGTTTAGTCATGGCGGCGCATTATACGCACTTTGCCGCAGCGGATTGACGGCCTCTCAGCGGTTTGCAGCGCAACGCTCAGCGGCCATAATGCCGGCGACTTTACGACTGTGTGGACTGCTTCGCAGTGGACTCGCACGCCCCGTTCAAGAACTTCGACAAGGAATGACCGTGAGCCAAGCACTGATCGCCGCCCTGCAGAATCCTGCCCTGTATCCGCACCCCACCGAAAGCTTTCGGGTCATCGAAACCCATATTTCCTGGGTGATCCTCACCGGCCAGTACGCCTACAAGATCAAGAAGCCGGTGGATTTCGGCTTCCTCAACTTCACCGATCTGGCCTCGCGCAAGCATTTCTGCGAAGAAGAGCTGCGCCTCAACCAGCGCATGGCACCTGACCTCTACCTGGAAGTGTTGCCTGTCACCGGCTCGCCTGATGCTCCGGTGATCGGCGGCGACGGCAATCCCTTCGAGTACGTGCTGAAGATGCGCGAGTTCCCGCAGTCCCAGCTGCTGGCCGAGGTCCAGGCCCGCGGCGAGCTGACCGATGCGCATATCGACGCTCTGGCCGAGCAGATCGCAAGCTTCCACCTCAGCACCCCGCAGGTACAGCCGGACCACGCGCTGAACAGCGCCGATGCGATCGTCGCACCGATGCGGCAGAACTTCGAACAGATACGCCCGCTGCTCAGCGAGCCGGAAGACCTGCGCCAGCTGGACGCTCTCGAAGACTGGACCGAAACCAGCATCACGCGCCTGCGCCCACTGCTCGAACAGCGCTGCCAGCAAGGCTTCGTTCGCGAATGCCATGGCGACCTTCACCTGGGCAATGCCACGCTGATCGATGGCAAGGTCGTGCTGTTCGACTGCATCGAATTCAACGAGCCGTTCCGCCTGATCGATGTCGCCTCGGATGCCGCCTTCCTGGCCATGGACCTTGAGGATCGCGGACTGAAATGCCAGGCCCGGCGCTTCATCAATGGCTGGCTGGAGCACACCGGCGACTATGCCGCGCTGGCGTTGCTCAACCTCTATAAGGCCTATCGTGCGTTGGTTCGCGGCAAGGTCAGCCTGTTCCGCCTGTATCAGGAGCAGGACGCCGTGCAGCGCAAGGTTATCCTGCGCCAATACCGCAGTTACGCCAATCTCGCCGAAAGCTACAGCGCGATTCCGTCCCGCTTCCTCGCCATCACTCACGGTGTATCGGCCGTCGGCAAGAGTCACGTCGCGCTACGCCTGGTCGAAGCGCTGGGCGCGGTGCGTCTGCGCTCGGATGTCGAGCGCAAGCGTCTGCACGGCGAGCAGGCCGAGGCGCAGGCGGGCCAGCTCGATAGCGGCATCTACAGCCAGCAAGCCAGCGAAGCGACCTATCGCCACCTGCATCAGCTGGCGACTGCCGCACTGCAGGCCGGGTTCGCCGTGGTCATCGACGCAGCCTACCTGAAGCAGTCGCAACGCCAGACGGCATGGCAGGCGGCCGAAGCGACCGGCGTACCGTTCCTCATCCTCGATTGCGAGGCTCCGGAAGCGGTGATCGCCCAGTGGCTCGCTCAGCGTCAGGCCGAAGGCACCGATCCGTCCGACGCGACAATGGAGGTGGTCCGCGCGCAGCAGGCCAGCCGCGAGCCGCTGAGCGACAGCGAGCGCCTGCACAGCTGCCGGGTCCAGACGCAGGATGCCGGCAGCCTCGACGAGCTGGTCGCCAACATCCGCCAGCGCCTGCCGGGGCTTTGACCGTTAGGCACCGTCGCGGGCAGGCCGCGGCGGTGCCTCTATACTCCCGGTATAACAACCGTGGGAATGCCTATGCCTGCCAGCGAACCCCGCCTCTCCCGAGCCGGAGACAGCGTTCAGCTGTTTTCCAGCCGCTCCGATGACTACGCCCGTTATCGCCCGACCTACCCGGAGGCGCTTTTCGCCTGGCTCGCCAGTCAATGCGAGGCGACCGACAACGCGCTGGACCTGGCCGCCGGGAACGGTCAGGCCAGCCTTCCGCTGAGGAGCCACTTCCGCCAGGTGCTGGCCTGCGATGCCAGCGTCGAGCAACTTGCCGCGGGCGACGGTTGGGCGGACGTACAGCGTTTCGTCGCCCAGGCGGAGCGCCTGCCCCTTCGCAGCGGCCAGCTCGACCTGCTGATCGTCGCCCAGGCACTGCACTGGTTTGCCACGCCGGCGTTTTTCGATCAGGTGCGACAAGCACTGAAACCCGGTGGGCTGTTCTGCGCCTGGTGCTACAGCCTGCTGGAGGTATCGCCGACGCTGGACCCGCTCATTCGACGGCTATACGGGACGACACTCGATGGTTACTGGCCCGCCGGTCGGGCCAGCGTCGATGCCGGCTACAGCGACATCCCACTCCCGTTCGCCCGCACCGATACGCCGGACTTCGCCATCGAAGCGCACTGGAACCTTGCCGAGCTGCTTGGCTACCTGCGCACCTGGTCAGCGGTCAAACAATGGCAACGCCAACATGGCCGCGACCCCATCGCGCTGCTGGAGCCGGAACTGGCGACCGCCTGGGGGCCACCCCAGCAGCGGCGACCCATCCGCTGGCCGCTGCACCTGCTTGCAGGCTTCCCCAACCGCTAGCACCGCAAGGATGCCGCCATGCACGACGAACTGCTTTCGCTCCGCAATCTCGGCAAGACCTCGGTGCAGTGGCTGCACGCATCGGGCATCCACACTGCTGCGGATCTGCGCCGACTGGGTGCGGTGAGCTCCTATCGCGCGGTGAAGGCACGTGGGTTTGGCGCGTCGAAGGTGCTGCTGTATGCCATCGAAGGCGCCCTGCGCGACGTGCCCTGGCAGCAACTGCCGGCCCCGCTGAAGGAAGAACTGAATCGGAACCTGGGCAGCGAACTCGACAACTAGAGCTAGCTCACAACCTCTGCGCGGCGTGATTTACTCGCTCGCCCGACCAGGCCTATTGTGCGCCGACGTGACCCTGCCAATCGTCTGCCCGTTTCGTTCAAGGATTACCGACATGTATTTACTCGGGGAGCAACCGGCGTACGCCGATCGCCTGATCACTCGCCTGCAAACCATTCCCACCCAGCTGCTGGAAGGTCTGCAGCCATCGGGCCCCAACCTTGAACTCAAACACACCGACGACCTGTGCGCGGAGCTGCCTGCGCAGCAGCTGTTCATTATCGAGACCGGGCTGCTGCATGCGCTGATCGATGGCAAGCCACTGTTCTACCTTCAGGAAGGCGACCTGGTCGGCCTGCGCCAGTCGAGCGATCTGCCCGAGTGCCGCTATTGCAGCGACGAGCCCGTCAGCCTGGTGCCCTACTCGCGCAACGCCGTGTTCCAGCACATCCATGCCGACGAGCACCGCCAGGAGTTGTTCACTCAGTACCTGATCGGTCACACCGCGTTGCTGGGCGACGCCCTGGCGCGCCTCAAGCAGCCGGAAATCCGCCCCGCTACCGGCTTCAAGCATTTCGCCGTAGGCGAGGAGCTCATTCGCCAGGGCGACGAAGCGGACAATGTATTCATCATCATCGAAGGCCACGCCGAAGCCATCGTCGACGGACAGAAGGTTGGCGACGTACAGAAGGACGAGATCTTCGGGGCCATGGCGGTGTTCACCCGCGAGCGGCGCAGCGCAACCGTGGTCGCCAGCGAGCCATGCACTGTCATGGTCATTCCCAAGGAACAGTTCCTCGGCCTGACGCAAAGCAATCCGCGCATCGCCCACAGCCTGATCGAGAGCATGGCCCGACGCATCGACCTGCTGAACAAGGAAGTCACTCACCTGCGGGTCAATGTCGCCGTCTAGCGATCCGCTCGTCGCGGCCGCACATATATTTTTACGAATGCCTGTTGACGCAGAAATGAGAATTGTTATTATTATCGCAACTGATCGCGAGGTCAGCCGATAGCTGAAGGCTCAGGCAGTCGATCCTTCAGGTTATCTCCTCATCAGGCTAATCACGGTTTTGACCCGGCTCTGCCGGGTCTTTTTTTGCCTGTCTTCTGCTGGCGGCAGATAAAGCTGCGCTATTTGCCGCGCTGCCGCAGTTGCTCGCAATGATCCTGCTCTGGTTGTGCCGGTGTATACCAGACGAAGTCTGCCTGCTCGGCGGATACCCTCTCGCCGACCTCGGCAAGCATCAGCACCGTGACAGGCATGTTTGCCAGATCCTCGATATGCAGCGGCACTCCCAGGTCACGCCGCACATGGAACGCCCCCGCCACCAGCATCGCGGGCTTTGGCGCCGCGAGCAGACGTTCGGCCATGCGTCGATCACGCTGCTGTTGCACCGCCAGCATCGCCGGCAGCTGGCTTGCCGGCAGCATGCCGCAATGCGAGGTTTCGATCTGCGCGAGCAGAGCATCCCTCACCGTGGTCGTTGCCGAAGCGCGCCCCTGCAACCGGGGAGCGGCCCGGTAGATGGACATGATCTCGTCGCGTCCAAGATTTGCCTGCAACAGCGGATAGGACTGCATCAGCGCATGGCTGACCAAATGCCCGTAGAGGTTCCAGTCCCAGCCCTTCTGCCAGTCCAGCGCCTGGGCAAGATCGCCCGGTGCATGGCCCGCGCGAAGGTCTCGACGCACACTGTCGACACGCGCCTGCTGGCCGGGCTCGAGCATTTCCAGCAGCAGGCTGCCCTGCGGGCGTTGCTGCTCCAGCGCCTGCAGCAGCCAGAGCTGCAGCGCATGGTGATCGGGATTGTCGTGGCGCTCGCCGACCAGCAGGGCCTCGCTGTCCTGCAACCTGACGACGAGCTGAGCCGGGGTCAGCACAGCGTCATTGCGCAGATCGACGATAAGGCCGAGATCGGCGTGGTCCCGCCCTTCCGGACCCTGCCACTCGGGCAGCGGTGGCAGTACGCTACAAGCGCTCAGCAAGACCACTGTCACTAAAACGATGATGCGCACCACAGACCTCCTCAACGGGCGATGACCAGGGGGTGACCTCGTTCCGGATGCCGCTGGACCAGCACATCCAGGCCGAACACGGCTTGCAGCGGCGCCTCGCGCAGCACCTCGTCCGGCGCGCCGGCGATCTGAGCGCGACCGTTCTTGAGCAGCAACAGGCGATCACAGTAACGGGCAGCCAGATTCAGGTCATGCAGGATCACCAGCGCGGCACCGCCCTGCTCGGCGAAACCCCGAACCGCCTGGAGGATGCTGTGCTGATGTGCCGGGTCGAGCATCGAGGTGGGCTCGTCGAGCAGCAGCACGCTGCCCTCGTCCCCCGGCCAGAGCTGCGCCAGCACTCGGGCAAGATGCACCCGCTGGCGCTCGCCACCGGACAGCCGCAGATAGCTGCGCCCGGCCAGATGCTGCGCATCCGCGGCCTGGAGTGCAGCGGCCACGATGCGAGCATCAGCCTGACGGCCGCTGCAATGCGGCAGGCGCCCCATCGCGACCACATCCTCGACCTGGAAGGCAAAGCTCAGCGTCGAACTCTGCGGCAATACCGCCAGGCAACGCGCCCGCTCGCGATCCGACCAGCCTCCAAGCGCTCGTCCATGCAGCATGACCTGCCCTCTGGCGGTTTTCAGCTCGCCGGACAGAGCCTCCAGCAAGGTGCTCTTGCCCGCTCCGTTCGGGCCGAGCACACCCGACACCTGTCCCGCCTGCAAGCGCAGAGAAACCCCATCCAGCGCCGTGATGGCGCCACGCCTTACCGTCAGATCGCTGCCAACCAGCATCAAACACGCTCCCGGAGCAGCAGGAACAGAAAGAACGGCGCGCCGAGCAGCGCCGTGACGATGCCGATCGGCAACTCGGCAGGCGCGATCACCAGCCGCGCGGCGACATCCGCCAGCAACAGCAAAGTGGCGCCGGCGAGCGCCGAGGCCGGCAAGAGCAGCCGATGATCCGGCCCCACCAGCAGACGCATCAGATGCGGGACGACCAGGCCGACGAAGCCGATCAGGCCCGCGGCAGCAACGGCCGCGCCGACACCCAGCGCGGTACAGACCACCAGCTCGCGCTTGATGCGCTCGACGTCGAAACCCAAATGGCGCGCCTCGGATTCGCCTAGCAAGAGAGCATTCAATGCCGTTGCGCGGCGTGGCAGCCAACCGCCGACGGCAAGCGTGATCAGCAACAGCGGCCATAGCCCCGCGTAGCTGGCGCCGTTCAGGCTGCCGAGATTCCAGAAGGTCAGTGAGCGCAACGTGGTGTCGTCGGCAAGATAGGTGAACAGGCCGACAATGGCACCGGCCAGTGCGGTCAGGGCGATACCCGCCAGCAACATGGTGGCGACGCGGGTCTGCCCGTCGCGCCGCCCCAGCCGATACACCAGCAAGGTCACCGCGAGGCCGCCGAGGAAGGCGAACATGGACAGCACATAGGGCTGCCAGACCTGCGGCAGCGCGGGCACGAAGGTGCTGCCGACGATCGCGGCAGCCGCACCGAGCGCGGCGCCGCTGGACACCCCGACGAGCCCGGGATCGGCCAAGGGGTTGCGAAAGAGTCCCTGCATCGCCACGCCGCACAGGGCCAGCACGGTACCTGCGGCGCAGCCGAGCAGCGTACGCGGCAGCCGGATCTGGCCCAGGATCAACTCTGCCTGCTGCAGATCATCATGTCCGATCGACAGTCCCAGCAGGCGCAGCGCCGCCAGCGCGGTGTCGTCCAGCGCCAGGCTCAACGGACCCAGCGCCAACGATAGCCAGACGGCTGCCAGCAACAGCACGCTGAGTACGACAAACAGAATACGTACGGGAACCCGAGTGCCCATCAGGGATGCTTCGCCAGGCGGATGAGGGGCGAAGGATAAGAGCGTGTCGGCGGCGCCGCCACCCCGCGGTTAGCATCGGGCTGCGCACGAGCAGTGCTTGCGGGATAATCGCCGTTCCTGCGAGAGGTCAAGATGATTCGATTGTGCGCAACATCCGAACTGCCGGAAGGGCAGAGCCGCGGTTTCACCGCAGGCGAACTGCAGATCATCGCGGTTCGCCGGGATGGCCGGGCCTACCTGTACGAGAACCGCTGCCCGCACCGGGGCGTGCCGCTGGAATGGCTGCCCGACCGGTTCCTCGACGACAGCGGCAGCCTGCTCCAATGCGCCACCCATGGCGCCCTGTTCCTCATCGAATCGGGCGAATGCGTGGCGGGCCCCTGCGCCGGTCAATCGCTACGGCCGCTGGATGCAATCGAGCGGGACGACAGCATCTGGTTGCAAACTGTCAGGCAGAGCGACAGTTGAGCACGGGCGCCGAGCTCCGGGCTTGGGTATCATGCCGCCACAGCTTTACCGTGAGATCGCCATGCTTCGTCTGTTGAGTCTGCTGCTTCTGTTCTTCGTGTTACCCGCCAACGCCGGCCTGTTCGACAACAAGCCCAGCGCGAGCTTCGGCGGGCTGAACAACAGCAGCGACTTTCTGCCGGTACGCGAGGCGTTCAAGCTGAGCCTGGTCGAGGCGTCCCCCGAGCGGATCACCCTGCGCTTCGTCGCCGCCGAAGGCTACTACCTCTACCGCCACCGCTTCGCCTTCCAGAGCAGCGACGCGGACGTCACCCTCGGCGAACCACGCATGCCCGATGGCGTCGCCAAGGTGGATGACTATTTCGGCGAGATCGAAGCCTATTACGGCATTCTCGATATCGAGCTACCGGTAACCAACACCGAAAACCGCCCCTTTACCCTGCAGGTCACCTATCAGGGCTGCGCCGACAAGGGGCTTTGCTACCCACCGGAAACCGAATCGATCACGATAGGCGATGGCGCGGCACCAGGCTCCGCGGCCGCGGGCAGCGAGGCCAACCAGCGCGATGTGTCCTGGCGCTCGATCGCGCTGTTCTTCCTCGCCGGGCTAGGCCTGACCTTCACCCCATGCGTGCTGCCGATGCTGCCGATCCTCACCGGAGTGGTCTTGCGCGGCCAGCCCGGCGGCATGCGCAGCTTCCTGCTGTCGGTGACCTATGTACTGCCGATGGCCGGCGGTTTGGCCGTACTCGGCGCACTGATGGGCGTGTTCGGTGCCGAGCTGAATCTGCAGGCACGCCTGCAGTCGGCGTGGATTCTCGTGCCCTTCGCACTGTTCTTCGTGGTCTTCGCGCTGGCCATGTTCGGCATGTTCGAGCTGCGCCTGCCGCAGGCCTTGAGCGGCCGCCTCGACCGTCTGGCCGGCAGCGCCCGCGGCGGTTCGTTCACCGGCGCCGCGATGCTGGGCGCGGTGTCCAGCCTGCTGGTATCGCCGTGCGTCTCCGCTCCGCTGGCCGGTGCACTGCTCTACATCAGCGCCAGCGGCGACGCCCTGGGCGGCGGGCTGAAGCTGTTCGCCCTGGGCCTGGGCATGGGCGCGCCTCTGGTGTTGTTCGCCACCGGTGGTGGAGCCCTTTTGCCGAAGAGTGGGCCCTGGATGGTTGGCGTGCGCAACCTCTTCGGCGTGCTGCTGCTGGCCGTCGCGATCTGGATGCTCGAGCGCGTCCTGCCAGGCCCCATCGCCCTGGCACTCTGGGGGTTGTTGGCGGCGGGCAGCGCGCTGTTCCTCGGCACCCTGGAGCTCACCGGCAAGACGCCTCGTCAGAAGCTTGCCCAGCTGCTCGGCCTGGCCCTGCTGGTCTACGCTCTTGCCGCCTGGGTCGGCGCTTTGCAAGGCGGCTCCGATCCGCTGCGGCCGCTGCCGATGGCCAGCGGCAGCGCGCCGGGCAGCCAGGCGGGCGAAGGTTGGCATACGGTTTCCACGCCTGCGGAACTGGACGCGCAACTGGCCGCTGCCCGTGCCGCCGGCCAGCCGCTGATGCTGGACTGGTATGCCGATTGGTGCATCAGCTGCAAGGTCATCGAACGCGAGGTCTTCGCCAATCCGCAGGTGGCTCCGCGCCTGACCGACTATCGTCTAATCCGCTTCGATATCACCGAGAGCAATGCCGCCCAGCGCAGTCTGCTGGACCGCTACAAGCTGTTCGGCCCGCCCGCCATCCTGTTCTTCGGTGGCGACGGAAAAGAGCTCAACGAGGTTCGCGTAGTCGGCGAGATAGACGCCTCCGGCTTCGCCGAGCGACTGGATCGAGCAGCAGCTCTGCTCTAGGTGCGGAGCGCAATCCCCGCGCTTTGTCGCAGATACTCGAGACATCCCCGCGGCCGACGAATGATTGCCGGAATCTTCAGACATAATGCGGGCATTTCCTTCGATCGCGACATGACTGGACAGTCAGCCCTCGCCTGGGGCATAGTTTTTCCCCTCTCGCGACCCGGCCTGCCCCGCCGCGTCGGCGTACCCAGAAAAACAAGGAACACCCATGGCCACCCTACTGGTCCTGCACGGCCCCAATCTCAATCTGCTTGGCACCCGCGAGCCCGGTGTCTATGGCGCGGTGACGCTGGCGCAGATCAATCAGGATCTGGAGCAGCGCGCCCGTGCCGCGGGCCATCATCTGCTGCATCTGCAATCGAATGCCGAGTACGAACTGATCGAGCGCATCCATGCCGCGCGCAGTGAAGGCGTGGACTTCATCCTGATCAATCCTGCGGCATTCACTCACACCAGCGTCGCATTACGTGACGCATTGCTGGCCGTGAGCATCCCATTCATCGAAGTGCACCTGTCCAACGTGCACAAACGCGAACCTTTCCGCCATCACTCCTATTTCTCCGACGTAGCGGTAGGGGTGATCTGCGGCCTTGGCGCCAGCGGTTACCGACTGGCCCTGGAGGCCGCCCTGGAACAACTCGCTGCTTCCTGATGGGCTCGACGCAGGTGTCGAGTCTTGAAGAAGCGAGCAGCAATGCCCTTTGAACTTACCTGGGAGTCAACGCTTCATGGATATTCGCAAAGTCAAGAAACTGATCGAACTGCTGGAAGAGTCCGGTATCGACGAACTGGAAATCCACGAGGGTGAAGAGTCGGTACGCATCAGCCGTCACAGCAAGCAGGTCGCGATGCAGCAGCCGATCTACGCACAGGCTCCGGCCGCACCGGCGCCTGCTCCGGCCGCCGCTGCCGCCCCGGCTGCTGACGCTGCTACTGCCGCACCCAAGCTGAACGGCAACGTGGTCCGCTCGCCGATGGTCGGCACCTTCTACCGCGCCTCCTCGCCGGAATCCAAGCCGTTCGTCGAAGTCGGTCAGAGCGTGAAGAAGGGCGACATCCTCTGCATCGTCGAAGCCATGAAGATGATGAACCACATCGAGGCCGAGATCAGCGGCACCATCGAATCCATCCTGGTGGAGAATGGTCAGCCGGTCGAATACGACCAGCCGCTGTTCACCATCGTTTGAACCGCGGAGAGCCAGCGATGTTGGAAAAAGTACTGATCGCCAACCGCGGCGAGATCGCCCTTCGTGTCCTGCGCGCCTGCAAGGAACTGGGCATCAAGACCGTGGCGGTGCACTCCACCGCCGACCGTGACCTGATGCATGTGTCGCTGGCCGACGAGTCCGTGTGCATCGGCCCGGCCTCCTCCGCCCAGTCCTACCTGAGCATTCCGGCCATCATCGCCGCTGCCGAGGTCACTGGTGCCGACGGCATCCATCCCGGTTACGGGTTCCTCGCCGAGAACGCCGACTTCGCCGAGCAGGTGGAAAAGTCCGGTTTCACCTTCATCGGCCCGACTGCCGACGTTATCCGCCTGATGGGCGACAAGGTGTCGGCCAAGGACGCCATGAAGCAGGCCGGCGTGCCGACCGTTCCCGGCTCCGACGGCCCGCTGCCGGAAGACGAGAAGGAAGCGCTGCGAATCGCTCGCGAAGTAGGCTACCCGGTGATCATCAAGGCCGCCGGTGGCGGTGGTGGTCGCGGCATGCGTGTGGTGCACAAGGAAGAGGACCTGATCGCCTCGGCCAAGCTGACCCGCAACGAAGCCGGCGCCGCCTTCGGCAACCCGATGGTCTACCTCGAGAAGTTCCTCACCAATCCACGCCACGTGGAAATCCAGGTGCTGGCCGACGGCCAGGGCAATGCGATTCACCTGGGCGATCGCGACTGCTCGCTGCAGCGCCGCCACCAGAAGGTAATCGAGGAAGCCCCAGCCCCGCTGATCGATGAAGAAGCCCGCCGCAAGGTGCAGGCCCGCTGCGTCAAGGCGTGCATCGACATCGGCTACCGCGGCGCGGGCACCTTCGAGTTCCTCTATGAAGATGGCAACTTCTACTTCATCGAGATGAACACCCGTGTACAGGTGGAGCACCCGGTCACCGAGATGGTCACCGGCATCGACATCGTCAAGGAAATGCTGCTGATCGGTGGCGGCCAGAAGCTGTCGATCAAGCAGGAAGACGTGGTCATCCGCGGCCATGCCGTCGAATGCCGCATCAACGCCGAAGACCCGCGTACCTTCATGCCCAGCCCGGGCAAGGTGAAGCATTTCCATGCGCCCGGCGGCAACGGCGTGCGCGTCGACTCGCACCTGTACGACGGCTACTCGGTACCGCCGCACTACGACTCGCTGATCGGCAAGCTGATCACCTTCGGCGCGAACCGTGACGAGGCGATGGGCCGGATGCGCAACGCGCTGGACGAACTGATCGTCGACGGCATCAAGACCAACGCCCCGCTGCATCGCGATCTCGTACGCGATCCAGGCTTCTGCAAGGGCGGCGTGAACATCCATTACCTGGAAAAGAAACTGGGTATGGACAAGCACTGAGCCTCGGCTCGGCATGACAGGGGCTGCCTTCGGGCGGCCCTTGTCGTTTCTGCGCCCCGCCCGACCGTTTGGGGCAAGCCGCGCTGGCCGCCGCACCCGCTGCTCCAGTAAGCTTGCCCGCTTTCCGCGACCCAACTCGAGAGGCCTTCATGTCCTGGCTGCAGATCCGACTCGCCATCACCCCCGATCAGGCCGAAGCGCTGGAAGACCAGCTGCTGCAGCTGGGCGCGGTCTCGGTCACCTTCATGGATGCCGAAGACCAGCCGATCTTCGAGCCGGACCTCAATACCACGCCGCTCTGGTCGCATACGCACCTGCTGGCACTGTTCGAGGCCGATACCGATCCCGACGCGCTGCTCGCCCATCTGCAGCTTCTGCGCGGCGGTGACCTGCCCGAGCATCAGACCGAGGTGATCGAGGACCAGGATTGGGAACGCAGCTGGATGGACAACTTCCAGCCAATGCGCTTCGGGCATCGCCTGTGGATCGTGCCCAGCTGGCACGCCGCACCGGAGCCGGACGCGGTCAACCTGCTGCTCGATCCCGGCCTGGCCTTCGGCACCGACACCCACCCCACCACCGCGCTGTGCCTGGAATGGCTTGACGCACAAACACTGGACGACCGGTCACTGCTCGATTTCGGCTGCGGTTCGGGAATCCTCGCGATCGCTGGCCTGCTGCTGGGTGCTCGCCAGGCCGTGGGCACCGATATCGATCCGCAGGCGCTGGAGGCTTCGCGCGACAATGCCGAGCGCAATGGCATCGCCCCGGAGCGCTTCACCCTCTACCTGCCCGAACAGCTGCCGCAGGAACCGGCCGACGTGCTGGTTGCCAACATCCTTGCCGGGCCGCTCGTCTCACTGGCGCCGCAGATCACCGCTCTGGTCAAGCCGGGCGGCAGGCTGGCGCTGTCCGGCATCCTCGCCGAACAGGCCGACGAGGTTCGCGCGGCTTACAGCGGCACCTTCGACCTCGACCCGACCGCCGACAAGGACGGCTGGGTACGCATCAGCGGCGTTCGTCGCAGCTGATGTGCAGCGGCATGCGATCGTCCCCGCACACTTGGACAGCAGGCGCGGCGGCCACTGCCGCTGCGCCGCCGGCTTGCGCTAGACTAGCCGGCACCTCCGCGCGGAAACACGCATGACCAGCTTCATCACCCAGTGCCCAAACTGCAGCACCCGCTTTCGCATCAGCCGCAGCCAGCTCCGCGCGGCCCATGGAGCAGTGCGCTGCGGCGCCTGCCTGGAAGTCTTCAATGCAGTCCACCATCTGCTGCGTGACGAGCTGAGCCCGGCCCCGGGGCAGGTTGCGGCGACCACCGCCGCGCAGGCGGAGACTCCGCGCCCGGTCGCAGCCACGCCCGGCGCCGCGCCGACCAGCAAGGCCGATGAAACCCTGTGGATTCACGATGACCTGGATCTGGACAGCCTCGATCTGGACGAGGAACTGGCCAAACTGGAGCAGCAGGAGCGCGAACTGTCGCAGGACCTGCTCAGCCTGGAAACCCGCAGCGGCTCGACGAAGACCGCGCGGGCGTCGGATGCCGCCACCAGCGAGCACGACGAAAGCTGGGCGGAAATCCTGCTGAATGCCGAGCAGACCGCCACGTCCGCCGTACCTGGGAGTGATGGGCCAGTCAGCTTCACCCCGGTCACCGCCGATACCCCGCAGCCACCGAGCCCGCTTGCGGTCAGTGCCCGGCCGCTGTCGGCCGCCAAGGCGCAACAGGCACGCAGCGAACGTGTCGAGCCAGCCCTGAGCCTGCCGGACACCGAGCCCCTCGATCAGCCCGATGACCCTGTCATCCCCCAGCGTGAACCCGAACTGCGCGGCGAGCCGCTGTTCGAACTCGACGACGAGCCGCTGCAACTGGACTGGCAGGAACGCAAGAAGCCCTGGGGACGCTGGCTCGGCTGGGGCACGCTGAACCTGCTCGCGGTGCTCGCGCTGGGTGCGCAATACGTCGTCTACAACTACGACGAGCTGTCGCGCCAGCATCAGTACCGCCCCTGGTTCGAGCGTATCTGCCCGACCCTCGGCTGCGAACTGCCAGCCCTGGTCGATATCGGCCAGATCAAGAGCAGCAACCTGGTCGTACGCAGCCATCCCGAGTTCACCGGAGCACTGGTGGTCGATGCGATCCTCTACAACCGCGCCCCCTTTGCACAGCCCTTTCCGCTGCTGGAAATCCGCTTCGCCGACCTGAACGGCAAACTGCTGGCCAGCCGCAGCTTCAAACCCAGCGAGTACCTGTCCGGCGAGCTAGCCGGCCAGACGATCATGCCGCCGCAGGTCCCGATCCACATTGCCCTGGACATCCTCGACCCCGGCGCGAAGGCGGTGAACTACAGCCTGGGCTTCCATTCTCCGGACTAGCTGACCCCCTCGATCCCGGCCGGTGGCCGGCCCCCTCGACATGGGTCAGCCGTTATCCAAACTCTCGGCGATAACGCGGCCGCTGTTCAGAATTTGTTCAAAACAGCCTTTAACCCGTCATGCGTAGCGGGTATTATGCCCACCCTTTTTTGCAGTCCCGATCGACCTAACAAGCAGGCCCCAAGCAGGGAATCTTCATGTCAGCGGTACGCATCGGCCCCTACACCTTGACGAATCGGTTGATTCTCGCGCCCATGGCGGGCGTGACCGATCAGCCGTTCCGCCAGTTGTGCCGCCGCTTCGGCGCGGCCCTGGTGGTCTCGGAAATGCTCACCAGCAATGTGCGCCTGTGGAACAGCCGCAAGTCGCGGTTACGCATGCCCCATGCCGATGAACCCGAGCCACGCTCGGTGCAGATCGCCGGCGGCGACCCGCAGATGCTCGCCGAAGCGGCGCAGCGCAACGTCGAGCTGGGCGCACAGATCATCGATATCAACATGGGTTGCCCGGCAAAGAAGGTCTGCAACAAGGCCGCCGGTTCGGCGCTGATGCGCGATGAGCGGCTGGTCGCGGACATTCTCGAGGCCGTGGTCGCCGCGGTGGATGTGCCGGTGACGCTGAAGATCCGCACCGGCTGGGACCGCCAGAACAAGAATGGCGCGGCCATCGCCCGCATCGCCGAGCAGTCCGGCATCGCGGCGCTGGCAGTGCACGGGCGCACCCGCGCCGACCTGTATACCGGCGAGGCCGAATACGACACCATCGCCGCCATCAAGCAGGCGGTGTCGATTCCGGTGTTTGCCAACGGCGACATCGATTCGCCGCATAAGGCGGCCAGGGTGCTCCAGGTCACTGGGGCCGATGGCCTGCTGATTGGACGTGCGGCGCAGGGTCGCCCATGGATCTTTCGCGAAGTGGAGCATTATCTGTGCACCGGCGAGTTGCTCGCGGCGCCGACGCTGGGCGAGGTCGAAAGCACCCTGCTGGAACATGTTCAGGCGCTGCACGAATTCTATGGCGAGGTGATGGGAGTTCGTATCGCCCGCAAGCACGTGGGTTGGTATCTCGCAACACTGCCGGGCGCGCGGGACTTCCGCGCCCGTTTCAATCATCTGGAAGACAGGGATGCGCAAGGCTCCAGCATCCGGCAATTCTTTGCCGAACAACGCTCTGGGCCTGGCTCGGTGGATGGAACAGAGGTGGCCGCATGACGCTGTTGAATGAAACATTGGTAAGTGGAACAACATCCGTGAGTGACAACGTGAACCTCAAGCAGCACCTGAACACGCCGAGCGAAGCAGGGCAGACGTTGCGTGGCAGCGTCGAGAAGGCGCTGCACAACTATTTCGCCCGTCTTGAAGGTGCCGACGTCACGGACGTTTACAACCTCGTGCTCTCCGAAGTGGAGGCGCCGCTGCTGGAAACCGTGATGCATTACGTGAAGGGCAACCAGACCAAGGCATCCGAGCTGCTCGGCCTGAATCGCGGCACCCTGCGCAAGAAACTCAAACAGTACGACCTGCTCTGAAGCGACAGCTGGCAGACACGGTCGCCCGGTCCTGCCAGCTTCGCGGCCTCAAGCCTGTAGCCTCTAGGAACCGTCAATGACCGACCAAACCACCCGCCTTCCCGTGCGCCGCGCGCTGATCAGCGTGTCCGACAAGACCGGCGTCGTCGACTTCGCCCGTGAACTCGAAGCCCTTGGCGTCGAGATCCTGTCCACCGGTGGCACCTTCAAGCTGCTGCGCGAGAATGGCATCGCCGCCATCGAGGTCGCCGACTACACCGGCTTCCCGGAAATGATGGATGGCCGGGTGAAGACCCTGCATCCGAAGATCCACGGCGGCATCCTCGGCCGTCGTGATCTGGACGGTGAGGTCATGGCCGAGCACGGCATCGCGCCGATCGATCTGGTGGCGGTCAACCTCTACCCGTTCGCCGCCACCGTGGCCAAGCCCGGTTGCACCCTGCCGGACGCCATCGAGAATATCGATATCGGCGGCCCGACCATGGTCCGCAGTGCGGCGAAGAACCACAAGGATGTCGCCATCGTGGTCAACGCCGAGGACTACGCGGCAGTGGTCGACAACCTTAAGAACGGCGGGCTGACCTATGCCCAGCGCTTCGACCTGGCGCTCAAGGCGTTCGAACACACCGCCGGCTACGACGGCATGATCGCCAACTACCTCGGCGGCATCGACCAGAGCACCGAGCAGCTCAGCACCGACAACCGCAGCCTGTTCCCGCGCACCTACAACATGCAGTTCATCAAGGCGCAGGACATGCGCTACGGTGAGAACCCGCACCAGCAGGCCGCCTTCTACGTCGAGAAGCCGGACGAAGCCTGCGTCGCCACCGCCAGGCAGCTGCAGGGCAAGGAGCTGTCGTTCAACAACGTGGCCGACACCGACGCCGCGCTGGAGTGCGTGAAGAGCTTCACCAAGCCGGCCTGTGTGATCGTCAAGCATGCCAACCCCTGTGGCGTCGCCGTCGTACCGGAAAACGAGGGCGGCATCCGCAAGGCCTATGACCTGGCCTACGCCACCGACAGCGAGTCGGCCTTCGGCGGCATCATCGCCTTCAACCGCGAGCTGGACGGCGAAACCGCCCAGGCCATCGTCGAGCGCCAGTTCGTCGAGGTGATCATCGCGCCCAAGGTTTCCCAGGCAGCCCGCGATGTGGTCGCCAGCAAGGCCAACGTCCGACTGCTCGAATGCGGTGAATGGCCGGCCGAGCGCAGCCCGGGCTGGGACTACAAGCGCGTCAACGGCGGCCTGCTGATCCAGAGCCGTGACATCGGCATGATCACCGAGGCGGACCTCAAGATCGTCACCCAGCGCGCACCGACCGAGCAGGAGATCCACGACCTGATCTTCGCCTGGAAAGTGGCCAAGTTCGTCAAGTCCAACGCCATCGTCTACGCCAAGAACCGCCAGACCGTCGGTGTCGGCGCCGGCCAGATGAGCCGCGTCAACTCCGCGCGCATCGCCGCGATCAAGGCCGAACACGCCGGTCTGCAGGTGCAGGGCGCGGTCATGGCTTCCGATGCCTTCTTCCCGTTCCGCGACGGCATCGACAACGCAGCCAAGGCCGGCATCACCGCAGTGATCCAGCCGGGTGGCTCGATGCGCGACAACGAAGTGATCGCCGCGGCCGACGAAGCCGGTATTGCCATGGTGTTCACCGGCATGCGCCACTTCCGCCACTAAAATCGGCCGCACTCGGACAGGGATCTGCGGTGTTGCCCGACTCTTCCCCCATGCTCATTGCCAGAAGGCAACTCCGCTGGGTGAAGAGTCGGGCGCCTTGCATCTACCAGCCCGATCGCGACCTCGGTATTCGTAGGGTGGATAACGCTTTGCTTATCCACCAAGCGGGCTACCGGCCCGCCTCCATTGGGAGAGAGAAATGAACGTACTGATCATCGGTAGCGGCGGCCGCGAGCATGCCCTGGCCTGGAAGGTCGCGCAGGACCCACGCGTTGCCAAGGTATACGTCGCCCCCGGCAACGCAGGCACCGCCACTGAAGCCAAGTGCGAGAACGTCGCCATCGACGTACTGGCCATCGAGCAACTGGCGGACTTTGCCGCGGCCAACGTGCAGCTGACCATCGTCGGACCGGAAGCGCCGCTGGTCAAAGGCGTGGTCGATCTGTTCCGCTCGCGCGGGCTGGACATCTTCGGCCCCACCGCTGCCGCCGCGCAGCTGGAAGGCTCCAAGGCCTTCACCAAGGATTTCCTGGCGCGTCACGCCATTCCGACCGCCGACTATCAGAACTTCACCGAAGTCGAACCGGCGCTGGCCTATCTGCGCGAAAAGGGCGCACCGATCGTTATCAAGGCCGACGGCCTGGCGGCCGGCAAGGGCGTGATCGTCGCCATGACCCTGGCTGAAGCCGAGGACGCCGTGCGTGACATGCTCTCCGGCAATGCCTTCGGCGACGCCGGGGCGCGGGTGGTGATCGAGGAGTTCCTCGATGGCGAAGAGGCCAGCTTCATCGTCATGGTCGACGGCGAGCACGTGCTGCCGATGGCCACCAGCCAGGACCACAAGCGCGTCGGCGACGGCGACAGCGGCCCGAATACCGGCGGCATGGGCGCCTATTCGCCGGCTCCGGTGGTCACTGCCGAGGTACACCAGCGCGTGATGGATGAGGTGATCTACCCGACCGTGCGCGGCATGGCCGCCGAAGGCAACGTCTACACCGGCTTCCTTTATGCCGGGCTGATGATCGACAAGGCCGGCAAGCCTAAGGTCATCGAGTTCAACTGCCGCTTCGGCGACCCGGAAACCCAGCCGATCATGTGCCGCCTGGAGTCCAGCCTGGTGCTGCTGGTCGAGGCCGCGCTGGCCAAGGCGCTGAACAAGGTCGAGGCGACCTGGGACCCGCGACCGACCGTCGGTGTGGTGCTGGCTGCCGGCGGCTACCCGGGCGACTATGCCAAGGGCGACGTGATCGAGGGACTGGACGAAGCAGCCAAGCTGGATGGCAAGGTGTTCCACGCGGGCACCGCTTTGAATGCCGAGGGTCAGGTAGTCACTGCCGGCGGCCGCGTACTCTGTGCCACCGCTATCGGCCGTAGCGTGTCCGAGGCACAGCAGCAGGCCTACCGCCTGGCGGAAAAGATCCGCTGGAATGGCTGTTTCTACCGCAAGGACATCGGCTACCGCGCCATCACCCGCGAGCGCGGCGAGGGTTAAGCTCAGCCTGTCATCAGGAATGCGTGCGGCGCCAGGTTTTATCGCCGTCGCACGCATTACAGGCCGGCTGCGGCATGGCTATAATCCGCCGTCACACTCATGAACGGACTTCTCTAGTGGGTCGGCTCCGGATTGCCATAGCTGTCATCTTCGGCCTGCTGCTGATCAACCTGATCCCGCTGTCGGCCCAGGCTTCCATTGCCCCTTCGCCGGCCTCCGCCACGCTTTCCGCTGATTCCGTACCACAGAACTGGCGCCTGCTGATCGACCAGTCCGGCGGCCTCACGCTGGATGAAGTGGTTTCCCAGCGCGCGCTGTTCCAGCGCCTGGACAAACTTTCCTACAGCGCACCGGCCAGCGATCGGGCGGTCTGGCTGCAGGTCAGCCTGCCGCCACTGACCAAACCCAAGTGGCTCTGGATGTTCGCACCACGCGCGCAGTATCTGGACTTCTATCTGCTGCGCGACGGCCGGCTGGAGCGTCACACAGCGACTGGCGACATGCGCCCGATCAGCGAGCGTCCTCTGCCCAGCCGTGCCTATCTGTTCAGCCTGCCCAACGATGGCCAGCCACGTGAGGCCTACATCCGCCTGCAGTCCAGTCACCCACTGATGACCTGGTTCAAGACCATCGACGAAGCAGGACTGGTGAACCAGAACAAGCCGGCCTATCTGTTCGGTGCGCTGTTCGGCGCGCTCGCGCTGCTGGCGCTCTACAACCTGCTGCGCTTCGCCTACACCCTCAGCTACACCCATATCTGGCTCAGCCTGCTGCACGGTGCGCTGCTGAGCTGCGCCACGGCCAACCTCGGCGTGCTGGCCATATGGCTGCCTTGGCTGACCTACAGCCAGCCGCTGATCGCCGACTTCTCGGCCCTGGCCGCGAGCTGCGCCCTGCTCGGCTACACGCTGGGCTTCTTCAATCAGCGCGGGCGCACCTGGATCACCTGGCTGCTGGGCATCGAACTCAACCTGGTGCTGGCGCTGGCCGCCAGTATCCTGCTTGCTCAATGGCCCTGGTACAGCTGGCTGATCTACTCGCTGGTGCTGGCGGCGGCGTGCAGCGTGCTGGCCGTGGCGAGTTATCACTGGCGGCAAGGCTACAAACCGGCCCGTCTGGTGGTGGCCGGGACGACGCTGTTCGCGCTCGGGATGGTGTTCTTCATGCCAATGCTGCTGGGCTTCGATCAGCTCGATCCGGGCTGGCTCACCGGCGGGCTCTTCAGTCTTGCGACGCTGGCGGGGCTGCTGCTCAGCTTCGCCCTGCTCGAACGGCAGCGGCAACGGCAGTCGGACAGCCGCAGCCAGTACACCGCTGCGGCTGTCAGCACTGCCGAGCTGAAGACCAAGGCCGACTTCCTGTCGAAGATCAGCCATGAGCTGCGTACACCCATGAACGGCGTGCTGGGCATGAGCGAATTGCTGCTGGGCACCTCGCTGTCGGCCAAGCAACGCGACTACGTCCAGACGATTCACAGCTCCGGCAACGAGCTGCTCAACCTGATCAACGAAATTCTCGATATCTCCAAGCTGGAGTCCGGCCAGATCGAACTGGACGAGGTGCAGTTCGACTTCAATGCCTTGGTCGAGGACTGCCTGAGCATCTTCCGCGCCAAGGCCGAGCAGCAGAAGGTCGAGCTGATCAGCTTTATCCAGCCGCAGTTGCCGCAAGTGGTCACCGGTGACCCGACCCGCCTGCGGCAGACCCTGCTGAACCTGCTGGAGAATGCCTTCAAGCAGACCGACGAAGGCGAGGTGCTGCTGATCGCGGCGGTCGACGGGCCGACCGAGAGTCCGCGACTGCGCATCACCGTACAGGACAGCGGCCGTCCGCTGGAGGCCTACGAGCGCGACGCGCTGCTCAACGCCGCGGTAGACAGCCATGATTTCCTCGCGGCGACGCGGCATGGCGGGCGGCTCGGCCTGATCATCGCGCGCCAGCTGGTCCAGCTGATGGATGGCGACTTCGGCATCCAGACCGGGGCCAGCCAAGGCAATACGCTGTGGATCAGCCTGCCCCTGGCCGGCGAGGGTCTGGCACAGAACAACGCGGACCTGGACGGCCCGCTGCAGGGCACGCGCCTGCTGATCGTCGACGACAACGACACCTGCCGCAAGGTACTGGTGCAGCAGTGCAGCGGCTGGGGGCTGGATGTGAGCGCGGTCGCCTCGGGCAAGGAAGCGCTGGCCCTGCTACGGACCAAAGCCCACCTGAAGGAGTACTTCGACGTGGTCCTGCTCGACCAGGACATGCCGGGAATGACCGGCATGCAGCTGGCGAGCAAGATTAAGGAGGACTCCAGCCTCAACCACGACATTCTGCTGATCATGCTCACCGGCATGAGCAGCGCGCCGAGCAAGATCATCGCCCGCAACGCCGGGATCAAGCGCATCCTGGCCAAACCGGTGGCCGGCTACACCCTCAAGACCACTCTGGCCGACGAACTCGCGCAACGCCAGGCAGGCAGCCAGCACCGGCCGAGCCCCACAGCGCAGCCCTTGCCTCCGCTGGAGGTCCCCAGTGACTTCCGCATCCTGGTTGCCGAGGACAACAGCATTTCCACCAAGGTCATCCGCGGCATGCTGAACAAGCTCAACCTGCAACCGGATACCGCCTGCAACGGCGAGGAAGCGCTGGAGGCGATCAAGGCTCAGCCATACGACCTAGTGCTGATGGATTGTGAGATGCCGGTGCTCGACGGTTTCCAGGCCACACACCAGCTGCGCGAATGGGAGGCGCACAATGCCCGGCCGCGTACCCCGGTGGTCGCGCTCACCGCGCATATACTCAGCGAGCACCGCGAACGTGCTCGAGAGGCCGGCATGGACGGTCACATGGCCAAGCCGGTGGAGCTGTCCCATCTGCGCGAGCTGATCGACCACTGGGTTCGCGTCAAGCAGGCCGAGCACGCCGAATGATGACGTGCCGGCGGCTCAGGATCAGGACGCCCGCGGCCTCACATCGCTGATCAGCAGCCCGCTTTCCGGTTTCGCCGGCATCCGCGACAGGTCGATCCGCAGGTCCTGCGCCGGCACTGCATAGTCCATCTCCCGAGTCAGCATACGTAGCGCGAGCTTGAGCAGTTCGATCGCCAGCCGCTCGCCCGGGCAGCGATGCCCCTGCGCGGGATCGCCACCACCCTGAGTCACGAAACCGAAGGCATCGCCCGGCCAGTCAACGAAGCGTTCCGGCTGAAAGGCCTCGGGGTCAGTCCAGCGACTCGCCTCGCGATTGGTGCCCCAGAGGTCCAGCATCACGCGCGTGCCGGCCGGGAAGTGATGGCCCTGCCAATCGAAGCCGTCCCGCACCCGCGCGGCCGTGAACGGGAAGAACGCGTGCAGCCGACGCACCTCCTGGGCGAAAGGCTCGAGCAGTTCGTCCTCGGCGCGCAATCGTTCGCACCAGTGCGGATGCGCCAGCAACTCAAGGGCGGCGTAAGTGATGAAGTAGGCCACCGCAACCGTAGGGCGCAACAGATTGAGCAGCTCGACCGCCGCGATACGGCTGTCCAGCGGTTTGCCGTCCAGGTCCCGGTGATGCGCCACGACCATCAGTGCCCGGGTCGGATCGCCCTGCAGCTCACCGGCACGCACCTGCTCGATCAGGTGCTGCGTCCAGGCCTCGGCCTCGCGACGAGCCTTGCGCGCCGCCAGGTGCCGGGGTCCGATGCCGCCCGCGCCGTCGATCATCTGCGCCAGCTGGTCACGGCGCAGCTCACGCTCGGCGGATGGCAACGGCACTCCGGCCCAGCGGCAGACACTGTCGGTGAGCAGCATCTGCAGTTCACCGAGCAGCTGGACTTCGCCCTGTGCCTGCCATTGGCCGATCGCCTGACGCCAGCTCCGCTCGGTCAGGCCGACCAGCTCGTCGACAGCCGCGGCGTCCAGCAGCTGCAGGAACATGCGTTTGCGATGGCGATGCGCCTCGCCATCGAGCCCCTGGACGCCACCCTGTCCGAGCAGCGTCTTCTTCAGCATCCGCGGCATCGCCTGCGCGCGCTGAAAATGGCGCTCGTCATAGAACAGGCGCGCCGCCTGCTCCCCGCTCAGGCAGATGGTGTTCTGCATCAGCAGACGCGCCTGAAAAACATTGCTGTGCAGGCGCTGGCAGCGATCGCGGATGAAGGGATAACCTTCGCCCAGCAGCGCCAGCGAACTCTCCAGATGATCATCGCGAGGAATGTCAGTCATGCCGTTCTCCAGTAGCCAGGTCTGCAGTCGACAAGCTGGGGCGGGGGACGTTGCCCGAAACAAGGCCCAGGGGTCGGAAACTGAACAAAACTGGCCGGCCGCTGCCGATTACTGGACGAGTCGAAGAAACGGCCAAGGCCTCGATACGCCCATCCGAGCGCGCGCCGTTTCGTCCGAAGGAGCCATGGGATGATGACCCGCCGATGATGAAGAAGAGCGATGTCGCCTGGACCCTCGTTGGGGTCTCGGCTGTGCTGCTGTCCGGCTACTTGCTGTACCACGAGGTTCGCAATATCTCGCTGACCGAGCTGGCCGACAGCCTGCGAGCCATCGGCGCCCGGGGCTGGCTGCTCGCGGCACTGTCGACGCTGGGCGCTTATGTCGCGCTGGCCTGGTATGACCGCATTGCCATGGCCCATCTGGGCAAGACGATTTCTTGGTGGTTCATCGCGCTCTGCTCGTTCACCACCTATGCGCTGGCGCACAACATTGGCGCGTCGGTGTTCTCCGGCGCGCTGGTGCGCTATCGGGCGTATCGCAGCAAGGGCCTGACGCCGCAGGAAATCGGCATTCTGATCGTCTTCTGTTCGCTGACCTTCACCCTCGGCACGCTGCTGGCGGCCGGCGTCGTGCTGATCCTCAAGCCTCAGCTGCTCGATCGCCTGGTCCACAGCGCCGGTTGGGTGTCCCTGGCCATCGGCTGCGGGCTGCTGGCGCTGATCGCACTCTACGTTTTCGGTGCGTGGCGCCAGTTGCCGCCCTGGCGGCTGGGCAAATGGCACATTCAGTATCCGCGCCTGCCGATCGTCGGTCGGCAGCTGCTGGCCGGCCCACTGGAACTGCTCTGTGCGGCAGCGATCATCTATTTCGCGCTACCGGCCGAACACAATCCGGGCTATCTCACGGTGCTCGGGGTGTTTCTCGCGTCCTTCTCGCTCGCGCTGCTGTCCCATGCACCCGGAGGGCTTGGTGTGCTGGAGCTGACGTTCCTTTCGGCGTTGCCGGAGGTGCCCAAGGTGGACGTGCTGGCGGCACTGATCGTCTTTCGCGGCTTCTATCTGCTGCTGCCGTTCGCCCTGGCCATGGTGGTCGTGCTGGTCTTCGAATTCGACCAGTGGCGCAATCGACGCCGCGAAGCGCCGATCCGTTGAGCCGACGGCGGATCGGGAAACACTACGACACCCCATATCGACCAAGATGGTCTGGCGAAGACGCGTCACACAGGCGATCATGCAGCCCTCTTCCGACCTATCCGATGTCATGACCGAAACTGCCCATACCCGCGCCGAACATAAACCGCGCCCGCTGATCGACCTGGCCGTCAGTATCCTGATCCCCTCGCTGATCCTGATGAAACTCAGCGGCGAAGACCGCCTCGGCGCCGACGGTGCCCTGCTGCTCGCCCTGGCCTTCCCGCTGGGCTGGGGGCTTTGGGAGCTGGCCAGATATCGCAAGTTCAACTGGATCGCACTGCTCGGCCTGATCAGCGTACTACTGACCGGCGGCATCGGCCTGCTGCAGCTGGACACCCAGTGGCTGGCGATCAAGGAAGCGGCGGTGCCGGGCATCATCGGGATCGCGGTACTGGCCTCCACGCGCACCCGCTACCCGCTCATCCGCACGCTGCTGTACAACCCCAAGGTACTCAACGTGGACAAGATCCACGAACAGCTCGAGCGCAACGGCCAGACCGAACACTTCGAGACGCGCCTGTTGCGGGCTACCTACCTGCTCAGCGGCACCTTCTTCTTCTCGTCCTTCATGAACTACGTGCTGGCCAAGTGGATCGTCAACAGCCCGGCAGGCAGCGAGGCGTTCAATGCCGAACTGGGCCGCATGACGCTGCTCAGCTACCCGATGATCGCCATTCCCAGCATGCTGATGATGATGGCGATCTTCTTCTACCTCTGGCGCACCATCCACGGCCTGACCGGCCTGCGCCTCGAGGACATCATGGCTAGCGGAACCCAGGAACAGGGCGGTAGCAAGTAAACGAAAAAAGGGCCGCCCGGCACGCGCCGAGCAGCCCTTTTAAAGCCCCGTCCCGTCAGAACAGCAGCTTGAAGATCCCGATCACCACGATCAGGCCGATGATGAAGATGATGCCCGCGGTTCCGCCAATGAATTTCAGCATGCCGTTCTCTCCCGTTTTTCCAAGTCTGTGATTTTGTGACAGCCCTGGCTCCAGGCCGTTCGACGAAATCCGACCGGGGTAGACGGGACGGCGCCGTCAGCCTGCGGCAAGCAGCATCCATAGCGGCAGGCTGACCGCCGCCGCCACGGTGGAAAGGAAGACCGTCGAGCTGACCGCGCGGGTGTCGTCGGAATGTTTCACGAAGGCCAGCACATTGACCCCGCTGGGGCAGGCGGCAAGCAGCACCAGCACGTTTCGCGCATCCTGATTCAGCCCCGGCAGCATACTGCTCAGCCACCAGACAAGGGCCGGGAACAGCGCCAGCTTGATCAGGGTCAGCAGCAGTACCGAAGCGCTCGGCCGCAGCCGATAACGCGACAGACTGATACCCAGCACCATCAGCGCGCAGGGCAGCGCCGCCTGCGCCAGCCAACCGGCGATTCGCCAGAGCGGCTCGGGCAGTTCCAGGCCGGAGAGATTCAGCAGAGCCCCCAGCAGCAGGCCGACGATCAGCGGATTGGCCAGGTTCTTCAACAACGCTGGAACACTGACCTTGTCGCCATCACCGAGCGCCGCATAGAAGCTCTGCAGCGAAAACAGCACCAAACTGTGGAACACCAGGATGGCGAACACGTATACCAGGCTCTCAGCGCCGAGCAGCGTGGTCACCAGCGGGATGCCAACCAGCGCATTGTTCGAGTAGGCGGCCGTGAGACCAAGCGGCGTGGCCCGCCCGGCGCGGCGGTGAGCGACCAGGTTGACCAGCAGGAAAACCAGCAGCACCGGCACGAAGTAGCCCAGCAGGAGCATCGGCGACATGCCATCGCTCAGCTCGGCGCGCGCGATACCGGTAAACAACACCGCTGGCATGAACAGCTTGAAGGTGACGCTTGCCAGCCCGGCAGCACCTTCATTGGTTAGCCACTGACGCCAACCGAACAGATATCCAAGCGTGATCAGACCGAAGATCGGCAGGATCGCCAATACCACTACCATGTGCCCTCCGAGAGCCGAACGTCAGGCCACGCCTTGGCGCGGGGGCGCAAGAATACACGCTGGGCAGGGAGATCGCACCGGCGGCCCGAGTACCGCCAACCGGGTCAGACGCGGAAGGTCCGCTCCCGCTTGACCGAATTTGCCTCCTGCTGGCGCAGAATTGCCAGCACATCGGCCAGGTCTTCCTGCCAGCGGTGCGGGGCAAGACCGAACGCTGCCTCGAATCGACTGCAATCGAGCACGGACCAGGCCGGTCGCCTGGCCGGCGTCGGATATTGCGCCGTCATGATCGGCGATACCTCGGGCTGCCTGGCGATCAGCCCGGCCGCTTCACCTTGACGGAAGATTTCCACCGCGAAGTCGTACCAGGAGCAGGCAGGCGCGCCGCTGTAGTGGTAGACGCCCCAGGCGAGTTCCGCACCGTCCGCATAGCGCCGGGCCAGCTCGAGCAGCACCGAGGCGATGCTGCCGGCCTGAGTCGGACAGCCGATCTGGTCGCCCACCACACCCAGCGCATCACGCTGGCGCGCCAGGCGCAGCATGGTCTTGACGAAGTTATGCCCATGTACGCCATACACCCAGCTGGTGCGCAGGATCAGATGAGCCGGCAGACAGCTGCGGATCGCCTCTTCACCGGCCAGTTTACTCGCGCCGTAGACGCCGGTCGGACCGGTCTCGTCGCTTTCGGTATAAGGCCGGGTGGCTTCGCCCGAGAACACGTAGTCGGTGGAAATGTGAAACAGCGGAACACCCGCGTGCTTGGCAGCCTCGGCCAGGTGACGCGGACCGTCGCGATTGACCGCATACGCCTGCTCGCCGTGGGACTCGGCATTATCCACATGGGTATAGGCGGCCGCGTTGATGATCAGCTCGGGACGCTGACGCATCGCGTCGGCCACTTGCTCAGGCTTGGCGATGTCCAGCTGTGCCCGCGCCGGGGCCAGCACATCCAGTCCGAAACGTGACGCCCGCTCCACCAGCTCACGACCAACTTGGCCACCAGCACCGCAAACGAGGATTCGCATTCTTTGTCGCCTCATCGACGACGTTCGCGGCCAGCGCGAACGTCCGAAAATGGTTCTAGCCACGGCATCACGCACGCGTGCGCGGTGTCGCCGCAGGTTCCATCGAAACAGGCAGGAGCGCATCTTGACGCCGGCTCAAGCGGCGGAGCAGAGCCTGCCCGTGCATGATGGATGTGGTTTCCAGCCACGTTGAGGCCAGACGAAAGGCACTTTGTTCCCGGCCGGATAGAATTTTTTTCCACGTCCCGGCTGCCGACCTTCAGAGCAACACCGGCAAACGTGCGCCGACCCGAAGCTCCACGGGGGACAGCTCGACCCCGTAGGCAAGCACCTCGACACCTGCCGCCACCGCATCGCGCAGCGCCGCGGCGTACCCCGGATCGATCTCCTCGGCCGGACGGACCGCGTCCACGCCGCTCAGATTGACGCAGTACAGCTGCACCGCGCGCACCCCGGCGCGCGCCAGCGCCGCCAGTTCGCGCAGATGCCGTGCACCGCGCAGCGTCACGGCATCAGGGAACGCCGCCACTGCCGTGTCGGCGAACCCCAGGGTGACGCTCTTGACCTCAACGTAGGCCGGCCCGCCGTCGAACTCGAGGCGAAAGTCCACGCGACTGTTCTCCACGCCATAGGCCACTTCGCGCTTGAGCGCCGAGAAGCCGGCCAGTTCGGCGATCTGTCCGCCCAGCAATGCTTCCTCGACCAGAGGATTGGCGCGCGCGGTGTTCACGCAGGCCAATCGCCCCTGCGGCGTCTCCACCAGCTCCCAGGTGCCGGGCAGCTTGCGTCGAGGATCGCTGCTGCGCTGGAACCACACCCGCGCGCCCTCGCTCATGCAGTTGAGCATCGAGCCGGTGTTGGGACAGTGGATGCACATCGCCTCGCCCTCGTCGGTGACGATATCGGCGAGAAAGCGCTTGTAGCGCCTGACGAGACGGCCCCGCTCCAGCGGTTGCGCGAAGCGCATCAGGGCCGCCAGCTACGCAGGCCGCAGGCGATGCGCTCGACGGCCTGTTCCAGGCGCGGCAGATCCTGCGTGTAGGCGAAGCGCACATGATGGCCGGCCTGGTGACGGCCAAAGTCCAGTCCCGGCGTGATGGCGACGTACTCCGTTTCCAGCATGTGCTGGCAGAACCCATAGGCGTCGCCACCGAAGGCGCTGATGTCTGCATACAGATAGAAGGCTCCCTGCGGCTCGACCGCGATGCCGAAGCCCAGCTCGCGCAGGGCTGGCAGCAGGAAGTCCCGACGCCGGGCAAACTCGCCGCGACGCGCCTCGAGGATCTCCAGCGTCGCCGGCTCGAAACAGGCCAGCGCCGCATGCTGGGCCATGCTTGGCGCGCTGATGTATAGGTTCTGTGCCAGCTTTTCCAGCTCGGGCACGGCCGCTGGCGGTGCCACCAGCCAGCCCAGGCGCCAGCCGGTCATGCCGAAGAACTTGGAAAAGCTGTTGAGCACGAAGGCCTCGTCATCGACTTCCAGCACGCTGGCCGCATCCGTGCCGTAGGTCAGCCCGTGATAGATCTCGTCGACCACCAGGTGGCCGCCGCGCTCCTTCAGCGCCGCCGAAAGAGCGGCCAGTTCGGGCCGCTCGAGCAGCGTCCCGGTGGGGTTGGCCGGCGATGCCACCAACGCGCCAACGCTGTCGCGATCCCAATAGCGCTCGACCAGTTCAGGAGTCAGCTGATAGCGCATCTCAGGGCCGACCGGCACGAGCTGCGCGGCGCCTTCCATCAGTCGCAGGAAGTGCCGGTTGCACGGATAACCCGGATCGGCCAGCAGCCAGTGCTTGCCCGGATCCACCAGCAGGCTGGAGGCCAGCAGCAGCGCACCGGAGCCGCCGGGAGTAATCAGGATCCGTTCGGGGTCAATGCTTAATCGATAGCGTTGGGCATAGAAGCCGGCAATCGCCTCGCGCAGCTGTGGCAGGCCACGGGCGGAGGTGTAGCGGGTGTGCCCGGCCGCTAGCGCGGCCTGTCCCGCGGCGACGATGGGCGCGGCGGTGGTGAAGTCCGGTTCGCCGATTTCCAGGTGAATGACGTCGTGGCCTTGAACTTGGAGCTGATTGGCCCGCTCCAACAGCGCCATGACGTGGAAAGGTTCGATTGCGCGACTGCGTGCGCTGTACGACGAGGTCATCTGACCTTCCTGTTGAGAACAAAACGTGAATTCTACCCAAGGTCCCGAAGCCGCTGCAGCCACTGTTGGAAAGGGGAGTAGCGCACCCCGAGCCGATCTGGTAAGTTCGCCCGCTTGCAGCCGCAGGGCCGGCACGGGCCGGCAAGGGACAAATCATCCTGCGCAATGGACATAGCGAGAGGCGTTCATCCATGCCCATTACCAAAGAAACACCGTCGAGCAAGCAACTGATTCGCGCCTTCGAGCCCTACAAGGAAAGCCAGGGCGAGGAATACATGAGCGACAAGATGCGCGCCCACTTCACCGGCATCCTGAACAAGTGGAAGCAGGAGCTGATGGAAGAGGTCGATCGCACCGTGCACCACATGCAGGACGAGGCTGCCAACTTCCCGGATCCGGCCGACCGCGCCAGTCAGGAAGAAGAGTTCAGCCTGGAACTGCGCGCCCGCGACCGCGAGCGCAAGCTGATCAAGAAGATCGACGAGACGCTGCAGCTGATCGAAGACAACGAATACGGCTGGTGCGATTCCTGCGGTGTCGAAATCGGCATCCGTCGCCTGGAAGCGCGCCCCACCGCCACCCTCTGCATCGATTGCAAGACGCTGGCGGAGATCAAGGAAAAGCAGATCGGTTCCTGATCCCGAACGGGGCGCTACGGCGCCCCGCTTCATTTCCAGGCCCTGCACCGTTTCATCCGCCTCGCCATCACCGATCGCGCCGGCCCGCCATGTCCTCCTCCGCCCCGCCCCAGCCCGCACGCTACATTGGTCGCTTTGCACCGACCCCCAGCGGCTACCTGCACTTCGGCTCGCTGATCGCGGCCCTCGCTTCCTATCTCGACGCCCGTTCGGTCGGCGGCCTTTGGTTGCTGCGCATGGAAGACATCGATCCGCCACGGGAGATGCCCGGCGCCCAGCGGGCTATCGTCGAGACGCTGCAGAGCTACGGCTTCGAATGGGACGGCGACATGCTGCGCCAGAGCGAGCGTCAGGCTGCGTATCGGGACGCCATCGAACGGCTGCTGGATGAAGGCCTGGCGTATGCGTGCACCTGCTCGCGCAAGCAGCTCGAAGGCTACCCGGGCCCCTACCCCGGTTTCTGCCGCGCCGCCGGCCGCAGCCTCGAGGATGCTGCCATCCGCCTGCGCGTACCCGATCGTGAATACGTCTTCATCGATCGTGTGCAAGGCGAGTTCCGCCAGCATCTGGGCCGCGAGGTCGGCGATTTTGTCATTCGCCGCCGCGACGGCCTGATTGCCTATCAGCTGGCCGTGGTACTGGATGACGCCTGGCAAGGTGTCACCGATGTGGTGCGTGGCGCCGACCTGCTCGATTCGACGCCGCGCCAGCTTTATCTGCAGGAAGTCCTCGGCCTGCCACAACCACGCTACCTGCACCTGCCGCTGATCATCCAGCCGGACGGACACAAGCTCGGCAAGAGCTACCGCTCGCCACCGCTGCAAGCCCAGGAGGCCAGCCCGCTGCTGCTTCGCGCGCTGCGCGCCCTTGGCCAGCAACCGCCAGCGGAACTGGACGGCGCGCTGCCGGCGGACATTCTCGGCTGGGCCGTCGCCCACTGGAATGCAGCACGCATCCCGCGGGTCCGCACCCTCGCCGAAGCCCAGCTGCGCTGAGCCACGCATGGATCGAACCACCCGAGGCGAGCTTTTGCCTGCCGCTGGTGGCTTGCCGCGTGCCGCTGCTCTACCATCGCCCTCACTTCCGACACGAGACCCGGCATGTATATCTACCGACTGGTGCTGCTCCTGGTGGTGGGGATCTACCTGTTCTCCCCCGCCATCATGGACTGGTGGATCGACCCCAACGGTGCCTGGTATCGGCCCTATCTGCTGTGGCTGATCCTGATCGTGGTGACCTTCATTCTCCAGAGCCAGCGTGATGCAGACGAGCTTTAGCCTGAGCCACCTGATCCTGATCAGCGCCGCCTACCTGTTCATGCTGTTCGGCGTGGCCTGGGTCAGCGATCGCGGGCTGATCCCGCGCTGGATCATCCGCCACCCGCTGACCTACACCCTCTCGCTCGGCGTCTACGCCAGCGCCTGGGCCTTCTATGGCACCGTGGGCCTGGCCTACCAGTATGGCTATGGGTTTCTCGCCACCTATCTCGGCGTGTGCGGCGCCTTTCTGCTGGCGCCGGTGCTGCTCTACCCGATCCTGCGCATCACTCGTACCTATCAGCTGTCGTCGCTGGCCGACCTGGTGGCCTTCCGCTTCCGCAGCACCTGGAGCGGCGCGCTGACCACCATCGTCATGCTGATCGGCATGCTGCCGCTGCTGGCCCTGCAGATCCAGGCGGTCGCCGACGCCATCGGCATCCTGACTCTCGAACCGCTGCAGGAGCGCGTGGCGCTGGGCTACTGCCTGATGATCATGCTGTTCACCATCCTCTTCGGTGCCCGCCACATCGCCACGCGGGAGAAGCACGAAGGGCTGGTGTTCGCCATCGCCTTCGAATCGATCGTCAAGCTGGTGACCTTCGGTGCCATCGGCCTGTACGCCCTTTACGTGGTCTTCGGCGGCCCGCACCAGCTGGAGATCTGGCTGCTGCAGAACCAGTCGGCGCTGCAGGCGTTGCACACGCCACTGCAGGAAGGCCCGTGGCGCACCCTGCTGCTGGTGTTCTTCGCCTCGGCCATCGTCATGCCACACATGTATCACATGACGTTCACCGAGAACCTCAACCCGCGCGGGCTGGTCAGCGCCAGCTGGGGATTGCCGCTGTACCTGCTGCTGATGAGTTTGGCCGTGCCGCTGATCCTCTGGGCCGGCCTTAAGCTGGGCGTCAGCACCAACCCCGAATACTTCACCCTCGGCCTCGGCCTCACCGCACAGAGCGAAACCCTGGCGCTGCTGGCCTTCGTCGGCGGGCTGTCGGCCTCCAGCGGGCTGATCATCGTCAGCACCCTGGCGCTGTCCGGCATGGCGCTCAACCATCTGGTGCTGCCGCTCTATCAACCCTCCAGCGAGGGCAACATCTACCGCTGGCTGAAATGGACCAGACGCAGCCTGATCTTCGCCATCATCCTGGCCGGTTACGGGTTCTACCTGCTGCTCGGCGCCGAGCAGGACCTGTCCAACCTGGGCATCGTCGCCTTCGTTGCCACCCTGCAGTTCCTGCCGGGCGTGCTCTCGGTGCTCTACTGGCCGACCGCCAATCGCCGCGGCTACATCGCCGGCCTGCTGGCCGGCATCGGCGTCTGGATGGTGACCATGCTGCTGCCCCTGGTCGGCAATCTGGATGGTTTCTACATCCCGCTGTTCAACGTGGTCTACGTACTCGACGACACCAGCTGGCACTTGGCGGCAATCGCTTCGCTGGCGGTCAACGTGCTGGCCTTCTCGCTGTTCTCGATCTTCAGCGAGACCAGCCCCGAGGAGCAGAGCGCCGCCGAGGCCTGCGCGGTGGAAAACGTGCGCCGGCCGCAGCGGCGTGAACTGATGGCCGCCTCGCCACAGGAGTTCGCCACCCAGCTGGCCAAGCCCCTGGGCGCCAAGACAGCGCAGCGCGAAGTGGAGCAGGCACTGCGCGATCTGCAGCTGCCGTTCGACGAGCACCGCCCCTATGCCCTGCGCCGCCTGCGTGATCGCATCGAAGCCAACCTGTCCGGGCTGATGGGGCCCAGCGTGGCCCAGGACATCGTCGAGAACTTCCTGCCATACAAGAACGGCGCCGAGGGCTACATCACCGAAGACATCCACTTCATCGAGAACCGCCTGGAGGAATATCACTCGCGCCTGACCGGCCTGGCCGCCGAACTCGACGCGCTGCGCCGCTATCACCGGCAGACGCTGCAGGAGCTGCCCATGGGGGTCTGCTCGCTGGCTAAGGATCAGGAAATTCTCATGTGGAATCGCGCCCTCGAAGAGCTGACCGAAATTCCGGCGCTGCAGGTCGTCGGTTCGCGCCTGTCGACCATCGCCGAACCCTGGCGCAGCCTGCTGGGCGACTTCATCGAGCAGCCCGACGAACACCTGCACAAGCAGCGCCTGGCGCACAACGGCCATCGCCGCTGCCTCAACCTGCACAAGGCAGCCATCGCCGAGCCGCTGGCGCCCGGCAACAGCGGCCTGGTCCTGCTGGTCGAGGACCTGACCGAGACCCAGCAGCTGGAAGACCGCCTGGTGCATTCCGAGCGTCTGGCCAGCATCGGCCGCCTGGCCGCCGGCGTGGCGCACGAAATCGGCAACCCGATCACCGGCATCGCCTGTCTGGCGCAGAACCTGCGGGACGAGCGCGAAGGCGACGGCGAGATCGTCGAAATCAGCGCGCAGATCATCGAGCAGACCAAGCGCGTGTCGCGCATCGTGCAGTCGCTGATGAGCTTCGCCCATGCCGGCGAACGCCAGCACCAGCTCTATCCGGTGAGCCTGGCACAGGTCACCCAGGACGCCATCGGCCTGCTCTCGCTCAACCGCAACCGCACCGAGGTGCAGTTCCTCAACCTGTGCCATCCCGATCATGTGGCCGAGGGGGACCCGCAACGCCTGGCGCAGGTGCTGATCAACCTGCTGTCCAACGCCCGCGACGCATCGCCGCCCGGTGGCGTGATCCGGGTGACCAGCGACGTGGCTGAGCAGACGGTCTATCTGACCGTGGAGGACGAAGGCAGCGGCATTCCGAAAGAGATCCAGGACCGCCTGTTCGAGCCGTTCTTCACCACCAAGGACCCGGGCGAAGGCACGGGCCTGGGCCTCGCGCTGGTCTATTCGATCATTGAAGAGCATTATGGCCAGATCGATATCGACAGCCCGGCTGACCCGGAAACGCAACGCGGCACCCGTTTTCGCATCACCCTGCCGCGGCATGTCGAAGCGTCACACGCCGTAAGTTGAAGAGGCGACTGCCGTACCGGCCCGGCGCCGGTTCTGCCTCCAGACCGTCGAGAGAGTACTGATGTCACACATACTGATCGTCGAAGACGAAACCATCATCCGCTCAGCCCTGCGGCGCCTCCTCGAACGCAACCAGTACGAGGTCAGCGAAGCCGGCTCGGTGCAGGAAGCACAGGAGCGCTACAGCATCCCGGGTTTCGACCTCATCGTCAGCGACCTGCGACTGCCCGGCGCACCCGGCACCGAACTGATCAAACTGGCCGAAGGCACACCGGTGCTGATCATGACCAGCTACGCCAGCCTGCGCTCGGCGGTGGACTCCATGAAGATGGGCGCGGTGGACTACATCGCCAAGCCCTTCGACCACGACGAAATGCTGCAGACCGTGGCGCGCATCCTTCAGGATCATCAGCAGAGCGCCGCAGCCCTCGCTCAGCCGAGCCGTGGCAATGGCAGCGCCCCAAGCGACGCGGCACAGGGCGACATCGGCATCATCGGCCACTGCGCACCGATGCAGGACCTGTTCAGCAAGATCCGCAAGGTCGCCCCCACCGATTCCAACGTGCTGATCCAGGGCGAGTCGGGCACCGGCAAGGAACTGGTGGCGCGGGCACTGCACAATCTCTCGCGACGGGCCAAGGCGCCGATGATCTCGGTGAACTGCGCGGCCATTCCGGAAACCCTGATCGAATCCGAGCTGTTCGGCCACGAGAAGGGGGCCTTCACCGGGGCCAGCGCCGGTCGCGCCGGCCTGGTCGAGGCAGCCGATGGCGGCACCCTGTTCCTCGACGAAATCGGCGAACTGCCACTGGAAGCCCAGGCGCGCCTGCTGCGCGTACTGCAGGAAGGTGAGATCCGCCGCGTCGGCTCGGTGCAGTCGCAGAAGGTCGATGTGCGTCTGATCGCCGCCACCCACCGCGACCTGAAAACCCTTGCCAAGACCGGCCAGTTCCGCGAAGACCTTTATTACCGCCTGCACGTGATCGCGCTCAAGCTGCCGCCGCTGCGCGAGCGCGGCAACGACGTGCTCGAAATCGCCAAGGCGTTCCTGGCGCGCCAGGGCGAACGCATGAGCAGCGACGAGATGCGCTTCTCGCGCGACGCCGAACAGGCGATTCGTCACTACTCCTGGCCCGGCAACGTGCGCGAACTGGAAAACGCCATCGAGCGCGCGGCGATCCTCAGCGAGAGCCCGGAGATCGACGCCGAGCTGCTGGGCATCGATATCGAACTCGACGAGCTGGACGATGAATTCGAAGAAGATTCACTCGGCGGCATCCGCGGTATCGCTGGTGGCAACGAGCCGACCGAGGATCTCTCGCTGGAGGACTACTTCCAGCATTTCGTGCTCGAGCATCAGGACCACATGACCGAGACCGAACTGGCGCGCAAGCTCGGCATCAGCCGCAAATGCCTGTGGGAACGCCGCCAGCGCCTGGGCATTCCGCGGCGCAAGTCCAGTAGCGCCGCCGGGTAATTTGTTACCGCCGGCGCATCGTTCGTAACAAAAACCGGGAGCATCGGTAACGACGCCCCGGTTTTTTCTTGCCTTCCGCCAAGCCTGGAAATCACAACTCATTGAAATATAACGATTTCTCAAAACTGGCACGGCAACTGCTTACCTAATGGCACAACAACAATAACAAGCAGATCCCACAATAAGAACAAGACGTAACGGCTCCAGCAAAACAACGACAAGAAGGCGGAGGCGCAGCTAACTGATTCTTTTGGAGAGGACATGCCACGGGGTTCGCCCCACGACCAGGCCGAGAACAACAAAAACTGCATCGAGCAGGCCCTGCACTGGTTGGATCGAAGATCAAGGCAACGTCAGCGACCAAAGAAATCCGTTTGCTATTGGCTCCCACTGTGGGAGCGTTCCCGACGGCCACGGCCCGAAGGACAGGCGAACAACAAGAACAGCAACGCCTGAGAAGACCAATAACAATAAATAAGCACGCGACATTATTCAGAGGGGAGCTTCGGCTCCCCTCAGTGCTATCTGGCTCCGCGGTTTCCTTCCGCACGCCCCGTCCAGACATTTCCTTCCGCGTTGCACCAGGCAGAACCCTCGTCACGCTACACGCGAAGCTTTTTGACACTACCCTGCGCTTCGTTCACCATCCGGCAGTCCCGGTGCTAGAATCCGCGCAGGTTTCGCGGCTTTCGCGACGCCGGCCCGTCATTCCGCCACACAGTTGCCCCTCATGCTGAAAAAGCTGTTCCAGTCTTTTCGTCTTCCGCTGCGCCGCATCCCGCATCCCCGTCGCACACCTGAAATTCTGTCCAGCCGGCAGCATTCCCTGCATCGCAACGAGATCAGCCGTCATGCGGTGAGCGTGGTCGAGCGCCTGCAGCAGGCCGGCTACGAGGCCTATGTCGTGGGTGGCTGTGTGCGCGATCTGCTGCTGCAGCTCAACCCCAAGGATTACGACGTCGCCACCAGTGCGACCCCGGAACAGGTCCGCGCCGAGTTTCGCAACGCACGCGTGATCGGCCGGCGCTTCAAGCTCGTCCACGTGCACTTCGGCCGCGAGATCATCGAAGTCGCCACCTTCCGCGCCAACCACCCGGAAGAAGACGACGAGGATGCCAGCCAGTTGGCCTCGCGCAACGAGAGCGGACGCATCCTTCGCGACAACGTCTATGGCACGCTCGAGGACGACGCCCAGCGCCGCGACTTCACCATCAATGCGCTGTACTACGACCCGACCAGCGAGCGCATCCTCGACCACACCCGCGGCGTGCACGACATCCGCAATCGCCTGATCCGCCTGATCGGCGATCCCGAGCAGCGCTACCAGGAAGACCCGGTACGCATGCTCCGCGCGGTGCGCTTCGCCGCCAAGCTCGACTTCGAAATCGAACGCCACAGTGCCGAGCCCATCGCCGACCTGGCCGAGCTGCTTGACGGCATCCCCTCGGCCCGCCTGTTCGACGAGACGCTCAAGCTGTTCCTCGGCGGCAAGGCCGAGCGGACCTTCGAGCTGCTGCTCGAATACGACCTGTTTGCGCCGCTGTTCCCCGCCAGCGCCGCCGCGCTGGAGCGCAACCCCGAGTATGCCGGCACGCTGATCCGCAACGCGCTGGCCAATACCGACCTGCGCATCCAGCAGGGCAAGCCGGTGACGCCCGCGTTCCTTTTCGCCGCCCTGCTCTGGCCTGCCCTGCCGGCCCGCGTACTGGAGCTGCAGGACCGCGGCATGCCGCCGATTCCGGCGATGCAGGAAGCCGCCCACGACATCATCTGGGAGCAGTGCCAGCGCACCGCGATTCCCAAGCGCTTCACCATCCCCATGCGCGAGATCTGGGACATGCAGGAACGCCTGCCGCGCCGGCAGGGCCGCCGTGCCGACCAGCTTCTGGAGAATCCGCGCTTCCGCGCTGGCTACGACTTTCTCCTGCTGCGCGAAAGCGCGGGCGAGAAGACCGGCGGCCTTGGCGACTGGTGGACCGACTATCAGGAAGCCAACGACAGCGAGCGGCGCAACATGATCCGCGGCCTCAGCGGCAAGGATGACGCCGGCGCGGCCAAGAAACGCCGCCGTGGCGGTCGCCGTCGCCGCACGCCGGGCGATGCCGCCAACCCGGCCGACTGAGATGGAGCGCGTATACATCGGCCTGGGCAGCAACCTGGCCGATCCCCAGCAGCAGCTGCGTGGTGCTCTGCAGGCGCTGGCCGAGCTGCCAGGTAGCAGGCTGGCTGCAGTCTCCTCCCTCTATGCCAGCGACCCGCTCGGGCCCGCCGACCAGCCACGCTACGTCAACGCGGTTGTGGCACTGGAGACCGACCTCGAGCCGCTGGCGCTGCTCGATGCCCTGCAGCGCATCGAACTGGCGCAGGGCCGTGAACGCAAGGCCGAACGCTGGGGCCCGCGCACCCTGGACCTGGATATCCTGCTGTTCGGCGAGCGACTGATCGACCAGCCGCGCCTCCAGGTTCCGCACTATCACATGCAGGCTCGGGCGTTCGTGCTCTACCCGCTGGCCGAGATCGCTCCGCCGGAGCTGGTGCTGGCCGATGGGCGACGGCTCGTCGACCTGCTCGCGGCCTGCCCGTTCCGCGGGCTGGAGCGGCTCGTCAATACGAGTGTCACCGACGCGGTAACGAACGTAACGCGCAGGTAACACTCGCGATTGACTTACTCTGCCGCCGCCGGGACTATAAGCGCCCTCTGCCACCTGCGGCCGTAGCACCCTTCCGGTGCACCGCCCGGCAATCCTGACCTCCGAGGCTCGAAGAGGACGGCATTCATGCCAGACGTAACCCTGACCACGCTGCAAGGGCTCAAGCAGAAGGGCGAGAAGATCGTCATGCTCACCTGCTATGACGCCACCTTCGCCAAGACGGCCTGCGATGCAGGCGTCGAGATGCTGCTGATCGGCGACTCGCTCGGCATGGTCCTGCAAGGTCACGACAGCACCCTGCCGGTCACCGTCGCCGATATGGCCTACCACACTGCCAGCGTCAAGCGTGGCAACCGCGGCGCGATGATCGTCGCCGACCTGCCGTTCATGGCCAACGCGACCACCGAGCAGACCCTGAACAATTCGGCGCTGCTGATGCAGGCCGGCGCCCACATGATCAAGCTCGAGGGCACCGCCTGGCTGGCCGAGTCGATCCGCCTGCTGGCCGACCGCGGCATCCCGGTGTGCGCGCATATGGGGCTGACCCCGCAGGCGGTCAATCTGTTCGGCGGCTACAAGGTGCAGGGGCGCGAAGAAGCCCAGGCACAGCAGATGCTGGAGGACGCCAAGTCGCTGGAAGCAGCCGGCGCCGCCATGCTGCTGCTCGAATGCGTCCCCAGCGAACTGGCCGCACGCATCACCCGTGCCGTGCAGATCCCGGTGATCGGCATCGGCGCCGGCAGCGATACCGACGGCCAGGTGCTGGTCCTGCATGACATGCTGGGACTGTCGCTCAGCGGCCGCGTGCCGAAGTTCGTGAAGAACTTCATGCGCGAGCACGGCGACATCCCCGCGGCCATCGCCGGCTACGTCAAGGCGGTCAAGGCCGTCGAATTCCCCGCAGCCGAACACGGTTTCTCCGCATGAACGTCGTCAAGACCATCGCCGACCTGCGCGCCGCGGTCGCCCGCGCGCGCGGCGAAGGCAAACGCATCGGTTTCGTGCCGACCATGGGCAACCTCCACGCCGGTCATATCGCGCTGGTTAAGAAAGCCGGCCAGCGCGCCGACTTCGTGGTCGCCAGCATCTTCGTCAATCCGCTGCAGTTCGGTCCCAACGAGGACCTGGACAACTACCCGCGTACGCTCGCGGCGGACCAGGAAAAGCTGTTCGACGCCGGCTGCCACCTGCTCTTCGCGCCCAGCGTGGAGGAGATGTACCCCCACGGCCAGGCCAACCAGACCATCGTGCGCGTACCCGGCGTATCCGAAGGCCTCTGCGGCGGCAGTCGCCCCGGTCATTTCGACGGCGTCTCCACGGTGGTGAGCAAGCTGTTCAACATGGTCCTGCCGGACCTCGCCGTGTTCGGCCAGAAGGATTTCCAGCAGCTGGCGGTGATCCGCACCATGGTGCGCGACCTGAACATGCCGGTGCAGATCCTCTCCGAACCGACCGTGCGGGCCGACGACGGCCTGGCACTGTCCTCGCGCAACGGTTACCTGAGCGCCGACGAGCGTGCCACGGCGCCTGTCCTCTATCGCACGCTGAACCAGCTCAGGGATGCGCTCCAGGGCGGTCGTCGGGACCTTCCCGCGCTGATCGACGAAGGTCTGGATGCGCTGCGCAACGCCGGCCTGCGTCCGGACTACCTGGACATCCGCAATGCCATCGATCTGCAGCCTGTCACCGACGCCTCCAGCGAGTTGGTCATTCTCGCGGCGGCCTATCTGGGCAAGACGCGGCTGATCGACAACCTGCTGGTCGACCTCCGCACATCGGCCTGATCGCTGCCAATTGCCTGCAGCCTTGATCGCGTTCGAGGCTTCGGGCACACTCTGCGCCGCTTGCGCACCCGGAGGACCCCGCCATGCACGCCATCATGCTCAAGGCCAAACTGCACCGCGCCCAGGTAACCCACTCGGTGCTCGACTATGAAGGATCCTGCGCCATCGACGGCGAGTGGCTGGACCTGGCCGGTATCCGTGAATACGAACAGATCCAGATCTACAACGTCGACAACGGCGAACGCTTCACCACCTACGCCATCCGCGGCGAGGAAGGCTCCAAGATCATCTCGGTCAATGGCGCCGCCGCCCACAAGGCCGGCGTCGGTCATCGCCTGATCATCTGTGCCTATGCGCACTACAGCGAAGCCGAGCTGGCCAACTTCAAACCCCATGTGCTCTACATGGGCGCCGACGGCGAACTGAGCCATACCAGCAATGCCATTCCGGTGCAGGTGGCCTGAGCCCGGCACCACGCCTGCATTGAATCCAAGCCCGAAGTGTTCCGCACTTCGGGCTTTTTCGTTGGGGCTGGGCGACAGCGGTTGGGATGCGGCATGAGCGCGGGCAGAATAGACGGCGAAAGCCCGGAACGCAGCAGGGGTTTTCCCTGTCTGAGCTGTCTCTGATGGCATAGGATGTGCCTCACCGGCTCGGTGAAAGCCGGGTTCGGCCAGCATCCGCAGCATTCAGGAACGAGTGCCGGCGTGCCCGCACGGTCATACACATCACTGAATCCCGAGGCAATCATGGCGCGCTCGCTGCGCGTATTCCCGGGGTTCAGCGGCCTGTCAAAGCAAAGGAAGCCGCATCACCATGAGCTATTACCAGCATCCGCTCGATGTCACCGGCCTGCCGTCCTGGAAGGCCCTGGAAGAACACCGCCTGGCCATGCAGCACTTCAGCATGCGCGAGGCCTTCAAGGCCGACCCGACGCGCTTCGATGACCTGTCGGTTTCCTGCAGCGGCCTGTTCCTCGACTATTCGAAGAACCTCATCACCCCGCAGACCCGCACCCTGCTGGTCAACCTGGCCCGCGAGGCCGGCGTCGAGCAGGCCGCCCGCGCCATGTTCGAGGGCGAACGGATCAATGCATCGGAGAATCGCCCGGTGCTGCACACAGCCCTGCGCCGTCCCATGGGCGACTCGGTGATGGTCGACGGCAAGAACATCATGCGCGACGTGCACACCGCCCTGGCGCAGATGACCGACATCGTCACCCGCATCCACAACAACCTGTGGCGCGGCTTCAGCGACAAGACCATCACCGACGTCGTGAACATCGGCATCGGTGGCTCGTTCCTCGGTCCACAGCTGGTCTCCGAGGCGCTGCTGCCGTTCACCCAGCACGGCGTGCGGACGCACTACCTGGCCAACATCGACGGCAGCGAATTCCGCGAGGTGACCGCCAAGCTGAATGTCGAGACCACGCTGTTCATCATCTCCAGCAAGACCTTCGGCACCCTCGAGACGCTGAAGAACGCCCAGGCGGCCCGCAACTGGTACCTGGGCAAGGGCGGCACCGAGGAAAAGCTCTATCGCCACTTCATCGCCGTGACCAGCAACAAGCAGGCGGCCGTCGACTTCGGCATTCGCGAGAAGAACATCTTCCCCATGTGGGACTGGGTCGGCGGGCGCTACTCGCTGTGGTCGGCGATCGGCCTGCCCATCGCCCTGGCCATCGGCATGTCCAACTTCAAGGACCTGCTCTCCGGCGCCTACAGCATGGACCAGCATTTCCTCAGCGAGCCGTTCGAAAGCAACATGCCGGTGCTGCTGGCGATGCTCGGCATCTGGTACCACAACTTCTGGGGCGCGCAGAGCTACGCCTTCCTGCCCTATGACCACTACCTGCGCAACTTCGTCAAACACCTGCAGCAGATGGACATGGAATCCAACGGCAAGAGCGTGCGCCAGGATGGCACGCCAGTGTCCTGCAGCACCGGGCCGGTGATCTGGGGCGGTGTCGGTGCCAACGGCCAGCACGCCTACCACCAGCTGTTGCACCAGGGCACCCCGCTGATTCCAGCCGACTTCATCGTGCCGGTCGTCAGTCACAACCCGGTAGCCGATCACCACGAATGGCTCTATGCCAACTGCCTGTCGCAGAGCCAGGCGCTGATGCTCGGCAAGACCCGCGAGGAAGCCGAAGCCGAACTGCGTGCCAAGGGCCTGAGCGAGGCCGAAGTCCAGCGCCTGGCGCCGCACAAGGTGATTCCGGGCAACCGACCGAGCAACACCCTGGTGATGGAAACCATCAGCCCCGGCCGTCTCGGCGCACTCATCGCGCTGTACGAGCACAAGGTCTTCGTCCAGGGCGTGATCTGGGGCATCAACTCCTTCGACCAGTGGGGTGTCGAGCTGGGCAAGGAGCTGGGCAAGGCCGTTTACAACCAGATGACCCGCTTCGATGCGGCGCCGGCAGAAGACGCCTCGACTCAGGGCCTGATCGACTTCTTCCGCGGCCGTCATCGCGGTTGAACGCACCTGCTGACCGGACGCTGCTGCAGCGTCCGGTCCCCTTCCGTCGCGTGCTCCCTGCCCTGCCCGCGGCCCTCGGCGCCTGATCGGGTAACATCGCCAGCTCCCAAGCCTGCAGCGCCGTCACCATGGAATTCATCCGTCGTCCTATCGAAGCACGCGTGCTCAGTCTCACCGGCCTGGCCATCGGCGGGGTGGACTACGAGAACCCGCCGGGCGACCCCGGGCTCTTCGGTCCCGATTCGATCTGCTGGCGGGTGCATGGTGATTTCACCTCGATGATGGTTGGCGGAATCTCCGCGTTGCTGCTGCAGGCCCTGCACCCGCTGGCCCTGGCCGGGGTATGGGATCATTCGAACTTCCGCGAGGACCTGCTCGGTCGACTGCGGCGCACCGGGCAGTTCATATCCGCCACCACCTTCGGCAGCCATGCAGATGCCGAGCGCCTGATCGAACGGGTACGACGCATCCACCTGAGCGTGACCGGCACGGCGCCGGATGGCCGAGCCTATGCCGCTTACGACCCCGAGCTGCTGACCTGGGTGCACGTCGCCGAGGTCAGCAGTTTCCTCAAGTCGCACCTGCGTTACCGCGACCCTGACCTCAGCACAGCCGACCAGGATCGTTACTACGCCGAAGCCGCGCTGATCGCCGAGCGCCTCGGCGCAGAAGGCGTGCCCCGTTCGCGCGCCGAGGTCGAGACGTACCTCGAACGCCTCCGTCCGCAGCTGCAGATCGACGCGCGCGCGCTGGAGATTCTGCAGATACTGCGCACCGCTCCGGCGCCGAGCCCACTGCTGCGGCCGTTCGGCACGCTGATGCTACATGCCGGTATCGAACTGCTGCCGGAATGGGCCTCAGCAATGTTCGGCCCACCGCTGAGCGACACCCGTCGCCAGCTGATTCGCAGCGGGGTACGCCGTACGGCGCCGGTGCTGCGCTGGGCGGTGCGCAGTGCTTCGGTGCACCGCGCGCGCCGCCGCATGGGCCTGCCACCACGCTAGCAGCGGTTGTCGCGCCGCATTTCTTGCTAGACTGCGCGCCCTCCTTTTTCGAGCCGCGCGCATGCCCTCTCCAGACCAGGCGCTGCGCGCCGCCTTCGATCGCCGCCGCCCACTGCTCGACCAGCTGCACCAGCAGGGCACCGATTGCTACCGCCTGTTCCATGGCAGCCAGGAAGGTGCTGCCGGCCTGACGGTGGATCGCTACGGGCCGCAGCTGATGGTGCAGAGCTTTCACCAGACGCTTGCAGCGGATGCGTTGCTGCGCATCCATGAGCTGGCCATGGACTCGCTCGAACTGCCGCTGCAGCTCGTCTACAACGACCGCTCGCAGGGCAACTCGCGCATCGACCGCAGCCACGCGGCGTACCAGCCGGACGCCGCCGCGCTGGCCGATCAGGTCGGTCATGAATGGGGGCTCGCATACCGCGTACGCGGGCGCCACGACGGCCAGGACCCGCTGCTGTTCCTCGACCTGCGCAACGCTCGCGGCTGGGTCAAGCAACACAGTGCCGGCAAGTCGGTGCTCAACCTGTTTTCCTATACCTGCGGCGTCGGGCTCTGCGCTACGGCGGGTGGCGCCCGGGATGTCTGGAACCTCGACTTCGCCGAGCGCAACCTCGCCGTGGGCAGGGAGAATGCAGCGCTGAACCCGGGGCTGGCACCGATGCGCTTCGTCCGCTCCGACTATTTCCCGGCGATCCGCCAACTCGCCGGACTGCCGGTGGCTTCCAGGCGCGGCCGCGCCCTGCCCGACTACCCTCGCCTCGAGCAGCGCCAGTTCGATCTGGTACTGCTCGACCCTCCGGCCTGGGCACGCAGCGCCTTCGGCACGGTGGACCTGCTGCGCGACTACCAGAGCCTGCTGAAACCGGCATTGCTGACCACCGCCGAAGGCGGCGTGCTGATCTGTTGCAACAACCTGGCGAAGGTGCCGATGGACGAATGGCGGACGCAGGTGCTGCGTTGCGCCGACAAGGCGGGCCGGCCGGTACGTGAATGGCAAGTACTGGCACCGGCGGCAGACTTCCCTTCCCATGACGGGCTGCCCCCACTCAAGACCCTGATTCTGCGGCTTTGAGCGCATTGCCGGTATCGCTCGATTCGGGGAACCGCCTGGCCATGCCATACTCCAAGGCATCCATCCGCCAGGAATACTTCCGGTCATGCCCAATGGAATGAAGCGAGCGTTCACCGGCGTGGCGCTCGTGCTGATCTGCTACAGCCTGCTTGGCTTCCTGATCCTGCCGGGTATCGCCCAGCGCATCGTCAATCAGCAACTGGCCAACTACGCCACCGTACCGGCCAGCCTGCAGCGCATCGAATTCAATCCCTTCAGCCTCGAACTCACCCTGTTCGACCTGCGCATCGGCGCGCAGGACGATCGCCAGCTGGCCTTCGAGCGACTCTACCTCGACCTGCAGTGGAACAGCCTCTGGCAACGCACGCTGCACCTGGCCGCCGTACAGCTGGTAGCGCCGCACGCCGAGGTGCGCTTCGCTGAGGACGGCACCCTGAACCTCGCCCAGCTGTTCGATGTCCCCGAAACGCAGCCATCTGCCGACGACGAGCGCGAACTCTTCCCGCTGCGTATCGACCAGTTGCAACTGGTGCGCGGACACCTCGCCTTCCGTGATCGGCGCCCAAGTGAGCCCATCGAGCTGGTCTACGACTCGCTGGATCTCGAGCTGCACAACCTTGCCACCCGCACGGACGGCAGCGCCGACGCCCGCCTCACCGCCACAGGTGCAAGCGGCGGACGCATCGACTGGCAAGGCGACCTCAACCTGCAACCGCTGGCCTCACGCGGCCAGCTGCAGGTCAGCAAACTGCCGCTGAAGGACTTCTGGCCGTACGTGCGCGACGCGGCGCCACTGGTTCTTCGAGAGGGCAGTATCGACCTGAGTACCCGCTACCACCTCGACCTCAGCGACGGCCTGGCCCTGACACTGGACAGCGCCCAGGCCGCCGTGGCCCCGCTGGCCCTCGACAGCCCGGACGGGCGCAAGCTGGTTCGCCTGGAGCGGCTCGAGCTGAGCGAAACCACGCTGGACCTGGCCAGGCGTCAGGTCAGTATCGGCAAACTGCGCAGCCGCCATCTGGAAACCTGGGCCGCCCGCGAGGCCGATGGCGAGCTGGACTGGCAGAAACTGTTCGCCGCGGGCCCGAGTCCGTCGAATGCTGACGAGCAGACCGCGGACAGCGAAACCCAGACAGCCGGCGAACCGTGGCAGGTCTTGCTGCACGATGCCCAGCTGCGCGATTACCGCGTGCACCTGGCCGATCGCGTGCCGGACGACGAGGTCCAGCTCGAGCTCGGCCCGCTGAACCTGGACATCAGCGATTTCGACAGCCTCGCAACTCGCCCCTTTTCGCTGAAGCTGGACACCGGGGTCGGCAGGCAGGGGGCGCTCCAGGCCCAGGGGCAGCTGCAACTCAACCCGATCAGCGGTCAGCTGGCGGTGACTACCCGCGATATCGACCTGCGCATCGCCCAGGCCTACCTGAGCCCGCTGGTGAGCCTGGAGCTGCGCAGCGGCATGCTCAGCAGCGAACTACAGGTCGACCTGCAGGGTACCGAGCCGTTGGCCTTCAGCGTACGCGGCAGCGTCGATGCGACCCAGCTGCATACGCTCGACACCATCAACAACCGCGACTTCGTGAAGTGGCAGCGACTGCAGCTCAGCGGCCTGGATTACCAGCATCCGCGCAGCCTGGACATCGAGCGGATCGATCTGCGCCAGCCGTACGCGCGCTTCGTCGTCAACCCGGATCTGAGTACCAACCTCAACGACCTGCTGGTCAAGCGTGACGAATCGGCTGCCCAAGACGCATCCGAGCAGCAGGCCGCGGAACCGCTGGCCATCCGCATCGGCGGGATCAACATCGCCGACGGTTCGGCCAACTTCGCCGACTTCAGCCTGCGCCCGCCGTTCGTTACCGCCATCCAGTCACTCAATGGTGACATCGGCGTCCTGAGCAATCGCGAGCAAAAAGCCGCCTCGGTGAACATCGCCGGCAAGGTGGACCAGTACGCGCCGGTGAGCATCAAGGGCAGTCTGACGCCATTCGATCCGCTGCAGAGCCTGGACATCGCCACCAGCTTCCGCCAGGTCGAGCTGACCACGCTCACGCCGTATTCCGGCAAGTTCGCCGGCTACCGCATCCGCAAGGGCCGCCTCAATCTGGATCTGCATTACCGGATCGAGCAGGGACGGCTGAACGCCGAGAACAAGGTGGTGCTGGAGCAGCTGCAGCTCGGCGAAAAGGTCGACAGTCCCGATGCCGTGGACCTGCCCGTTCGCCTGGCGGTGGCCTTGCTCAAGGACAGCAAGGGCACCATTTCCATCGAGCTGCCGGTTCAGGGCAACCTGAACGATCCCGAGTTCAGCGTCATGCCGATCGTCTGGCAGACGCTGCGCAACCTGGTGGTGCGGGCGGCCCAGGCGCCGTTCAAGTTCATCGCTGGCCTGGCCGGGGGTGGCGATGCCGACCTCAGCCACGTCGCCTTTGCAGGCGCCAGCAGCGAGCTGGACGGCAACGCGCGCAAGACACTGGATACGCTGGCCGCGGCACTGGTGGAGCGCCCGGCCCTGCGGCTTGAGGTTGAAGGCATGGCTAACGCCGCCATCGATGGCCCGATGCTGGCCGAGCAGCGGTTGCAGCAGGAGTTTCGGGAAACCCAGTACCGCATCCTGCAGCGTCGTGGCGACAAGGTTCCGCCAGACCCGTCGGAGATTCGCATCGAAACGAGCGATGAAGCGCCGTTGCTGGAAGGCATCTATCGCAGCCGGCTCAATCAGCAGCCGCCAGCCGAGTGGAAGGAGTTGGACGAGGAACAACGCGCCGAGCGGATGCGCCAGGCGGTGATCGACTCCTGGTCTGACAATGCCGCCCTGCTACGCCGTCTGAGCCGCGAGCGGGCCGCCGCGATCAAGGGCTACCTGGTCGACGCGGGCCTGGAGTCCGAGCGCGTGTACCTGCTGGACACCGGAACGACTGAAGAGGCGGATAATGGCCAGGTAGCGACCGTACTGCATCTGGGGAGCGACTGATGAACCTGTACTACCGCCTCGGTGCTGCTGTCCTGCTGATCGCTGCCGCCAATGCCCAGGCCGACACACTGCGCTGCGGCAGCCAGTTGGTCACCACCGGCGATCGCGCGTTCGAGGTCGAACGCAAGTGCGGCGTGCCGCAACACCGCGATCTGGTCGGCTACAGCCTCAGCCGGAACGACCGGCAGGAATTCAGATTGGAAGAATGGGTCTATGGACCACGCAACGGTATGCTCAGCATCCTGACATTCGAAGGGAACCGCCTGGTTCGCATCGAAACCCGCCGTGCCAATTGAAGCACCTGGAGGCACCGATGCATCGTCGCGCATTGCCCCTGCTGCTCTGCCTGTTGCTGGGCAGCCTGCATGCCCAGGCATCCTCTACCTATCGCTGCAACAGCCGCCTGGTGAGCCTCGATGCGACCACGGCGGAAGTGCTCGCCAAATGCGGCGAGCCAGCCAGCAGCGCCCAGCTGGGCTACAAGGAAGTGCTTGACGAGTACGGCTATCGACAGGAGGTGGCCGTCGAGGAATGGGTCTACGGGCCGAACAATGGGATGCTGCATTTTCTGCGCTTCGAGGGTAACCGACTGCGGCAGATCGGCAGCCGCCGGGGAGGCTAACGTAAAAAACCCCGCCAATTGCGGGGTTCTTCGATTCGCGGCGCCCGCCAGTGGCGGGCAGCGACGTCACTCGGCGGTCTTCAGACCGTCTGCAGCGACATCACGGACGCCTTTGATGCCCTTGGCTTTGGCAATGGCGGCTTCTTTTTCGGCTTCGGTGGCTACGGTCCCGGACAGCGAAACCACGCCATCCTTGGTCTCTACTTCGATATCCATGCCGGGGGTGGCGTCTTCAGCCAGCAGCGTGGACTTCACCTTGGTGGTGATCCAGGTATCGGAGGCAGCGTCCCCTGCGTCGTCCATGGTATTGGCAGCGAGCATGACGGTGTCGGTCTTGTCGATTGCAGGCGTGTCGGCCAGCGCAGCACCTGCGAAAGGCAGGCTGAGAGCGGCGGCAATGGCGGCGGCGGTAAGGGTCTGAGTAGTCTTCATAGATGTCACTCCTGTTCTCGTGATTTCTGGGGCATGACTCCGGCCTCAGATGCACAGATAACAGCGCAAGCGGTGTGCCAACTCTGTCACATATTTTTTTCCTTTAGAATCAATTGCTTATAGATAAGCGAGAACCCTGACGACTTGCACAATGCAAGTTTGCGCGTGGCGCTGCTTGCAACTTGCAATATCGGGCGGAGCTGCGGACACGCGGCGAACAGGCAAACAAAAAGGGCCCAGAGGGCCCTTTCTGTTGACTGCCAGCTTGCCTCAGACGCCCGAGGCTTCCGCTGCAGCCACGTCCTTGATGGACAGCTTGATGCGGCCGCGGTTATCCACGTCCAGCACCAGCACCTTCACTTCCTGACCTTCTTTCAGCACATCGGTGACTTTCTCGATGCGCTGATCGCTGATCTGCGAGATGTGCACCAGGCCATCCTTGCCCGGCAGGATGTTGACGAAGGCACCGAAGTCGACGATGCGCTCGACCTTGCCGACGTAGATCTTGCCGATCTCGGCTTCGGCCGTGATGCTCAGCACGCGCTGCTTGGCCGCCTCGGCCGCTTCCTTGGTTTCGCCGAAGATCTTGATCGAGCCGTCGTCTTCGATATCGATCGAAGCCTTGGTCTCTTCACAGATCGCACGAATGGTGGCGCCACCCTTGCCGATCACGTCGCGGATCTTGTCCTGATCGATCTTCATCGCCAGCATGGTCGGTGCGTTGGCCGACAGCTCGCTGCGCGACTGGGCAATGACCTGGTTCATCTGGCCAAGGATGTTCAGACGCGCTTCCAGGGCCTGGCCCAGGGCGATCTCCATGATCTCTTCGGTGATGCCCTGGATCTTGATGTCCATCTGCAGAGCGGTCACGCCCTTGGCAGTACCGGCCACCTTGAAGTCCATGTCGCCCAGGTGATCTTCGTCACCCAGGATGTCGGTCAGGACTGCGAACTTCTCACCTTCCTTGACCAGACCCATGGCGATACCGGCAACCGGCGCCTTCATCGGTACACCGGCATCCATCAGCGCCAGCGAGGCACCGCAGACCGACGCCATGGAACTGGAGCCGTTGGATTCGGTGATCTCCGACACCACGCGAATGGTGTACGGGAACTCGTCGGCATTCGGCAGCATGGCGGCGACGCCACGACGGGCCAGACGGCCATGGCCGATCTCGCGGCGTCCGGTAGCGCCCATGCGACCGCACTCGCCGACCGAATAGGGCGGGAAGTTGTAGTGCAGCATGAAGGCGTCTTTCTTCTCGCCTTCCAGGGTATCCAGCAGCTGAGCGTCGCGTGCGGTACCGAGGGTGGCGACGACCAGCGCCTGGGTTTCGCCACGGGTGAACAGTGCCGAGCCGTGGGTCTTGTCCAGCACGCCGACTTCGATGGCCAGCGGACGCACGGTACGGGTGTCGCGACCGTCGATACGCGGTTTGCCGTTGACGATGTTCTCGCGCACGGTGCGGTATTCGATCTCGCCGAAGGCATCCTTCACTTCGCCGGCGGAAGGCTGACCTTCCTCACCGGAGAACTTGGCCACGACCTGCTCGCGCAGCTCGTCCAGACGGGCATAGCGCTGCTGCTTGATGGTGATGGTATAGGCTTCGGAGATGGCGGCACCGAACTCGCTGCGGATGGCATCCAGCAGCGCGGTGTTGGCCTGCGGAGCGGTCCAGTCCCAGCGCGGCTTGCCGGCTTCGGCGGCGAGTTCTTCCACGGCCTTGATCACGGCCTGGAACTCGTCATGGGCGAACAGCACAGCGCCCAGCATCTGGTCTTCGGTCAGCTCCTTGGCTTCCGACTCGACCATCAGCACGGCGTCCTTGGTGCCGGCCACGACCATGTCCAGGCTGGAGGCCTTGAGCTGCTCGTAGTTCGGGTTCAGCAGGTAGCCGGTTTCCGGATGGAAGGCCACGCGCGCGGCGCCGATGGGGCCGTCGAACGGAATACCGGAGATGGCCAGAGCGGCCGAAGTACCGATCATCGCGGCGATGTCCGGGTCAGTCTTCTTGCTGGTGGAGACGACGGTGCAGATGACCTGCACTTCGTTCTGGAAGCCTTCCGGGAACAGCGGACGGATCGGACGATCGATCAGACGCGAGGTCAGTGTTTCCTTCTCGGAAGGACGTGCCTCACGCTTGAAGAAGCCGCCGGGGATCTTGCCCGCAGCGTACGTCTTCTCCTGGTAATGCACGGAGAGCGGGAAGAACCCCTTGCTCGGATCGGCGGTCTTGGCACCGACCACGGTGACCAGCACGCTGACGTCGTCATCGACGGTGACCAGCACGGCGCCAGAGGCCTGGCGGGCGATGCGACCCGTCTCGAGGGTTACGGTCGACTGACCGAACTGAAACTTCTTGATTACCGGATTCACGGTTTTTCCTTCTCTTTGTTGCCTTGGGGAAATCGGCAGAACGCACGGGAGTCGGCCCGAAGCGACCTGCAAGAAAGCCGAAAGCTGGAAGACCGAAGCTGATTGCGCGGGTTGTCCCGGCTTTCAACTTCAGGCTTCCAGCTTCCGGCTTCCAGCTCGGGTGCGTCTTAGCGACGCAGACCCAGACGACCGATCAGGGCGCTGTAACGAGTGGTGTCCTTACCCTTCAGGTAATCCAGCAGCTTGCGACGCTGGTTGACCATGCGGATCAGACCACGACGGGAGTGGTGATCTTTGCCGTTGGCCTTGAAGTGGTCCTGCAGCTTGTTGATGTTGGCGGTCAGCAGGGCTACCTGCACTTCCGGAGAACCGGTATCGCCTTCAGCTTGCTTGTACTCGTTAACGATCTGGGCTTTTTCTTCAACGCTCAGTGCCATGGTAGGGCTCCTTGAGTGAACAGGCCGGGGATTGACCCCGTGTTTAATAAAGAGGCATGACCGTGCCTGCTGACAGCCACCCTCTGACGCAACGCGCGAACGCGCTGCGTACCGGTCATTCCGACCGAATCAGTCGACGCGGCGCAATACGCCCGTCTTCGCTCACCTCACCGATACCGATGAAGCGGCCGTTGTTATCCTGCACGCGTACCATGCCGTACTTCGGTGCCTCCGGTGCCCGCACCGGTTGCCCGTGCAGCCAGTAGTAGGCGCTGTGCTCGGAAAGCTGCAGCAGCGGCCAATGCTCCAATCCGCTGTCCACCGGTTGCAGAAGGGCATCCAGCGCCTCGGCACCACCTTCGCCATGCAAACGCTCAAGCGTTTCGAGCGTCACCGTCTGCGACAGGTCGAACGGACCGGCCTGGGTACGCCGCAGTTCAGCGACATGCGCGCCGCAGCCAAGCTGCTGGCCTAGATCCTCGACCAGCGTGCGGATATAGGTGCCCTTGCTACAGGCGACGGCCAGGCGAGCCTTGTCGCCTTCGAGCGCGAGCAACTCCAAGCGCGCAATATTAACAGAACGCGGCTCGCGCTCCACCACCTCTCCGGCACGCGCTAGTTTGTACAACGGCTGGCCGTCGCGCTTGAGCGCCGAATACATCGGCGGCACCTGCAGGATGTCGCCACGGAGCTGCGGCAACAGCGCCTCCAGCTGCTCGCGCGTCACCGCGACCGGCTTGCGTTCCAGCACTTCGCCTTCGGCATCGGCGGTGGTAGTGGTCACGCCGAGCTGCATGACCGTTTCGTAGGCCTTGTCCGCATCCAGAAGGTACTGCGAGAACTTGGTAGCCTCGCCGAAACACAGCGGCAACACCCCCGTCGCCAATGGATCGAGGCTGCCGGTATGGCCGGCCTTTTCAGCATTGAGCAGCCAGCGAACCTTCTGCAGCGCAGCGTTGGAAGTGAACCCGCGCGGCTTGTCGAGCAGGATGATGCCGCTGACGTCGCGACGTACACGCTTGACCTGGGCCACGCTTATTCTCCGCGCTCGTCGCTGTGCTTGCGATCTTCGGCAACCGCCCGTTCGATCAGCGAGCTCAGCTCGACACCGCGACGGATGCTGGCGTCGTAGTTGAAGTGCAGCTGCGGAACAGTGCGCAACTTCATGCTCTTGCCCAGCTGCATGCGCAGGAATCCGGCAGCATCGTTGAGGATGCGCAGGTTGCCCTTGATTGCTTCCTGATCGTCGTCTTGCCCCATGATGGTGATGAAGATCTTTGCATGGGACAGATCGCGACTGACGTCGACCGCGGTGATGGTAATCAGGCCCAGACGCGGATCCTTGATCTCACGCTGGATAAGCAGCGCCAATTCGCGCTGCATCTGATCGCCGATACGCTGGGTACGACTGAATTCTTTGGCCATAAATTTCTACCCGATTAAAAGCCGAAAGCTGGAAGCTCGAAGCAGTAACCGCACCCAGGCGACCACCGACTCCTTGCTCCCAGCTTTCAGATTGACGCTTGCTTACAGCGAACGCGCCACTTCGACCTTCTCGAACACTTCGATCTTGTCGCCGACCTTGACGTCGTTGTAGCTCTTCACGCCGATACCGCATTCCATGCCGGCGCGGACTTCCGCGACGTCATCCTTGAAGCGGCGCAGCGATTCCAGTTCGCCTTCGAAGATCACGACGTCGTCGCGCAGCACGCGGATCGGACGATTGCGGTGCACCATGCCCTCGGTGACCATGCAACCGGCGATTGCGCCGAACTTCGGCGAACGGAACACGTCACGCACTTCGGCGATGCCGAGGATGTTCTCGCGAACGTCACTGCCGAGCATACCGGTGAGCGCCTTCTTGACGTCTTCGATGATGTCGTAGATGACGTTGTAGTAGCGCATGTCCAGGCCTTCGGCCTCGACGATCTTGCGCGCGCCGGCATCGGCACGAACGTTGAAGCCGAACAGCACCGCATTGGACGCCAGTGCCAGGTTGGCATCGGATTCGGTGATACCACCGACACCGCCACCGACCACGCGCACCTGCACCTCGTCGTTGCCCAGGCCGTTGAGCGACCCTTGCAGCGCTTCGAGCGAACCACGCACGTCGGCCTTGAGCACGATGTTGAGCGTCTTCTTCTCGTCCTGACCCATGGTCTCGAAGATGTTCTCGAGCTTGCCGGCGTGAGCACGGGCCAGCTTCACTTCGCGGAACTTGCCCTGACGGAACAAGGCGACTTCGCGGGCCTTCTTCTCGTCGGCGACCACGGTGAGGTCGTCACCGGCTTCCGGCGTACCGTCCAGACCAAGAATCTCCACCGGAATGGCCGGACCGGCTTCCTTCACCGGCTTGCCATTCTCGTCGAGCATGGCCCGCACGCGGCCGAAGTTCACACCACACAGGACCATATCACCCTGGCGCAGCGTACCGTCCTGAACCAGGACGGTGGCGACCGGGCCACGCCCCTTGTCCAGGCGCGATTCGACCACCACACCGCGACCCGGAGCCGAAGGCGTTGCCTTCAGTTCAAGAATCTCGGCCTGCAGCAGCACCGCTTCGAGCAGCTCGTCGACACCGGTGCCGACCTTGGCGGAAACCGGGATGAACGGTGTATCGCCGCCCCACTCTTCCGGAATCACATCCAGCGCGGCCAGGCCGTTCTTGATGTTGTCCGGGTTGGCTTCCGGCTTGTCGATCTTGTTCACCGCGACCACGATCGGAACACCCGCCGCCTTGGCGTGCTGCACCGCTTCCTGGGTCTGCGGCATGACGCCGTCGTCGGCGGCCACGACCAGAATCACGATATCGGTGGCCTTGGCGCCGCGTGCACGCATGGCGGTAAACGCCGCGTGGCCAGGGGTATCAAGGAAAGTGACCATGCCACGCTCGGTCTCGACGTGATAGGCACCGATGTGCTGGGTGATACCACCGGCTTCGCCTACCGCCACCTTGGCACGACGAATGTAGTCGAGCAGCGAGGTCTTGCCATGGTCGACGTGACCCATAACGGTCACGACCGGCGCACGGGCGACCGACTCGCCTTCGAATTTCAGCAGCTCGGCCAGCTGTTCTTCCAGCGCGTTGTCGCTGACCAGCTTGACCTTGTGGCCCAGTTCTTCGGCGACCAGTTGAGCGGTCTCCTGATCCAGCACCTGGTTGATGGTGACCGGCGAACCCATCTTGAACATGAACTTGATGACTTCGGCCGCTTTCACCGACATCTGCTGGGCCAGTTCGGCCACAGTGATGGTCTCGCCGATCGACACTTCACGCACGACTGGTCCTGTTGGGCTCTGGAACCCATGCTGGTTACGCTTCTTGAGCTTGCTCTTGCCACCACGGCCCCCGCGACGGAAGCCATCGGCTTCGTCTTCACCGCTACGTACGGTACGCGCCAACGGCGCCTTGGTCTTGAGCGAGGGACGATGCTGCGCATGCTTGCGATCACGACGCTCGTCGTCATCGCTGCGAGGTTTCTCGACGCGCCGCGGCTCTTCCTTCTTGCGCTCTGGGGCAGGTGCAGCAGCTTCTACCGCCGCCGCCACTACCTGCGCCGGCTCGGTGCTCGACGCCGACTCGGCAGCGGCCGGAGCAGCCGTTTCGGCAGTCTGGGCCTTGGCCGCTTCGGCCTGGCGACGCGCCTCTTCTTCGGCACGCTCGCGAGCCTCTTGCTCGGCCTTCAGACGGGCAGCCTCTTCGGCAGCACGCTGCTCCTCGAGTTCGCGACGCTGTTCGGCCTCGATCTCCTCGGCGCTCCGCTTGACGAAGGTCTTCTTCTTGCGAACTTCGACGCTGATGGTCTTGCTGCCGCCCACTTTCAACTTGGTGGTGGTCTTGCGCTGCAATGTGATCTTGCGCGGCTCGTCCACCTTTGCCCCATGGCTGCTTTTCAGATGCGCCAACAGGGCCTGCTTCTCGTTATCGGTCACTACTTGCTCGGCGCTGGTGTGCGACAGTCCTGCCTCACGCATCTGCTGAAGCAGTCGCTCGACCGGTGTGTCGACCACCTGGGCCAGTTCTTTCACCGTGACTTGCGTCATGCATTTCTCTCCTCAGGCCGCTAAATACTTACTCGAACCAATGGGCTCGGGCGGCCATGATCAGCTTGCCGGCACGTTCTTCATCGATGCCGTCTATGTCGAGCAGGTCGTCGATCGACTGCTCGGCCAGGTCTTCGCGGGTGATGACGCCCCGCACGGCCAACTCGACCGCCAGTTCTTTATCCATGCCATCGAGTGCCAGCAGATCTTCAGCTGGCTGAGCATCCGCCAGCTTCTCTTCGTTGGCGATGGCCTTGGTCAGCAGGCGATCTTTGGCCCGCGTACGCAGCTCATTGACGATGTCCTCGTCGAAGCCTTCGATGCCAAGCATTTCCTCCATGGGGACGTAGGCAATCTCTTCGAGGGAGGTGAAGCCCTCTTCCACCAGGACCTGCGCCAGCTCTTCATCCACGTCCAGCTCTTCGATGAAGTTGCGCAGAATGTCGCCGGTCTCTTCCTGCTGCTTGGCCTGGATATCCGCTTCGGTCATGACATTGAGTGTCCAGCCGGTCAGCTGACTGGCCAGGCGCACGTTCTGACCGCCGCGCCCGATGGCTTGGGCCAGGTTGTCCTCAGCGACTGCGATATCCATGGCATGCGCGTCTTCGTCGACGATGATCGCCGCGACTTCCGCCGGCGCCATGGCATTGATGACGAACTGTGCCGGGTTCTCGTCCCACAGCACGATATCGACGCGCTCGCCACCGATCTCTCCCGATACCGCCTGTACGCGCGAACCACGCATGCCGATGCAAGCGCCCTGGGGATCGATTCGCTTGTCCTTGGAGCGCACGGCAATCTTGGCGCGCGAGCCCGGATCCCGCGAGGCGCCCATCACTTCGATCAGGCCTTCGGCGATCTCCGGCACCTCGATGCGGAACAGCTCGATCAGCATCTGCGGCGCAGTACGCGACAGGATCAGTTGCGGGCCGCGGTTCTCGGTGCGGATTTCCTTGAGCAGCGCACGAACGCGGGCGCCAACCCGGAAAGTCTCGCGGGCAATGATGTCTTCACGGGCCAGCAGGGCCTCGGCGTTGTTACCGAGGTCGACGATGACGCTGTCACGAGTGACCTTCTTCACCGTACCGGAAATGATCTCGCCGACGCGGTCGCGATAGGCCTCAACGACCTGTGCGCGCTCGGCCTCGCGCACCTTCTGCACGATGACCTGCTTGGCGGTCTGCGCCGCGATCCGGCCGAACTCGATGGACTCGATCTTTTCTTCGAACACGTCACCGAGCTTGGCGTCCGGATTGCGTTCCTGAGCCTGATCGAGCGCCAGCTGGTGAGCCGGGTCCTCGAAGTGCTCATCGTCGACGACCGTCCAACGACGGAAGGTTTCGTAGCTGCCGTTGTGGCGATTGATTTCCACACGCAGATCAACATCGTCCTCGTAGCGCTTCTTGGTAGCCGTGGCCAACGCCAGCTCCAGCGCCTCGAAAATCACACTTGCCGGTACGCCCTTTTCATTGGACACCGACTCCACAACCAGCAGTACTTCTTTGCTCATCGTACGCCTCGCCTTTCGCAATCCATTGGGGTCCGCGGGATCCGCTCTCAGTCAAAACGGGGAATTATGTTGGCCTTATCGATCATGTCGATCGGCAGCAGGTATTCATGGTCATCCACCAGCACCACGACATCCTGCTCTTCCACCCCACGGAGAAGACCCTGGAAATTGCGCCTGCCCTCGAAGGGCGAGCGCAGCTTAATTTTTACCTGATCACCGACATGGGCCACGTACTGTTCAATGGTGAACAGGGGCCTATCCATACCGGGAGAAGAAACCTCAAGGGTGTAGTCCACGCTGATCGGATCTTCCACATCGAGCACGCCACTCAGCTGACGACTCACCTTCTCGCAATCGTCGATGAGAATGCCGTTGGCATGATCGATATAGACTCGCAGCAGTGAATGCCGCCCCTGGGAAATGAACTCAATGCCCCAGCACTGATAGCCAAGCGCCTCAACCACCGGGGCCAACAAGGCCTGCAACTGTTCTAGCTTGCTCGACATCGAAGTCCCTCGCGCATGCTGTACAAATGAAAAATGGGCGAAACGCCCATCCCTTTTGACCGCCTGTAAATGCCGGCGACCTGGCCTCAAGCTAATAAAAAGCCCCTGTACAGGGGCTCTTTATCGACTGGTTGCGGGGGCTGGATTTGAACCAACGACCTTCGGGTTATGAGCCCGACGAGCTACCAGACTGCTCCACCCCGCGTCAAACTGGGCACGAATTATACGACCCGCGACCAACACCGGTCAACCGAAACCCTTAAACACAAGAAAGCCCGCACTAGGCGGGCCTGCTTGTTTGGTACCGAGGAGGGGACTCGAACCCCTACAGCCTATGGCCACTACCACCTCAAGGTAGCGTGTCTACCAATTCCACCACCTCGGCAAAAACCTTATTGCCCTTCTTCCACCTCAGGCAGATCACCTGCAGTATCCGCCGGCTTGCGCTGCTCGAGCACAGGCACATCCTCAACCGCTGGCTTGCTGGCCGGGACTTCCAGCACAGCTGGATCCGGCAGCCCTGCCTGGGACAACTGATCAGCTTGCTGCTTGGCGAAAAACGCCAGACCCAGGCTGGTCAGAAAAAAAACGCCGGCAAGTATAGCAGTAAAGCGACTCAGAAAGGTAGCAGAACCTTGGCTTCCGAAAACAGTTGCCGAAGCACCCGAACCGAAAGACGCACCAGCGTCCGCACCCTTGCCCTGCTGCAGCAGCACCAGCGCAACCACACCAAGAGCAACCAGCAGATGCACCACAATCACAACAGTCTGCAACATCTGTTCAGTTCCCCGCGGCGCGACAGATCGCACCGAATTCATCCGCTTTCAGAGAGGCTCCACCAACCAGCCCCCCATCAATATCCGCCATGGCGAACAGCTCAGCGGCATTGTCCGCCTTCACGCTGCCACCATACAGCAGCCTTACACCTTCGGCGATGCGACGATCGCTGCGTGCCAGTTGATCGCGAATGGCGGCGTGCACCTCTTGCGCCTGCTCGGGCGTAGCCGTCAAGCCAGACCCGATGGCCCAGACGGGCTCATACGCAATAACTGCAGACTGGAACGCCTCGACACCTTGATCATCGAGAACCTGCCCCAACTGCCGCGCCACCACTTCCAGCGTTCTTCCAGCCTCGCGCTCCTCGAGCGTCTCACCGAGGCACAGCACAGGCTTCAAACCGCCTGCCTGAGCTGCCGCAAATTTCTGGCTGACCACCTCGTCCGTCTCACCCAATACCAGGCGGCGCTCGGAGTGCCCAACCAACACCCACTCACAACCGAGATCAACCAACTGGTCGGCCGAAACCTCGCCAGTCAGCGCCCCGAAACCCGACTGCAAGGCACAATCCTGAGCACCGACGGAAACTTTCGCCCCACCGACAACATCCAGGACCTGACTGACATGCACAAAGGAGGGAAACACCGCAATCTCAACCGCTGCAGGCAGTGCCTGACGCTGAAAAGACTCGATCAGCTCTGCGACGCTAGCGCGGGTACCGTTCATTTTCCAGTTACCAGCTACCATGGGGCGACGCATGCTTTACCTCATCGGTCAAAGTGGGCGCAGATGTTACTCAACGACTGCGCCCCTGGCAAGCGCGTTCACGCACAAACTTCGGTAACGACCTTGGCCAGCTCTTCCGCCATGCCGCGCACCTGTATTTCGTCGTCACCCTCAACCATTACCCGCACCAGCGGCTCGGTGCCGGACTTGCGCAGCAACACGCGCCCGCGACCACCCATGCGCTCTGTAACGCTGTCGCAGGCAGCCTTGACGCTGGGATGCGCGATCGGATCTCTATCGCCGGAGAACCGCACATTGATCAGCACCTGCGGACACTTGTGCCACGCCAGACGCTCCTGAGCGAGGGTCTGGCCACGCCGGCGCAGCGCCAGGACTACTTGCAAGGCCGCGATGATCGCGTCGCCCGTAGTGGTGTGCTGGGCGCAGACGATGTGTCCCGAATTCTCGCCACCGAGAACCCACCCCTTATCCAGCATCTCGGCAATCACGTAACGATCACCCACCTTGGCCCGGCAGAACGGAATCTCGCGCGCCTTAAGGGCGAGCTCGAGCCCGAGGTTGCTCATCAGGGTACCGACGACTCCGCCGGTCAAGCGTTCGCGTTCCTGCAGATCGGTCGCGATGATGTAGAGCAACTCGTCACCATCAACGACCGCACCGGTATGGTCGACCATCATCACCCGATCGCCATCTCCGTCAAAGGCGATCCCGAGATCAGCCCCATGCTCCACCACCGCCTTTTGCAACTGGCCAACATGGGTGGAGCCGACATCGGCATTGATGTTCAGCCCATCCGGCTGCGCGCCGATCACTACAACCTCGGCTCCCAGCTCGCGAAATACGCTGGGCGCTACCTTGTATGTAGCACCATGGGCGCAATCGATGACCAGCTTGAGCCCGGAGAAGTCGGTACTGGTCGGCACGCTGCTCTTGCAGAACTCGATGTAGCGACCGGCCGCATCGTTGATCCGCGATGCCTTTCCCAGCTGTGCCGACTCGACCACAGTCATCGGCGTATCGATCAGCTCCTCGATCATCAGCTCGACCTCGTCGGGAAGCTTGGTTCCGCGACCGGAAAAGAACTTGATGCCGTTGTCGTGATGGGGATTATGCGAGGCGCTAATGACGATGCCGGCCTCGGCATGGAAGGTACGCGTCAGGTAAGCAACCGCTGGCGTCGGCATCGGCCCCAGCAGCAACACATCGGCGCCCGCAGCCGACAGCCCCGCCTGCAGCGCCGACTCGAACATGTAGCCCGAAATACGGGTGTCCTTGCCGATCAGGATGCGGCACTTGCCCTGCTTGCGGAAGGCCATGCCTGCCGCCCAGCCCAGCTTGAGCATGAAATCCGGGGTAATAGGCGCTTGCCCAACATGTCCGCGAATGCCGTCGGTGCCGAAATACTTTCTAGTCATGGTGTCTTCCCTACTCTGCCGCCTGCACTGCAGCGATCATTCGAATTACGTCAACCGTCTCGGCCACATCGTGCACCCGCACGATCTGCGCCCCCTTGCTGACGGCCAGGGCCGCCAGCGCAAGGCTGCCATACAGCCGCTCACCCACCGGACGCCCCAGCACGCCACCGATCATGCTCTTGCGCGACACGCCCACCAGCAGCGGACGCCCCAGTCGGTGAAGCTTTTCCATATGCTTGAACAGCACGAGGTTGTGATTCAGCGTCTTGGCAAAGCCGAACCCCGGGTCGAGCACGATGCGCTCTGCCGGAATGCCTGCCGCTGCGCACGCCGCCATTCGCTCACCTAGGAACGACGCAACTTCCGCAGTGATATCGTCATAGCGCGGATCGTCCTGCATATCCCCGGGCTCGCCGCGCATGTGCATGAGACAGACCGGCAAACCGGTGTCGGCCGCTGCATCCAGCGCACCATCGCGTCGTAGCGAGCGCACGTCGTTGATCAGACCGGCGCCCAGCCGCGCGCACTCGCGGATCACCGCAGGCGTTGAGGTGTCCACCGAGATCACGACATCCAGCTCGCCGGCAATGGCCTCGACAATGGGGGCGACCCGCTCCAGCTCCTCGGTCGGCGAAACTGAACGCGCGCCCGGACGGGTCGACTCCCCCCCCACATCGATCAGCGTAGCCCCTGCTGCAACCATCGCCTGGGCGTGCCGCAATGCCGCATCGCGCTCGGCGAAGCGACCACCATCGGAAAAGGAATCGGGGGTGACATTGAGAATCCCCATGACATGGGGACGGGAAAGATCGAGGGCTCGACTGCCGCAGACCAGTCGAGCAGGTGAAGACGAGTTGTTCATTCACGAGCCTTGTACGTTCAGGCCGGACGCCCTGGGCAGGCGATCCACGCCAGCTGCACCACCATGGCACAACGGGGTGGACAATTTACACCAGAAGGGGCGCCTATGCGCCCCTTCTGGATACAGCCTTTTGACAGCCGACCGATGAATGTTCGGTCGACGCTACCCTCAATGCTCCCCGGCGGGACCACCAATCGGCGTCTGCGGACGATTGTCATCCGGCACGGCCGGCGTCCCGGACGTGCCGGTACCGCCACCTTCCCAGTCACGCGGCTCGCGCGGCGGACGGCCCGCCATGATGTCGTCGATCTGTGGTGCATCGATGGTTTCGTACTTCATGAGCGCTTCGGCCATCATGTCCAGCTTGTCGCGGTTCTCGGTGAGTATCTGCTTGGCGGTGCCATAGCAGTGATCGATGATGCTGCGCACCTCTTCATCGATCAGCTTGGCGGTCTCGCCGGAAACGTTGGCGTGCTGACTGCCAGCGCTGCGACCGAGGAAGACTTCACCCTCCTCTTCGGCATACATCAGCGGGCCAAGCTTCTCCGACAAGCCCCACTTGGTCACCATGTTCCGCGCCAACTGAGTGGCGCGCATGATGTCGTTGGAAGCGCCAGTGGTGACGCCTTCGAAGCCCAAGGTCATTTCCTCGGCGATTCGACCACCAAACAGCGAGCAGATCTGACTGATCAGTGCGCGTTTCGACAGGCTGTAGCGATCCTCTTCCGGCAGGAACATGGTGACACCCAGCGCCCGCCCGCGAGGAATAATGGAAACCTTGTAGACCGGGTCATGCTCCGGCACCACGCGCCCGACGATGGCGTGCCCAGCCTCGTGATACGCGGTATTGAGTTTCTCTTTCTCGGACATGACCATGGACTTGCGCTCGGCGCCCATCATGATCTTGTCCTTGGCCAGTTCGAACTCGCGCATTTCGACGATGCGCTTGTTGGCCCGCGCAGCGAACAGGGACGCCTCGTTGACCAGGTTGGCCAGGTCCGCACCGGAGAAACCCGGCGTACCGCGGGCGATGACCGCCGGCTCGACGTTCTCGCTGACCGGCACCTTGCGCATGTGCACCTTGAGAATCTGCTCGCGACCGCGGATGTCCGGCAAGCCTACGACCACCTGCCGATCGAAGCGACCCGGACGCAGCAGCGCCGGATCGAGCACGTCGGGACGGTTGGTAGCCGCGATGACGATGATGCCATCGTTCATCTCGAAGCCATCCATCTCCACCAGCAACTGGTTGAGGGTCTGCTCGCGCTCGTCGTGCCCGCCGCCGAGGCCGGCACCACGATGACGACCGACCGCGTCGATCTCGTCGATGAAGATGATGCAAGGCGCGTGCTTCTTGGCCTGCTCGAACATGTCGCGGACCCGGCTGGCGCCGACACCGACGAACATCTCGACGAAATCCGAACCCGAGATAGTGAAGAACGGCACCTTCGCCTCACCGGCAATCGCCTTGGCCAGCAGCGTCTTACCAGTACCGGGCGGACCGACCATCAGCACGCCACGCGGAATACGGCCGCCGAGACGCTGGAATTTACCCGGGTCGCGGAGAAACTCCACCAGCTCATGCACTTCTTCCTTGGCCTCGTCGCAACCGGCGACGTCAGCGAAGGTGGTCTTGACCTGATCCTCGGAGAGCAGGCGAGCCTTGCTCTTGCCGAAGCTCATAGGCCCGCCCTTGCCGCCAGCACCGCCCTGCATCTGCCGCATGAAGAACATGAACACGGCGATGATCACCAGGATCGGGAAGCTGGCCACCAGCAGCTGTGTCCAGATGCTCTGCTGCTCAGGCTGCTTGCCCTCGATCAGCACATTGTTGTCGAGCAGATCGCCGATCAGGCCGTTGTCCTGGATCGCAGGGCGAATGGTCTTGAAGGTGTCGCCGTCGCTACGCTTGCCGATGATGACAAAACCATCGACGGTCACGCGCTCCACGCGCCCCTCCTTGACCTGCTCAAGGAAGTCCGAGTAGTTCAGCGTCTGCGGCTCGCTCGGGCTGGAGAAGTTGTTCATCACCGTGACCAGGACGGCGGCGATGATCAGCCACAGGATCAGGTTTTTTGCCATGTCGTTCAAATTAACTACCCTCTGGAGCAAACCCGTGTCCGCGGGCCCGCATGACGGCCGGTTGGTTGCTCGGCCTAACTTACTACACAACGCACTGGAACAGGCAGTCGGTCTGTAACCCCATGAAACAGCCTAGTCCTTGCCGTACGGGGCCGTCCATTGGCCGACGCCCGCATGAATAGACCGCCAAACCGGCCTTTTCGCACAAACGGGTCTGTTCGTTCGGCACACCCGTAAAGCCATGGACAAGCAGATATTGCGCACTGGAGCGGTCGCGAGGCCACCGGGGCTTTGCTTGTCTGCATGCTCTCGAACGCCTGCCGCAACGCTTTCAGGTACGCGTCGAGCCCGCACCCTGAAATATCTTGATCAAAAAAACCGAGCCGAATGCAGTATCCGGAGACCGAATCGCGCGCCGTTTCGCAGAAAGCACTACGTCACAACTGGCTGGCAGTCCACACAGCTCTCATATTGGGGCTGCGTTCGCGATCACAAGGTTCCCCACGACAGACTGACTCTACAGCCTGCCAAACCGATCGCTCACCTGTGCGGCCTTGCACCTCTCGGTTACACTAGCCGCCGTTTTTCAAGGGTTCTGACGCAAGGGTCGAAATATGCCGCTCACCAACGAGCAGAAGAAACAGTACAAGTCCATCGGCCATCATCTGAAACCGGTGCTGATCGTTGCCGAAAACGGGCTGACCGAAGGCGTTCAAGCCGAACTGGAGCGAGCCCTGAACGATCACGAACTGATCAAGATCCAGTTCCGCCTTACCGAGCGCGAAGATCGCCGCGCCCTGATGGAAGAGCTGTGCGCAATCGGAAAATGCGAACTGGTGCAGACCATCGGCAAAATGGCGCTGGTCTATCGCAGGAATCCGAAGCCGAACAAACAGCTGTCGAACATCCATCGCTTCCAGGCGTGAAACCGCTGCGGCAGCAGTCTGCCGCCGTCAGTCATTGCTCTCGCCCGGGAACGGGCTGCAATACCAGCATCAAACCGCCCAGCGCCATCGCCAGAACACTGAAACTGGCCCAGTAGATGGACTCGAACCAGCCGGCATTCATCAAAAGATGAGTGCCGGCCAGGGCCATCACCGCCAGCAGCAGCTGCCCCCGCACATCGCGCCACAAACCGCGAAGACCAACAGACTGGACCAATACCAGCGCCTGCAGCGCCACGCAGAACGCGGCGAAGCCGACCATCAGAGGACGCAGACTCCCGGCGACTTCCTCGACCAGTAGCGGTGCCAGGCCGATCCGTCCAAGCGCAGGCAGCACCAGAAACTGCAGCAACCATAGGCCGCCGACCCAGAAGGTCTGGGTCAGCTGCCAGGTGATGAAGCCGGCGCGCGCGGGTTGCCGATCAGATATGGCGGACTTCGACAATCTCGTACTCGATCAGTCCGCTGGGCGTCTTGACCGCCACCACATCGCCCTCTTCCTTGCCGATCAGCGCACGCGCGATCGGTGAACTCACCGACAGCTTGCCCTGTTTGATATCGGCTTCGTCGTCACCGACGATCTGATAGGTCACCTGCTCGTCCGTCTCGACGTTGGCGATGTCCACGGTGGTACCGAAGATCACCTTGCCGGTCGGTGCAATGCTGGCGATGTCGATTACCTGGGCATTTTGCAGGCGGCCTTCGATGTCGCGGATGCGTGCCTCGACCATCCCCTGCTGCTCGCGCGCCGCGTGGTACTCGGCGTTCTCCTTAAGGTCACCCAGCTCACGCGCCTCGGCGATGGCCTGGGTGATCTGCGGGCGCAGCACGGTTTTCAGATGTTTGAGCTCTTCTTCCAGGGCGCGAGCGCCCTGGATGGTCATGGGGAATTTTGTCATGCCTTGATTCCTGCATGGAGATCCTGCAAGCGGCGCACGGTCTTCTCGGGACCGAACTTGAGCGCCTCACAGATCGCCTGACCACCAGCGATGGTGGTGGTAATGCAGATCTTGTGTTGCAGGGCGTTGCGACGAATGGAATACGAATCGGCGATGGACTGACGCCCTTCGGTGGTGTTGATGATCAGCGTGACCTCGTCATTCTTGATCATGTCGACCACGTGCGGACGGCCTTCGGTCACCTTGTTCACGCGACGCACCGGCAGCCCGGCCGCCTCGATGATACGCGCCGTGCCAGCGGTGGCAACGACCTCGAAGCCGAGGCCAACCAGATCACGTGCGACCTGTTCGACGTAGGGCTTGTCGTCTTCGCGCACGCTGAGGAAGGCGCAGCCGGAGGTCGGCAGGATTTCACTGGCACCCAGCTGGGCCTTGGCGAAGGCTTCGGCGAAGCTGTCGCCGACACCCATCACCTCGCCGGTGGACTTCATTTCCGGGCCGAGAATGGTATCGACACCCGGGAATTTGGCGAACGGGAACACCGCTTCCTTGACGCTGAAATAGGTCGGGATGATCTCGCGGGTGAAACCGACCTCGGCCAGGCTCTTGCCCGCCATGACGCGCGCAGCGACCTTGGCCAGCGACTCGCCGATGCACTTGGAGACGAACGGCACGGTACGCGAGGCGCGCGGGTTGACCTCGAGCACGTAGATGTCCTCGCCCTGCACGGCCATTTGCACGTTCATCAGACCAACCACGTCGAGCTCCAGGGCCATCTTGCGCACCTGCTCGCGAATCTCGTCCTGGATGTGCTGCGGCAGCGAGTAGGCCGGCAGTGAGCAGGCCGAATCGCCGGAGTGCACGCCGGCCTGTTCGATGTGCTGCATGATGCCGCCAATCACTACCGTCTCGCCGTCGCAGACGGCGTCGACGTCCACTTCGATGGCGCAGTTGAGGAAGTGGTCCAGCAGCACCGGGCTGTCGTTGGACACCTGCACCGCCTCGCGCATGTAGCGCTTGAGCTCTTCTTCCTCGTAGACGATTTCCATCGCGCGACCGCCCAGCACGTAGGACGGACGCACCACCAGCGGATACCCGATGGCCTTGGAGGCAGCGATGGCTTCTTCTTCGCTGCGTGCAGTGGCGTTCTGCGGCTGGCGCAGGTTCAGGCGCTGCACCATCTGCTGGAAACGCTCACGGTCTTCGGCGCGGTCGATGGCATCCGGGCTGGTGCCGATGATCGGCACGCCGGCTTCTTCCAGGGCGCGGCAGATCTTCAGCGGCGTCTGACCGCCGTACTGCACGATCACACCCTTGGGCTGCTCGACGCGAACGATCTCCAGCACGTCTTCCAGGGTCACCGGCTCGAAGTACAGGCGGTCGGACGTGTCGTAATCGGTGGAGACGGTCTCCGGGTTGCAGTTGACCATGATGGTCTCGTATCCGTCTTCACGCATGGCCAACGCGGCATGCACACAGCAGTAGTCGAACTCGATACCCTGACCGATACGGTTGGGGCCACCGCCGAGGATCATGATCTTCTCGCGGCCACTCGGGTTGGCCTCGCACTCTTCCTCATAGGTCGAGTACATGTAGGCGGTGTCGGTGGCGAACTCGGCGGCGCAGGTGTCGACGCGCTTGTAGACCGGCAGCACCTTGAGCTTGTGGCGATGGCTACGCAGGTTCTTTTCGGTGACGCCGAGCAGCTTGGCCAGACGGGCATCGGAGAAACCCTTGCGCTTGAGCTTGTACATCAGGTCACGGTCGATGCTGGACAGGCCGAGCGTCTTGACCTGCTCCTCGTCCTTGACCAGGTCTTCGATCTGCACCAGGAACCACGGATCGATGTTGGTCAGGGCGAACACGTCTTCGACGCTCTTGCCGGCGCGGAAGGCATCGGCCACGAACCAGATGCGGTCGGCGCCCGGCACGGTCAGCTCGCGCTTGAGGGTGCTCTCGGCCTCGGCATCGGCCAGGTTCAGCTTCGGATCGAAACCGGTGGCGCCGACTTCCAGACCGCGCAGGGCTTTCTGCATGGACTCTTGGAAGGTGCGGCCGATGGCCATGACCTCACCGACCGATTTCATCTGGGTGGTCAGGCGGGCATCGGCCTTGGGGAATTTCTCGAAGGCGAAGCGCGGCACCTTGGTCACGACATAGTCGATCGCCGGCTCGAACGATGCCGGGGTGCGACCACCGGTAATGTCATTGGACAACTCGTCGAGGGTGTAGCCGACGGCCAGCTTGGCGGCGATCTTGGCGATCGGGAACCCGGTGGCCTTGGAGGCCAGTGCAGAGGAACGCGACACGCGCGGGTTCATCTCGATCACGACCATGCGCCCGGTGTTCGGGCAGATCCCGAACTGCACGTTGGAACCGCCAGTTTCCACGCCGATCTCACGCAGCACCGCCAGCGAGGCGTTGCGCATGATCTGGTATTCCTTGTCGGTCAGGGTCTGCGCCGGGGCTACGGTGATGGAGTCGCCGGTGTGGACGCCCATCGGATCGAAGTTCTCGATGGAGCAGACGATGATGCAGTTGTCCTTCTTGTCGCGGACCACCTCCATCTCGTATTCCTTCCAGCCGATCAGCGACTCGTCGATCAGCAGTTCGCTGGTCGGAGACAAATCCAGACCACGGGCGCAGATCTCTTCGAACTCTTCACGGTTGTAGGCGATGCCGCCACCGGTACCGCCCATGGTGAACGACGGACGGATGATGCAAGGGAAGCCGACCTTGTCGAGAACCGCGTAGGCCTCTTCCATGTTGTGCGCAATGCCGGATTCCGGGCAGGCCAGGCCGATGTTCTTCATCGCCTTGTCGAAGCGCGAACGGTCTTCGGCCTTGTCGATGGTGTCGGCGTTGGCACCGATCATCTCGACACCGAACTTCTCCAGCACACCGTGCTTTTCCAGGTCCAGCGCGCAGTTCAGCGCCGTCTGGCCGCCCATGGTCGGCAGCAGCGCGTCGGGGCGCTCCTTCTCGATGATCTTGGCCACGGTGGCCCACTTGATGGGCTCGATGTAGGTGGCGTCGGCCATGGCCGGGTCGGTCATGATGGTGGCCGGGTTGGAGTTCACCAGGATGACGCGGAAGCCTTCTTCCTTCAGCGCCTTGCACGCCTGGGCACCGGAATAGTCGAACTCGCAGGCCTGGCCGATGACGATGGGGCCAGCGCCGAGGATGAGGATGCTTTTGATATCTGTACGTTTTGGCATTTTCTTACTCTCGAATCCTTTGGTCAGTCGGCAGGCTTAGCGGCGCTTGGCCATGGCTTCGATGAAACGGTCGAACAGTGGCGCGACGTCGTGCGGGCCCGGGCTCGCCTCGGGATGGCCCTGGAAGCTGAAGGCGTCCTTGTCGGTACGCTCGATGCCCTGCAGGGTGCCGTCGAACAGAGACTTGTGCGTAGCGCGCACATTGGCCGGCAGGCTGGCTTCGTCCACGGCGAAACCGTGGTTCTGACTGGTGATCATCACCACGCCGGTCTTCAGATCCTGTACCGGATGGTTGGCGCCGTGGTGGCCATTAGGCATCTTCACGGTCTTGGCGCCGGAGGCCAGGGCCAGCAACTGATGGCCGAGGCAGATGCCGAACACCGGGATGTCGGTTTCGAGCACCTGCTGAATCGCCTTGATCGCGTAGTCGCACGGCTCGGGGTCACCCGGGCCGTTGGCCAGGAAGATGCCGTCCGGATTCAGCGCCAGGGCTTCGCTGGCTGGCGTCTGCGCCGGCAGCACGGTGACGCGGCAACCGCGGGCGACCAGCATGCGCAGGATGTTGTACTTCACGCCATAGTCGAAGGCGACGACGTGATAGGGCAGCTCGCTGGCCGGGATCTCGGCATGCGCGTCGTCCTTCAGGCACCAGGCACTGGAACGCCACTCGTAACGCTCCTTCACGCTGACTTCCTTGGCCAGGTCCATGCCCTTCAGCCCGGGGAAGCTGCGCGCCAGCTCCAGCGCCTTCTCTTCGGTCGCGTCGGCGCCAGCCAGGATGCAGCCGTTCTGCGCACCTTTCTCGCGCAGGATACGGGTCAGGCGACGGGTATCGATGCCGGCGATGGCCACGGTGCCGTTGGCCTTGAGGTAATCGGGCAGTGATTGCTTGTTGCGCCAGTTGCTGGAAATCAACGGCAGGTCGCGAATCACCAGACCAGCGGCCCAGACTTTCCAGGACTCGGCGTCTTCCGGCGTAGTGCCGGTGTTACCGACATGGGGATAGGTGAGGGTAACGATCTGCTTGGCGTAGGAGGGATCGGTGAGGATTTCCTGATAGCCGGTCATGGCGGTGTTGAACACCACCTCACCAATGGTTTGCCCATCGGCGCCGATGGATTCGCCGCGAAAGATGCTGCCATCGGCAAGGGCCAGAATGGCTGGCGTAAGGGCTGGCTTAGTCAAGAGACCTCCCGTAGATCAAGGCTGGAGCAGACGCAGATTGTAAAAAAGCGGGATGACGTGTGAAGGTCATCCCGCTTTTTGTTTGATTCATTTCTGCGCAACTTTTAGTGGACACACTAAAGCGGGAAGCTTACACAAAACCGCCTTTCCGGTCCAGCCGAAATAGCCGGCCAGCGCACCCGAACGGGGCACAGGGCAACCGGTGCGCGCAGCGAATCATTTCAGGCCAAGGACGTCCTGCATGTCGTAGAGCCCTGCCGGCTTCTCGTCCAACCACAGCGCGGCGCGCACAGCCCCCTTGGCGAAGGTCATGCGACTGGAGGCCTTGTGGGTGATCTCGACGCGCTCGCCATCGGCGGCGAACAGCACGGTATGGTCGCCCACGACGTCCCCGGCACGTACAGTCGCGAAGCCGATGGTCTCGCGCGCCCGCGCACCGGTCTGGCCTTCGCGACCATAGACGGCAACCTTCTGCAGATCGCGCCCGAGCGCCTCGGCCACCACCTCCCCCATGCGCAGCGCGGTGCCGGACGGCGCATCAACCTTGTGCCGGTGATGCGCCTCGATGATCTCGATATCCACATCGTCACCCAGCACGCGCGCCGCGGTATCCAGCAGCTTGAGGCACAGATTGACGCCAACGCTGAAGTTGGCGGCGAAGACGATCGGGATCTCTCTGGCCGCCGCGACCAGGCGCTCCTTCTCTTCCGGCGAAAAGCCGGTGGTACCGATCACCATGGCCTTGCCGGCGCGCCGGCAGACCTCCAGGTTCTTCAGCGTCACCGAAGGGTGGGTGAAGTCGATCAGCACGTCGAACTCGTCGACGGCCTTGCCGACATCTCCCGTCAGCGGCACGCCCAGCCGCCCGATGGCGGCCAGTTCGCCGGCATCGGCACCCACCAGGGTACTGTCCGGCCGATCGATGGCAGCGGTCAGACCGGCGACGCCGCCAGTCTGCTGCACCGCCTCGATCAGGGTCTTGCCCATGCGCCCGGCGGCGCCCGTCACTGCAATACGTCGCATAGCATCAGCTCCAAGCTGCAAGCCGGAAACCGAGCGCGAGGCCGATGCACCAGGCACCGGACCTCAAGCCCTCAGCTCGACTCAAACATCACCGAAAAAGCGCTTCACACCCTCGAACCAGCCGCTGGCCTTGGGTGAATGGGAGGTGTCGCCCTGTAGCGTGCCGCGGAACTCCTCGAGCATCTCGCGCTGGCGCTTGCTCAGGTTGACCGGCGTTTCGACCACGACGCGACACATCAGGTCGCCCGCCGCACCACCACGCACCGGTGCTACACCCTTGCCACGCAGACGGAACTGCTTGCCGGTCTGGGTGTCTTCCGGGATTTTCAGCTTGACCCGGCCATCCAGCGTCGGGACCTCGAGCTCACCGCCCAGCGCCGCATCGGCGAAGCTGATCGGCACTTCGCAGTACAGATGCTTGCCGTCGCGCTGGAAGATCGCGTGCTCGCGCACGTTGACCACCACGTAGAGGTCGCCCGCCGGCCCGCCCTGGGTTCCGGCCTCGCCCTCGCCGGAGAGGCGGATGCGGTCGCCGGTATCCACGCCTGGCGGCACCTTGACCGAGAGCGTCTTCTGCTCTTCGACGCGGCCCTGGCCGTGGCAGCTGCCACAGGGGTCCGAAATCATCTTGCCGCTGCCATGGCAGCGCGGACAGGTCTGCTGTACAGAGAAGAAGCCCTGCTGCATGCGCACCTGACCGATGCCGCCGCAGGTGGTACAGGTCACCGGGCTGGTGCCTTTCTTTGCCCCGGAGCCATCGCAGGTCTTGCACTCGACCAGGGTCGGCACGCGGATGGTCACCGTGGTGCCGCGCACGGCTTCTTCCAGATCCAGCTCCAGCGTGTAACGCAGGTCGCTGCCGCGCTGAGCGCCACCGCGGGAGCCGCCACGACCGCCACTGAAGAAATCGCTGAATACATCGCCGAAGATGTCGGAGAAGTTGGCGCCGCCGTAACCGGCTCCACCTGCCCCGGCGCCCATCTGCGGATCGACGCCGGCGTGCCCGTACTGATCGTAGGCAGCCCGCTTGCTCGGGTCGGAAAGCACCTCGTAGGCCTCGTTGGCCTCCTTGAAGGCTTCCTCCGCCGCCTTGTCACCCGGATTGCGGTCGGGGTGATGCTTCATGGCGAGGCGGCGGTAAGCCTTTTTCAGCTCCGCCTCGCTGGCACCGCGCTCAACGCCCAGCACCTCGTAAAAATCGCGTTTGGCCATAACTATCCTGAACCCTCAATTTCATGCCTTCCAGACACGCCGACGCGGGAGCAAGCCCCCGCGTGGCGGTCTTGCCCGCCCCGACGATGTCGAGGGCGGGCTGGAGCGGAAGCAAGCCGGGGCTTACTTGTTGTCCTTGACCTCTTCGAACTCGGCATCGACCACGTCGTCGCCCGGCTTCGCCTGCTCACCTGCGGGCTGACCTTCACCGGCCTGAGCCTGCTCGGCGTACATCTTCTGCGCAACCGGAGTGGAGGCCTGGGACACCGCAGCGATCTTCGCTTCGATCGCAGCCTTGTCGTCGCCCTTGATGGCCAGCTCCAGCTCGCCGAGCGCCTTCTCGATCGCAGCCTTGTCATCGTCGCTGGCCTTGTCGCCGGCTTCGGTGAGCATCTTGCGGGTGGCGTGCACCAGCTGATCGCCCTGGTTGCGTGCGGTAGCCAGCTCCTCGAACTTGCGGTCTTCCTCGGCATTGGCCTCGGCGTCGCGCACCATCTGCTCGATTTCCTCCTCCGACAGACCGGAGTTGGCCTTGATCACGATGGACTGCTGCTTGCCAGTGGCCTTGTCCTTGGCGGACACGTGCAGGATGCCGTTGGCGTCGATATCGAAGGTGACTTCGATCTGCGGCATGCCGCGCGGGGCCGGCGGAATCTCGGCCAGATCGAAGCGACCCAGCGACTTGTTCTGCGCAGCCTGCTTACGCTCACCCTGCAGCACGTGAATGGTCACAGCGCTCTGGTTGTCGTCGGCAGTGGAGAACACCTGCGACTTCTTGGTCGGGATGGTGGTGTTCTTCTCGATCAGCGGAGTCATCACGCCGCCCAGCGTCTCGATACCCAGGGTCAGCGGGGAGACGTCGAGCAGCAGCACGTCCTTGACGTCGCCCGCCAGCACGGCGCCCTGGATGGCAGCACCCATGGCCACGGCTTCGTCCGGGTTGACGTCCTTGCGCGCTTCCTTGCCGAAGAACTCGGCGACTTTCTGCTGCACCAGCGGCATGCGGGTCTGGCCACCGACCAGGATCACGTCATTGATCTTCGACACATCGATGCCGGCATCCTTCAGCGCGATGCGGCACGGCTCGATGGTGCGCTCGACCAGATCCTCGACCAACGACTCCAGCTTGGCGCGGGAGATCTTCACGTTCAGGTGCTTCGGACCGGACGCGTCAGCCGTGATGTACGGCAGGTTGACGTCGGTCTGCTGGCTCGAGGACAACTCGATCTTGGCTTTCTCGGCAGCTTCTTTCAGGCGCTGCATGGCCAGCGGGTCGCCCTTGAGGTTCATGCCGGTTTCTTTCTTGAATTCGTCGACGAGGTAGTCGATCAGGCGGATGTCGAAGTCTTCGCCACCGAGGAAGGTGTCACCATTGGTAGCCAGCACCTCGAACTGGTGCTCGCCGTCGACCTCGGCGATCTCGATCACCGACACGTCGAAGGTACCGCCACCCAGGTCATAGACGATCACGGTGTGGTCGCCCTTGGCCTTGTCCATGCCATAGGCCAGCGCGGCCGCGGTCGGCTCGTTGATGATGCGCTTGACGTCCAGACCGGCGATGCGACCGGCGTCCTTGGTAGCCTGACGCTGGCTGTCGTTGAAGTAGGCCGGCACGGTGATGACCGCTTCGGTGACCGGCTCGCCCAGGTAATCCTCGGCGGTCTTCTTCATCTTCTTCAGCACTTCGGCAGAAATCTGCGGAGGCGCCATCTTCTGGCCCTTCACTTCCACCCAGGCATCACCGTTATCGGCCTTGACGATGGTGTAGGGCACCATCTTGATGTCCTTCTGCACGACATCTTCTTCGAAACGGCGGCCGATCAGGCGCTTGACCGCGTACAGAGTGTTCTGCGGGTTGGTGACTGCCTGGCGCTTGGCCGACTGACCGACCAGCGTCTCGCCATCGTTGGTGTAGGCGATGATGGACGGCGTGGTGCGTCCGCCTTCGGCGTTCTCGATGACCTTGACGTTGCCGTTTTCCATGATGGAGACACAGGAGTTGGTGGTCCCCAGGTCGATACCGATGATCTTGCCCATTTAATTCGCTCTCCAAATTTCGATTGATCCGCGCCTGTCTACCGGCTGCGGGTAACACAAAAACGCTTGGCTACCAGATGGGGATGGGTATGCCGATTTCAAGCCTTCTCATCGATAGAAGGCGGCGCGTCGGCGGGCGCCTTGCTGACCACGACCATCGCCGGACGCAACAGGCGCCCGTTGAGCAGATAACCTTTCTGGAACACCTTGAGCACGCTGCCCGGCTCGACGTGAGTGCTCTCCTCCATCGCCATGGCCTGGTGATGCTCGGGATTGAACGGCTCGCCGTGCGGATCCAGCTGCTCCAGCTGATGACGGGCCAGAGTGTCGAGCAGCAGCTTGAGGGTAAGCTCGACGCCTTCGCGCATCGGCTTGACCGCCTCGTCATCCGGGTTCGACAGCTCGAGACCGCGCTCCAGGCTGTCGGCGACGGCCAGCAGGTCACCGGCGAACTTTTCCAGCGCGAACTTGTGCGCCTTCTCGACATCCTGCTCGGCACGCCGACGGATGTTCTGCAGCTCTGCCGCCACGCGCAGCGACTGATCCTGCGCCGCCGCCAGCTGCTCCTCCAGCGACTGCACGCGGGCGGCCAGGTCCTCGGCTACGTCTGCTTGCGATTGCTCTGGCGTTTCCGGGTTCTGGTTATCCAGGTTCTGCTCGTCGGCCATGGGTCCTCCTCTCAGTACGATCAGCGGGCAGCAAGCCCGCGCTTGTGCCGCTATATGGGGGCGCGAAAACCGGCTTCAAGGGTATGCGGCGATGTGCAGCGGGCGAAATGACGAGCTACCGCACATTCATCCTTCCGCGCTTGTGGACAGCAGGAAAACCACTGTATAAATAGCCAGCCACGCAAAATCGGGAGCCTTGCCATGCTGGTTCATCTGTCGGTTCACAACTACGCCATCGTCGAACACCTGGACCTCGAGCTGAAACGCGGCATGAGCGTGATCAGCGGCGAAACCGGCGCGGGCAAGTCGATCATGCTCGATGCCCTCGGCCTGACCCTCGGCGACCGGGCCGACAGCAGCGTGGTGCGCATCGGTGCGGACAAGGCCGACATCCTCGCCAGCTTCGACCTGGACGACATCCCCGACGCCCGCGCCTGGCTGGCCGAACGCGACATGGACAGCGAAGGCCCCTGCATCCTGCGCCGAGTGATCACCGCCGAGGGCCGCTCGCGCGGCTACATCAATGGCACGCCCTGCCCGCAGGGTGACCTCAAGGCGCTGGGCGAACTGCTGATCGATATTCACAGCCAGCACGAGCACCAGTCGCTGCTCAAGACCGACACCCACCGGCGCCTGCTCGACGAGTACAGCGGCAGCCAGGACCTGGCGCGCCAGGTGCAACTGGCCGCGCAGCGCTGGCGGCAGACGCGCCAGACCCTGGAACGGCTGAGCAACAGCAGCGACGAGCAGCGCGCACGCCACCAGCTGCTCAGCTATCAGCTGGAAGAGCTGGAGAATCTCGCGCTCGGCGAGCACGAACTGGAGCAGCTCGAACAGGAACACAAGAACCTGGCCAACGCCGAGCAGCTGCTCGGCGCCTGCCGCCAGGTCATGGAGCTGTGCAGCGAGAGTGATGCCGGCAACGTGCTTTCCGCCCTGACCAGCAGCCTGCAGCGGCTGACCGCCTTCCAGAATCAGCCGCAGGCGCTGAGCGAGGCGGTCAACCTGCTCGCCAGCGCGCAAATCCAGGTCGAAGAGGCGATCGGTGAGCTCAATCGCTTCGTCGACCATTTCGACGCCGATCCGGAACGCCAACAGATGCTGGAGGAGCGCCTGGACACCATCTACACCCTGGCGCGCAAGCACCGCGTACAGCCGAGCGAACTGCCCAACCTGCACCAGCAGCTGCTGGAAGAACTGGAAGGCCTCAATGCCGATGACGAAGCGGTCGAGCGCCTCGGCGAAGAGCTGGCCGCCTACGCTCGCCACTACGAGGAGAAAGCCGGCGAACTGAGCCGCAACCGTCAGGCTGCCGCCGAACAACTGGCGAGCGCGGTCGAGGCAGAAATCCAGCGCCTGGGCATGCCCGGCGGGCGCTTCAGCGTACAGCTCAAGCCGGCAGCAGAAGGCGAGTACATGCCCTACGGCCTGGAACAGGTGGAGTTCCTGGTCAGCGCCAACCCTGGCCAGCCACTGCGCCCGCTGGCCAAGGTCGCGTCGGGCGGCGAGCTGTCACGGATCAGCCTGGCGATCCAGGTGATCACGGCACAAACCTCGCGCGTGCCGACGCTGGTGTTCGACGAAGTCGATGTCGGCATCGGCGGCCCCACTGCGGAAATCGTCGGCCAGCTACTGCGCCGCCTCGGCGAGCGCGGCCAAGTCCTGACCGTCACGCACCTGCCGCAGGTGGCTGCGCAAGGACACCACCACCTGTTCGTGCACAAGGCCCGCGGTACCGACGAAACCCGCACGGCGGTTACCGAACTGGACCAGGCGGGGCGCGTCGAGGAGATCGCCCGGATGCTGGGCGGCGTCGACCTGACCGAACAATCCCTGGCTCATGCCCGGCAGATGGTCACCTCCGCACAGGCCTGAACGCCAGGCAGAGCGGCATAAAAAAGGCGGCCCATGGCCGCCTTTTCAACATCTATTGAGGATCAGTCCTTCTTGCGCACGTAGAGCACCAGGTTGTGATCCACCAGCTCGTAGCCGTGACGCTTGACGATTTCTTTCTGCAGTTTTTCGATTTCCTGGTCGAAGAACTCGATGACATCGCCCGTATCGACGCAGACCATGTGGTCGTGATGCCCGCTATCGGCCAGCTCGAAGACGGCATGACCACCATCGAAGTTGTGCCGAACTACCAGGCCGGCCGCCTCGAACTGGGTCAGCACACGATAGACAGTCGCCAGACCGACATCCTCGCCCGCCTCCATCAACGCCTTGTAGACGTCCTCGGCGCTCATGTGTCGACGGTCGGTCGTATCCAGCATCTGCAGGATCTTGACCCGCGGCAGCGTTACCTTGAGACCTGCTTTACGTAGTTCGCTATTTTCAACCATGGTTGGCTTTCTCGCTGCTGCTGTTTCGCAGCCTCCTTCAATACGGGTATGATCCGGGTTCTTTGCCCAGCCAAGATAGTGGAAGTCACCCACCGATGCAAAACACCAAGCTCATGCTGGCCAGCCTCACCCTCGTGGGTCTGTTCGCACTCGCCGGTTGTTCATTTCCCGGGGTTTACAAGGTCGACATTCAACAGGGCAATGTCGTCACGCAGGACATGATAGACCAGTTGCGGCCTGGAATGACCCGCCAGCAGGTGCGGTTTATCATGGGCAACCCGCTGATCACCGACACTTTCCACCCCAACCGCTGGGATTATCTGTACAGCATTCAGCCCGGCGGCAGTCAGCGCCAGCAGGAGCGCGTGAGCCTGGTATTCAATGCCAACGACCAGCTGGCCGGCCTGGCAGGCGATTTCATGCCTGGCGTCAGCCGTGACGAACAGATCCTCGGTCGCCAAACCCAGGCGCCGAGCGCGCCCGCAGCCACGCCCCGCCAACCAGAAGAGCGCCCGGCGCCCGGATCACTGCTGGAGCAGATTCAGCGCGAAGTGGACGAAGCGGAAGCCGTTCCGGTACCGATTCCAGAACCACTGGAAACCGAATGAAAAAACGCCCGGCGAGTCCGGGCGTTTTGCTATCTAGCGTTCAAGCATCCTCTGCCTTGTTCTTCGCCGCTTTCGCCGCACGCTGCTTGCGGACTTCCTTCGGATCGGCGATCAGCGGTCGGTAGATCTCGACGCGCTCGCCCTCTTCCAGCACCCGCTCTTCAGGCTTGGGCACCGCCTTGCCGAAGATTCCCAACGGCGCGCTGGCGAGATCGAGACCGGGAAAATGCGCATCCAGCCCGGAACGCAGCGCGGCCTCGCGGACGGTAGTGCCGGCTGGCACGGTCATCTGCAGCAGCTTCTGCTTGTCGGCCAGCGCATAGACCACTTCGACGGCAATCGATGACTTATCCATAGAGCTGTTTCGCTCGCTCGCAAAAGGCGTCCACCAGGGTATTGGCGGCCTGATTGAACAGCGGACCAAGCGTCGCCTTGACCAGCGGCCCGGCGTAATCGAAGGTCAGATCGAGGCTGATCTTGCAGGCCTTCTCGCCCAGCGCCTTGAACTCCCAGATGCCGTGCAGGTGACTGAACGGCCCTTCTTCCAATGTCATTTCGATGCGCTTGCCGACTTCCAACGCATTGCGCGTCATGAACCGCTGGCTGAGCCCGGCCTTGGCCACCGTCATGCTGGCGTGCATCTCGGTCTCGCTGCTGGAGAGCACCTCGGTCGCAGAGCACCAGGGCAGGAACTGCGGATAGCTGGCTACGTCGTTGACCATGTCGAACAGCGCGTGCGCGGGGTAAGGCAGCAGCGCGGAACGTTGAATGTGCGTCGTCATGCGGACCTTCTACGTCGTCGTTTCATTGCGCGCCATCCGAACGTCGGCGCAGCCAGCCCGCGACCACGACTTCGACCTTTGCCGAAGCCGCTCAGCGCAAAGCGGGGCACATTGTCGGGGATTAACGGCTGCCCCTCAAGTTTCTGCCGCCAACGCTCCTGCAGGTTGTCGCCAGCCGCAACGGGACTCCCTATAATGCCGCCCCTATGGCCAAACAGAAGAAGCAGTCCCCCGGGACCATCGCGCTGAACAAGAAAGCGCTACACGATTACTTCATCGAGCAGAAGTTCGAGGCCGGCCTCGTCCTTGCCGGCTGGGAAGTGAAAAGCCTGCGCGCCGGCAAGGCGCAGCTGGTGGACAGCTACGTGCTGCTCAAGGATGGCGAAGCCTGGCTGATGGGCGCGCACATCACCCCGCTGACGAGCGCCAGCACCCATGTCATCGCCGACCCGACCCGTACCCGCAAGCTGCTGCTGAACAAGCGCGAGCTGGGCAAGCTGTTCGGCGCCGTGCAGCAGAAGGGCTATGCCTGCGTAGCGCTGTCGCTGTACTGGAAGAAGCACATGATCAAGTGCGAGATCGCCCTGGCCAAGGGCAAGAAGGAATTCGACAAGCGTCACACCGAGAAAGAACGCGATTCCGATCGGGAAATCCAGCGCGCCATGCGTACCAAGGGCAAGGACGACTGATCAGCTCCGGGCGGAGCGCCCACCGCCTCGCCCGCCAACCCCGCAGCACCCATCACCCCGCCTTTTGCGATGCCCCCACTCTCTCCTGCCGGCGCTGCGCGCGCGCCAGCCGCTGGGCTTCCTGCTGGCCTTCGGCAAGCACCTCCTGCACATAGTTGATGTGCCGATGGATGACGTCGCGCGCCTCCACCGCACGCCGCGCCATGATCGCCTCGTACAGCTCGCGATGCTGGCTCATCAGCATGTCGCGGGTCTCGTCGCGCAGGGCGTACATGCCGCCGATATTGGTCACCACGTTGCGCTTGAGCAGATCGAATAGGCCGCGAATGGTGTGCAGCAGCACCGCGTTGTGACTGGCCTCGGCAATCGCCAGGTGGAACTGCGCGTCAGCCGCGCCCTCTTCCGCGCGAGTCACCTTGCCCTCACGGGCGTAGCAATCCTGCAGTGCCGAGAAGGCCTCCGTGAGTCGCTTCTGATCCACCTCGGTTGCACGCAGCGCCGCATAGTACGCGCAGCTGCCCTCCAGGGTATGCCGGAACTCCAGCAGGTCGCGCTGGGCATCGCTGTTGTTTTCCAGCAGGTGCAGCAACGGGTCGCTGAAGGTGGAGCCCAGCGACTCGGCGACGAAGGTGCCGCCACCGTGCCGACTGATCAGCAGGCCCTTGGCCGCAAGCTTCTGGATCGCCTCGCGCAGAGAGGGGCGCGACACCCCGAAGCGCTCGGCCAGCACCCGTTCGGCCGGCAGTCGCTCACCGGCCTTGAGGGTGCCCTCCAGAATCATGGTTTCCAACTGCGCGACGATGTCGTCGGCCAGCCGCCGCTGACGCACCATGCCCACGTCCATACCCACCTCAGAAATGGTCTTACCAGTCGGAGAATGCTAGCCGTCGGCCCAAAGCCACACAAGGCCGTCGGCTGCGACCAAAGTCTATGCCCGCCTGATTGACGCTCCCAGACGCAGCTCTTACGCTGGCCATTCGCTTCTGTTAATTGGTCTTACCACTTTACAGAAGCAACTAACAATAAGAGGACTCAGCATGAGATCTGTGCACAACAACTATTCCACGGTCCGCTCAGGGCCCCATCTGAATCGAACCGTAGGGGACGCCTGACATGTCCAACGGACTGCTCGCACTTTTCGCTTTCACTCCCATTCTGCTCGCGGCCGTGATGCTGATCGGCCTGCGCTGGCCCGCCAGCCGCGCCATGCCGCTGGTCTACCTGTTCACCGCGGCCATCGGCCTGTTCGTCTGGGACATGAGCTTCAACCGGATCATCGCATCCACGCTGCAGGGCCTGGTGATCACGCTCGGTCTGTTGTGGATCATCTTCGGCGCGATCCTGCTGCTGAACACGCTGAAGCACTCCGGCGGCATCACCGCCATCCGCGCCGGCTTCACCACCATCAGCCCCGACCGCCGCATCCAGGCCATCATCATCGCCTGGCTGTTCGGTTGCTTCATCGAAGGTGCCTCCGGTTTCGGCACCCCGGCGGCAATCGCTGCACCGCTGCTGGTCGCGGTCGGCTTTCCGGCAATGGCCGCGGTGCTGCTCGGCATGCTGGTACAGAGTACCCCGGTTTCCTTCGGCGCCGTCGGCACCCCGATCGTGGTGGGCATCAACAGCGGCCTGGACACCGCCACCATCGGCGCGCAACTGACCGCCCAGGGCTCCAGCTGGAGCATCTTCCTGCAGCAGATCACCAGCAGCGTAGCGATCACCCATGCCATCGTCGGCACCGTCATGCCGCTGGTCATGGTGCTGATGCTGACGCGCTTCTTCGGCAAGGAGAAAAGCTGGAAAGCCGGCTTCGAAGTGCTGCCGTTCGCGATCTTCGCCGGTCTGGCCTTCACCCTGCCCTATGCCGCCACCGGCATCTTCCTCGGCCCGGAATTCCCGTCGCTGCTCGGCGGCCTGGTAGGCCTGGCGATCGTCACCACCGCGGCACGCTTCAAGTTCCTGACGCCGAAGACCACCTGGGACTTCGCCGACGCCAAGGAATGGCCGGCCGAATGGCTGGGCACCATCGAGATGAAGCTGGACGACATCGCCGCTCGCCCGATGAGCGCATTCCGTGCCTGGCTGCCCTACGTACTGGTCGGCGCGCTGCTGGTGATCAGCCGCGTGTTCCCGCAGGTGGGCGCCGCGCTGAAATCGGTCTCCGTTGCCTTCGCCAACATCCTCGGCGAGGCCGGCATCAACGCGGGCATCGAGCCGCTGTACCTGCCCGGCGGCATTCTCGTCGCGGTGGTGCTGATCACCTTCTTCCTGCACGGCATGCGTGCCGCCGAACTCAAGGCAGCGGTAAAGGAGTCCAGCAGCGTACTGCTGAGCGCCGGATTCGTTCTGCTGTTCACCGTGCCGATGGTGCGCATCCTGATCAACTCCGGCGTCAACGGCGCCGAACTGGCCAGCATGCCGATCGTCATGGCGCGTTATGTCGCGGACAGCGTAGGCGGTATCTACCCGCTGCTGGCGCCATCGGTCGGCGCACTGGGCGCCTTCCTGGCCGGCTCCAACACCGTCAGCAACATGATGTTCAGCCAGTTCCAGTTCGGTGTCGCACAGTCCCTGGGGATTTCCGGCGCGATGGTCGTCGCCACCCAGGCGGTCGGTGCCGCGGCGGGCAACATGGTCGCGATCCACAACGTGGTCGCCGCCTCCGCCACCGTCGGCCTGCTCGGCCGCGAAGGCTCCACGTTGCGCAAGACCGTATGGCCTACGCTGTACTATGTGCTCTTCACCGGGGTGATCGGCCTGATCGCCATCTACGTGCTGGGCGTCACCGACCCGCTGGTCGGGGTGTAAACGACAGAAACAGACCGTGCCCCCGCTGGGGGCACGGTTGCATTCCAGAAACCGCACTTGACAGTGCTATTGGAAAACGTAGGCGGGGCAGGCAAGACGAGGCAAACGCAGCCAAAGAAAAAGGACTGGGCTCGCATGGGAGTTTAGATTTCCTGAATGAGCGTTCTGAGGCTGCTGTAACGACGTATTGCCAACGCAGTTAGTTTTTCAAAAGCCTGTTTGCGGATAACCGGGCCGACCCGGAGACCAAGCCGATGAGCGAACTCTTCTACAATGCCGCGCCGAACGCCACCCGCGTCGCGCCGCCGCTGCCCAAGCCACGCGAGTATCCAGCCAAGCCGAGCCAGGTCTACCTGTTCGGTACCTGCGTGGTGGATCTGTTCTATCCCGAGGCTGGCCTGGATGCCATCCGCCTGCTCGAGCGCGAAGGACTGACCGTGCACTATCCGCAGGGCCAGACCTGCTGCGGTCAACCGGCCTACACCACCGGCTATACCGACGAGGCGCGCAAGGTCGCCCGCGCGCAGCTGGAGCTGTTCGCCAACGACTGGCCGGTGGTGGTGCCCTCCGGCTCCTGCGCCGGGATGCTGCGCCACCATTACCTTGAGCTGTTCAAGGACGAGCCGGCCACGCTGAAGCAGGCCCAGGCGCTGGCCGAGCGCACCTTCGAGCTGGCCGAGTTCCTACTCAACGTCTGCAAGGTCGAGTTCAAGGATGCCGGCACACCGACCAAAGTGGCCCTGCATACGTCCTGCTCGGCCCGCCGCGAGATGAACACGCACCTGCACGGCCGCGCCCTGCTCGCCCAGCTGGGCCAGGTCGAGCGTGTCGAGCACGATCACGAGAGCGAATGCTGCGGCTTCGGTGGCACCTTCAGCGTGCGCATGCCCGACATCTCCGGCGCCATGGTGCTGGACAAGACCCGTGCGCTGAAGGAATCCGGCGCGCATCAGGTGGTTAGCGCCGACTGTGGCTGCCTGATGAACATCAACGGCTCGCTGGAAAAGCAGCGCGAATCCCTGCGCGGCCAGCATCTGGCGAGCTTCCTCTGGCAACGCACCGGAGGTGCCCGATGAACGCCGAACAGCGCATCCCAGCGATCCAGATCGAGAACGCCGGCGACCCGGACTTCCGCGCCCGCGCCCGCAAGTCCCTGAAGGACGACCAGCTGCGACGCAACTTCCGCACCGCCATGGATTCGCTGATGACCAAGCGCGCCGCGGCCTTCAGCGATGCCGACGAGCGCGAGCGGCTGCGCGAGATGGGCAACCATATCCGCGCCCGCGCCTTGTCCAAGCTGCCCGAACTGCTCGAGCGACTGGAAGCCAACCTGACCCGCAACGGTGTGAAAGTGCACTGGGCGGAGACGGTCGAGGAGGCCAACAACATCGTCCTCGCGATCGCCCAGGCACGACAGGCGAAACAGGTGATCAAGGGCAAATCGATGGTCAGCGAAGAAATGGAGATGAACCATTTCCTCGAAGGCCACGGGATCGAGAGCCTGGAATCGGACATGGGCGAGTACATCGTCCAGCTCGACCACGAAAAGCCGTCCCACATCATCATGCCGGCCATTCACAAGAATGCCGGCCAGGTCGCCTCGCTGTTCCATGACAAGCTCGGCGTGGAATACACCAAGGATGTCGACCAGCTCATCCAGATCGGCCGCCGTACGCTGCGGCAGAAATTCTTCGAGGCCGATATCGGCGTCTCCGGTGTGAACTTCGCGGTAGCCGAAACCGGCACCCTGCTGCTGGTGGAAAACGAAGGCAACGGCCGCATGAGCACCACCGTGCCACCGGTGCACATTGCCGTCACCGGTATCGAGAAGGTGGTGGAGAATCTGCGCGACGTGGTCCCGCTGCTCTCCTTGCTGACCCGCTCCGCGCTGGGCCAGCCCATCACTACCTACGTCAACATGATCTCCAGCCCGCGCAAGGCCGACGAGCTCGACGGCCCGCAGGAAGTGCACCTGATCCTGCTGGACAACGGCCGCAGCCAGGCTTTCGCCGACAGCGAGCTGCGCCAGACGCTCAACTGCATCCGTTGCGGTGCCTGCATGAACCACTGCCCGGTGTACACCCGCGTAGGCGGCCACACCTACGGCGAGGTCTATCCCGGGCCGATCGGTAAGATCATCACTCCGCACATGGTCGGTCTGGACAAGGTGCCGGACCACCCCAGCGCCTCGTCGCTGTGTGGCGCCTGCGGCGAAGTCTGCCCGGTGAAGATTCCGATTCCGACCATCCTGCGGCGCCTGCGTGAGGAGAACGTCAAGGCACCGGACGACCCGCACAAGGTCATGCGCGGCCAGGGCAGCAAGTACTCGCGCAAGGAGCGGCTGATCTGGGCCGGCTGGCGCCTGCTCAACACCAGCCCGACGCTGTACCGCGTATTCGGCTTCTTCGCCACACGCCTGCGCGGCCTGACGCCATCGAACATCGGCCCCTGGACGCAGAACCACAGCGCACCGAAACCTGCCGCCCGCTCGCTGCACGAGCTGGCCCGCGAGCACCTGGAGGGCAAGCGATGAGCGCCAAGGCCAATATCCTCGCCAAGCTGAAGAAAAGCCTGGAAGGCACCACGCCGGTGGTCGATGACTACGACGCGTCGCTGGTCACCCAGCCCTGGAGCTACGCGCCGGAACAGCGTATCGCTCGTCTGCGTCAGCTGATGGAAGCGGTGCACACCGAAATCCACCTGACCACCGACGCCGGTTGGCCCGCCCTGCTCGAGCAGCTGCTGCACGACCGTCAGCTGCCGAGCCTGCTGATCGCCCCGACCACGCCGTACGGCCAGCGCTTCACCGCGCATTGCGCCGGCCGTGAAGGCCTGCCGGCGCTGAAGGCCTACGATCGCCCGGTCGAGGAGTGGAAGGAAGAGCTGTTCAACGACACCCCGGCGAGCCTCACCGGCACCCTCGGCGCCATTGCCTCCACCGGCAGCCTGATCATGTGGCCCACCCGCGAGGAGCCGCGCCTGATGAGCCTGGTGCCGCCGGTGCATTTCGCCATCCTCAAGGCCAGCGAAATTCACGACAACTTCTACGAAATCCAGCAGAAGTTCCAGTGGGCCGCCGGCATGCCGACCAATGCGCTGCTGGTTTCCGGCCCATCGAAGACCGCCGACATCGAGCAGGTGCTGGCCTATGGCGCCCACGGGCCGAAGGATCTGATCGTGCTGATCCTGGAGGACGCATGAACGCCGCCCTGCCCCTGGAACGCACTCCGCTGCCGGCGGCGTTCCTCGCCGAGGTCGAGCGGCTGATCCCTGCCGAGCGCCGCTTCGACGACCCGCTTTCCACCCTCGCCTTCGGCACCGACGCCAGCTTTTACCGGCTGATCCCCAAGCTGGTGGTGCGCGTCGAATCCGAAGCCGAGGTGATCGCGCTGCTCAAGCTGGTCCACGCGGAAAACGTCCCGGTGACCTTCCGCGCCGCCGGCACCAGCCTGTCCGGCCAGGCGATCAGCGACTCGGTGCTGATCGTACTCGGCGACAACTGGAACGGCCGCGAGATTCGCAACGGCGGCGAGCAGATCCGCCTGCAGCCAGGCGTCATCGGCGCCAACGCCAACGCCGTGCTGGCACCTTTCCAGCGCAAGATCGGCCCTGATCCGGCCTCGATCAATGCTGCGAAAATCGGCGGCATCGTCGCCAACAATTCCAGCGGCATGTGCTGCGGTACGGCGCAGAACACCTACAAAACACTCGCCGGCCTGCGCGTCGTGCTGGCCGATGGCACCATGGTCGACAGCGAGGATGCCGCCAGCGTTGCCGCGTTCCGCAACAGCCACGCCGCTCTGCTCGAGCAGCTGGCTGAGCTGGGCCGCGAAACCCGCGCCAATACCGAACTGGCGGCGAAGATCCGCCACAAGTACCGGCTGAAGAACACCACCGGCTTTTCGCTCAATGCGCTGGTCGACTACGACGAGCCGCTGGATATCCTCAACCACCTGATGGTCGGTTCCGAAGGCACGCTGGGCTTTATCAGCGCGGTGACCTACGACACCGTACCGGACCACCCGCACAAGGCCAGCGCGCTGGTGGTGTTCCCCGACGTGGAAACCTGCTGCCTCGCCGTACCGGTGCTCAAGCAGCAACCGGTGTCCGCGGTGGAGCTGCTCGACCGCCGCAGCCTGCGCTCGGTCGAGCACAAGGCCGGCATGCCCGAGTGGGTGAAGGAACTGTCGCCGACTGCCTGCGCACTCTTGATCGAATCGCGCGCCGCCAGTCAGTCGCTGCTGCACGAGCAGATCAACCTGATCATGACCTCCATCGCGCACTTCCCGGTGGAGAAACAGGTCGACTTCAGCGAAGACCCGGTGGTCTACAACCAGCTGTGGAAGATCCGCAAGGACACCTTCCCAGCGGTCGGCGCCGTGCGCCAGACCGGCACCACGGTGATCATCGAGGACGTGACCTTCCCCGTCGAGCGCCTGGCCGAGGGCGTCAACCGGCTGATCGAATTGCTCGACAAGCACCGCTACGACGAGGCGATCCTCTTCGGCCACGCGCTGGAGGGCAACCTGCACTTCGTCTTCACCCAGGGCTTCGATGATCCGGCGCAGGTCGCCCGTTACGAAGCTTTCATGGGCGAAGTGGCGCAGCTGGTCGCTGTCGAGTTCGGCGGCGCACTCAAGGCCGAGCACGGCACCGGGCGCAACATGGCGCCCTTCGTCGAGCTGGAATGGGGCAGCGAAGCCTACGCGCTGATGTGGAAGATCAAGCGCCTGCTCGACCCCAGCGGCATCCTCAACCCGGACGTGGTGCTCTCCGAAGACCCGGACATCCACCTGAAGAACCTCAAGCCGATGCCGGCCGCCGACGAGATCGTCGACAAGTGTATCGAGTGCGGTTTCTGCGAGCCGGTCTGCCCATCCAACGGGCTGACCCTGACGCCGCGCCAGCGCATCGTCATCTGGCGCGATATCCAGGCCCGTAAGCGCGCCGGTGTCGATACCACGGAAATAGAGCGGCTCTACCACTACCACGGCGTGGAAACCTGCGCCGCCACCGGCCTCTGTGCCCAGCGCTGCCCGGTCGGCATCAACACCGGCGACCTGGTGCGCAAGCTGCGCGGACGCGAAGCGAGCAAAACAGGAACCGCCAACTGGCTGGCCGATCATTTCTCCACCGCCGTGCAGGGCACCCGGTTCATGCTGCATGCCGCCAATGGTGCGCACATCATTCTCGGCACCAAGCGCCTGGCCAAGCTGTCTGCGACCATGACCAACGCCAGCAAGGGCCGCGTGCCGCAGTGGACCCCTGCGACACCGCAGCCGCTGCAACGCCTGCATCTGCCCAAACCAGCCGTGCAGGACGAGCGTCCACGCGTGGTCTATCTGGCCGCCTGCGTTTCCCGTGCAATGGGCCCGGCGGCACGCGATCAGGAACAGGAGCCGCTGCTCGACAAGACCCGCAGCCTGCTGGAAAAGGCCGGCTACCAGGTGATCTTCCCCGAACAGTTGAACGACCTTTGCTGTGGCCAGCCGTTCGCCTCCAAGGGCTATGCCGAACAGGGCGAGCGCAAGCGCCAGGAAATGCTCGACGCGCTGCTCAAGGCCAGTCGCGGCGGGCTCGACCCGATCTACTGCGACACCAGCCCCTGCACCCTGCGCCTGGTCCAGGGCCTGACCGATCAACGCCTCGACATGTACGACCCGGTGCGCTTCATCCGCACGCATCTGCTCGACAAGCTGGAATTCGTCCCGCAGGACAAGCCGATCGCCGTGCATGTCACGTGCAGCACCCAGCATCTGGGCGAGGCGCAGGCGCTGATCGATATCGCCCGCCGCTGCGCAAACGAGGTGGTCATTCCGGAAGGCATCCACTGCTGCGGCTTCGCTGGCGACAAGGGCTTCACCACGCCGGAACTGAACGAGCACGCACTGCGCAGCCTGAAGAACGCCGTGCAGATCTGCGAGGAAGGCATCTCCACCAGCCGCACCTGCGAGATCGGCCTGTCACGTCATGGCGAGATCGACTATCACGGCCTGGTCTATCTGGTTGACCGTGTAACGCGTCGTAAAACTGCCGACCAACCGCTCTAGCACCAGCGTTACGGCCCCGCTCAGCGGAGCGGGGCCGTTTCGTTTGTGTCGCTTCGATGAACGCTCATGCGCAATCGCAGTCGGATTTTTAGAGCCCCTGACGGGTTCGATTCGACTCGGCGCCGCCGTTTCAGCAGTTCTCAGGCAGGCCCGGGAAGTCCACAAGACTGGAGGACCCACAATGAAAGTTCATGCACTGCTCGCATCCGCGGTACTGCTAGCCAGCCCCGCCGTCTTCGCACAACAGGATCTGTGCCAGACCAACCTGCAGGAAATCGACGACAACATGGCCACCAACACCGCGACCCTGGGTGAGCCGGCCAAGAGCAAAGTCGAGGAGTATGTCCAACAGGCCCGCCAGGCACAGCAGTCGGGCGACACCGAAGCCTGCATCGCCCATTCCACCAAGGCCCTGCAAGAACTCAAGGGCCCAGGCAGCTCCGGCAGCGGCGGCACCGCCGGCTCCGGCTCGGGCGGCGGCAACTGAGCCAAGGCGGCGGGATCGTACCTGCGATCCTGCCGCCAAAGCTGATCATTTTCTAACCAGCATGATTAAAAAGTGATCGACACGCCGTAAAGATCTCCGTACACTTGCGCCCAGCACCACAAGCTGCACCAGGGGCCGATTAGGATTCGACGCCGGTAACGAAACTTGAGGGGCATGCCGAGTTGGTAACAGAACTCGTAAATAAACTGTTGCAAACCTATAGTTGCCAACGACGACAACTACGAAGGGTACGCGCTAGCCGCCTAACCTTCATCTGGTAGCTTCGGCTCCAGCGGTCACTAGGGGATGCCTGTAAACCCGAAATGACCGTCAGATAGAACAGGATCGCCGCCAAGTTCGCTGTAGACGTAACGGCTAAAACTCATACAGCTCGCTCCAAGCACCCTGCCAATCGGGCGGCGCGGAGTTAACTCAGTAGATCTGGCTAAGCATGTAGAACCGATAGCGGAGAGCTGGCGGACGGGGGTTCAAATCCCCCCGGCTCCACCAATTCAACACTGAAACCCGTCTAGAACGCGGGTTTCAGCCCAGATTTGATGGCATTGGATTACTCACAGTCCGTCTGTGAATCCAAAAGGTATGCCATCATGTCCAAGCGCCAAAGCAAAACGGGTGTCCCCCACCTGGTCTATCAAGCCAACACTGGCTTCCAGTACTACCTCACATTCCCTAAGCATTTCGCGGCCAACCCGAAACTGCCTGCGCAAATCCGGTGGTCGCTCAGCCACGACGAAGCCCTGGCCCGCGATCTCGCTAAGTACCTGAATGCTTCTTTCGAGCAGTTCCTTGCCAAGGCAACCGAGCACTATGTCGAGCTCTTTTCTGACCGCCTGCTGGTTGACCTCCAAAGGTTTCACTTAGCGGTAGCGGAAGCACTCAAATTCGCCGACCGGGTTTGGAAAGTCCGTCCGTCGCCCATGAAGCTCGCGAACCAAGACCTTTCGGTCGCCCACGCTCGCATGATGAAAGAGAGTGCCGAGCGTGTAGTGCTCTATAGCCACGAGCCAGGGGGCGAAATTTTCTTCGCACTGACACCAACGCCCGCACTGGTAAAAGCGCTTGGGGTCGGGTTCGTACGCTTTGACTGGCCGCTCGGAACCAACAACCAGAACGTGGCGAGCGACGCTGCCCGGTACATTTACGCCGCCCTTGATGTACTCGAGACCGTCCCACCCTCCCCAGGGCGCTATTCGAAAGAATCTCCTGCATTTGCAGCGATGACGCTTTATGAATACCTGTGCCATGCCCGCCCAGACCAGGGTCGGAATCTCATGCACATCCCCCCAGCACTACCGCAATCTCGGCAAGCTTTGCATTTTCATCTTCAGCAAGCCAACGCGATGCATCTGAAGCTCCGCATCATTGATCGAGCGCTCTTGGTGCAGGAGGGATCGGGGCTTTATGTGATGCTTATCGAACTCGATCCGCTGTGCATGAAAGCGCATCTGAGAGAAAAGAAAAGCTTTCGGGTTGAGCTGCTCACTAGCTCCATCATCATTGCGGTCCTCATGCTGACGTATACGCTGCAGAAGGTTGATAAGGTGCTGTTGCGTTACTTTCAGGAAGACGATCACCAAGATCCTTACGCCCAAGCCATGCAGGAAATCGGTGACCTGGTTCGGCGGATGTTGGGTTCTGCTGCAACCGCCGAGCCTATGCAGACGATTCCGGAGCTGAACTCGCCGACAGATGCTGTGGCACCGCCACAGGATCCAGGCACGCTCGCGTTGCTGAATGCGCTCGGGAGCGTTCTGCCCGACGCGCAGAAAGCCAAGCTTGAAACCCTCTTTACGCAACCCTCCGTCAACGATCGCATTGTCTCGCCGGCGCGTGGTTCAAACGCAGGGTTGAGCCTCGCAGCTTTGGTAAAGGAATACGAAGAACGGCAAATTCGTGAAGGCGCCTGGGCTAACCCGCGGACTCGCATTACCGCAAAGGCCCGCCTGGAAGGCCTGTGCGAGCTGCTTGGCGGGCACCGGCAAGTCGAGACGCTGACTCGCGCTGAATTCAACACGCTACGCGATCATCTGCGTAGCTATCCGAAGAACCGGCATCGCCTCCGTGCCACGCGTAACCAGCCGCTAAGTAAGATCATTAGCGACGGTAAGTTCGAGCCAATCAACCCTCGCACTGCGAAAAAGTTTTTTGAGCTGGCAAGGGCCCTTGTCACCTACGCTCATGATCAGGGTTACATCACCGAAAATATCGCGGCCGGATTGGCATTCAGCACCAAAGGAGCCGAGGCGCCGAGGAAGCGCACGTATAGCCCAAGCCAGATCGAGAAACTTCTTCACGGTCCGGCCTACACACTGACCACGCCGCCGCGCTGGCGCTTGGATGACTACAAGTTTTGGCTGCCGCTGCTTGGCCTTTTTACAGGCGCAAGGCTAAGTGAGCTGTGCCAGCTACGGCTCGAAGACATTCGGCAAGAACTCGGCGTCTGGCTCATCAGCATCAATCGAAGCGGGTCGAAACAGCTGAAGACGTCCGATTCGGAAAGGTTGGTGCCGATTCACCGGCAGCTTATCGAGTCGGGCTTCCTGGAGTTTCATCAAGCACGCCTGGAAGCTGTCGAGCGAGACGGCAAGGCTCCGCTTTTCGACAATATTCGGGTATACGGCGACCTTTCTCCCGGGCATGTTGCGAGCCGTTGGTTTCTCGGCTCAAGCCAGATTAGCCGGGGTTACCTTGGGCTTTGCGGCCTGGGAGATGACGGCCTGACGTACCACGGTCTGCGCCACACCTTTATCAATCAATTTCGCAGACAGAACCTTGACCTGGCGAAAGCCAAAGCGCTTGTAGGCCACTCGGATAAAAGTACCACCGGTGGGTACGGCGACTGCTATCCGTCTGACGTGCTCAAAGACGAGCTCGACAAGCTCGATTTCGGGCTAGGGCTGGGACACATCCATTACCGGCACTATCAAGAGTTACGAGAACGCCAGGGCGTTTTCAATGTCGGTCGCCCGGTTGGCACCCCCTTCCCCAGCGTGCGGGTTGCTAAGCGACACTGGAAAACGTACGCATAATATTCAGCTAATAAAAGGTAGGGGCTCGCTCTTACCTTTTGCTCATCTTGCGATTATTGACAAGTTGTCAATAAAAACTATCGCATGGTAAATCCTAATAGATTATCTTGACTGTTTATCCATCCAGTAATAATCTCAAGCCTCACCCACTGTGAGGTATATATGAATGTAACTGCCCCCCTCTCCATTCCTTTTTACAAAGGCCTGAGTCTTATCGTCGAACCCGGCCATGAAGAACACTTGCGAATCGCGTTGGCAAACATTTCAGCGATTACGGATGCGATAAATCGCTTTCAGTCTTCTCCTTTGCTTACCGAGTTCATGGACATAACGCTGTCCCGCTTTCTGCGAGAAAACAATTACGCAGGGAAATCCGAGCACATGCTTCGAGCGCGGATGGAGAAACTAAAAATCGCTCTGACGCAAGATAATCCTACCCGCCGAGTTGCTGAGCTTGATCGGGCCGACGTACAGCGTCTGAAGGATCAGCTACCGTCGTTACTCAAGCAGAACGCTGCGTCGGGTAGCAAAGGCGCAAACCTCACGACCTACTATCAGTTGTTCAATCGAATGCTAGACGAAGCACTTGAGAGCAAGCTGATTACCGAGGCGATCAAAGTCGCGACCTGCAATACAAAACACGCCGAAATCACCAAGCCATTTCTGGATAGCAATCTGAATCAGATGTTCTCAGGCTGGCCCTACAGAAAGTATCTCGCAGGCGACCTGCCGAAAATCAACCAGGACGCCAAGCCCTATCGGTTTTGGTTGCTCCCGCTTGGGCTCTATACCGGCGCGCGGCTTAACGAGCTCTGCCAGCTACGTGTGCATGATGTGATCCAGGATGTCCACGGCGTAGACCTTATCGATATCAACGATAATGGCTACAACAAGTCGTTGAAGACGGGGCCGTCGGCTCGGCAGATTCCAATCTGCTCGAAGCTAGTGGAGATGGGCTTTCTAAATTTCGTAGAAGAACGGCGCCAGGCCGATGGCAATGACGCTCTGCTTTTCAACGAGCTGAGCTTCGATCCAAAGCACCTATACTCCCGCGACCCAAGTCGGTTTTTCTGCGGGCCGTGCACGGGTACAGGATACATCGGTCAGCACTGTCCGCCGGCGGTTAATGGCGGGCTCAATTTTAAAAGTCTCCGTCGCTCGTTTGCCGTTCGGCTGGAACGGTCAGGCATATCTCCATCCACGATCGCCTATCTGCTCGGCCATGAGGGTGGTGCACCAGAAGTCACAGCAGACCATTACCTGGAGCAGCCACTGAGTCTGAGATTACTGGAGCAGATGGAACGGGGACTGACATACAACGCACAGACCGAGCAGATCCGCTGGGAGCATTTTAAAAAGCTGCTCGCAAACCAAGCCGGACGCGGAAAGCGAGGAAGGAGAACTAAGCAAAAGCCTTGCTAGCGCGTAGCGTTCAAAACAATCATCGCCTGGAGATGATTATGAGACAGGATGAATAAAAGGCCGCAGCCAATCTGCGGCCTTTTTCGTTCTGAACACAACAGGAAAGAAACCGAATTTTCACGCAACTCCGGGCATCGCTTGCGGCGACGGTTGGCACGCCCTATCGCTGAGCACAGTCCACCATCGAAGAACTTGCATCCGCTGCGACGAGAATTCCGTGACAGTCGGCTGCTGCCACACAAATTTCAGTTGAAGCGTGGGCGCTTTGGCATCAGACCGGACACCGCTTCATAACGCCACTGTGACAGACACACGGCACGGTCACCCGGCGCATCGACACTCACTAACTGCCGCAAGCCCTACGAGTGACACGGCGAGACTGCAGCACTCGAGTCATGTGACATGGCGGTCGTAAGACAAGTGTGCCGCAGTGATCGGGCTTATGATTGAGGCCGGGGCGGCAGCGCCCGCGAATGGCGCAGCTCACGTCTGTGCACAATCGCCATTTCGGCCAGGCAACGCCTGGCGGCTATGATTTGACAACAAAATTGCGGGGGCATACTTGAAGCAGCGAAGCGTTCCTTCAAGTATGCCCCCGCGCCCCATACTTGAAACCTTCAAGTATGGGGCAGTTGAGCATTTTGGGCGTTTGCAGGTAAGCGAAACGAATGTGGAGCGAGACCGAGCAATAAGACCAAAATGATCAACTGCCTTCGCGAAGCGGCTGCCATTGTTGTCAAAAAAGGCAGCTTTCTTCATTTGCCGCAGGTAAATGGCTAGCTCCAATTTCGATGCTATGCATGGCTACCTCTGCTAAAGCAGAAGAAGCCTGCTCACGTCCGCTTCCTCTACGGGATGCGCGACGTTTCTATGCAACGGCCGCCGCTTGGTCACCTCCCATTTTGCTAACCCACCACTTCATATGTCAGGAAGTACGCACCTCTCTGGCTGACAAACACTCCGCAGCGCCATCCCTGTACCAGCCTTCTCGATGACTGAATTACTCACGAAATCGGTCGGTCCTTAGTTTTCTCCCTCCGTGCCCAAGCGGTAGACTGAGACACACAAAGCAGTTTCGTTCTCCGAAGGTTACCCATGTCCAAACTCGCCGAATTCAAAGCTCTAGAAGCCCAGCTCGCAGCCCAGCTCAAGCAGCTTGATGCTCTTAAGAATGACGACAAACTCAAGCGCGAAATCGAGTTCGAGGAAAAACTCCGCAATTTGATGGGGCAATATGACGTAGGCCTGCGCGAAATTATTTCAATATTGGATCCGCAGCCCAGCCGCACCAGCATCAGCGCCACCCCGACGTCTCAAGCGCCTCGTCGGCAGCGCCAAGTTAAGGTTTACAAAAACCCAGAAACTGGAGAGGTGGTAGAGACGAAGGGTGGCAATCATAAGATTTTGAAAGCTTGGAAAGAAAAGCACGGCGCCGAAAAGGTAGAGGGTTGGCTTCAGTAAGCTATCCGACCAACACAAGAGCCAGGCACTGCCTGGCTTTTTCTTTACGCTTTCAGCGGTCAACGGATGCAAGCGATCGCACTACAACCAGTACCTGGAATTCATCGGTCCTCGCATGCACTCGCCTAGTTGCACCGCACCACCCACAACTGATCCAGCCTGGTCGTGAAACTTTGGCTCATCATCTCCCGTCGCATGCCCCAGTCCGGCGCGGTGGTTACGCGGCCGGGCCGGAGGGTATTGCGGCCCCACTTGGCGTTGATTGCATCGAGCACGCCCATAACGCGCTCCGACGCGGCGGGCTGGGTTTGGGCGAATAGATCGTCGGTGTACTCGCCGCGCTGGCAGAGGTCCATCAGCAGGACCTCTGCCTTGCTGAACGAAAAGCCATCGCGATAGATGTGTTCCAACCCAGCGATCGCCGCCCGGATGATGTAGCGGGTGTCGTTGGTGGGATACGGCAGCTCACACACGACGCCTTTCGCGAACTTGGGCTCGTCGGGATTAAACATGCCGGTACGGATGCTGATTCGGACGCGCTTGCACATGGACTGCTGTGCCCTCAGCTTCTCGCTGGCCCGAGCGGCATATGCCGCCACTGCGTCCTTGATTGGCTCAAGCTCGCGCAGGCGCTTGCCGAACATCCGCGAGCAGCAGATCTCCTGTTTGGGTGACGCGACCTCCTCCAGATCGAGGCACGGCGTCCCGCGCAGTTCGCGTGCGGTTTTCTCGATGACCACGCTGAATTTTTTGCGCAGGGTCCAGGCATCCGCGCTAGCTAGATCCCAAGCAGTACGTATGCCCAACCTGTTCAGGTGCTCGGTCATCCGGCGACCGACACCCCATACATCGCCGACGTCAGTCACGCGCAGCACCTTGTCGCGCCGCACCGGGTCGAGAAGGTCCACTACCCCACCCGTCTGCTTCTGCCAGCGCTTCGCTGAATGGTTCGCCAACTTGGCGAGCGTCTTGGTCCCCCCAATGCCCACCCCGACCGGGATACCTGTGCTGCGCAGTACCTCAGCGCGGATCCGCCTGCCGAGCACTTCGACGTCTGGCACACCGGTAAGGTCGGCAAACGACTCGTCGATTGAGTACACCTCAACCGCAGGCACCAGGCTCTCGATGACCGTCATGACGCGCTCGCTCATGTCGCCGTTTATGTGTAATAGAAAGTCAATAAGAACCGGGCCATGCTCGCCCTTGGAGCTTCTCATACCCAACCGGTATGGCTGTAGCTTCTGAGGAGATCGCCGTCGCTCACCGGATCATCCGGTCATC
>Ga0172367_10000149_pt1 | contig 106136 bp, 76 predicted proteins | sample Lak10m_FD_114542 | JGI IMG/M metagenome (GOLD analysis project Ga0172367, IMG submission 114542) | Freshwater microbial communities from Kabuno Bay, South-Kivu, Congo - kab_022012_10m | ecosystem: Environmental > Aquatic > Freshwater > Lake | place: Democratic Republic of the Congo: South-Kivu... | reverse complement strand
GGGACGGTCGGCCAACCTTCGAGAAAAGGCAACTCCCTGCTGTGGCCGCGGTGTCCCTTGTTGTATTCCGCAGGGATGTCGTCATGGTGAAGATTCTTTCCGGTTCCCCATGAGACCCCTGTGCCTTCCGCCCGGGCTGCGCCGGGCCCTGTTGTGCGTCCTCGGCTGCCTAGTTCCCTTCCTCGCGGGGTGCGAGTCGGGGGTGCTGGCGACGAAGCAGCGGGTGTACGTGGATGCGATCAGTGCTCCCGCCGACGTGCTGAAGGAAGCGGGACCCTCGTATCAATTGACGGCGAAACGTTCGATGGTGGCGGGGCAGCAGGCGAGCCTTCCAGCGATCGTGGCCTGCGTGAACGCGGCTCTGGCTGGGCGGGGATTGTTTGAGGCGCAGCCGAACACGGTGCCGGATCTGTTCATCGAGGTGACGTACGGGCGGAATGCGCTGCCCCGGGAAGTGCGGTTCGGCAACGAAGTCCACCTGCGCCTCGTGGCGCGCCGCAACGTGGCCCGGACGGTGCTGCAGACGGAGTCGGAGGAAGTCTGGGACGTGCGTGTCGGCATCCCTGGGGTGAACGCCCGGCTGGAGAGTGCCATGCCCCTCTTGGCGACGGTGGCGAGCGAGCACATCGGAAAGGATACGCAGAGCGAGGTGCCGTTCGACATGCTGAAGAATTCCCCGGCGGTGCAGGCCGTTCGCGATTCGGCGACCCGGGCGCTCGGCTTGCCGACGTCGCCCCCGGCGACGGGGAAAGGGACGAAGTCTGGGTCTGCGCGTCCCGAAGCGGGAACCGAGGCCGCTCCGCCGCCGCCGCCGGCGCCGACTCCGGCATCCGGACCCTGAACGGGTGGGTGGGAGCGGCGCGGTGACTTGGCCGTTACTGCGGCGGTCCGGATTCGGCGGTCGTGGGTGGACGGTAAAGGGCTGGCTGGGCGGGCATAGCGGGTGGAACCGGGTGGCCCTGGTGACGGCGTTGGCGACGGCGACCAAGACGCCTTGGCGGTGCGGATGCGGTGGTGGGGCGGCGCTTAAGTCGGAACGGAGGGTGGGGACCTGCCTTTGGACGGATTCTTCGCGAAATTTCCCCGTGTTCCGGTCGATAACTGGACAGCTTTCGCCTGTCATGCGTCGAGCAACCGTTCCTCATTCCTCCCGATTGCAGGTTGATTTCCCGGAAGGGAAACCTGCGGAAGCGGCGGTTGCCGGGAGGGGTTCACGGCCGGTCTTTTGATTTCGATGTTGTTGGACTCCAAATTTTTGCCGAACATGTCGTTTCCGCATGGCGAGACCTGTGGTTCGCATTCCGAAGGACGGAAAGCGGTGGAGGAGACGATGCACGCGGCGGCGGTGATGCAGGAGGAGATCGCGTTTCTCAACCGGATCGCCGATGCGCAGAGCCTGCGGCGGGGCAAACCTCCGACCTTGCAGCGTCAGCCCGAGCGGAACTGGCGTCGGCTGGCGTTTGGCATGTTGGACCTGCCTCCGCTGGAGGCGCTGAAGATCGTGCGGGCGCTGTCCACCGAGGCCGAGGAACAGTTGCCGCGTCTGTTCACGGCGATCAAGGCGGAGTGCCGCCTGGCCAACTTCTCCGGCAACTATGGCGTGAGCAGTTACTGTCGGAAGATGTGGCAGGGGTTCGGCAGCGCGGCGATGGAGAAGATCGAGCCGGATCGGTTCGACCAGATCGTTTCCGAGACGGAGATCATGCTGGAGACGGGGCGGCTCCATGAGTGGAAGCCGGAACGCGTGGAGATCCAGGCATCTCCCGAGGTGGTGGCGGCGGAACTCGCGCCGCTGCTGACCGCCACGCCGGAGCCGAAAGCCGCCGCCGCCGCGCCGCCGCCCGCCGCCAAGGCGGCCGCCGGTGCTTCGACGGCCGCTGCCTCGGGTGCGTCGACCGCCGCGCGCACGGCCAGCGGTCGTCTGGTGTACCGCCCGTCGGCCGCCTCCGGTCTGGCTGCCGCCTCCACGGCGGGCCTCTCCGGCAAGGACCTCGCGGCGATGGCCGAGTTGCAGGCGGAGCGCGAGCGATTGGAGCGGCTTCTCCGCGAGACCCGCGAGAGCCTCAGCGAGCGCGAGGCGTTTCTTTCCCAGAGCGAGGCCAAGCTCATGGAGACCACGCAGGCGCAGATCGAACGCGAGGTGGAGTTGGAGCAGCGCGAAGAGGAGCTGCGCGAGTTGGAGCGGCGGTACCGCGAATTCCAAGTCGGTGGCCTCGCCTCTCCGCCTCCCGAGGGCGAGGAGCCGTCCGCCCCCGCGAAGGTGTCGCTCGACGAATTCAAGGATTAGCCGCAGCGACGCGCCTCCGCCGGCTGCCGGCCGCGGCGCGGCGCATCCCGGGTGGTCTCCGTTCGTCCGGTGGCGAGGAGCGAGCGTCCGCTTCTCGAGGTGCGACCGCTTTTTCCGGGAGCGTCCGCGGACGAAGAAACAACCCCGTTCAGGACGGGTTGGAGGACGAACGTCGCTTGAGCGATTGGTGGGCGGCATCCAGCCGCGCCCGCTCCGCAGCGGTGAGGCTGGCCATCCCGGAATCGGCGATCTTGTCGAGGAGGGCATCGACCTCGGCCATGTCGGCGGGAGGAACGCTCGCGGTGGCGGGTCGGGTGGGCGTCGCCGCGACGGGCCGCGCGGCCGGCTTGGCAGCGGGGGTCGGGAACGGGATGACCTTGGCCGCGGTGCCGCGCGTGGCTGCGGGCTTCGCGGGCCGGGCGATTCGCCAGGGGAAGAGCGGCCGGCCGCGCAGCTGGAGCACGCAGGCATACGCGAACCCCGCCGTCGCGCCCAATGAGAGCAGTCCGGCCACGTCGCGCTGGCCCACACCGATGAGCGCGTAGATCCCGACGAGGATCAGCGCCACCCACTTGGCCTGCAGGTTGAAGAGCAGCAACGCGCCGGGGTAGAGCGTGGCGAAGGCGATGAAGAGCCCGAAGCCACCGCCCTGACCCGTGAGGGAGGTGCCGAGCCCGAATCCGGCGGCGAGCGTGAGCAGGAGAACTGGCGCGAGGTAGAGTCCGAGGCAGAGCCAGAGGAAGTTGCGGCGTCCGAGTTCCCGTTCGAGTTCCCGGCCGAACCAGACGATCAGGACCATGTCGATGGCGAACCAGAGGCTGGGAGGATTCACCAGGCCGTAGGTGAGCACGCGCCACACCTCGCCACCGAGGACCCGGGCGCTGGCGTAGCTCATGGCCTCCAGCAAGGCGGAGCCGCCGAACGCCATCAGGGCGGTCGTGGCGATCATCGACACCACCAGCGCGAGCACGAGGGCGTGCGTGGCGAAGAACGGGTAGCCGCGCACCCAGAACAGGGGGCGGTGGTCGTCGGAGGAGCCGTAGCCTGACATCATCGGAGGGCGTATGTTCGACCCTTCGCCGCCGGTCGCGCAAGCAGCGAGCGCGCGATTTTCGCCGCCGCGGTCATGGGACGTTCGCGGCCCCGGCCGCGCGGAACCGTTGCGCGAACAGCAGGATCACCCCCAGCGCGGCCAGCGCCACCAAGCCCGCGCCCGGCAGGTCGGAGAGGCGGCGGCTGGGCACGATGCCCGTTTGGGGGTGCACTTCAAGACCGGGAGGATGGGCGCGGAACACCGTGAACACCGGCCAGTTCCATCCGTCGATGAATCCCTCGATCCGGCAGCCGGGGTAGGCTTTTTCCAGCACGCCACGCAGGTCGGCGGGGGCGTCGTCGAACACGAAGATGACCAGCGGCGCATCGAGTTGCGGGGGACCCTGACGGATCTCTTCCGCCGACAGGTTGCGCACCGTGACGTGGGGTGCGAGGAAGCGGAACGACTCGTGCTCGGCGCGCACCGCCTGGCTCACGAGGTACGCGCGGCTGCCGGCGGGAAGCTTCTGGATCTCGCGAGCAGCGTGTACGCGGGAGCCCGCGTGGCGACGGGCGAACGCCTCGTAGACCTCCCATTCGTGCACCGCCGTTGCCACCAGCCCAAAGGCCACCAGCGTCGGAACGGCGATGCCCGCGCGGGCCGGCAGGGCCTCATGCAGCCGCCGGGCGACGCGTTCCAAGCCGATGGCGGCGATCAGGCAGAGGGCCGGGACGGCAATGTTCAGGTGCGGCTAATACGGGGGATCGGTGGTCAGGACGCCGCCGAGCAGCAGCACGGCTGCGGCGGTCAGCACGGGGAAGGAAAAGGCCGGGTCGCGCCAGCGACGCAGGCAGAACCCGAGTCCCAGCGTCAATCCGATGGCGGCGATGGCACCGAGCATCGGTCGCCGCAGCCATGAGATCGTGCTCTCATCGGGAAAGTAGAACGGCGCGAGGGCGGTCCGCAGCACCTGCTCCTTGAGGATGATCCACGTGCTGCCCCCGCTCTGATACTTGTGCGAGAGGTGCGTCCACGTCAGGTCGGTCCAGAGAATCACGTGATTCCCCCGCCCGCTGAAGCGGCGGAACTCGTCCAGCATGTAGGCAAGGTTCGGGCCGAACACGACGAGGGAGGCGCCGAGTCCGATCCACCAAAGGCGGAAACGCATCTGCGGGTACCGCTGGCGCTGCCAGAGCCAGAGGGCCGCGAGCACGAGGGCCAGCACCGGCGTGATTCGCCCGGAGTAGTAGTCCATGGCCGAGAGCGCCACGCAGGCGCCGCCGAGCGCGAAGTCGCGCGCCCGCCCATCGCGTAGGCCGCGCAGGAGGAGCCACGAGGCGAGGAGCAGGAAGAGCGTGGCCACCGGTCCGAAGAGCAGCCGCGAGAAGTGGATGTGACACCAGTTCGACGCCAGCAGCGCCGCCGCAATCAGTCCGACCCAGCGGTTGAAGAGCATCCGCCCGATCAGGTGCAGCACGATGCACGAGGCGGTGCCGGCGATCACGCTGTGCATCGCCAGTCCGAAGTGATCATGCCCGAACAGCCGCATCCCGAGGCCGATGAACTGGTGCTCCGAGTACGGGTGGCGCGTCGGCGCCATGCCGATCATCCGCCAGGTATCCATTTTCACCAGCCGCCGGGAGAACAGTCCCATCAGCGACACATCGTTGTCCACGTGGTGGGGGAGGGTTGTGAGGTCAACGGCCCGGGCCAGCGCCGCGCCGGTGATCACCGCCGCCAGCAGGGCGAGTTCCCCGAACGACATCGGGGTGCGTTTGCGGGCCGGACCGGGCACCCGCTCGCGCAGGAGCGGCAGCGCGAAGGCGACGATGCTTCCCAGCCACAGCCAGCGCACGGTGGCGTCCTCGCCGACGAGCAGGAAGAGGACGCTGGCGGCGAGCCAGAGCATCGCCGCCGGGAGGAAGGCGATCCAGCGCGGGAGGTGGTCGGAACCGGGCGCCAACGGCTGCGGCGCAGCCGGGGAAGCCGTAGCCGCAGCTGCGGCACCCGGCCCGGGCGCGGGATCCGCGAAGTCATCGCGCCGGCCAAAGGCCCACGCCGCCACCGCCACCGCGAGGAGGAGAATGAGCGCGCCCGCCGTCTGCGCTCCGCCCCAATGGAACGAGTCCGTGTCCCGGGAGCGGGTCAGGACTTCACCGGTCAGCAACCCGCTGGCCAGCAGTGCCAATCCCACGCTCGCGAGGCAGGGAGGAAGGATCCGGAGCGGCGCGACGGACGGCATGGACTCCTTTTTTATCGCCCCGGAGCGGCGCGAGCCAAGTCCGGAGTCCCGGTCGACCGCGACTTCCCGCCATTCCGAGCGCTCTTGCCTCGCTCCCTCGCCCGGGTGCAGAGTGCGGCCTCCCATGAAGTCCGTCCTCTCCGCCTTCGCGGCGGTTCTCATGCTCAGCCTTACCTCCCTGTCCGCGGCCGAGGCCCCCGCCCAGCCGGCGATCCGCGTGGGCATCATTGGTCTCGATACGTCGCACGTCATCGCGTTCACGGAGTCCTTGAACCGGGGTCCGAAGAACCCGGCCGACGCTCCCCGGCTCGCGGGCGTTCGAGTCGTCGCGGCTTACCCCCAGGGCAGCCGCGACATCGAAAGCAGCACCCGCCGCGTGCCGGAGTACACCGCCAAGGTCCAAGCCATGGGGGTGGAGATCGTTGACTCCATCCCGGCCCTCCTCTCCCGCGTCGATGCCGTCCTTCTGGAGTCCAACGACGGACGGGTGCACCTGGAGCAGGTGCTGCCGGTGCTGCGGGCCCGCAAGCCGGTGTTCGTGGACAAGCCGCTGGCGGGCTCCTTCGTCGATGTGCTGCGCATCCTCGACGCCGCGGACGCGGCCGGGGTGCCGCTCTTCTGTTCGTCGTCCCTGCGCTTCGGGGCCGAGGCGCAGGCGGTCGCCCGGGGCGCGATCGGGCGGGTCCTGCAGGCCGAAACGTTTGGTCCTCTCCATATTGAACCGACCCATCCGGACCTTTACTGGTACGGGGTGCACGGCTGCGAGAGCCTGTTCACCGTGATGGGCACGGGCTGCCGCTCCGTCCGCCGGGTCGACGGCCCGAACGGGCTGGTCGAGGTCGTCGGGGAATGGGACGGCAACCGCACCGGCATCTTCCGGCCGGAGAACGGCAAGGATCGGAAGGGCTATGGTGGCGTGGCGGTCGGCGAGCGGGGCGAGCGTCGCATCGGCGCCTACGACGGCTACGACCCGCTGCTGATCGCGATCGTGGAGATGTTCCGCACCGGCAAATCGCCGGTCAGCCGCCAGGAAATGGTCGAGCTTTACGCCTTCATGGAGGGTGCCGACGAAAGCAAGCGCCGGGGCGGCGCCGCGGTTCCGCTGCACGAGATCATCGCCAAGGCCCGCGACGAGATCGCCGCCAGCATCCGCTGACCGCTTCGGCGGGCGGCCGGCGCGGGTCTCGGTCCGACGGTTCGGCGGGCTTGCGCTGCGGCCGCACGCCCGCGGAACCGGCCCCTCACTCGCGCGCGAACGATACGTCGTCCGAGCGCAGGGACCACTTTTGCGGCAGGGCGCGCTTGTCGAGTTCGAAGACCATCACGTGGTCGCCGGCGGGAAGCTCGGTGGAGAACGCGTCGCTCACCGGAATCGAGCGGCCATTCAGCCAGGCGCGGAGCGCGAAGCCTTGCAGGCGGAACGCCGCCCGGCCCGCCTTCGGTGCCGTGAAGGCGGCGGCGACGTAGAATTCGCGCGCCCACTCCTCGGTGCGGAGGATGTCCTCAAGCAGACCGCGGTCGACCGATCCGTCCGTCAGGCTGGGCAGCAGTCGCCAGTCGGCGAGCGTGAAGTCGCCCCGGACGACCGGCTCCATGCCGATCGGCTGGTTGACCGGGTTGGCGACGTAGCTCCGCCACAGGCGAGCGACCCCGCCGCGGGCGGCATCGAAGTCACCGGGCCGGCCAAGTTGCGACAGGAACCGGACGAGGTCGCGCAAGTCCGCCGGCGAGAGACTGTCCACCAACCCGGCTGGCATGAGGGAACCGAAGTCGGTGCGCTGCGTCACGCTGCGCGGGGCGAGCGTGACGAGTTGGTTGTCGGCGCCGCGGAGGACGATTTCGCGCTCGTCCTCGCGGACGATGACGCCGCTGTAGTCGCGGCCGTCGCTGGCGGTGAGGGCGACGGCGTGGTAGCCCTCCTTGGTCTTGGCCTGCGGGTACAGGAGGGATTCGAGGAGGTAGTCGGCCGGGGCGCTTGCCCCGATGCTGGTGAGATCGGGACCGACCCGTCCCCCGACTCCGCCGATGGCGTGGCAGGCGACGCAGGCGAGTGCGGGCTGCCGGTAGATGCGTTCGCCGCGGGCGGCGTCGCCGCGTTCCATGGACTCGGTCGCGAGCGCGATCAGCTCGGCGTGGGAGAGGACCTCCGTGGCGGACGTGAGCCCGGCGATCTGCATGAGCGTCTGGACGAGTGCAGGGTGGCGGCCGCCCTCGCGCGCGAAGCGAAGCGCCTGCTTGGCGGAGGCGGCGGTCAGGTTGGCCTGGGTGAGGGACGAGGCGAGTCGGTCGCTTGCGCCGGTGATGCCGAGCAGCGCGCGCCAGGCGGCTTCGAACTCGGCGGGATCGCTGAGGCTCTGCAGCGCGCTGGCGACGTCGGGCAGCGCCCGCTCCAGATCCGTGCCGGCGAGGGCCAGCACCGCCTCCCGGCGCTGGCGGGCGCTGGAGGCAGTCTTTACGAGTCGGGACAACCCCGCGATGACGGCATCGCCGCCGATGGACTGCAGTGCGGCCCAGCGGGCGGTGCGTTCGTCGTCCGGCGCTCCTTCCTGCGCGGCCAAGGCAAGGAGCGGAGCCACTGCGGCCGCGGTCTTCCAAGCCCCGAGGACGCGCGTGGCGGCCAACCGCACGCGACCGTCGCCGCTCTGCAGCAGGGCGGTGACCGCTTCCTGACCGGCAGTCGGCGCGACCCGGCGCTCGCTTGCGGCCGTTGCCAGCGCGACGAGTCCGCGCAGGCGCACGGCGTCCGAGGTCGACGGTGCCGCGACCACCTCGAGCAACCGCGCCGTTGCGACCCTGTCGCCGACGCGGCCGATGAGTTCGATCCACGGCCCGGAGCCGTCGGCGGGAAGGCCGCGGGCGTTCAGGACGTCGGTGAGCGCGGGTCCGGCGAGCGCGGGCTCGATGCTCGTGAGCGCGAACGTCAGTTGCGGGTCGCGGCCGGCCGGAGACCATGAACCGTCGCGCAGGGCGGCCAGCCACGGCTCGGCCAGTTCGTTGATCGTGAGCCAGAGAGCATAGTCGAGGAAACGGTCCGTCGGGGAATCGAGGACTCCGAGCGCGAGCGCGGCGCCGGCGGCGGAGCCGGTGCGGCCGAGGGCGCGGACGGCCTCGACCCGCACGCGGGGGTGGGGATCGGCGGCGAGGGAGGCGAGTTCGCTCAGAGGCCGGCGGTCGGGGCGGGCGCGGATGGCGGCGGCGCGGATTTCCGGAGCGGAGGAGCGCAGCAGGCGGTCCAGCAACGGATCGAGCGGCAGGTCGAGCGCCTGCGCCAGCCACAGCGCCTGCAAGGCGGAGCCGTCGTCGGTGCGTTTCTGGAGCCAGCCCGGCAAGGCCGGCGCGACGGCGGCCGCGCCCCGCTCGATGAGCACGCGCCGGGCGGAAGCCTGGGTGTAGGCGGCCGGTGAATTCAGTCGGTCCAGCAGCGCCGCCGTCTCAAGGCTGGGCAGGGACTCGCGCGGCAGCGGCGCCGCGCCCTTCGGGGCGACGCGCCAGATGCGACCGTGCTCCTTGTCGCGGCGTGGGTCGCGGAAGTCGACCTCGCCATGCTGGATGATCGGGTTGCTCCAGTCCGCGATGTACAGCGCCCCGTCGGGTCCCATGGCGACATCGATCGGCCGGAACGATGAATCGACGCTGCGCAGGACGTCGGGCAGTTCGCGCGTGATGTAGCCGGCGCCCTGGTCCTCGATGGCGAAGCGGACGACGCGGTGGGCGCGGAAATCGCCGGTGATCACGTTCCCCTGCCAGGCGGCGGGGAAGAGCGGGCTGCGGACGAACTCGATGCCGGCGAACTTCGGGTACTTTCCCGGGCTGACGCTGTCGAGAAGGCGCCGCGACGGAACGGCGGCAAGGTAGGATGCCCCAGGGAGGCCCCAGTGGATGCCGTCGTTGCCGGCGCCGTCGGTCATGAACGACTGGCCGAAGGCGTCGAACTGGAGTCCCCACGCATTGACCCAGCCCCGGTTGACGACCTCCATGCGCAGGTCCTGCGGGTTGAGACGGAACACGGCGCCCCCGAGCTGCCGCACCACGCCGTGCGGTGTTTCGACGTGGGAACGGGTGTAGATCGACTGGATCAGGTACAGCCGCCCATCCGGGCCCCAGCGGGCGGTGTGGAGATTGTGGTGTGTGTCCTCGGTGCCGAAACTGCTGAGAACGACGCGGCGGGAATCGGCCCGGCCATCGCCGTCGGTGTCGCGGAAGTGCAGCAACTCGGTGCTTTGGGCGACGTAGCAGCCGCCATCTCCCGGGATGACGGCGGTCGGGATGAGCAGGCCGTCGGCGAACACGGTGGCGCGGTCGGCGCGACCCGCGCCGGAGGTGTCTTCCAAGACGATGATCCGATCGGTCAGAGCCTGACCGGGCTCGATTTGCGGGTACATCCCGGACGAAGCGACCCAGAGCCGGCCTTGAGGGTCGAAGTTCATCTGGATCGGTTTTTCGAGCAGGGGATTTTCGGCCCAGAGGGTGACCTCGAGGCCCTCGGCGACCTCGAATGCGGGGTGGCGTTGCGGGGAAGAACGGGCGGTGAGGTTGCCGACCCGGCGGGGCGTGGGTGCCGGGCCGGTGGCGGGGAAGGATCGCAGCTGGGCGATGCGGGCCTCCTCGGCGGCGATGAGGGGATCGAACTGGGCGATTTCGACCGCGTTCCTTCCCTGTTCCTTGCGGCGGAAGCCGAAGATGTAGGCCATGTTGGCCGGACGGGAGCGGTGGAAGAACCACTCGTTCTTGCGCAGGATGGCCTGACGGAGGGCCTCGACGCGGTCGGTGGGCTGGGAGCGCCAGGCCCCCGGGCTGCCGAAGGCCTGATCCTCGATCCACTCAGCGAGGCGGCGATAGCCCGCTTCACCCAGATGGATTCCATTCTCGGTCAGAGGAGGCGTTCCCGGGCTCGCGCGCCACGTGTGTGCGGGCAGAAGTGGCAGGCCCCGCTCTCCCGCGAGGACGCCGATGGCGGCGGCGTAGCGTTCGAGGTTCGCCTGATGGGCGGCGGGGTCGGGCCATGGCGGACCGAGGCGCTCGTGCGCGATCGGTGTCAGCAGGACCACCCGGGCCTGCGGAAAGTCGGCGGCGAGCGTATCGAGCAGCCGGCGGTATTCGGAGAGGAAGCGCGGCAGACCGGCGGGACCATCGAACGAGTGGGCCATGCCGTAGCCGATGAGGACGACGGACGGCGCCGCGTCACGGAGCTGGCCGCGGAGGAGTTCCCAGCCCTCGTCGGCGCTCTCGCGGCCGGCTTGGCGCAGGCTCAGGCCGGTGCGGGAAGTGCCGGCCGGCGTGTCGGCGCTCCAGCCCAGATTGCGGAACTGGACTGCGGCGGCGGGAAAGCGACTGGTCAGCATCAACTCGACCCAGCCGGAAAGCTGCTCGCGCTCGATTAGGGTGTCGCCGAGGAGGACGACCCGGTCCCCGGAGCGCAGCGCGAGCGCGTCGCCGGGGCGGGGTGCGGACGATGCGACCGGGGCGATGAGCAGGGCGATGCAGCAGACGATGAAGGGACGCAGGAGGAAGATGCGCGGAAGCATGGTGATGGGGCCGGGGCTAAAAGAATGAGACGGCGAAGCCCCCGACCGCAAACCGCGAGATGCGTCGGGTCGAAAATACCGCCGGCGGGGCGTTGGAACCCGCCGAGCGGAGGGCGTTCCCGGTGGGCCGGAGCGGGCCGGCCCCCCGCGGATCCGCGTCTGCGGAGCGCGGGGACCGGCCTAAACCGTTGACCGGGGCGGCCGGCTTCGGCGCACGCCTGTTGAATGCGGGTCAGCCGGGCGGGTCCGGGGCGTCCGGGATCAGCGGATGCGCACTTCCTTCCCCGTTTTCGAGGACAGGTAGATGGCATCGAGGATCTTCTGGACGGCGAGGGACTCGGCGGGCTTGACGAACGGCTCAGCCTTGCCGAGGAGGGCGTCGATGAAGTGCACCATGCGGTTGGTGTTCACGAGCGGCGGCAGGTCGCTGACCTGTTCGTCCGCGTAGCCATTCTCCGTGTGGCGGAAGAGCCGCAGCGGCGGGAACATCAGCCCGGCCTCGGTGCCGAAGAGCTGGGTGCCATTGTAGTCGGGTTCCGGCTGGTGGGCGGCCCATGAAGCTTCGAGCAGGATCGTGCGGCCGCTCTTCAACTTGATCAGGGCGACGGAAAGATCATCGACGTCGAAAGGCTTGCGCGGATCGATTTCACCGCGGCCCCACGAACCGTCGCCGAGCCCGCGCGGACCGAACTGCGCGTAGGTCTTGCCGCTGACGGCGGCGGCGTCGAATTCGCCCATCAGGTAGAGACAGCGGTCGAGGGCATGGACGCCGATGTCGTAGGTGACGCCTCCGCCGGCGTACTTGCGTTGCGTGAACCAGGAGCCGATGCGGGGGATGCCGCTGCGGCGCGTCCAGGCCGTCTTGGCGTGGTAGACGTCGCCGAGCACTCCCTGGGCGATGAGCTGCTTGGCGGTCTGCGTCTCGACGATGAAGCGACCGTTCTGGCCGACCATGAAGAGCAGGCCCTGCTTGCGCGCCTCGTTCACGACCTTGGCGGCGTCGGCGGCGTTGGTTGCGATCGGCTTGTCGAGCATCACGTGCTTGCCGGCCTTGAGTGCGGCGAGCGCGACCGGGGCGTGGAGGTAGTTCGGGAGGGCGATCGACACCACGTCGATGTCCGGGCGCTTGAGCAATTCGCGGTAGTCGGTGACGAGCGTCGGCACGCCGAACTTTTCCGCCGCCTCCTCGCCGCGCTCGGCGTTGACCTCCGCGATCGCGACCACGCGGGCGGCGGGGTGCTGTTGGAACGACTTGATGTGGTCCGCCCCGATGCCACCGGCACCGATCACGGCGATGTTGAAGGTGTCCTTGGGCATGGCGGGATGAGTGAGGGGCGGGACTGCGGAGGCGCGACGTCAGATCCGAGAGGGTGACAAGGGTTGCGCCGGAGGGAAGCGAGGAAGGCGAGTGGGAGCGGCGCGTCGCGACTCCGACCTCAGGCGCGGCCCCAGGCCCGGAGTTGATCGAGCGACAGCCGGACCGACTCCAGGGGGGCGTGGTGGTACTTCTCGACCTCGACGACATACCACTCCACCGCGCCGATCGCGTCGGCGGCGCGGAAGACGGCGGGAAAATCGACCGGGCCTCCGCCGAGCTCGGCCTCGTCCTTCAGGTGCAGCAGTTCGATCCGGCGTCCCTGCTCGCGGATGAAGGCGGCGGGGTCCTTGCCGCCGACGTGGACCCAGTAGACGTCCGCCTCGCAGCCGAGGTTGCGGGGTTCGGCGGCGTCGAGCAGCCAGTCAAAGCCGCGGCGGCCGTCGACGGTGGCGAGTTCGAAGTTGTGGTTATGGTAGCTAAATCGCAGGCCGTGCGCCCGGAGCCGGGCGCCGATCGCGTTCAGCTCCTCGCCGATCGCGGCGCAGGCGGCGCCGGAGCGGAAGAGTTCGCGCGGATAGTACGGACAAATCACGTGCCGCGTCCCGAAGAGGAGTGCCTCGCAGGCCACTCGGCTGAGGTCGGCGCGCAGCGCGGCGATGCCGACGTGCATCCCGGACACGCGGAGTCCGGCCGCCTTGACCGCCGCTGCGGCCTGCGGGGCGTCAAGGTTGCCGTAACCGGCGAGTTCCACGCCCGCGTACCCCATCTTCGCCACGGCGGCCACCGTGCCCGCAAAGTCGACGGCAGTGGCGTCGCGGACGGACCAGAGTTGCAGGGAGACAGGGATGTGCGGCATGGGACGCGACCGGAAAACGGGAGAGCGACGACGTTGGGCGGGAGGGGCGGGAGGGCGGGAGGGGCCGCCGGGAAAGCCGGGGGGACGTTCGCGCCGTCGGCTCCCGCTGTCAACCGCCTGCGGCCACCGGCGCCGAGGGTTGGGCCTCGCCGCGCTTGAAGTGGAGTCGGCAGACCGAGACGTAGCGCTCGTTGCCGCCGATTTCCACCTGGGCACCCTCGCGGAGCACGCGACCGGCGGCGTCCGTGCGCAGGACCATCGTCGCCTTTCGTCCGCAGTGGCAGATCGTCTTGATCTCGTTCAGGTCGTCGGCCCACGCGAGGAGCGCGGCGCTGCCCTCGAAGAGCTGACCTTGGAAGTCGGTCCGCAGCCCGTAGCAGAGCACCGGGATGTCGAGCAGATCGGCGACATCGGTCAGCTGCTGCACCTGCGAGCGAGTGAGAAACTGGGCCTCGTCGACGAGGACGCAGGCGACGGGTTGGCGGGCGCACTCGGCACGGACAAGGCCGGCAAGGTCGTCGCTGGCGGTGAACGGCGTCGCGTCGGCGCTGAGCCCGATCCGCGACGCGATGCGACCCGGCCCGCCGCGGGTGTCGAGCGCGGGCGTGAAGAGGACGGTGTGCATGCCGCGCTCGCGGTAGTTGTAGCTCGATTGAAGCAGGACCGTCGATTTGCCCGCGTTCATCGCGGAGTAATAGAAGTAGGTCTTGGCCATGGAGTCGGGAAGGGTCGGGACGCGGGCGCCGGTGGCTGGAGTCGCGGTTCGGCGGTGCGTTGGGAGCGGCGGATCGGTTGTGCGGTGAGGTGCCAGGGCGTGCGGTCGATGGGCTCGATGGGCGGGTACAGCGGGTGCGGTCTTCTGGCGCAACGCGGCGGGCGGAGCAAGGGCGCGCATGCGTCCAAGTAACCATCCGGCAGAAATCCCTCGCCCCGCTGCGGTGCGTGCGGTTGGGTGGGGGGTCCATGTCGCTCTTCAGCCTGCTCGACGTCTCCCTCAGCTTCGGTGGCCCGTACATCGTGGAAAAGGCCAACTTCCAGGTCGACCCCGGTGAGCGCGTCTGCCTGCTCGGGCGCAACGGGGCCGGAAAGTCGACGCTGATGAAGATCATCGCGGGCGAGACCAAACCGGATTCCGGTCAGGTCTTCCGCCAGCCCGGCGCGGTCTTCTGCCGCCTGACCCAGGAAATCGCGGCGGATGCCGGCGGCGTGGTGCGCGACCTCGTCACCGGTGGCCTCCGCCCGCAGGGGGAGCACGACGAGGAGTGGGAGCGCGACGTCCGCGTCGACTCGCTGATCGAACGCCTGCAGCTGCCGGGCGAGGCGGACTTCGCGCAGCTTTCCGGCGGACTCAAGCGCCGCGCCCTGCTCGCGCGGGCCCTGGCGGGTCAGCCGGACCTGCTGCTCCTCGATGAACCGACCAATCACCTCGATATCGAGTCCATCCTCTGGCTGGAGGAATTCCTGCTCGCGGAGCGCCTGACCCTTTTCTTCGTCACCCACGACCGCGCCTTCCTCCGGCGGCTGGCGACCCGCATCGTGGATCTCGACCGCGGCCGGCTGGCCAGCTGGGCGTGCGATTACGACACCTACCTCGTGCGCAAGCAGGAGGTGCTGGAGGCGGAGGAACGGCAGCAGGCCCTGTTCGACAAGAAGCTCGCGCAGGAGGAGGCATGGATCCGGCGCAGCGTGAAGGCGCAGCGATCGCGCGCGCAGGGTCGCATCCATGCCCTGATGCAGATGCGCGCGGAGCGCGCGGCGCGGCGGGACCGCGTGGGGCAGGCCACGCTCCGGCTCGCGGAGGCGGAGCGCTCCGGAGTGAAAGTGGTCGAGGCCGAGAAGGTCAGCTTCTCCTACCCCGATGGCCGGGTGCTCGTGAAGGACTTCTCCACGCTGATCACCCGCGGTGACAAGATCGGACTGATCGGCCCCAACGGCTCCGGCAAGACCACGCTCGTGCGCCTGCTGCTCGGTGAACTCGCGCCGACCGCGGGCACGCTGAAGCACGGCACGAATCTTGAGGTTGTGTACTTCGACCAGTTCCGCGGGCAGATTGACGACAACAAGACGGTGGCGGACAACATCGCCGGTGGCGCGACGACGGTCACGGTGGAGGGGCGCTCGCGGCACGTGATCAGCTACCTGCAGGACTTCCTGTTTTCGCCGGACCGGGCGCGCACCCCGGCGCGCGTGCTCTCGGGAGGGGAGCGCAACCGCCTCCTTCTCGCGCGGCTCTTCACCAAGCCGGCGAACGTGCTCGTGATGGACGAGCCGACCAACGACCTCGACGCCGAGACGCTCGATCTGCTCGAGGATCTCCTTGTGGAGTACAAAGGCACGCTGATCGTGGTCAGCCATGACCGCGACTTCCTCGACAACGTTGTGACCAGCTCGCTGGTGTTTGAGGGCGACGGTCGCATCGAGGAGTACGTGGGCGGCTACTCGGACTGGATTCGGGAGCGGGAGAAGGCGGCGGCGCGGGTGGCGGCGGCTGCGGCCACGACGGCGGCGCTCGCTCCCGCCCCGACGGGTGACGAGGCCGCGGCGGTGCGGCCGGGGCGCGGGCGGCGTCTGACGGCGCGGGAGCAGAAGGAACTGAGCGAGCTGCCCGGCCGGATCGAGGCGCTGGAGGCTGAGCAGCAGGCCCTCGCCGCGCAGCTGGCCGATCCCCGCTTCTACCAGCGCGAAGCCGCCCCGGTGGTGGCGGCGGCGAAGGCGCGCGTCATCCGGCTCGACGAGGAACATGCAACCGCGTTTGCACGCTGGGAGGAGTTGGAGGCCCTGCGTTCGGCGGCGGGCTAGGTGCCCGCGCTCGAGCGGCGGGGTGCCTGTCTCACGGTCCGACCGGAACAGCGTTGCGAACCGGGCGCCGGTCGATGAAGCTGCGGTCCTTCCCGACCGCCGTGTCCGACGGCCCGCGCGCCTGCCGCGGCGGCGGAGATTTGCACCTTTTTTCCAACCCCGACGATGAAAGCCCTCCTGCTCACGGCGCCCTCGGTGCTGACCTTCACTGACCTGCCTGAACCGGAGATCGCGGCGGGCGAAGTGCTGGTGCGCGTCCGTGCGTGCGGCATCTGCGGCAGCGACATTCATGGCTGGGATGGATCGAGTGGCCGGCGGACGCCGCCGCTGATCATGGGGCATGAAGCCTCGGGCGAGATTGCGCGGGTGGGACCGGGCGTGAGCCGCTGGCGGGCGGGTGACCGGGTGACCTTTGACTCGACGATCTACTGTGGCGAGTGTGCCTTCTGCCGCTCGGCGCAGCCCAACCTGTGCGAGTGCCGGCGGGTCGTCGGGGTGGCTCCGGCGGAGTACCGCCAGCATGGTGCCTTCGCGGAGTACGTGGCGTTGCCGGAGCGGATTCTGTGCGGGCTGCCGGACGGCCTCAGCTACGAACGGGCGGCGATGATTGAACCCGTCTCGATCGCGGTGCACGCGGTGCGGCGCGCGCTTCCGGACGCCGGTGCACCCGGGGTGCGCGTGTCGGCGCTGGGCGGGCCGGCGAGTGCGGTGGTGGTGGGAAGCGGCATGATCGGCATGCTCGTGATCCAGGCCCTGCGCTGGGCGGGCGTGGAGCGTGTGATCGCGGTGGACCTTGAGGACGCGCGGCTGGCGGTGGCGCGGGAACTGGGGGCCACGGACATCGTGAACTCGGGGCGGGAGGATGCGGTGGCGGCGGTGGCGGCGCTCACCCAGGGCCGAGGTGCGGACTACGCCTTTGAAGTGGTGGGCGTATCCGCAACCCTGCAACTCGCCCTCGGGGCCCTGCGGCGCGGCGGCACGGCGGTGCTGGTCGGCAACCTCAGCCCGAAGACGGACTTCCCGCTGCAAGCGGTGGTGACGCGCGAACTCACGCTCATCGGCACCTGCGGCTCGGCGGGGGAATATCCCCTCTGCCTCGACCTCATGAACCGCGGGGTGGTGCGGGTCGAGCCGATGATGACGGCAGTGGCCCCGCTGGCAGAGGGGGCCGCGTGGTTCTCCCGGCTCAGCGCCAAGGATGGCGGGCGCTATTTGAAGGTCATCCTGACGCCCTGATGGCGCGGAGTTCGATGGCAGAGAGAGCGACCCGGCAAGCGAAACCATGGCGCGGACCCTCTCTCTTGCCGTCGTCGCCTTGAGCGCAGCGTGGCGGGCCGTTGGCCGTCCGGCCGCGCGAAAGCCGCACGGGACAACGGCTCGACGCTGCGCCCTGGCCGCCTTCGTGCTGGGCCCTGCGGCGGCGGTCTCCACCGCCGGACCGGCGGAGATCGCCTTCTTTGAGCAAAAGGTGCGGCCCGTGCTCATTGAGCACTGCTACGAGTGCCACAGCGCGGAGGCCAAGAAGCTCAAGAGCAATCTCTACCTCGACTCGAAGGCGGGCTGGGAGAAGGGCGGCGACGGTGGAGAGCCGGTCGTCCTTCCCGGCAATCCGGACGAGAGCCTGCTCATTCGCACCATCCGGCATCTGGAGCCGGACATGGAGATGCCGCCGAAGAAGCCGAAGCTGCCGGATGCGGTCATCGCCGATCTCGTGGCCTGGGTGAAGATGGGGGCCCCCGATCCGCGCGAGGGCGCGAAGGTGGCGGCCCAGCGCGCCGACAAGTCGTGGTGGTCGCTTCAGCCCAACACGACGGATCCGGCGGCGGTGGGAGGAATCGATGACTTCGTCATGGCCAAGCTGAAGGAGAAGCACCTCGGCTTCAATCCGCCCGCGGATGCGCGCACGCTGATCCGGCGCATGACGTATGATCTGCACGGTCTGCCGCCCACGCCGGAGGAGGTGGCGGCCTTCGAGAGGGACCGCGGGACGAACCCGCGCGCGGTGGAGGACCTGGTGGAGCGCCTGCTCGCCTCGCCGCGCTACGGCGAGCAACGGGGGCGGCACTGGCTCGATGTGATCCGCTTCGGTGAGTCGAACGGTTTCGAGCGAAACTTCATCATTGATGATCTGTATCCGTTTCGTGACTACGTAATCCGCAGCCTCAACGAGGACAAGCCGTTCGACCAGTTCATCGTCGAGCACCTCGCCGGCGACGTGATCGGCCGGGATCGGCCCGAAGTCGAGGTCGGCAGCGCGTTTCTCGTCGCCGGTCCCTACGACAACGTGGGCAACCAGGATCCGGTCGCGCAGAAGAACATCCGGGCGGCGACGCTGGACGACATGATTACGGCGACGGGCGGCGCCTTCCTTGGGCTCACGCTCAACTGCGCGCGCTGCCACAATCACAAGTTCGATCCCATTCCGGCGGAGGACTATTATCGCGTGCGCGCCGCGTTCGAGGGCGTGACCCACGGACGGCGCGTTGTGGCGACCGCCGAGGAGCGGAGGGCCCACGACGAGGCGATGCAGCCGCTCACCGCCGCGCTGGAGGCCCTGAACGCCGAAAAGGCGGCGCTGGACGAAAAGCTGGATGAGCGCGCCAAGGCGGAGTTCGCGCGGATGACGTTCCCGCGGCCCCCGATCGATCGCTACGGCACGGACGAGAGCTTCCCCGCCACCGAGGCGAAGATGCTGCGCTTCGTCATCCGCGGTTTCGCCTCGGACCCGCCCTCGAAAGCCAAGCCCCGGCCGCCGGGCGGACAGCTCACCGAGTTTCAGGTGTGGAACCAGGACGGGGAAAACGTCGCGCTCGCCGCGCGCGGCACGCAGGCTGCGGGCGAGAAGTCGGCCAAGGCGGAGGACTTCCCCGAGGCCTACGGTCCGCAGTACTGCATTGACGGCCGGCTCGGCGAGGCGTGGTTCATCGGCAACCCGCCCGTGCTGACGCTCACCTTCGCAAAGCCGGAGAAGATCGAGCGCATCACCTTCATCAACTCGCGCGCGGCGCGGGGCGAGGTTGAGGACGACAGCTCGGTGCGCGGCGCGACGCCGGCCGAGTATGAGGTGCAGGTCTCGATGGAGGGCAAGACCAGGCGGACCGTGGCGTCCAGCGAGGGCCGTCGGCCCCCCAACGATGCGCTGGGCATTGCCTGGGCGCGGCGGACGGTCGTGACCGCCGACGAGACGGCGATGCTCGCCGACTACGAGAAACGAGTCGCGCAGGTGAACGCCGCCATCGCCCAAGTGCCGAAGCTGCCGGAAATCTGGGCGGGGCGGTTTGCGCAGCCGAAGGAGAGGACCTTCCTGCTTCGCGGCGGCGATCCGCTGAAGCCCGTCGACGAAGTCACGGCCGCCTCGCTCAGCGTGCTGGATGGCGTGACCAAGCCCTACCAGCTCGGCTCGGAGGCCCCGGAGGGTGAGCGCCGCCTCGCGCTCGCGCGCTGGATCGTGAGCCCGGAGAACCCGCTGACGCCCCGCGTCCTCGCCAACCGCGTCTGGCATTACCATTTCGGCACCGGCCTCGTCGATACCCCGAGCGACTTCGGCTATCTCGGCAGCAAGCCCACCCATCCCGAGTTGCTCGACGCCCTCGCGGCCCGGCTGGTGGCGAACGGCTGGAGGCTGAAGGCGCTGCATCGCGAGATCCTGCTCTCGCGGACCTATCAGCAGGCCGGCACGCATCGGGCGGACGCGGCGGCGGTGGATGGAGCGTCCCGGCTGCTGTGGCGCTTCCCGCCGCGCCGCCTGAGTGCCGAGGAAGTGCGCGACACGATCCTGGCGGCGGCCGGCGCGTTGCGGCTCGAACCGATGGGCGGGCCGGGTTTCCGGCTCTACAAGTTCACCCAGAACAACGTCTCGACGTATTTTCCGCTCGAGCGGCACGGCCCCGAGACCTACCGGCGCGCGGTCTATCATCAGAACGCCCGCGCCAGCGTGGTCGATCTGCTGAGCGATTTCGATTTCCCCGACGTGGCCTTCGCCTCGCCGAGGCGTACCAGCACCACCACCCCGCTGCAGGCGCTGACGCTGCTGAACCACCGCTTCACCCTCGACATGGTCGAGGCGCTCGCCGAGCGGGTCGGGAACGGTGATGCGATCACCAACGCCTACGCGTTGCTTTTTCAGCGTGCGCCGAGCGAGACGGAACGCCATGCGGCCCGCACCCTCATCGCCGCCCACGGCCTGCGCGCCTTCTGCCGCGCGCTGCTCAACGCCAACGAACTCCTCTTCCTCGAATGAACCCGCTCCTTGACCTGACCCGCCGCCGGTTCCTCGGGCAGATGGCGACCGGTCTCACCGGCGTGGCGCTCTCGCGCCTCGTCGCCGCGGAGAACGCGCTGCCCCGGGGCGCCCACTTCGCCCCGAAGGCGAAGCAGGTGCTCCAGATCTTCTGCCCCGGAGGCGCCTCGCACATCGATCTGTGGGAGCACAAGCCGATGCTGGAGAAGTTTCACGGCACGCCGCTGCCCGGCGGCGAGAAGGAAATGTCCTTCCAAGGCAAGAACGGCAACCTCATGCGTTCGCCGTGGGCCTTCGCGCCCGCGGGTCAGTCGGGCAAGATGCTCTCCACGCTGCTGCCCCACATGGCGCGGCATGCGGACGACATCGCCTTCATCCACAGCATGACCAGCCAGACGAACACGCACGGCCCCGGCTGCGTCAACATGAACACCTGCTTCACCCGCGAGGGCTATCCCAGCGCCGGCTCCTGGGTCAGCTACGCGCTCGGCAGCCTGAACGACAACCTGCCCACCTACATCGCCATGCAGGACCTGCGCGGCGAGCCGCCGAACGGAAAGGCGAACTGGAGCAATGGATTCCTCCCCGCCCGCTTCCAGGCCGTCGCCATGGCCGCGCAGCAGCCCCTGCGCAACCTCGCCCGACCCGCGTCCGTCAGCAGCGCCGAAGACGAGGCCGCGCGGGAATTCCTCCGCACCGTCAACCGCGAGCACGAGCAGCAGCATCCCGGCAACAGCGAGCTCGCCGCCCGCATGGCCGCCTACGAACTCGCCGCGAAGATGCAGCTCGCCGCGCCCGAGGTGAGCGATCTCCGCGGCGAGCCGCAGCACATCCACGACCTCTACGGCACGGGCGATGCGAACGCGCTCAAGGCCGCCTACGCCCGCAATTGCCTGCTCGCCCGCCGCTTCCTCGAGCGCGGCGTGCGCTACGTGAGCCTCTACTGCGCCTCCCGCGCCAGCAACGTGGACGGCTTCCTCAACTGGGACGCCCACAAGACGCTGAAGGCCGACTACGAGCGTCACGGCCCGATCTTCGACCAGCCCACGGCCGCGCTGCTCGCTGATCTGAAGCAACGCGGCATGCTCAACGACGTGCTGGTCGTCTGGTGCACCGAGTTCGGCCGCATGCCCACGCACCAGGAGGGCACCACCGGCCGCGACCACAACCCCGACGCCTTCACCACTTGGATGATGGGCGCGGGCGTGAAGGGCGGCGTCAGCTACGGGGCCACCGACGACTTCGGCCGCCGGAGCGTGCAGGACGTGACCACCGTCTACGATTTCTACGCCACGGTGCTTCATCTGCTCGGCCTCGATCATGAGAGGCTGACCTTCTACTTCAACGGCCGCCAGCAACGACTCACCAACGTGCACGGGCACGTGATCAAGAACGTGCTCGCGTGAGGACACCCGCGTGCGGCACCGGCGTTTGGGCGCGGCGACGGTGCCTGGACGGGGTGTTGGAAACCTCGGTCGGGAAACAGAACCCCTCGGTCAGGATCCTGACCTCGGTGCGAATTGACTGAGCGATGAAGCACTCCTCGTGGGCGAGGGCGTGCAGGTGGGCCTCCTCGGCGGGACTCGCGGCGCGGGCGCCGTAGGCGATCCGCGGACGGAGATCAATCTGGCTGACCCAGAGCTTGCCGGCCGCATTCCGCGTCATGGTCCCGAGGGCGTTGTCCTCGTAGCGGACGACGTCGAAGCCATGCTTCGCCGCGATGGAGAGCCACCAGAGCATGAGGCAGCTCGCGACTGAGGCGACGTAGGCCTCCTCGGGATCGACATGCGCGGCGTTGGACCATGGCGCGGGCACGACGGAAGGCGAGGGCGAGGCGGGCACCGTGACGCCCCGTCAAAGTGCCAGCTGTGCTCGCGTGAGTACTAGCCCCGGCGGAAATCGGGCCCGGAAACGCTCCAGACGATGCGGGCAATGTGCTCGGAGTTGAGAAGCCTTGATGAGGTGCGCCGTGCTTGGGGTGGGCTTGGATGCTGGAATGTTCAAACGTGGAACGCGAGCGTGGTTGGGGCGCGGCGGCGGGGGCGCGTGGGACGGCGTGTGCGCCGGCGCGCGCGGGACGGCGAGGCTCCGGGGCCGATCCGGGGCGCGCCGAGTTCCGGCTCGCCTCGGGGGGCCGGGCGGGCTAGGACGGGAGGCGCAAGTTCGCCCGGATGGCGGAATGGTAGACGCTTTCGACTTAAAATCGAATTTCCGAAAGGAAGTGCCGGTTCGAATCCGGCTCCGGGTACCAGGCGTTCATAAACGGTTCACCGTGGGTGCTTAAGACAACTCCGAAGGGCTGCCTGGCCCGGCTGAACGCAGCGCGGCGCAGTGCGGTGCCGTCGGCGTGCGCCCGCCGTGCCGGCCTGGTCCTGCCGTAGCGCGGCCCTCGGCGGGAGGCTGACGAGGAGCGAGGGCGGCGAAGGGGGAGCGGGGAAGGGCGGGAGCGCACCGATCGGCGGGAAGGATAAGCTGGACGGTGGCGGGTTCGAGCGGTGCTTATTCCATGCGCTGCTGGAGGAAGCGCGTGATTTCGGGAGTTGACGGTCCGGGGGCGTTGGCTTCGTGTTTTCCTTTTCGGGCTTTCCCGTCCTCCCTTCGTGACCATGTCCAGGCTTCCCTCGTGCGCGGTTTTTGTCCTTTCGCTGGTATCGGGCGCTTCGGCGTTTGGGGCGGGGGAGGAGCACGGAGTGGCGACGGCGGCGGAACCACTCTTCCGCATCGCCGGGCTGCCGGTCACCAACAGCATGGTGACCAGCTGGGTGATCGCCCTCGTGCTGATTGCCGTGGTGCGTCTCGTGGTGGGGCGTCCGAAGTTGGTGCCCTCGCGGGGCCAGTCCGTGGTGGAGAACCTCGTGCAGGGTGTGCTTGACCTGACCTCGCCGATCGTGGGCAGCACCGTGGCCCGGAAAACCTTCCCCCTTCTGGTGGGCCTGTTCACCTACATCCTGATCCAGAACTGGAGCGGCCTGCTGCCGGGCGTCGGCACGATCAAGCACTTCGACGCTGCGTCGGGGCATTGGCAGGACGTGGTGCGGCCGGGGAATGCGGACATGAACGGCACCATCGCGCTCGCCCTCGTGGCATTCATCGCGTGGTTCTACTTCATCATGCGCTACGCGGGGCCGGGAGTGGTGCTCTACGACATCTTCGGCAACAAGGCGGACAAGAAGGAAATCCCGGCGGCGATCTACTACTTCCTGTTCATCATCTTCTTTGCGGTGGGCATCATTGAGCTGATCTCAATCGCGTTCCGCCCCCTCTCGCTGTCCTTCCGTCTGTTCGGCAACGTCTTCGGGGGCGAGAACCTGATCCACGCGATGCTCGGGATGCAGAAGTTCATCCTCCCGGTGCCGTTCTACTTCCTCGAGGTCCTCATCGGCTTCGTCCAGGCGCTGGTCTTCACGCTGCTGGTCAGCGTCTACATTGGCCTGATCTGCAACCATGGTGACGGCCACGAGGGCGGTCATGGCGGCGGCGAGGGGCACGGTGGCAAGCCCGGGGAGGCTGCGCACTGAACCACGACCCTTTCTCGCCGGGAGCGTGCCACCGTTGCGCGCACGGCGGAAAACCAACCACAACGCTCCGTCAACGAAAGTAACCACCACATGATCACCATCCTCGCTGAAATGTCCGGCAGCATCCAGGGCGCGCTCGGCTGTCTGGGCGCCGCCATTGGCGTGGGTCTCGTCGGCACGAAGGCCGTCGAGGCCGTCGGCCGCAACCCCGGTGCCTCGGGCAAGATCCTCGTCCAGGGCATCATCGGCATGGCGCTGGCTGAGGCGGTCGCGTTCTACGCGCTGTTCCTTGGCAAGTAAGCCGGCCCTCCCCGGTCCGTTTCCCGCCGCGGCGGAGATCCTCCGCCGCGGCCCCTTTCCCCCCGACTCCTTTCGTCATGCTCTCCTCACTGCTCCCCCTTGCCGTCTCCACCGGTCATGACGCCGTAGCCCATGCGGCGGCGGCGGGCGGCATCACCAAGATCGCGGGCGACTTCGGCATCAGCGTGCCCTTCATCGTCGCCCAGATGGTCAACTTCGCGATCGTCGCATTCGTGCTCTGGCGCTTCGCGTTCAAGCCGGTGCTCGCGACGCTTGAGGAGCGGCAGGCGAAGATCGCCGCCGGCCTGAAGTACGCCGAGGAGACGAAGGCCCAGCTCGCCGCGGCCCAGCAGGAGTGCGCGGCGCTGCTCAAAGCCGCCCAGCAGGACGCGACGCGCGTGATTGACGAGGCCCGCAAGACCGCGAAGGAGTTCGCCGAGCGCGAGACGGCCGCCGCCACCGAGCGCGCGAACGGCATCATCACCAAGGCCCAGCAGGCGATCGACCTCGAACACCGCAAGATGCTGGATCAGGCCCGCGGCGAGATCGCCCGCCTCGTCGTCGCCACCACGCAGCGCGTGCTGGCCAAGGAGCTCTCCGACGCGGAGCGTTCCCGCTACAACGAGGCCGCCGCCCGCGAGCTCACCGGCGTCTAATCCGCGCCCCTTTTCTCTTCCCGCGCCATGACGAAGCAGGACCAGCAGCTCGCCCGTCAGCTCTTCTCCCTCAGTCTCGTCGGGGGCAACCTCTCGACCGAGCATGTGGGCGCGGTGCTGCAGTACCTCGAGAAGCATCCGCCCGCGCGGCCCGTCGCCGTGCTGCGCGCCTACCAGCGTCTCGTTCGCGCGGAGTACGCCAAGGGCCAGGCCGTGATCGAGCACGCCGGTCCGATCGCTGACTCCCTCGTGCAGTCCATCGCCACCCTGATGGCCCGGCGCTACGGGCGTCCGGTCTCCGGCGTCGCCAAGGCCAACCCCGGCCTGCTCGCCGGCCTCCGCGTGCGCGTCGGCGATGATGTCCACGAATCGTCTGTCGCGCAGCAGCTCGCCGGCCTTTCCCTCTAGCCTCCCCTTTCCTTTCCAACCCGCAGTCTTCCCCCGCAACCCTCTCGTCGCATGAGCACGGTCCTCGAACAAATCGAACAGCAGATCGCCAAGCTTTCCAGCAAGGCCGTCCGCAAGAACACGGGTGTCATCCGCACCGTCGCCGACGGCGTCGCCAAGATCGACGGCCTGTCCGACGTCATGTACAACGAGATGGTCTCGTTCCCCGGCGGCGCGATCGGCATCGCGCTGAACCTCGAGCAGGACGAGGTCGGTTGCGTCGTCCTCGGCGACGTCTCGCGCCTCAAGGAAGGCGACGAGGTCCAGACGACCGGCAAGCTTCTCTCCGTCCCGGTCGGCAAGGGCCTCCTCGGCCGCGTGGTCGACGCCCTCGGCGCACCGGTTGACGGCAAGGGTCCGATCACCGCGACGGAGAGCTACCCGGTCGAGAAAATCGCCCCCGGCATCGTGGTGCGCAAGTCCGTCTCCCAGCCGCTCTTCACCGGCATCATGGCGATCGACTCCATGATCCCGATCGGCCGTGGACAGCGCGAGCTGATCATCGGCGACCGCGGCACGGGCAAGACGACCATCGCGATCGACACGATCATCAACCAGGCGAAGATCAACAAGGTCGGCCTCGCCAGCGGCGATCCGAAGTTCCGTCCGGTCTACTCGATCTACGTCGCCGTCGGGCAGAAGAATTCCAACATCGTCCGCACCATCGGTGCCCTCGAGGCCGCCGGCGCGCTCGAGTACACCGTGATCGTCGCGGCCCCCGCCGCCGACAACCCGGCCAACCAGTACCTCGCCCCGTACTCCGGTGCGGCGATCGGCGAATGGTTCATGGAAAACGGCATGGATGCGCTGATCGTGTACGACGATCTCTCCAAGCACGCCGTCGCCTACCGCCAGATTTCGCTCATCCTCAAGCGTCCGTCCGGCCGCGAGGCGTACCCGGGCGACGTGTTCTACCTGCACAGCCGCCTGCTCGAGCGCTCCGCGCGCCTCGATGGCAAGGGCTCGCTGACGGCGCTGCCGATCATCGAGACGCTGGCCGGTGACGTCTCGGCGTACATCCCGACGAACGTCATCTCCATCACCGATGGCCAGATCTTCCTCGAGACCGACCTCTTCAACCAGGGTATCCGTCCCGCCGTGTCCGTCGGTCTCTCCGTGTCCCGCGTCGGCTCGTCCGCGCAGATCAAGGCGACCAAGCAGGTCGGCGGCAAGCTGAAGGGCGAGCTCGCGCAGTTCCGCGAGCTGGCCGCCTTCGCGCAGTTCGGTTCCGACCTCGACGCGAAGACGAAGTCCCAGCTCGACCGCGGCAGCCGCATCGTCGAACTCTTCAAGCAGCCGGCCTTCAACCCGATCCCGATCGAGCAGCAGGTCGTCACCCTCTGGGCGATGCAGAAGGGTTTCTACGACAGCCTCGACCTCAAGGGAGTGACCGCCGCGAGCGTCTCGCTCCGCGAGTTCTTCGCCACGCGCAAGGACGCCGTGCTCGCCGAGATCCGCAACAAGGCCGCGCTCGACAAGGACCTTGAGGAGAAGATCAAGGGTGGCGTCGAGGAGTGGAAGGCCAGCTTCTCCGCCTAAGCCCGTCCCGTCCCGCTTCCGTTTTCTCTTCGGTCACCGCTGAACCATGGCTTCCACCCGCGATATCCGACGCCGCATCAAGTCGGTCAAGAACACCCGCCAGATCACGAAGGCGATGGAGCTGGTCGCGGCGTCGAAGATGAAGAAGGCGCAGCAGGCGGCCCTCGCCGGCCGGCCCTACTCGCAGCTGATGTCCCGCATGCTCGCCGCGCTGGCCTCCCGCGTCGAGGAGTCGCAGCATCCTTTCCTCGTGACCCGCGAGGTCCGCACCCGCGGCGTGCTGGTGATCTCCACCGACAAGGGCCTCTGCGGGCCGCTGAACAGCAACCTGTTCAAGCTCATCACCGACGTGAAGACGCCGGCTAAGTTCGTCGCGACCGGGCGCAAGGGCGCCCAGTTCCTCGCCCGCACCAAGCGTGACCTCGTGGCGGAGTTCCCGATCTCCGACCGGGTCGCCTTCGCCGAGGTGCGCGTCGCGGTCGAGTTCATGGTGAAGCTCTACCTCGAGGGCACGATCGACACCTTCGAGGTCATCTACTCCCGCTTCCGCAACACGCTCGTGCAGGAGGCCATGATCCGCCCGATCCTGCCGCTCGGCAACCTCCGCTCCTTCATCGAGTCCGCCCGCGGCTCGGCGAAGGCCGAGGGCGACTCCTTCGCCGACACGCGCGACATCCTCTTCGAGCCGGACGCTCAGACCGTCCTCGAGGCGCTGCTGCCGTTCTACGTCAACCGCTACGTCTACCAGCTCGCCCTCTCCGCCAAGGCGTCCGAGCAGAGCGCCCGCATGGTCGCGATGAAGACCGCCAAGGACAATGCGACCAAGCTGCTCGGCGATCTCACGCTCGAGTACAACAAGGCGCGCCAGGCCGCGATCACCCAGGAGATCCTCGAGATCGCCGCCGCCTCGTTCGCCGCCTGACGCCCCGCACCGTCCGCCTTCCCCACCGTTTCACCCCTCGTTCCCTTTGACACTATGAACTCCGGTAAGATCGTCCAAGTCATCGGCCCCGTCGTCGACGTCCAATTCGCCGAGACCGCCGTCCCGCCCATCCTCCAGGCGCTGACCATCGACTTCGTCGTCGGCGGCAAGGCGGAGAAGCTCACGCTCGAGGTGCAGCAGCATCTCGGCGGCGGCCTCGTGCGCGCGATCGCGATGTCCTCCTCCGAGGGCCTGAAGCGCGGCATGGATGCCGTGGATACCGGAAGCCCGATCTCGGTGCCGGTCGGCAACGGCGTGCTCGGCCGCATCTTCGACGTCACCGGTACGCCGGTGGACGGCCGTGGTCCGGTGCCGCACGAGAAGCGCTACCCGATCCACCGCCCGGCCCCGACGATCGCCGAGCAGGACACCAAGGCCCAGATCCTCGAGACGGGCATCAAGGTCATCGACCTGATCTGTCCGTTCATCAAGGGCGGCAAGGCCGGCGCCTTCGGCGGCGCCGGCGTCGGCAAGACCGTCGTCATTCTCGAGCTCATCAACAACATCGCCAAGGCCCACGGTGGTTTCTCCGTGTTCGCCGGCGTCGGTGAGCGCTCCCGCGAGGGCAATGACCTTTATCATGAAATGTCCGATGCCGGCGTCATCGACCAGAAGGACCTCAGCAAGTCCAAGGTCGCGCTGGTGTACGGCCAGATGAACGAGCCGCCGGGTGCCCGTATGCGCGTGGCGCTGTCGGCGCTGGCGATGACGGAGTACTTCCGCGACGAGAAGAACCAGGACGTGCTGCTCTTCATCGACAACATCTTCCGTTTCTCCCAGGCCGGTTCCGAGGTGTCCGCGCTCCTCGGCCGCTCGCCGTCCGCGGTGGGTTACCAGCCGACCCTCGCCAACGAGATGGGCACCCTGCAGGAGCGCATCACGTCGACGAAGAAGGGTTCGATCACGTCCGTGCAGGCCGTCTACGTGCCGGCGGACGATCTCACCGACCCGGCGCCCGCGAACACGTTCGCGCACTTGGACTCGACCATCGTGCTGGAGCGTTCCATCGCCGAGCTGGGCATCTACCCGGCCGTCGATCCGCTCGCCTCGGTCTCCAAGGCGCTCGAGTCCTCCGTCGTCGGCGACGAGCACTACAAGGTCGCCCGCGAGGTGCAGCGCGTGCTGCAGCGCTACAAGGACCTCCAGGACATCATCGCGATCCTTGGTCTCGATGAGCTTTCCCCCGAGGACAAGCTCACCGTCTACCGCGCCCGCAAGCTCCAGCGCTTCCTCTCGCAGCCGTTCTCGGTCGCCGAGGTCTTCACCGGCACGCCCGGCAAGTACGTGCCCGTCAGGGAAACCGTCCGCGGCTTCCGCATGATCCTCGACGGCCAGCTCGATGACGTTCCGGAAGGCGACTTCTACATGAAGGGCGGCATCGAGGAAGTCATCGCCAGCGCGAAGAAGTAATCGACGCGCCGCCGCGCCCGCGGCGCCCGTCCCTCGTTCGTCCCCTCCATGCCTCTCACCCTCGAAATCGTCACCCCCGAAGCCCGGGTGTATTCCGACACCATCGACACCGTGGTCATCCCCACGGTCGAGGGTGAGATCGGCATCCTTCCCGGCCACATCCCGCTGCTCACGCAGGTAGCGGCCGGCGAACTGCGCGTCACCAAGGACGGCAAGACCGCCCACCTCGCCGTCGGCGGAGGTTTCGCCGACGTGAAGGGTGATCGCGTGTCCGTGCTCGCCGAGAGTGCGATCGCCGAGGAGAAGATCGACGTGAACGCAGTCGAGGAAGCCCGCGCCCGCGCGGAGAAGACCTTGAAGGAGAAGTTCGATCTCGAACCCGCCGAGGTCGAGCGCCTCGAGGGCGTCGTCCGCTTCGCGGTCGCCCAGCTCACCGTCAAGGCGCGCCGCCGGTAGTCGCCGGCAGGCGGGTCTGCGGGCCCGGGGGCAATTTGCTTGCCTTGTGCCTTGGGCGGTACAAGCTCCCTCGCATGAAGCTCTTCCGCGCTCTCGTGGTCTCTCTTTCCGCCGCGGTTTTTGCCGTGGGTGTTGTGTTCGCCGCTGAAAATGCCGCCCCCAAGGCCAAGCCCGAGGGCAATCCCGGAAAGTGCTGCGTCAAGGCGGAGAGCGCGGGCAAGACCTGCGACCACAAGTGCTGCGTTGAGGCCAACGCCGCGGGCAAGAACTGCGAGAAGTGCGGTGGCGCCAATCCCGCGAAGAAGGCCTGAACGCCCGTCAATTTCTGACTCTCCGGCCGGGTGCCCTCGCGGGCTCCCGGCTTTTTTTGGGTCGCCCGACACGGGTTCGCGGCGGCCCTGATGGCGTTGACGGCGTCGCACGCGTCGCCGGCCTCGATTGGCCGCCTATGGCACCCGACAAGCAGAGGGAGGCGTCATCGCCGCAGGCCAGGGGAGCCGCTTTCCGCAGTGCCGAAGGTTGACTCTGAAACTCAGTCTCAGCAGCATCCGTGGAGTCAGGCCATGCCTTCGTCGTCGCAATCGTCAGCTCCGTCCGCGCTCGTCCCGTTGTGCCAGCTTCCGGCGGGGGCAAGTGGCCGCGTGCATGAATTGGCCGGAGCGGGGGCGTTTCGGGAGCGAATCCGCGAACTTGGCTTGGGTGAGTCGACCATGGTCACGAAGGTCTCGGGGCAGTCTCCGGTGATTTGCCGGATCAATGGAACCCGCATCGCGTTGAGTCACGGTGCGGCGAGCCAGATCCTCGTGGAACCGTTCGGCGGAGCCTCCTGAAGCGGTCGGAGATGTCCGGGCCGATTTCTCTCTCGAAGCTCGCCCTCGGGCAGCAGGCGGTTCTGCGCTCTTTCCCGCCGGCGGGGGCTGCGTTCCTGCGTCTGCGCGAGATGGGGCTGCTGCCCGGCACGCGGCTCATCTTGGTCCGGCAGGCCCCGCTGGGTGATCCGCTTGAGATCGAGGTCCGCGGCTACCGGCTGAGCCTCCGTCGAGCCGAGGCGGAGTGCATCCTCGTAGACCCTGACTTTCCGTCATGAACGCGTCGTCCGCGGTTTCGAAGACGGTTGGGGGCCCCCCGGGGCGCGCCCCGGTTTATGCCCTCGTCGGCAACCCGAATTGCGGGAAATCGACGCTCTTCAACGCGCTGACCGGGCTCAAGCAGAAGGTCGGCAACTACCCGGGCGTCACCGTCGAGAAGAAGGTTGGCACCGCGTATTCCCAGCACGGGCAGCCCATGCCGGTCATCGACCTCCCGGGAGCCTACTCGCTGGCGGCGCGTTCGCCGGATGAGGCGGTGACGCGTGATGTGCTGCTCGGGCGGCGCCTGGATACGGCGGCGCCGGATCGGATTCTCTGCATCGTCGACGCGTCGAACCTTGAGCGGAACCTCTACCTCGTCCACCAGATCCTCGATCTCGGGCGCCCCGTGATCGTGGTCCTGAACATGATGGACCTCGCGGCGAAAGCCGGGGTGCGCATCAAGGTCGAGCGCTTGGAAAAAGAACTCGGGATCCCGGTGATTCCCTGCGAGGCCGCCCATGGCCGTGGCCTGATCGAGCTCAAGCTCGCGATGAGCCGCCCGGACCTGCCGCTGCCGCGCCATCGCTGGGACATCCCTTCGCCGATCGCTCCGGCGGTGTCGGAGTTGCAGGCCTCCCTGCTGGAGAACGACCGCAAGGCGCCGCTGAGTGCGCGTGCGGAGGCATTGCTGCTGCTCACCGACCAGGACTCGGTCCGGGTCGCGGGGTCGACTCCGCTCAGCTCACGCACGACCGACATCCTGCAATCGTGGAAAGTACGCTGGGAAGGTCAGGGCGTCGATTGGGCGGCGACGCTCGTCGCGTCGCGTTACGATGCCATCGCGCGTCTGTGTGCCGACGTCCTCGAACGCGGAGCTCCGGAGCAGGAGGGAGCGAGCCTGAGTGACCGCATCGACGGCGGGGTCACGCATCCGGTCTGGGGCTGGCTCGTGCTCGGCGGTCTGATGGGGGCGCTTTTCCTGAGCATCTTCACGCTGGCGGAGTACCCGATGACGTGGATCGACGACCACATCGCGCAGGCGGCGGATGCGGTGAAGGCGGCGATGCCGCCGGGTGACCTCCGGGACCTGATCACGGACGGCGCGATTGCCGGCGTGGGCGGGGTTCTGATCTTCCTTCCGCAGATCCTGATTCTGTTCTTCTTCATCGGCCTGCTGGAGAGCACCGGCTACATGGCGCGGGCGGCGTTCATCATGGACCGCCTGATGAGCCGGGTGGGCCTGAACGGCAAGAGCTTCATCCCGCTGCTCAGCTCCTACGCCTGTGCGATTCCCGGCATCATGGCGACGCGCACCATCGAGGATGCGAAGGATCGCCTTGTGACGATCCTGGTGGCGCCGTTGATGAGTTGCTCGGCGCGCCTCCCCGTGTACCTGCTGATGATCGCCGCGCTGGTGCCCGGGGACACCATTCCCGTGGGCACGAAGGTGGGCCTCATGCTCCTGATGTACGCGCTCGGGACCTCGGCCGCGTTCGGGTTTGCCTGGCTGTTCAAGCGGACGCTGCTGAAGGGCGAGCCCCCGCTGATGATCATGGAACTCCCGCCGTACCGGTTGCCGCGGGTGCGGGACGTGATCCTGCAGATGGTGGAGCGTGGCGGACTCTTCCTGCGCCGGGCCGGCACCCTCATTCTCGGCATTTCCATCGTGCTCTGGTTCCTCTCAACGTACCCGAAGGCACCGGAAGGCGCGACGGCCCAGGCGCAGATGGCGCACAGCTTTGCGGGTCAGGCCGGCCAGCTCATCGAGCCGGTGATCCGCCCGCTCGGCTTTGATTGGCAGATCGGCATCGGCTTGATCGCCTCCTTCGCCGCGCGCGAAGTCTTTGTTTCGACGATGGGGGTGGTGTTCAACGCGCAAAGCGATGCGGACGACACCGCCCCGCTGCGGCAGGCCCTGGCCTCGGCCCGCTGGCCGGACGGCGCGCCGCTGTTCACGCCGCTGGTCTGTCTGACCCTGATGATCTTCTACGTCTTCGCCATGCAGTGCGTCAGCACCATCGCGGTCGTGCGGCGCGAGACCAACTCATGGCGGTGGCCGCTCTTCCAGCTCGCGTACATGACTGGCACCGCGTGGGTGGTCTGCTTCGCGGTCGCGTCGATCGGACGCCTGCTGGGCTATTGAGCTGGGCCCGCGATTCGCCGCCGAACGACTCCACGTCATGGCCCGGCTCCCGCTTCCCTTCGCCGCTCGGTTCACGCTCCCTGCTTCGCTCGCGCTGGCTGCCGCGGTGGCGCTGGCGGGACCGATCGGAGCGCCGAGCGTGGCGCCCGCCACGCCGTCTGGCACGACGGTGGCCATGGCCGTTGGGTCCGGCTCGGGTCTGGCTTCGGAGTTGATTCCGATGATGGCAACGGCGACCGCCGAGCCAGCCGCGTCGCCTCACGGCTGGCAGACCCCGGCAGCGTTGGCGGTGGTGGCGGTGACGATCCTGGCGCTGGGCTGGCGCGTGCGCGCGAAGGCCCGGCGTCGCCGCCGCGGGTGTGGCGGCGATGCCTGCGCGGCGGTCAGCCCCGAGGTCGAGCGCCTGCGCGCGCGGCTCAGCGCGAAGAAGGATCGGTAGCCTTGGCCTCGGCCGCGTAGGCTTGGGCAAGCAGGACGATCGGGTGCACGACGCTCGGCACGGGAGCACCTGCCGGGGTGGCGCGCTTCAGACCATTTTCGAGCTGCAGGTGGCAGCCGGGATTCGCGGTCGCGACGAGCGTCGCTCCGGTGGCCTGGACGTGTCCCACCTTGCGCTGCTGCAGCCATCCGGCGGTCTCGGGTTGGGTGATGTTGTAGATGCCGGCGCTGCCGCAGCACCACGTGGCCTCGGCGCACTCGCGGAGCTCGACCCCGGGCAGGGTGCGGAGGATTTCACGTGGCTGCCGGCTGACCTTTTGCCCGTGGCACAGGTGGCACGACTCGTGGTACGTGAGACGTTGCGGTTCGGTCGCGGACGCGCTCGCGGGCGCCGCCGGCTTCCGGAAACCGATTTCAGCGAGCCATTCGTGGATGTCGCGAAGCTTGCGCGACCACGTGGCGGCGCGGGCGGCGTAGACCGGATCATCGGCGAGCAGGTGATCGTAGTGACGCAGGTGGGAGCCGCAGCCGCCGGCGTTGCTGATGATCGCGTCGACGGAGTCCGGATCGATCGCGTCGATCTGCCGCCGCGCCAGTTCACGGGCGGTGGCGACATCGCCGTTGTGGGCGTGCAGGGAACCGCAGCAGGCCTGCGCCCGGGGCGTTACGACCTCGCAGCCATTGGCGACCAGCACATCAACCGTGGCGCGGTTGACGTCGGAGAACGCGAGGTCCTGCACGCAGCCGGTGAGGACGGCGACCCGGTGGCGCGCGGGCCCGGAGGGCCGCTCGATCGGGGCGATAAGGGCGTCGGAGAAGTGGCGCTGGATGCGCGGCGTCTGCGGTTCGAGATCGGCGAGTTGACCCGGCAGCAACCGGGTGAGACCGATGCGGCGACTGAGACCCTGCAGGCCGCTGGCCTGCCACAGCCAGAGCAGTCGGCCGAGGGCGCGGAGCAGGCGCGGGCGCGTGAAGACGAGGCGCAGGGCGAACCAGCGGACCCCGCGGCGCTTCGGGGTGTCGAGCACCCCGCGGCGCTCGATCTCGGCGCGGGCGGTCTCGAAGAGATTCGGGTAATCGACGCCGGCGGGGCAGGCGGTGGTGCAGGCGAGGCAGCCGAGGCAGTAGTACATTTCGTCACCGAAGTCGGCGTTGACCTCGAGTTCCCCGTCGGCGATCGCGCGCATCAAGGCGATGCGGCCGCGGGGGGAGTGCCGTTCGCGGCCGGTCTCGACGTAGGTCGGACACGTCGGCAGGCACATTCCGCAATGCATGCACTGCTGCAGCACTGAGTAGTCGAGATTGCGCAGCAGGTTGCCCGTGGCGTCGGGCGTTGAAGAGTGAGTCGCTGAGCTCATGGCGGGGTGGGTGGAGGGCTCAGTCGAAGATCTTGCCCGGGTTGAGCAGGCCGTCGGGATCAAGCGTGCGCTTGATCGAGCGCAGCAGTTCGAGGGTCGGATCGCCGAGCTGGCGCGGCAGGAAGGCCTTCTTGGCGAGGCCGACCCCGTGTTCGCCGGTGAGCGTGCCGCCGAGGGAAAGGGCGTAGTCGAAGATTTCCTTCATCGCGGCCTCGACGCGGTGCATCTCGGCTTGATTGCGCTCATCGGTGAGGAACGTGGGATGGAGGTTGCCGTCGCCGAAGTGGCCGAACGTCGCGACCTCGACCTGGTGGCGGGCGGCGGTCTCGTTGATGAAGCGGATCATCTTGGCGAGCTCGCTGCGCGGGACGGTGGCGTCCTCGAGGATCGTGGTCGGCCGCAGCCGGGCGAGGGCGGAGAACGCGCTGCGGCGGGCGGTGGCGAGGCGGGTGGCCTCGTCGGCGGAGGCGGCGCGGCGCACGGCGAGGGCGGACTGGGCGCGGCAGATCTGCTCGATCCGGTCGGCCTCGTCGGCGACGGCGGCCGGATGGCCGTCGGTCTCGATCAGGAGCAAGGCCTCGGCCTCGGTCGGCAGGCCGACCTTGGCATAGGCCTCCACGCAGCGCAGCGTGCGCTGGTCGAGGAACTCGAGCGTGCACGGGATGATCTTCTCCGCGATGATGGCGGAGACCGTCTCGGCGGCGGCGTCCATGGACGCATAGGTGGCGAGGAGCGTCTGGCGGGCGGCGGGTTTCGGGAGCAGGCGGAGCAGGACCTTGGTGATGATGCCGAGCGTGCCCTCGCTGCCGATGAAGAGATCGCGCAGATTGTAGCCGGCGACGTCCTTGACGCACTTGTTGCCCAGCCAGACGGTGGAGCCGTCGGCGAGGACGACCTCGAGGCCCATGACGTAATTGCGGGTGACGCCGTACTTCAGGCCGCGGAGGCCGCCGGCGTTTTCCGAGACATTGCCGCCAATGGTACTGATCTTCATCGATCCCGGGTCCGGCGGGTAGAAGAGTCCCGCGCCGTCGGCGGTGTCGTAGATCCGCTGGGTGATGACCCCCGGCTCGGCCAGCAGCGTCAGATTGCGCGTGTCCAGTTCGAGGATGCGATTCATGTCGCCGAGGCAGAGCACGACGCAGCCCGGGACGGGAACGCTGCCGCCGGAGAGCCCGGTGCCGCTGCCCCGGGAGACGACGGGGACGCGGTGGGTGCGGGCGAGCCGCAGGACGGCGGCGACGCCGGCGGCGTCGCGCGGGAAGACCACGGCCCCCGGCAGCTGGCGGAGGGCGGCGGTGCCATCGAAGCCGTACGGGATCAGGTCCTCGTGGCGGGTCAGGACTGCGCTCTCCGGAAAGGCGGCGCGGAGGTCACGGAGAAAGAGATCGGGCAGCGACCCGCGCGGCGCGGGCTGGGGTGAGGGGGGGCTCATGGAAGTCGGAGGGAACGGGGGGACTGTCAGGTGATTGCCGTCGCCCTCGTGGCCGCGCTCCGCCGCCGGGGGGCCGGAGTGTCGGCGGTGGCTGCAGCGGTGGTTGCGGCGGTGGCGGTGGCGTCGTCGGAGAAGGCGGGGAGGGGGGTGGTGGCGGCGGCTTGGGCGGCGCGGACGTGGGCGAGCATGGCGGCGTGGGCGGCATCGCCGTCGCCCCGCTCGACGGCGGTGACGATGCGGGCGTGCTGGGCGGCGGCCTCGGCGAGTCCGACGTGGGCGAGCGTGATCCGGCGCGTCTCGGCCTCCAACCCGGCGATCGAGCTCAGCATGAGCGACAGCACGCGGTTCCCGGCGAGGTCGGCGAGCAGGCGGTGAAAGTCCAGATCCGCCAGCACGGCTTCGTCGAGGGACGAGTCGAGGCGCTCGTGCGCGGCGCGCAGGGCGTCCCGCTCGGCGGGACCCGCGCGCTCGGCGGCGGCCCGGGCGATGGCGGGCTCCACCCAGAGACGGACTTCGGCGAACTGCCGCAGGCGCTCGCCCGGATCCGGCAGTTCGCGGGCCAGCGTCGCGCGGACCGGGGCCTGCGGCCGGTTCACCACCCGCACCCCGACCCCATGCTGTACCTCCAGCAGGCCCTGGATTTCCAGCCGCTGGACCGCCTCCCGCAGCGCGGATCGGCTGACTCCGAGCCGGGCCGACAAGGCGCGCTCCGGCGGCAGCCATTGCGCGGAGCGGTACTGCCGGGCGAGCCGTTCGCAGATCGCGTCGACCAAGGGACCGCGGCGCAGGGTGGCGGGCATGGAGGTAGGAGGTCAGACCACTGGACGAAAGGCAATCCGGAACGCCGGTGGCGGATCGGCCCGCTTGACGGCGGCGGGCAATCCGCATTGCCTGCGAGGGATGCGTGGCTGCGGGGCGATTTGTTTTCTGGTGGGCGTGATCGGGGGCGGATCGTTCCTCGGTGCTGCCCCGTTGCCGTCGTCCGTCTCGCCGTTCCTGCCCCCGGATGCCCCGGCGGCGGTGGCGGGTACGGCGGCGGCGCAGGGGGCGCCGGTCGAGTTCCGCGGCGTGGTGGTGATGGACGGCAGGCAGCGCTTCAATTTCTTTGACCCGGCGCGCAAGCAGAGCGTGTGGGTTGGGCGCGATGAACCGGGGGCGCCGTATCGCGTGACGGCCTATGACGACGCCCGCGAGAGTGTGACGGTCGAGGTGGAGGGGCGGGTGCTGGCGCTGACGCTGGAGAAGACGAAGATCGCGTCGTCGCCGCCGCCCGGAAACGTGCCGATGGCGGGAGCCGTTCCCGCGGTGGCGGGGGCGCCCGCCCCCGGGGTGCCGCCGGTGGTGCTGAACCCTACGGCTGCCGATGAAGCGAAGCGGCTCGAGGCGATCGCTGCGGAGGTGCGCCGTCGGCGTGCGCTCCGTCAGCAGGGTGGTGCCGCGACGCCCGCGCCGGGAGGCGCGGCGACGGCGGTGGAGAAGGCGAACTAGGTGCCGGCTTCGCGTGCGGCCGGAGCGCGCGAAAAAAGCCGTGCGCCGGCCGCGGCGCGGGCTAGGATCGTCTTCCCATGTCCCTCCCCCCGCCGACTCCGGTCGCCGCGTCCATCTCCAACTGGATGCTGGTGCGGCGGCTTTGGGGGTTGGCGTGGCGATATCGCCTCCGGTGCCTGCAGGTCCTCGGCCTCCAGTTGGTGCTGCTTTCCCTGGGGTTGGCCGGGCTGAGCCTGACGGGTGTCGGCATCGACTATATCCGGTACGTGCTGGGGAAGGAGCACCCGTCGCTCGAGACACCCGAGATTGCGATCCCCGCGATTCAGTTCGGGCCGACGCTGCCCGCCGCTTGGACCCCCACCCAGGTGCTCCTGCTCATCGCCGGCCTGATCCTCGCGATGGCGGCGGTGCGGGCGTACCTGAACTACGCCTATTCCGTTGCGATCAACGGCCTCGTGCAGCTGCGCCTGGTCGTCGACCTCCGGGCGGAAATCTACGACAAGCTCCAGCGATTGAGCTTCCGGTTCTTTGATGCGAATACGACCGGCTCGATCATCACCCGCGTCACGGGTGATGTGCAAAGCGTGCGCATGTTCGTCGATCAGGTGCTGATCCAGAGCCTGATCATGGTCATCTCGCTCACGGTCTACATCATCTACATGGTCAGTCTTCATCCCGGCCTGACCCTGGCATGTCTTGCGACCACCCCGGTGCTGGCGCTCATGTCGATGCGGTTCTCGCGCCAGATCCAGCCGGCCTATGCCCACAACCGTACGCTGGTGGAGCGGATGGTGCAGACCCTCGCGGAGAGCATCCAGGGGATCCAGGTGACGAAGGGGTTCGGCCGCGAGGCGGAGGACCGGGCGCGGTTCGATGCGAGCAACGACGCGGTGTTTGCGCAGCAGCGCAGCATCTTCTGGCGGGTGAGCCTCTTTTCTCCCGCGGTCGGCCTGCTCACGCGGGTGAACATGGTCGTACTGCTCGGCTACGGCGGCTGGCTGGTCCTGGAAGGCAAGCTGCCGCTGGGCGCGGGGCTCATCGTCTTTGCCGGCCTGCTCGAGCAGTTCTCGGGTCAGGTCAACCAAGTCGCCACCGTTGTGAACAGCGTGCAGCAGTCCCTGATCGGGGCGCGGCGGGTGTTTGAGATCCTTGATGCGCCGGTGGAGGTGCGGAGCCGGCCGGATGCGATCCGGCGGCCGCGGCTGACCGGGGTGGTGGCGTTCGAGCGGGTGAGCTTCGCCTACGACGGCATCGATCCGGTGCTGCGCGACATCACGCTGGAGGTGAAGCCGGGGCAGTGCGTGGCGATCCTCGGCGCGACGGGGGCGGGCAAGAGCGTGTTGATGAGCCTGATTCCGCGGTTCTGGGATCCGACTGCCGGGCGGGTGTTGCTGGACGGCGTGGATGCGCGCGACCTCGAGCTCGACGACCTGCGCCGGAACATCGGTTTGGTGTTCCAGGAGAGTTTCCTCTTCTCGAACACGGTGGCGGCGAACATCGCGTTCGGGCACCCCCACGCGACGCGCGAGCAGATCGAGAAAGCGGCGCGGATCGCGGCGGCGCATGAGTTCATCATGGCGCTGCCGAAGGGCTACGACACGATCCTCGGCGAGAGCGGGAACACCCTCTCGGGCGGGCAGCGGCAGCGGCTCGCGATCGCGCGGGCGGTGCTCCTGGAGCCCCCGATCCTGCTCCTCGATGATCCCACGGCGGCGATCGACAGCGAGACGGAGCACGAGATCTTCGAGGCGCTGGATCGCGCGATCGCGGGCCGCACCACCTTCATCGTCGCGCACCGCCTCAGCACACTGCGCCGGGCGGACTTCATCATTGTGATGGAGGACGGACGCATCGTGCAGCGCGGGCGGCACGAGGAACTCATGCGTGAACCGGGCCCGTACCTGCGGGTGGCCAACCTGCAGCTCCGGGACGGACGTGAACTGCAGCAGCAGGCCCTCGGGCAGGGCGTCCAGCCGAGAGGTGCCGCGTGAGCCCGCTGCCGGATCCCAATCCCCGGCCCCAGCCGGGACCCGGGGGACGCGATCTCATGCTCGTCTACCGGGCGAAGGATGACGACGACGAGGAGCAGTTCCGTCCCCTCGAGTGGGGCCTGATCCGGCGGCTTTTCACGTACGCCAGTCCGGTTCGCCGCAAGCTGATCGCCCTGTCGATCCTGACCGTGATCCGCGCGGCGCAACTGCCCCTGCTGCCGTGGCTGGTCTCGGCGGTGATCGGCCTGATCAGTCAGGGCGTGATCACGCGCGACGACGCCCGCTGGCTGTGGTGGGGGGTGGGGACGTACGCGGTCCTCGCCCTGTTCACGGACGTGCTCTTCCACTTCCGCCAGCGCTATGCGCTCGAGGTGGGGGAGGTGGTGGTGAACCGACTCCGGGCCGACATCTTCGCGAAGGTCCAGCGCCAGCCGATGAGCTTCTTCCATCGCGTGAAGCTGGGGCGGATCATCAGCCGCGTGACCAGTGACGTGGAGGCCCTGCGCGTGGGCATCCAGGACGTGCTCTTCGTGTCGATCATCCAGGCGGGCCAGATGCTGTTCGCCGCGGTGATCATGGCCTTCTGCGACTGGGTCCTCTTTCTCGTGGTGGTCGGGATGGCGCCGGTGCTCTGGGCCGTGAACCAGCGCTTCCGCATGCGCCTCAGCCAGCTGACGCGGGCCTCGCAGGAGAGCTTCAGTCGCGTGACGGCGACGCTGGCGGAGTCGGTGAGCGGGATCCGCGTGACGCAGGGCTTCGTCCGCCAGGACACGAATGCGGGCCTGTTCCGGAATCTCCTGATGGATCATTCGCGGTACAACATCGCGCTGGCGCGAACCTCGGCGCGTCTCCTCCCGATCCTGGAACTGAACAGCCAGTTCTTCATCGCGATCCTGCTCATGCTCGGTGGGTGGCGGACCTTCCACGGCCTGATGACCATCTCGGACCTGATCCAGTTCTTCTTCCTCGCCAACCTGTTCTTCTCGCCGATCCAGATCATCGGCAACCAGTACAATCAGGCCCTCGTGGCGATGGCCGGGGCGGAGCGGGTGTTCCGCTTGGTGGATACGCCGCCGGACTGGATTGATGCGCCGGAGGCGACGGCGCTCGCCGATGTGCGTCAGGCGATGCCGGCCGGTGTGGTCGGGGCGCGGGTGGAGTTCAGCCACGTCTCGTTCGGCTACACCCCGGAGCGCCGGGTGCTGCACGGCATCTCCTTCACGGCGGAGCCCGGTCAGTCGATCGCGCTCGTCGGTCACACCGGCAGCGGCAAGAGCTCGATCATCAACCTCGTGGCGAAGTTCTATTTGCCGACGGAGGGCGAGGTGCGGATCGACGGGCGGGAGATCCGCACGCTGACGAGCCAGTCGCTGCACCGGCAGATGGGCATGGTGCAGCAGCAGAACTTCCTCTTCAGCGGCACCCTGATGGACAACATCCGCATGGCGCGGCCGGAGGCGACGGACGAGGAGATCCGGGCGGCGGCGGCGCGGCTTGACTGCCTCGACATCCTGGAGGCTCTGCCGCGCGGCCTCCTCACCGAGGTGGGCGAACGCGGGGCGGGACTCTCCGTCGGGCAGCGTCAGCTGGTGTGCTTCACCCGCGCCCTCCTCGCGGATCCCCGCATCCTGATTCTTGATGAAGCGACGAGTTCGATCGACGCCCTCACCGAAGCGCGTCTCCAGAAGGCGCTGCGCACGCTGCTCGTCGGCCGCACCAGCTTCGTCGTCGCGCACCGCCTGAGCACGATCCGCAGCGCCGATCAGGTGCTCGTGCTCGACGACGGCCGCATCATCGAGCGCGGCACCCATGACCAACTGCTGTCGTTGAAAGGTCACTACGCGGCGCTCTACCAGCAGTTCGTGCAGATCGATGACCCCGGCGCGCCGGCGCGGACGGGGCGCGGCTGAGGGGCGGGTGCCGGATGATCAATCAAACACTTGCGAAAGTTTTCTCCTCTTAAAAACGGCGATTTACCTTTAAGAAATGCATTGCAATCGTCCGGCGGTCAGGTCACGGTTTCAGTCGATATGGCTAAACGCAAACCCAACGCTGCCTTCCTTAAACCGGTTCAGCCTGACGAAGCCCTCGCGGCGGTTGTCGGGTCCAAACCCCTCCCTCGTACCGATCTCACCAAGAAGCTCTGGGACTACATCAAGAAGAATGGTCTCCAGGACAAGAAGGTGAGGACCCAGATCAATGCCGACGACAATCTGAAGCCCGTCTTCAACGGCAAGAAGTCCGTCAGCATGTTCGAGATGACGAAGCTCGTCTCGGGCCACCTGAAGTAATCCTCGGTCGCTCTGATCTTTCTGACGCCGGCCCCCGTTGCGGGGCCGGCGTTTTTTTGCCCCTCGCCGGCCGGGGACGTTTGTGCGTCCTCCGGCGAGTCCGCGCTTGCCAACGAATTTGCGCCGGGGTCAGGGTGACGGCCCGTTTTCCGCATGGCTGGCCGTCTCACCGCCCTCCTTGATCCGTCCCGCATCCACCTGCAGGTGCATGCGGCGAAGCGCACGGCCGCCCTCCACGAGGTGGCGCGCCTGCTTGAGGGGCATCCCGAGGTCGCGAACTTCCAGGGCTTTTATCAGGAGCTGCTCGCGCGGGAGCGTCTGGATACGACCTGCCTCGGCAACGAGGTGGCCCTGCCGCACGCGCGGACGGAGCATGTGCGCTCGATCGTGCTCGCGGTGGGTCGCAGCGACTCCGGCATCCTCTTCGAGAACTGCAACCAGACGGTCCGGCTCCTCTTCGTCCTCGGCACGCCGAAGTCCAACCCCGGTGACTACCTGCAGGTGGTCAGCGCGCTCTGCCGTCTCCTGAAGGAGGCGTCGCCCCGCGACGCCTTGATGCGGGCCTCCACCCCGGAGGACTTCATCGCCGTGGTCCGGCGATTCGAGGAAGGCACCCTTTCCCTGGCCCAGGCGTGAGGTTTCAGGAGGGGGTCCGAACGTTAAGGGACTGGGAAGGTTGGGATCGACCTGGAACTGACCTCCAACGCCATCAGCTCGCTGGGTGTTGGCCCGCCGAGTTCAGTAGTGCGGTGGCCGCTCCTCTGCCGGCACCGCGCCTCCCTCCGGTGAGCCCGATGACTCCGTCCGCTCCCGCAGGCGCACGCATTCGCGCCGGATCAAATCCAGCGTTTCGCTCATCTCCAGCATCGCCTTGTCCTGCTTGGTCACGTGGTGCTCGAGCCAGGCGATGCGTTCCTCGAGGCGTTCAATGCGGGGATCGGACATGGCGGTGAGCGCGGTTCGATCAGAACCGTGGGTGGCTTTGCACCCGGACGCGAGCTTGCGGGGGCACGGTCTCAAGAAAGCCTCGATTCTGAGTGGCACGACGGGGTCGCGGATCCGTGCGGCGACCGGGCGTGCGAAGCGCCCGCTGGAGTCTTAGTCCGCGAGGAGCGCCGCCAGGGCTTGGGGATCGGAGACTGGTGCGCGGCAGGCGAAGTCGTCGCAGACGTAGGCCGTGGCCGTGCCGGCTTCCGGGCGCATCCCGGCCAGCCACGGGGCGCGTGCGGTCAGCCAGGCTTCGTCCGCCTGACCCGACAGGAGAAGGATCGTCCGGGCGCGCCCGGGGGCCATGCGGGCCGCGGCCAGCAGGGGGACGGTGTCCGCGGCGTTGCGGTCGCCCGCGATCACCACCTGCCGGGGCCGACTGAGGGCGTGGTCGACGGCGACCAGCATCGCGGGCAGCGCCTGCGGGTGTTCCGTCCAGCGTGGCGCGAAGGCCTTCAGCGTGCGCTGGGCGCGCTCGCGGCGGGCGTCGTCGTGCAGGAGGTCCGCGAGGCGGAGCGCGGTGCGCGCCGCGACCGAGCTCGGGGCGGGCTCGGCGCCGTCGTAGTCTTCCTTGAGCCGGAGCACGAGGTGCGGGTCGTCTCCGGGAGCCGAGAAGTATCCGCCGCCGACGTCGTCCCAGAAGCGCGCGTCGAGCTCGCTCTGGAGCGCATCGGCCCAGCGCAGCCACGAGAGCGAAACCGTGGCCTCGTACAGGTCGAGCAGGCCGTCGATCAGGCAGGCGTAGTCCTCGGCGAAGGCCTCCGCCGTGCCGCGGGACGTGCCGAACGCGCGGTGGAGGCGACCGGTGCCGGGATGCACGAGTTCGCGCTGGATGAAGCGCGCGGCGGCCTCGGCCGCGTCGCGGTAGGGGGTCGGTCCGGGCTGGCCGCCCTCGAGCGCGAGGTGCGCGCGGGCCAGCGCGGAAATCATCAGGCCGTTCCACGCTGTGATGATCTTGTGGTCGAGGTGGGGCCGGGGACGGCGCGCCCGCGCCTCCCGCAGCCGCCCGAGCAACGCGAGAAGCCGGTCGTTGGCCTCCTCGGCGGTGAGCTGGAAGCTCTTCGCGGTGGCGGCGAGCGACTGCACCTGGGCGAGGATGTTGCGGCCGGCGAGTTCTCCTTGGGGATCCAACTCCGGCGGCACGTTGCCGCCGGCGCGGATCCCGAAGTGGACCGTGGCCAGGGCGGCTTCGTCGGCCGGCAGCGCCGCGGCGAGTTCATCAGGGGTCCAGACGTAGAAGGCGCCCTCCGCATGCTCGTCGCTGCCCGCGCGCTGGCTGTCGGCGTCCTCGGCGGACGCGAACCCGCCGCCGGGCTGACGGAGGTCGCGCAGCGCGTAGTCGAGGATGTCGCGGGTCAGCCACGCGTAGCGTTCGTCGCTCGTCGCGGCGTACGCCTCGAGGCAGTTCACGGCGATCTGCGCCTGATCGTAGAGCATCTTCTCGAAGTGCGGGCAGAACCAGCGCGCATCGACGGAATAACGGTGGAAGCCGCCGCCGACGTGGTCGTGGATGCCGCCCCGCGCCATTCCGCGCAGGGTGGTTGCGACGAACCCCAGTGCCTCGTCGCCCTTGGTCGAACCGGGCCCCTGCAGGCGGGCGCAGCGGATGAGGAACGACAGCACGGAGGCGCGCGGGAACTTCGGCGCTCCGCCGAAGCCCCCGACCTGCGGATCGAACGACTCCGAGAAATACTGGTAGCCGCGTTCGAAGGCGCCTTGCGCCGCCTCAAGCAGGGCTTCGGGGGAGTCCGCCCGGGTCGGCTGGGCGGGTGCGGGCGGCGCGAGTGCTGCGATCACGCGATCCCCCTCGGCGATCAGCTGGGCCTGTTGGGCGGGATCCTTCCACGCTCCGGCGATGGCTCGCAGGAGCGACGGGAAGCCCGCGCGCCCACCGCGGTCGGTCGGAGGGAAATAGGTGCCGCCGTAGAACGGCTTCCGATCCGGCGTGAGCCAGATGCTGAGAGGCCAGCCACCGTGGCCGGTGAGGGCCTGGACGTACGTCATGTACACCTGGTCGACGTCGGGCCGTTCCTCGCGGTCGACCTTGATCGCGATGAAGTCCGCGTTCAGCACCGCGGCGATGTCGGTGTTCTCGAACGACTCATGCGCCATGACGTGGCACCAGTGGCAGGTCGAGTAGCCGATGCTGAGGAAGATCGGCTTGTTCTCGGACCGGGCCTGCGCGAAGGCGGCCTCGTCCCATTCCCGCCAGTCCACCGGATTTTCGGCGTGCTGCTGCAGGTAGGGCGACTGGGCGTGCTGAAGGCGATTGGCCATCGCCTACAAAGGTGCAGAAACCGGCAAAAGGAAAGCGCGGCCCCGGGGAATCCGGAGGCCGCGCGGGAGGGAAATCGAGGGCGGGAGGACTCCGCCCGGACCTCAGCGCCGGGGACGGGCGGAAGCGGTCACTGCCCGAGCACCCACGAGAAGATGAGCGGGGCCACGATGGTGGCGTCGCTCTCAACGATGAACTTCGGGGTCTTGGAGCCGAGCTTGCCCCAGGTGATCTTCTCGTTCGGGACGGCGCCGGAGTAGCTGCCGTAGCTGGTGGTGGAGTCGCTGATCTGGGCGAAGTAGCCCCAGAGCGGCACGTTGGTGCGTTGGAGATCCTGGTGCAGCATCGGCACGACGCAGATCGGGAAGTCGCCGGCGATGCCGCCGCCGATCTGGAAGAAGCCGATGGAGCCTTCGCCGTTGCGCAGCGTGCGCGCGGAGCCGGTGTACCACTCGGCCAGCCACATCATGTATTCGATGCCGGTGCGGACCGTGTGAACGTTCTTCACGTCGCCGCTGATCACGTGGCCGGCGTACATGTTGCCGAGGGTGGCGTCCTCCCAGCCCGGGACGATGATCGGGAGGTTGCGCTCGGCGGCGGCGAGCATCCACGAGTGCTGCGGGTCGATCTGGTAGCTCTTCTTGAGTTTTCCGGAGCGGAGCACCTTGTACATGAACTCGTGCGGGAAGAAACGCTGGCCGGCGCGGTCGGCGGCGACCCATTCCTCGAGGACGGCGGCCTCGATGCGGCGCATCGCCTCGTGTTCGGGGATGCAGGTGTCCGTGACGCGGTTCATGTGCCGGTCGAGCAGCGCCTGCTCGTCCTCGGTGGTGAGGTGGCGGTAGTGCGGGACGCGCTCGTAGTAGTCGTGCGCGACCAGGTTGAAGATGTCCTCCTCGAGATTGGCGCCGGTGCAGACGATCGCGTGCACCTTGTCGCGGCGGATCATCTCGGCGAGCGAGATGCCGAGCTCGGCGGTGGACATCGCGCCGGCGAGCGTGACGAGCATCTTGCCGCCGGCCTTGAGATGGGCCTCGTAGCCCTTGGCCGTGTCGACGAGGGCGGCGGCGTTGAAGTGGCGGTAGTTCCGGGCGATGAACTGGGACACCGGGCCCTTCTTGCTCGCGAGGGCGGCGTTGACGTCTTCGGGGCGGCGGGTCTTGCGCTTGGCGGTCATAGAAGGCGAAGCGTGAAAAGCCGCCGCACTCCGGGCGACAAAAAAGCGCGCGTCCGCGGCGGGGCTCCGGGATTGCGCCCCGCGGAGGGTCGGCCATTGTCCTCGGCCCCCGGGACTTCATCCCTTCCGCGTTCGCACCCTCTGCCCGCGCGGGCGGGTCGGCTCCGGGTCCCGCCGCCATGTTCGCCGCCGCCCTGACCACCGTCTCCTTTTCGCTCTCCGCGATCTTCGCGCAGCGGAGCGTGCGGGCCGTGGGGGCGAGCCGCGCGAATCTCGGGCGGCTCGCCTTCGCCGCCGTCGCGCTCGGGATCGTCGCGCACGGCTGGGGTGGCGGACTCGGCGGGGCGGGCCGCGATTGGCTGGCGTGGAGCGGGGTGGTGGGCATGGGCCTCGGCGACCTGGCGTCGTTCGCGGCGCTGCCGCGGCTCGGCACGCGCCTGACGGTCCTGATCACGCAGTGCGTGGCGGCGCCGCTGGCCGGCATCGCGGAGTACCTTTGGCTGGGCACGACGCTGTCGATGGCGCAAGTGGCCTCGGGCAGCGTCATCCTGATCGGCGTCGGCCTTGCCCTGCGTCCGGGTCCGGAGGAGTCGGGTGGGGCGGTGCGGGTGGGTTGGTTGGGCCTGCTCTACGGCCTTGGCGCGGCGGCGGGGCAGGGGTTCGGGGCGGTCCTGAGCCGCAAGGCCCGGGAAGTGGCCGAGCAAGCGGGGGAGGTGACGGACGGCTTCACGGCGGCGTACCAGCGGATCTTGGGCGGGCTGGTCATCACGCTGGCCTTCCTGGCGATCCGCGCGCTGTGGAACCGCTGGGGGCGGCGCGGCGAGGCTGCTTCCGAGACATCGGCACGGCCGCGGCCGCGCGACTACTTGTGGATCCCGGCGAACGCGCTCTGTGGGGCGGTCATCGGCGTCAGTTGCTACCAGTGGGCGCTGTTCACGACCCCGAGCGGCCTGGTGCTGCCGATCGTCGCGACCACGCCGTTGGTCATCGTTCCGCTCTCCTTCTGGATTGAGGGTGAGCGCCCCACGCCGCGGTCCCTGATCGGCGGGGTGGTGGCGGTGGCCGGAGCGGTGGCTCTGACCCTGGTGCGCTGAAACGGTGCGTCAGCGCAAAATCAGGCTGGGTTTTCCTCGCCGGCTGGCTTTGTCTTGGGGGTTCGCATGCTGACGATCGCTGATGTCGCCAAGTCCTACGGTACCCGGGAGCTCTTCTCGGAGGTTTCCCTGTTCATCGCCCGGACGGATCGCTTCGGCCTCGTCGGTCCGAACGGCGCGGGCAAGTCCACGTTGTTCAACCTGATCCTCGGGGAGGAGAGACCCGACGAAGGCACGATCACGTGGGAGCGCGGCGCCGACTTCGGTTTCCTGCCGCAGGAGAGTGCGCCGGCGGGTGACGAGACCATCCTGCACATTGCGACCAGCGGGCGGAAGCTCGAGCCGGAGAACGACGACGATTACGACATCGACTACACCCTCGAGCCGCGGGCGAAGAAGATCCTCGCCGGGCTGGGGTTCCGCGAGGCCGATCACCTGAAGCTCGCCCGCACGTTCTCGGGTGGCTGGGTGATGCGCGCCCACCTCGCCCGGTTGCTGGTGAACGAGCCGGCGCTGCTGCTGCTCGACGAGCCGACCAATCACCTCGATCTCGAAGCGCTCCTGTGGTTCCAGGATTACCTGACCCGCTACCCGGGCGGCCTCGTCGTCATTTCCCACGATCGCGCGTTCCTGAACGCGCTGTGCAACGGCATCCTCGAACTGCGGGCCGGGACCTTGCACCGGTACACCGGCAACTACGACGATTACGTGAAGGAGAAGGAGGACCGCAAATCGCAGCAGGCGGCGGCCTTCAAGAACCAGCAGCGCGAGATCGCCCACCTGCAGAAGTTTGTCGACCGCTTCGGCGCCAAGGCCTCACTCGCCTCCCGCGCCAAGTCGAAGGAGAAGCAGATCGAGCGCCTCAAGGAGAACGCGATCGAGGAGCCGATGGAGGAGCTCAAGCGGATCAACTTCCGCTTCCCCCAGCCACCGCGCTCCGGCTTGAAGGTGGTGACGCTCGAGCACGTGCAGCAGGCGTACGGCGACCACGTCGTCTACCGCGACCTCAACTTCACCGCCGAACGCGGGCAGCGCATCGTGCTCGTCGGTCCGAACGGCGCGGGTAAGTCCACCCTCCTGAAGATCCTCGGTGACGTCGTACCGATCCAGGGCGGCACCCGGGAGCTCGGCAGCAACGTCGTGACCGGCTACTTCGCCCAGAACCGCCTCGATAACCTGCGCGCCGACGCGACGGTGTTCGAGAACGTGATGGAGCTGCGCACCGTCGAGAATCAACTCACCGAGCAGCAGGTCCGCGCCATCCTTGGCGCCTTCCTTTTTCGCAAGGACGACGTGCACAAGAAGGTCTCGGTGCTGTCCGGCGGCGAGAAGTCCCGCCTCGCGCTCGCCCGGCTCCTCGTGCACCCGCCGAACCTGCTGCTGATGGACGAGCCGACGACCCACCTCGACATCGCCTCGATCGATGCGCTGGTCGGCGCGCTCAAGTCCTACGAGGGCACGCTGATCTTCATTTCCCACGACGTGTACTTCATCCGTTCCCTTGCGGAAACGGTGCTGCACGTGAACGCCGGGCGCCTCACGCCTTACGCGGGCAACTACGACTACTACCTCGAGAAGTCCCGCGCCTCGAATGAGCGGGCGGCACTCACCGCCGGATTCACCGATGCGCGCCCCCCGCAGGGCGCGACCCCGGCCGCGAAGGCCGCGGCTCCGGCTGCGCCGTCGGCGGACAAACCGGTCGCCCGCAAGGCGGACAAGAATGAGATCAAGCGCGTGCGCACCGAGGTCGGGAAGCTGGAGGAAGCCGTGGCGACTCTGGAGGCCAAGCAGGCGGAACTGACTGCCGCGCTGGAGGCCCCGGAGACCTACACCACGCCGGGGCGCCCGCAGCACCTGAACCGGGAGCTTTCGGCGATCGTGGATCAACTCACGGCCGCCACCGAGGCGTGGGAACGGGCCGCGAGTCGTCTGGCGGAGATGGAGGCGAACTGAACGGGGTGGGGCGTCCCGCCGCTCTGAGACCTTTGCGCTCGTCGGAGTGCGGGTTCCCAGAGGTCTTGCGTGACGGGGAGCGGGGTCCGCGTTGGCCGGTGCGACGCGATTGCGGTTCGAACCGGGGAGCGGGTCGTGCCGCTGCCGACGGGGAGGTTGGTCGCCGCGTGTGCCCGCGATCGGCGCTCGGCGGATTTGAAGTCCATTCAACGGAGGCTTCACGCTCGCCTCACGTGCCGTCGGTTACGTTGATGTCCTTGGATCCATCCGGGCGAGAGCCCTGGTCGCCGACGGGCGTCCCGCGCGTGGGTCGCCCCAGACCGCCGGGGGCTCCAGTCCAACATCATGAACCTGCACCCTCCTCCGACTCCGCGAACGTTGCGGGAAGCCTCGCGAACGCCCCCCTTGAAGGAAGTGGCGGCCAGTGCGCCGCTGCCGCTCGGCGCGCGCTTTCGCCTTTCAGGCAGGGGAAACGACGGTTCATCCCTCCGGAATCGCTCCTCGCGGCACTTCCTTCCACGACGAGGGTCAAGCCTACGCCGATGCCACTTTTCCCCTTTGCCACCGTCCGGACCTGTGCCTGCTCCGCGGTCGCTCCCCGAGCCCACGCTCTGGAGCGTGGAGCGCTTGACCTCGAATCAGCTGGCCTCGACGGAGTCGCATGGCTTGATCGCCAGCGGTCCGGAGCCCGCGCGGAGGCGCGCCGACGAGCGAACCGCCTTCGAAGCGATAGTTGCAACGCGATTACTAGAACTGACCTCGGAGCCGGGGCTTTGCCGCGTCTCGTCGCCTCCGGGGAGTTGACCGGAGACCTCGTTTCGAGGTCGCCGTGGGAGCTCGGATTCCGGTGGAGCCGCCGACCGTGTCGTGGGCGCGGATGTGTCAGGGTCACAGAGATGGAACATCGCGTTTGCATTCCCTTCGCCCTCGCGATTCGTTAGGCGCCTAACTATTTTCGCAGGTTCTCACACCGGTGACGCCTCGTGGTACACCTCTTTGCGCCTCCGGCGCCCTTGCCGTTCGGCCTGCTGGCCGGAGCGGGTGGGTGCGCATCATGTGGGCAGGCCTCGGTCTGATTCTCGGTCTGAGTCCGGGCCGGGCCGCGGAGGACGCGAAGACCCTGCGCTGGGAGGACAACGCCTGGCCCGTGTGGGTGGGGCAGTGGCGCGGAGGTGCTTCCTCAGGTGCGGCGCCGGAGCTTGAATCGTGGACGGCGGGCGGGCCGCTGGTGTTTCACCGAGGGGCCCGGGAGGGCCGGCCGGAGGTGGGCGGCGTGCGGCCCCTGTGGATCGAGCAGCGGCGCGACGGCGGTTTGGCGCGGAACAGCTGGGTGTTGCATCCTTTGTTGAGCACGCGTCGTGAGCGTGACGGGGTGGAGGCGGGCAGCGTGTTTGAACTCATCAAGTGGCAGACGGTGCCGAGCGACGGCTCTGGTCAGCGGGCTGACGGCGCGGGTGCGGCGCCGCCGTGGCGTGCCTTGGATGTCTGGCCGTTCTACTTTTCGCGGGCGACGGGCGAAGCCCCGACCTCCTACCAAGCGTGGTTCCCGCTGGGCGGGACGATGGTGAACCGGTTCGGACAGGACCGATTGTCCTGGGTTCTCTTCCCGTTCTACGCCCGCTTTGAGAAGCGCGGCGTGGTGACGACTGCGGCGCCGTGGCCGCTGCTGCGCTGGAGTGAAGGCGGAGGGCAGTCCGGCTTCGCGCTGTGGCCCCTCTACGGGGAGACCCGGCGGGCCGACGGCGGGAGCGAACGCTACGCGCTGTGGCCGCTTGTCTATCACCGTGAGATGCCGGTTGACGGCAACACGTCCGAGCGCGCGGTCAACCGGGGATTCCTGCCCTTCTACGCCTCCGATGTGGCGCCGGGCTACCGCTCGGAGACCTGGCTCTGGCCCTTCTTTGGCTACGTGGACCGTTCGGCGCCGTTTCAGTACCGGGCGAACAACTACCTCTGGCCGCTCTGGGTTCAGGGGCGCGGCGACGATCGGCGGGTCAACCGGTGGGCTCCTTTCTACTCGCACTCGGTGATCAAGGGTACGGAAAAGCACTGGGTGCTCTGGCCGCTGTGGCGGCGGCAGCGCTGGCCCGATGGGGCGATCGAGCAGACCCGGACGCAGGTGCTGTTCGCGCTGTATCACGACACGGTGCAGCGCAGCCGGACCGCGCCCTCGCTTGCCCCCGCGCGGAAGCGTCATCTCTGGCCGCTTTTCTCGGAGTGGGACAATGGGGCCGGTCGGCGGCAGGTGCAGGTGCTGAGTCCGCTGGAGGTCTTCCTCCCGCACAGCGAGGAGGTCCGGCAGGCGTGGTCCCCGCTCTTCTCAGTCTATCGCTATGAACGTCAGTCCGATGGCGCCTCGCGGCACTCCCTGCTTTGGGACGGCGTCACCTACCGGAGCGCGCCGGGGGCGCAGGAGCGGGAGTGGCATTTCGGCCCGCTGCTCGGCTTTGCGTCGCGTCCGGAGGCGGGACGCGTCGCGCTCCTCCGTGGCGTGCTGGGCTTGAAGCGTGGCCCCGTCGGCTCAGGCTGGCGCCTGTTCGTCGGCGACCCCCGGCCCGTCGGTGCACCCTCTTATTCTCAGCCATGAATCGCATCAACGAGGTCTTCGAAGCGTTCGGCAGCGCCCTGATCCTGGCGTGGCGCGCCTTCCGCTCCCTGCCGTCGGCTCCGCGCATCCTCCGGCGTGTTTCCGAGCAGGGTTACTTGGCGGGCTACACCACGCTGCCGATCGTGGCCATCCTCCTCTTCTTCATCGGGGCGGTGCTGGCGCTGCAGGCCGGCAACACGCTCCGCGACTTCGGCGCCAAGCAACTCATCGGCACGCTCGTCGGCGAGTCGATCGCCCGCGAACTCGGTCCGGTGATGGTGGCCATCCTGCTCGCCGGACGGGTGGGCTCGGCGGTGACGGCGGAATTGGCCTCGATGCGGGTTTCCGGCGAAGTCGATGCCTTGGTCACGATGAACATCCCGCCGGAGCGCATGCTCGTCCTGCCGCGCCTGCTCGCCGTGCTCCTGATCACCCCGGTGCTCACCATCATCGGCAACATCATCGGGTGGTTCGGCGGCGCCGTCGTCTGCGCCGGGGTCAGCACGATCGGCGTGGAGCCGGAGATGTATTTCCAGGCACTCAAGCAGTACCTGACCGTGCGGGACATCATGGACGGGCTGATCAAGGCCGAGATCTTCGGCTTCGTGGTGATGCTCATCGCCTGCTCCACCGGCCTGCGCACGCGCGGCGGCCCGCGTGAGATCGGCTTCGCCGTCACCAAGTCGGTCGTGTTCTCGCTCATCGCGATTCTCACGCTCGATTACTTCATCACCAAGGCGCTCGACTGACCATGGCCTCGCTCCGACGCAAATCCCCTCCCGCGCCCGTGCGCGACGACCGCAGCCCGGTGCGGATCACCGTGTCCGGTCTGAGCAAGAGCTACGGCCCGCAGAGCGTGCTCCGGGAGGTCTCGCTTGAAGTGCAGCCGGGGGAGATCTTCGTGATCATGGGGCCGAGCGGATCGGGCAAGAGCGTGCTGCTGCGCCACGTCGCCGGGCTGGAGGTTCCCACCGGAGGAACGGTCGCGATCAACGGCCATGATCCCCGCCTGCCCGAGACGCGCGACCGCTTCGCGCTCGCCCTCGTCTTCCAGAGCGGCGCGCTCTTCAACTCGCTCAGCGTCTACGAGAACCTTGCGCTCTACCCGCTCGAGCACCGCCTCTGTCCCAAGCCGGAAATCCGCGAGCGCGTGATGCGCGCCCTGCGCATCCTCTCCATCGAGAACGCCGTCCATAAGTTTCCGTCCGAGCTGTCCGGCGGGATGAAGAAGCGCGTCGCCATCGCCCGCGCGCTCGTGATGGAGCCGCAGGTCATGCTCTACGACGAGCCGACCAGCGAACTCGACCCGGTGATGGCGGCGACCATCGCGGAGATCATTGCCACGCTGAAGGAGCAGTTCAGCGTGACGTCGGTGGTGGTGTCGCACGATCGTGACCTCGCCTTCGCCATCGCGGATCGCATCGCCGTGCTGCACCAAGGTCGGCTGCTGGCCGTCCAGACCCCGGCCGAACTCCGGGAGAACCGCGATCCGATCATCCGCGAGTTCCTCCGGCCGGCGATCAATCTTCAGGAACCCCGTTTCAAGAAACTCGAAGCCAACCATGACTAGCGCGCAAATGTCGGCCCGCGTGGGCCTTTTCTTCCTGCTCGGTGTCGCCCTCATCTGGGTGACGTTCGAGTCCCTCAGCTCCGGCAACGTCCGCCGCGACCGCGGGTACCGGCTTGTCGCCCACTTCGCCAACGTCAAGGAACTCAAGGGTGGCGACGAGGTCCGCATGGCCGGCGTCAAGGTCGGCTCGGTCGCCGAGACACGCCTCGCCAACCGCCGCGCCGAGGTGGTCCTCCTCATCAACTCCGACGTGGCGGTCGCTCGGGACTCCGTCGCGACGATCGGGATGGCCGGCCTGCTGGGCTCAAACTATGTATCGCTCGACCTCGGCACCGAGGCCGCCGGCGTGCTGCAACCGGGGAGCCTGATCCGCACGGCCGACACCCCGGACCTCAATGCCGTCGTGTCCCAACTCGGCGAGGTCAGCCGCAAGATCGATACGGCGCTCACCCAGTTCACCGGGGCCATGGGCTCCGCCGGAGGCTCCGGCCTGCTCGGAAAGATCGATCGCCTCGTGGACGAGAATAGCGCGCGGATCGGTCAGATCACGACCGATCTCAGCGCGATCTCCGGCAAGGTGAACTCCGGTCAGGGCACCCTTGGACGGCTGGTCAATGATCCCGCCGCCTACGACTCCTTGGTCGCCGCGCTCGGCGAGATCCGTGGCGCCGCCGCCGAGGCGAAGACGTTCGTCGCCAGCTCCCAGTCAATCATTGACCAGGTCAAGAGCGGTCGTGGCACCTTGGGCACACTCGTCTTCGACCAGCAGGCCGGCGATGACATCCGGGTCGTGGCCCGGAATCTTCGTGAGGTATCCGACCGCCTGAGCAAGGGCGAGGGGACGCTGGGACGGTTGCTCACCGACGACACCCTCTTCCGGGATGCGCAGGGCGTCATGCGCAAGGTCGACCGGGCCGTTGATGGTCTCACGGATCAAGGTCCGATCACCGCCGTGGGTGTGGCGGCGAACGCCCTGTTCTGAGCCGCATCGCCCCAAGGCCCGGCCCGTCCGCGCCCGTCCCGACGGGCAGCCGATCCTAGCTCGCCGGCTTGACCTCTTCGAGCCACCAGCCGTCCGGCTTGCGCACCAGCAGGCCGGTGATGGCTTGATCCTTCTTTGCCGCCGCCAAGGTGGCCGCGTCGACCTTGAGCAGCATGGTCATCGCGCGCATTACGCCGGGGATCTCCTCGTGCTTCACGATGAGCGCGCTGCGGTCAGCCCGGATTTCCAAGACGACGCCCCTGAGCGGGTGCCGGGCCGGGGCCTTCGCCGGAGCGGCCTCGGCCGCAGGGGGCTTGGCCTCGCTTGTCACCGGGGCCTTGGCGTCCGCGCCGGCAGCGGCACCGAGCAAGCCGGGGGACGGCACGGCCAGAGCCGCGAGTGCGAGGGCGGTCGGGAGGGTACGGTTGAAACGACGGACAGCGGAGTGGGGAAGGAGCGATTTCATGGGAAAGGGTGCGGACAGGGAAGGGGAGAGGTCAGGGGGATGCTGCGGGCCGCGAGGGAAAGGGGTCGTTCCGGCGCGTGGAGAAGTGGGCGTTGCGAGATAATCAGTCGGCGCAGCTGGGGCGGGTGTCGGAGCGGCGGGAGGGAGAACCGTGAAGAAGACACGAGCGACGCCGGTTTTGAAGCGGCGCGGCCAAGGCGTGGGGGTGGTCGGGGGAGGGAAGGCGGCGTCACGAACGCTTGAGCCGGGCGGCCACGTCGGCGGGCGACCACTGCGAGCCGTCGATGCGGTGCACGATCCGGCCATCCCGGTCGATCACGAGGGTGGCCAAGGTGTGCTTGAACAGATTCTCGCCCGGTTCCACGAGTACGCCGAACTGCATCAGGAGGTCTCGGATCGCGACCTCCGGGCCGGTGAGGAACGAAAAGTTGCCGGAGTCGATGCCGTAGCCGGCTGCATACGAGCGCAGGATCGCCGGGGTGTCGTGCGTGGGGTCGAGGGTGATCGACACGAATTCCACGTCGGGGATCGCCTGCTCCCGGGCCAGTCGCTGGAGCTGGGTCATCTTCGTCGTCGCCGCCGGGCACATCGTCGCGATCGGGCAGCGCGTGAAGATGAAGTTCAGGACCACGCGGCGCCCGCGGAATCGGTCGAACGAGACGAGTTCACCCTCTTGGTTGTAGAGGACGAAACGGGGCGCGTTTTCGCCAACCTCGCGATGGACCGCCCGGCCGCGGATCTGCGTCTCCTGGCGCAGTTCCGCCGCGGCGGCTGCGATCACGCGTTCCTTGTCCGCATCGATGATCCGGATCCGGTCGAGCTGCAGGTCGCCAGGCGAGGGCTGGATCATGCGGCCGGTGATGCGCTGGCCTTCCTTGAAAACGCTGAAGTCCGCCGCCCCGACCCTGAACTCCATCGTCATCTCCGGCATGTAGCCGGGAATCTCCTCGTGATGGACGAGCAGCGTGCGGCGCTCGGCCGACAGCCCGACAATCTCGCCGCGCAAGTCGTGCTCCTCGAAGGCGAGCGGATCCTTGGGCTTCTCCGCCGTCGTGGTCGGCGGAGCGCTTGACGGGCTGCATCCGGTGAGAGGCGCCACGAGGGCGAGGGCGGCGGCCAAGGGTGCTAGGGCGGCGGGGAAAAGGCGGCGACGAGTCATTGCGGTGAAGGCGATGGGCGGATGCAGAGGGGGGCCCAGGGAAGGGAGGGAGTGGTTCGGGGAATGGAGACGCCGAGGGGTCAGAGCTCAGGCCTTGCGGGGCGGGGTGGACGGACACCGCTCCGGGTTGACTGGCCCCGGGCTGGCCGGGGCCTCGAGAATGCCGACCGCCGGGCCCAGGGAAGACGGATCCCACTCGCGGACGCGGACGCGGGTCAGGGGCGAATTGCCCTCGCCGACCTCGGTCCACGCAAAGACAACAGTGCCCGAGGCGCGAACCGCCGCGCGCGGGAATCCTCCGGCGCGCGCTGCGGACACATCCGCGAGAAGTTCGGCGGCGGACAACGACCCGTCTGCGAAGACACGCCGCGTGTACAGGCCGGTGGCCTCCGCGCCACGCTTCGACTCCAGCCAGAGCACGACCGCCGACCCATCCGGAAGACTCACCACGTCGACCCGGCCAAGGGGCTGGCCGAGGTCAATGGGCAGCGGGGCGCCGAAGCTCACGCCGCCGTCGCGCGAGACCTTCGCCTGCACGCGCGCCCGGCCCTGCGCGAGCGTGAACCACGCCACGCAGACGGCGCCCGCCCGGGCGTCGCCGGCCGGTCCGTTTACGGGGCACGCCGCGATCTTCCAACCGTCGTCGTGCAGGGACTGGGGCCTGCTCCAGTCTCCGTCCGCGAAACGGGCGCAGCAATGATCGCGGATTTCCTGCGGCGTGCGCCCGCGATAGAAAACCAGGGTCTCGTCGCCCGGCAGGCTCACCAGCGAGGTCTGGCAGCACGTGCACACGTCCGCGTCGACCACCCACTCCCGGACCGTGGAGCCGTCCGCCGCGAGCAAACGCGACTTGAGTTGCATCGACGCGGGGGTTGGCTCATCGGGCTTGGGGATGATCCGCGCCGGGCGTGGCGCGCCGGCCGGCCGCGGAGGCCGGAGGCTTTCCAGCCAGACGGCGAGGATGCGGCCGGACGAAAGCGGCGCGAGGCTGACGAATTCGTGGCCGAGCGGGGTCGGCACCGACCACGTGCGGCCGTCGTCGCCGGAACGCGCGAACCAGCCCGAGTAGCCTTCCCCGGCGGAGGGCTCGCGCCGCTCAAACCACTGCGCCCACAGCGTGCCGTCGGTGCCCCGGACCAGCGAGGGGAAGTCCGCCCAGTTTTCCATCAGGCGGGGCGAGGTCGCAATCGCCCGGGGCTGGCTCCACGCTGCAGCCGCGGGTTCCAGCAGGGAGAGCCAGACCGAGCGTTCGCCGGGACGGGCGCTGGGGCCGCACCACGTCAGATGGAGCCGGCCGTCATGATCGGCGTGGAGACTCGCCTCCCCCGAATCCGCCGTGGCCGGTGAGGCCAGATCGCGCAGGCTCCCCGCCCCGTGGCTCCGGGGGACCGCGGCCACCGCCAGCAGCGTGAGGCCAAGCACAAGGCGAAGAACGGGGGACTTCATGAGGCAGGACCGGTCGAGTCGGAGGCGGCTGAGAAGGCAGAACGTTAGGCGGCGGCGCGCGGGCCGCAAGCGGGGGAGACGTGATCGGGCAGGACGACGGGCGCGGGCGCGGACGCGCCGGGGCCGCGTCCGCGGAGGCACGGGCCAAGGCCGGGCGGCGGACTAAAACTCAACGCGGGTGCTCAACTCCACGCTGCGTGGATCGGCGAGGCGGCGCATTGTGGTTCCGGCCACCGACTCGTACTCCTCATCGAGCAGGTTCCGACCGCGCAGCGTGACGTGCCAGCGCCCCCAGGTTTGACTGACCGAGAGATCGAGTGTCGTGTAGGCTTCCGCGACGACGCTGTTGAGGTTGTTGGCGAAGCGATCGCCGACGTAGCGGGGACCACCGCTGATGACGAGCCCACCGGGGAAGCGTCGCGAAACAAAGACGTTGGCGACCCATTCCGGCACGTTCGGCGGCTGCTTGCCGGAGCGGGAAATCACCCCGCTGCCGAGAGCTTCATTGAAGTCGGCGAACGCGGCGTCGGTTAAGGCTGCATTGGCCTCGATCCTCCAGCCGTCGCTGGGCGTCAGGGCAACCGCGGCCTCCACGCCCCGCGCGGTCTGGGCGCCAATCTGCTGGCTGATGCGCAGTCCCGTGACCGGGTCCAACGTGGAACTGAGGAGGTCCGTCTTCTCGATGTCGAAGAGCGCGAGCGTGAAGTCGGCGCGTCCGCGGAGGAGGGAGCCCTTGAGTCCAGCCTCCCATTGTCGACCCCGCTGGAGCGAAAAGTTGGCTTGGGCGGCGCCGAAGCTGACCAGCTGGGTGACCGGCTCGGCGGCGGTGCTGTAGGCCGCATACGCGTTGAGCGCTGACGAGACCTCGTACACCACGCCGGCGCGTCCGGTCCACGGGCGGTATCGCTTGTGGAAGGTGGAGAACGTGGTCGCGGGCGTGACGGTCGGGTTCGCGAGCGTATCGCGTTGGACGTGGATCGCATCGGTGCGGAGCCCGGTCACCAGCCGCAGCTTGGGAGCGAGATCGACGGTGTTCTCGACGAAGGCGGCACCGGTCTCCAGACGGATGCGGGCGGTTTTCTGGAATCGCGCGGCGGGGCCGACGCCGACCTCGGGATTGAGCAGGCTGACGCTCGATAACGTGGTCGGCACGCCACCGGGTGTGCCGCCGCGGATCTGGTCGTTGCGCTCGACGCTGAACCCGGCGACCCACCGGGTCGGCTTCCCCGCGATCGTGCCCCGCCACGCGAGATCGGTGCGGTTGCCCGCGAGAACATCGTCGCGGTAGATGTGGAGGAACGAGGAGCGGGCCACTAGACGCGTGACGGGATTCCAGGTGTTGGTTTCGAGGTTACGCCATTTCAGGAGCTGGGTGGTGACGTAGGTTTCGCTGCGGAGATCGAGGCTCGGCGATAGCTGCAGCTCGGCGCGCAGGCGCTGGAAGCTGTTTTCGGTGTCGGCGTAGTTATCGAGGATGTTGTAGTTGGTGCGGCGGGCGGCCGGATCGATCCGCGCGTTGACCATCCGGTCGGTCGCAGCGTTGAAGGTTCGGACCTCCGGCTGGGCGTTCGTGACCGTGGTGTTGATCACGGAGTCGTAGATCACCGGTGAACCGTAGTAGCTTTCGACCGAGTCGGAGAGCCACGTCGTGAACCACGTGAGCGTGAGCCGTTCCGATGCCTTCCATCGGAGCGCGGCGGAGGCGCCGAAGTAGTCCTGATGATTCCGATCCTGGTAGCCATCGGTCGTGTTGGAGCTCACGTCGACGCGGTAGGCGAGGGCGGGACCTGCGAGAGGGCCGCCGATCCCGGCGCCGAGCCGGTAGGATCCCCACGGCCCCACGCTGGCGGCGACCTCGCGACGGACCCGACCATCCGGGACCTTGGAGACGTAGTTCACGGCTCCCCCGACCGCGCCCTCGCCAAACATGAGGGAGGCGGGCCCCTTGAGGACCTCGATCCGGTCGAGCAGGAACGCGTCGATCGTGCGGGACGACTGGGAGGCGGTGTTCTTGCGGATGCCATCGCGGAGGACGGTCACGTTGTTGCCGCCGAAGCCGCGGGTGGAGTAGGTCGGAATTGAGCCGAACTGCGTGCCGCCGGTCATGCCGACGGCGGCCTCCACGGCTTCGACGGCGGTGCGCAGGCCGCGGGCCTGCATGACCTCCTGGGTGATGACGGATACGCTCGCGGGGACCTCCCGGAGCGTGAGACCCAGTCGTGAGCCGGTGCCGACGGGGGCGTCGATCGGCAACGAGAACGTCTTTTCCTTTTCGGAAATGACATCGACGCGGTCGAGTTGGACGACGGGCTGCGCGACCGCAGCCATCGTGAACGTTAGGAAACTGAGTGGGAGAGCGAAACGGGAAGAGGAAAACATGGAAGGAATCGTTTTGGGTTGCGGTGGGTGTTGTGCGCGTGGCGGTGCCAGCAGGGTGCGCGTGCGCGATGCGATGCGGCAGGGCGTGAGGCACGACGGTGGTCCGGCGGCTGCGCTCAATGCCTCCCTGACGGCAATGGTGCCGGCAGGGTGAGTCGCCTTGCGACGCGCGCCCGCGCGGGGCGGGCGGATCGCGTGCAGGCGGCGACGTCCGGAGACGGGACGCGGGGCGTCCCGGACGGAGCGGTGGATCAGGCCAGCCGCGGAGGCGGGGTCGGCGGGGCGCTACGGCTTGCGCCGTCAGCGGTGTGGTCCTCGGCGAGCCACGGAGCGAGCGGCGGAGCGCCCAGGACGAACAGTGAACTCGGTTGGAACGCGAGGATCACCTTGGTGCTGGACGTCCCGGCCGGGGCGGGCGCGGCCTGACCATCGCGGGACTGCTTGGACGTCTGCACGAACGCACACACGTCGCAGTAATTGTCGGAGACGAAGGTGAGACGCGCGGCCTCGGTGAGTGACATCGTCTTCGCGTAGCTGGCGAACATGCGTCCCCAGCCGACCGTTTGGACCACATCCAAGTGACTGCCCGTGGCGAGGAGCCACGCGGACAAGGCGAGGATGAGCGAGACGCGTTGCCGCACGGGATGGGGAAAACCAGCCGGGGGTGGATACGGCAAGTCAATTCGGGGTGGGAGCGGGTCCAGAAGTCTCCCGATGGGGTGCGATTAGCCGGTGCGATGATGCCCTGAACTGGGCGGCGGTCCGGTGGAAATGAGATTGGCGACGCGCGAGAGGCGAGGCACGGGGAAGTGTGGGCGTGGATGATGAGCAGACCGGATGGGCGCGGGGTGGCGGGGGGTGCCGGCGGCGTGGCTCCCTGCCGCCGCGCGGGTGCGGAGCGGGGAGGAGGAGCCGGTGACGGGTGCGATCCTGATCGTGAAGTGGGATGCACTCTACGGCCGACTGCTGGCGGAGGCAGTCCGGCTGGTTTTTCCGCTGGCGCAGGTCGTGGTGGAGCGAACGACGGCGGAGGCGCGGCGGCGGGTGGCGGCGGGGCCGCACGAGATGGTGATCCTGGGTGCGTCGTTCGCCGATGACGACGGACTCCCGTTGGTGCAGGAACTTGCGGCGGAGACCCGGGTGCGGGCCCTGCTGGTGGTGACCCTGCGGCGCGATGCGCAGGTGCTGGCGTTGCTTCGCCGCTCCCGATCGGTATCGGCGTTCGATCCGGCAGGAGATGAACCGGGGCGTTTCACGCTCGCGCTGGCGCATGCCGCGCAGGGGCGCCGCTACCTGAGCCCGGGGCTGCAGGAGGCGTTGCTCGGAGGCGCGGGAGCGCCGTTGGACCTCGCGCGGATGCTGACTCCCACGGAGTGGCAGGTCTTGGCGGTGATTGGGGGCGGATCCGACGACAAGGAGGCGAGCGCGGCCCTGGGCTTGGAGCCCGGCAGCGTTCACTCCCACCGGAAACGCCTGATGCGCAAGCTTGGGGTGAGAAGCCGGATCGAACTCCTGCGCCGCTGCGTGGAACTGGGGGTCGTGCGGGTGCTGCCGGACGGTCGGGTGACGCATCCCGCGTGGGATGGGGTGCGGGCGGAGATCGACGCGAGCCGGCGTGAGCGGGAGCGGCGGCGGGAGCGGCGGCGCGGGTGACGGACCTGCCGGGGCGGAAGATCCGGCTTCCCGTGAACCCCTTCCCTCGGTTGAATTGCCCCCATGAACGCTGTCGTGATCGGAGCCGGGGCTTGGGGAACTGCTTTCGCCGTTCACCTCAGTCGCCGCGGCCACGCCACCGCCCTCGTTCCCCGCCGGGTGGAGCAGGTCGAGGCGCTCCGCGCGGCGCGGGAAAATCAAGCTTACCTGCCCGGAATCGCCCTGCCGGAGACGCTGCGCGTGATGACGGAGAGGGAAGCGCCGTGGGCGGAGGCGCAACTCGTGCTGGTGGCCTGTCCCTCCCAGGCGCTGCGGGAGACCCTTGGGCGTCTGGCGCCCGTTCTGTCACCGGGGGTGCCGGTGATCAGTCTGACCAAAGGCTTGGAGCGCGGCACGCACCTGCGGCCCTCCCAAGTCATTCGGGCGGTCCTGCCCGCAGCGCCAGTCGGCGCCCTGACCGGACCCACCAATGCGGCTGAGTTCGCGCGGGGCTTGCCCGGGGCGATGGTGCTGGCAGGGTTGGACTTCGACCTCGCGGCGGTGCAGGCGGCGGTCAGCGGCGGGTCGCTCCGCGTTTACACGAGCGGGGATCTGGCCGGGGTCGAATTTGGCGGCTGCCTCAAGAACATCTACGCCATTGCGGCGGGGTGTTGCGATGGACTGAAGCTGGGCGACAACGCGAAGGCGGCGCTGCTCACCCGGGCCCTCGCGGAAATGGTCCGCCTGGGCGCGGCGCTGGGGGCTCAGCCGGAGACGTTCTATGGGCTGAGCGGCTTTGGAGACCTCATTGCCACGTGCAACGGTGCGTGGAGCCGGAATCGAGGCTTTGGGGAACACCTTGGCCAAGGCCGGACCGTGGCGGCGCTGCTGGCCGAGAGCCGCTCGGTGGTCGAAGGTTACCGCACGGCCGAATCGTTCCACGGCTTGTGCCGCGAACGCGGGATCGATGCCCCGATTCTCGCGGAGGTCTACCGCATGCTCTACGAATCCAAGCCTCCGGCGGCGGTGCTGGCGGCGCTGATGAACCGAGGCCTCCGCCGCGAGTGAGCCGCAGGGCCGACGCGCCGGCGCGTGGCGCGTCCCGCCGGAGATGAGCGCCGGGAGGACGGGCTCAAGGATGTCGGCGGGGCGGTGCCGGCTGGTGGGGCCGCGCCTTCGAACGCGAGCCGTCTGGGTGTTTCCAGAGGTTGCGGATCAAGGTGTAGCCGAGGGAACCACCGAGAATGCCGAGGGCGAAGGCCCCTGAGTAGAGTGAGGCCACGCTGCCCCCGGTCAGGAGATCCATCGGCGTCGATTGCAGGTGTCGCCAGACGGCGACCGGGGAGTGACCGCGCAGCAACTCGCCGACGAAGTAGCAGGCGGGCAGGTGGACGGGGGCGGTGAACGGGTTCGAAAGGTACTGCAGGGCGATGGCCAGCAGCAGGTTGCCGCGGAGCAGCAGCGCGGCCACGGCGGCGAGCAGCGACTGGGCCGGCAGGAACGGCATCATCGTGATCGGAAAACCGACCAGCCACGCCCGCGCGAGCGACTCCGGCGTAGGGCGCCAGAGATCCTTGCTGAGAATCCGGTCGCCGAGCCACGAGTGAAGGAATGTGCCCTTCAGGCGACTGCGCGACAGCCGGCTGCGGTGCAGCCAGCGCAGGGTCCACATCGGCAGCTTCATCGGGCGCCGCCGTTGACCGGACCGGTGTGTTGCGCCCGGTACGCCGGAGGGCAGGATGCGGGCCCGATGGGCGCGACCATCGCCGGACGGTGAAGAGGGCTCGGAGGCGGAGGAGACGAAGGCGCGCGCATGCGGATCAACGGACGACGCTCGACGATCGCCGCGCCGTCCGCAAGACGCGGCGTAGAGTTTCGTCCGGCCCCTTTGGGTCGCACAACCCGTGATCCTCGCCACCACCGCTCTCCGGAGCCGGACCGGGCCGAAGGACGCCAGACGCGGGCGTGTTACCGACTGATCAGCAGGCGGTAATGCAAAATTGGAAAAGGCATCAGATTTTTTCATTCGCGGGCATGGAAGGTGCTTAAAAAGACGCGTTCTCCCCCGGAGAGCGCTTTCCTTCAACGCCGAGTTCACACCACCTCCATGATCAACACCCTGTACTGTCGAGCCCGCTTCTGGGCGGGCTTGTTTCTCCTCGTCGGCCTGAGTGCGGCACCCGCCGCCCGGGCGGCTGATGCGGCGCCGGCGGCGCCGCCTGAACCCACGGTCGAACAACGGCTCGCGGACCTTGAGGCCTACGTCAACAACTCAGCGCGGACGCCCGATGTGGCGTCCAAGATCCCGGGGCCGGGGCCGGGCCATAGTGCGTGGCAGATGACGAGCACCGCGCTGGTCATCTTCATGACCCTGCCGGGCCTGGCGCTGTTTTACGGCGGCTTGGTGCGCCGCAAGAACGTGCTGTCCGTGATGGCTCAGTGCATGGGCATCGCTGGATTGGTCACGATCCTCTGGTGGGCGATTGGCTACAGCCTCTCGTTCTCCGGTGGCAACGCCTTCATCGGCGACACCGCCAACGCCTTCCTCAATGGAGTCGAGTCGGGCAAGACCGGGGCGGGCTACTACTGGATCTCGGATTCGATGTGGGCGATGTTCCAACTCAGCTTCGCGATCATCACCCCGGCGCTGATCGTCGGTGCGATCGCTGAGCGCATGAAGTTCCTCGCGGTCCTTGTGTTCGTCGCGCTCTGGATGTTCGCCGTCTATTTCCCCTTCGCTCACATGGTCTGGGCGACGACGGGCTTCATGTGCGGTCCGCTGAATCCGAGCGCCGGCATCAAGGCGATCGACTTCGCCGGCGGCACCGTGGTGCACATGACCTCCGGTTGGAGCGCGCTCGTTCTCTGTCTCATCCTCGGACGTCGCGACGGTTTCGGCAAGCTGCCGATGCCGCCGCACTCGATGGTGCTCTGCGCCATCGGCACCGGCATGCTCTGGGTGGGCTGGTACGGCTTCAACGCGGGCTCCGCGCTCGGCGCCGATGCGATCGCCTCGAACGCGTTCACCACCACAACGCTCGCGGCCGCCACGGCTGGCTTCGTCTGGGCGCTCGCCGAATGGGTCACCCGCGGCCAGCCCAGCGTCCTTGGCTTCTGCTCCGGCATCGTGGCCGGCCTGGTCGTCATCACTCCTGGCGCGGGCTTCGTGCTGCCGACCTCCGCGGTGATCATCGGCGTGCTCGCCGGCATCGTCCCCTTCCTCGCCGTCGCTTACCTCAAGCGCCGCCTCGGCTACGACGACGCCCTCGACACCTTCGGCGTGCACGGGGTCGGCGGCACCCTCGGCGCCATCCTCACGGGCGTGTTCGCCGACGAGCGCGCCAACTCCGTGGTCGGCGGCCTGAAGGACGGCCTGCTCATCGAGCAGTTCAAGGCCATCGGCGTCACCATCGTCTGGAGCGTGGTTGCCACCGCCATCATCGCCTTCATCGTCAAGGCGGTCATCGGCCTCCGGCCCAACTCCGAGGTGGAGTCCGCCGGGCTCGACATCAGCGAGCACGGTGAGGACGGCTACATCCTCTGAACCACCGAAAGGACACCACCATGAAACTCATCATTGCCATCATCAAACCGTTCAAGCTCGAGGAAGTGAAGGAGGGGCTCACCGGCATCGGCGTGGAGGGTATGACCCTCACCGAGGTCAAGGGCTTCGGCCGCCAGAAGGGTCACACCGAAATGTATCGCGGAAGCGAATACACGGTGGACTTCCTCCCCAAGCTGCGCCTCGAGATCGTGGTCGCGGACGAGGTCGTGCCGAAGGCGGTCGACGTCATCGTGGCCAAGGCCAAGACGGGCAAGATCGGCGACGGCAAGGTCTTCGTCATGCCGGTCGAGCAGGTCGTGCGCGTGCGCACCGGAGAGACGGGCGACGAGGCGATCTGACCGATCCGTTCCCTCCTGCCTTTGCCGTGCAACCTTCGGCGGCGCCCTCTCCCAGGGCGCCGCCTTTTTGTTCGTTCAGCGCAGTGGCCCGGCGACGCGGGTGCGCACGCGGGCGAGAATGCTGTCCGAGGTGAGGTAGAGGGTGCGGCCGTCGTCGCCCCAGGCGCAGTTGGCGGTGGTGTGGCCGGGGAGAAGGCGGCCGAGGAGGCGGCCTTCGGGGCTGAGGATGAGCACGCCGCCGGGGCCGGTGGCCCAGAGGTTGCCGCGCTCGTCGACCTTGAGCCCGTCCGGCACGCCGCCATGGCCGGGCCGGTCGCCGAACAGGGGCGTTGCGTCGAAGAGCGTCGTCCCGGTGCCGATCGCGCCCGAGGCGTCCAGCGGGTAGGCCATGATGACCGGCCGCGGGCGATGGGAGTTGGCGACGTAGAGCCGCTTCCGGTCGGGCGACAGGGCGATGCCGTTGGGTCGCTCAAGTTCCTTGGTCAGGAGCGTCACGCGGCCTTCCGGATCGAGGCGGTACACGCCGTGGAAGTCGAGGTCGCGGGCATCCTCCTTTGCGAGTCCGTAGGGCGGGTCGGTAAAGTAGAGGCGGCCGGCGTCGTCCTGACAGAGGTCGTTGGGGCTGTTGAAGCGGCGATTATCCCAGCGATCGGCGAGAGTCGTGAAGGTGCGGCCGTCGGGGTTGAGCCGGGCGATGCGGCGGTCGCCGTGCTGGCAGAGCAGGAGGCGTCCGGTGGCGTCGAGGGTGAGTCCGTTGGAGCCTTGGCGGCGCCGGCCTTCCGCGACGCCGGTGAATCCGCTGGGATCCAGAAAGAGGCTCAGCCCTTGCAGCGGATGCCAGCGGTAGACCTTGTTCTGCGGGACGTCGCTGAAGAGCAGGTGGCCCGCCCGGGGATCCCAGACCGGGCCCTCGGACCAGTCGAACCCCTCGGCGAGTTGCTCGATCACGGCGTCCGGCGCGAGCAGGGCGTCGAGTGCCGGATCCCGCCGCTCGATCTCGCCGACCGGCTTCGCGGGCGTGCCGACGGGCGCCGTGGCACCGTCGGCGCTGAAGGTGGGGAGCAGCAGCGCGGTGCTGATCGAGAGCAGGCGAAGCAGGCGGTGCCCGGGCCCGGTCGAACGGACGGCTCGGGCGGCAGGGTTCTCAGGAATCGTTTTCATGGCGGGGTAGGGAGGGCGGGCTGACACGGCGTCGCGTGTTCGGCGGCGCCGTTCCCCGAAAAGGGAGCGACATCGCACGCGGCGGGCGACGGAACGTCGCGCAACCCTTTCAGCATGGGAGTACTGGTATGGAATCTCAAGGCCCTTGCGTTATTTTCCGGCGGGCGCGGGGGATCGGCGGTGTCGAACGACCGCGATGCGCCCCTCGGGGCGGGGATGCAGAGGGCGGCGGATCGCCGTTGCCTTGCCGCGCTTCACCCCTAGAAACAGCGCTTGCTCATGTCCTCGCCGACCGCCGCTTCCGCGTCTCCCTCTTCCTCCAACATCCGCCCCGTCCAAAAGTTGATGGCGGCGAACCGCAGCGAGATCGCGGTGCGCATCTTCCGGGCGGGAACGGAGCTCGGGATCCGCACCGTGGCGGTGTTCGCGCACGAGGATCGCTTCAGCATCCACCGCTACAAGGCGGACGAGGCGTATCAGGTGGGGCAGGGCAAGGGTCCGGTCGCGGCGTACCTCGACATCGAGAGCATTGTCGGGGTGGCGAAGGAGCACGGGGTTGACGCGATTCATCCCGGCTATGGCTTCCTTTCGGAGAACGCTGAATTCGCGCGGGCGTGCCAGCGTGCCAGCATCATCTTCGTCGGTCCGCGGCCGGAACTGCTTGAGATGATGGGCGACAAGACGGCGGCCCGCGGGCTCGCGAAGAAGATCAACGTACCGGTCCTTCCCGGGACCGAGGAGCCGGTGACGGACCGCGACGAGGCGCTGCGGATCGCGAAGACGATTGGCTTTCCCCTGATCATCAAGGCGGCCTTCGGCGGCGGCGGGCGCGGCATGCGCGTGGTGCATCGCGCGGCGGACCTCGACTCGCTCCTCGACGAGGCGCAGGGCGAGGCGGACCGCGCCTTCGGCAACCCGGCCGTCTTCCTCGAGAAGTACATCTCCCGCGCCAAGCACATCGAGGTCCAGATCCTCGGCGACCAGCATGGCAACGTCATCCATCTCCACGAGCGCGACTGCTCGGTGCAGCGCCGGCACCAGAAGGTCGTCGAGGTCGCTCCCAGCTTCGGCCTCCCCCCGCACGTCGTGACCGAGCTCTGCGAGGCGGCCGCGCGCATGGCCCGCGAGATCCGCTACGACAACGCGGGTACGATCGAATTCCTCTACGACCTCGACCGGCACGAGTGGTTCTTCATCGAGATGAACCCGCGCATCCAGGTTGAGCACACGGTGACCGAGGTGATCACGGGCCTCGATCTGGTGCGCTCCCAGGTGCTGATCGCGCAGGGCCACGCGCTGCACTCCGCCGAGGTGGGCATGCCGGTGCAGGCCGCGGTGCCGCGCAACGGCTACGCCGTGCAGTGCCGCATCACGACGGAGGATCCGGAGAACAAGTTCATCCCCGACTACGGTCGCATCCTTGCCTACCGCTCGCCTGGCGGCTTCGGGGTGCGTCTCGACGGCGGCATGGGCTTCTCCGGCGCGGTCGTCACGCCCTTCTACGACTCGATGCTGGTGAAGCTCATCACCAGCGGCCAGACCTACGAGGTCGCGCTCGCCCGCGCCAAGCGCACCCTCGCCGAGTTCCGCATCCGCGGCGTCAAGACCAACATTCCCTTCCTCGAGAACGTCATCGCGCATCCGATCTTCCGCTCGGGTCAGGCGACCACCACGCTGATCGACACGACGCCGGAGCTCTTCGCCTTCAAGCCGCGCCGCGACCGCGCGACGCGCCTGCTCAACTTCCTCGGCAACGTCATCGTCAACGGCAACCCCCAGGCCAAGGGCTACCGCCCGGACCGACCGCTGCCGACGCCGGTCATCCCGGCCCACGTCCATCAACCGCCACAGCCCGGGACCCGCCAGCGCCTGCTTGAACTCGGCCCGCGCGGCTTCGCCCGCTGGACGCGCGACCAGCAGCGCCTGCTGGTCACCGACACGACGTTCCGCGACGCCCACCAGTCGCTCATGGCGACGCGCGTGCGCTCCTACGACATGCTGGCGTGCGCGGATGCCGTGGCCCACCACCTCGATGGGCTCTACTCGCTGGAACTGTGGGGCGGCGCGACCTTCGACACCGCGATGCGGTTCCTCAACGAGGATCCGTGGGACCGCCTGCGCCAGCTGCGTGCCCGGATCCCGAACATCTGCTTCCAGATGCTCCTCCGCGGCGCCAACGCCGTCGGCTACACGAACTATCCCGACTCGGTCGTCGCCGGCTTCGTCCGCCACTCCGCCGCGAGCGGCATGGACATCTTCCGCGTCTTCGACTCGCTGAACTACCTCCCGAACCTCCGGGTGGCGATGGAGGCGGTGCAGGAGACGCACGCGGTGTGCGAGTCGGCGATCTGCTACACCGGCGACATCCTCGACCCGAAGCGCGACAAGTATTCGCTGAAGTACTACGTCAAGCTCGCCAAGGAGCTGGAGCGCATGGGCGCGCACGTCCTGGCGATCAAGGACATGGCGGGCCTCTGCCGGCCCTACGCGGCCGAGAAGCTGGTCCGCACGCTGCGCGAGGAGACCGGCCTGCCGATCCACTTCCACACGCACGACACGAGCGGCATCGCAGCCTCGTCGGTGCTCCGCGCTGCGGATGCGGGTGTCGACGTGGTGGACCTCGCGCTGGCGTCGATGAGCGGCAGCACGTCCCAGCCGAACTTCAACTCCGTCGTCGCTTCACTGCAGCACACGCCGCGCGACACGGGCCTGAACCTCGAGCGTCTCGATCGGCTCTCTGATTACTGGGAGGCGGTGCGCGAGCATTACCGTCCGTTCGACACGGCGCCGCGCACCGGATCCGCCGAAGTCTACCTGCACGAGATGCCGGGTGGCCAGTACACGAACCTCAAGGAGCAGGCGTCGTCGATGGGCATGTCCCACCGCTGGCCGGAGATCGCGCGCACGTACGCGGAGGTCAACCAGCTCTTCGGCGACATCGTGAAGGTGACGCCCTCGTCGAAGGTCGTCGGCGACCTTGCGCTCTTCCTCTTCTCGCGGGGAATCAAGCCCGCGGACGTGGTCAACCTCGAGCCGGGCTCGATGCCCTTTCCGGAGAGCGTGATCGACATGCTGATGGGCGGGCTTGGCTGGCCGGAAGGCGGCTGGCCGGACGCCATGTGGCGGGCGATCCTCGGCGGGGCCCGCTACACCGAGGCGAAAGCGCGTTATGAGCTGTCGCTGCAGGCGGCAGCCCGCCCGGCCCCGGCGCGGGATGCGGGTCGCGACGCCGCCGAGCTGGCCCGCCTCTCGCGCGAGTTGGCGGACAAGCTCAAGCGCGAGCCCACCACCGATGAACTGTTCTCGCACCTGATGTACCCGCAGGTCTTCGCGGACTTCCAGCGGCACCAGCGCGAGTACGGGGACGTCAGCGTGCTGCCGACCCCGGCCTTCTTCTTCGGCCTCAAGCCCGGCGAGGAGATTTCCGTCGAGATCGAGCGCGGCAAGGTGCTCATCATCCGCCTCGTCAGCGTCGGCGCTCCCGACAAGGATGGGCGCCGCACGGTCAACTTCGACCTCAACGGCATGGCCCGCGAGGCGTCCATCCCGGATCGCAGTGTCGCTGCCAAGACAGTCGCGCGGGCGAAGGCGGACCTCGCGGATCCGTTGCAGATCGCGGCCCCGATCCCGGGTCTCATCGCCGCGCTCTCCGTCTCGGTCGGCGCCAAGGTCGCGAAGGGCGACAAGCTCCTCATGATGGAGGCGATGAAGATGCAGACCACGGTCTATGCGCCGTGCGCCGGCGTCGTCTCCGAGCTCTCCGTCGCCCTCGGCGACACGGTGGAATCCAAGGATCTTCTCCTCCGCCTGCGCGCCTGAGCCGGCTCCGGCGATCGGGAGCTCGGAACGGTTTGAACGAACGCGGGCGGCGTGGGCCCCGGAGGAACTTGAACGGAGCCGTGGCGTCGGAGCGCCCGCCGCCCGCGACGGGGAAGCGGAGCGCGCGGCGCGGGTGACCTCGGTCGGAGACCTTGCGCCCCGCCGTCGCCGGGCCGCGCCCGCAGCACCGCCCGGCGGGCCTTCAGGCGAGGATGTCCCGCACGATTTCGCCGTGCACGTCGGTCAGCCGGAAGTCCCGTCCCTGGAACCGGTAACTGAGGCGCGTATGGTCGAACCCGAGGAGGTGCAGCAACGTCGCCTGCAGATCGTGGACGTGGACCTTGTTCTGGACGACGCCGAAGCCGAGTTCGTCGGTGCGACCGTAGGTGAAGCCGCCCTTGACGCCGCCGCCGGCGAGCAGGATCGAGAACGCATCCGGAAAGTGATCGCGCCCGAGGATGTCGGAGGCGGCGGTGCGGCCCTCCCGGAACGGAGTGCGGCCGAATTCGCCGCCCCAGACCACGAGCGTGTCGTCGAGCAGTCCGCGTTGGCGCAGGTCGCGGATGAGTGCGGCGACCGGTTTGTCGGTGCGCGACATCTTCTGGGTCAGGCCATCACGAATGTCCTCGCGCGGACCAGTGCCGTGGAAATCCCAGCCCCAGTCGAAGAGTTGGACGAAGCGCACGCCCTGTTCGAGAAGGCGGCGGCCCAGCAGGCAGTTGTTCGCGAAACTAGAATCGCCAGGGCGAGCGCCGTAGGCCTCGAGGACCGAGGCGGGTTCGCGGCTGATATCCATGACCTCCGGCACGCTGGTCTGCATGCGGAACGCGAGTTCGTACTGGGAAATGCGGGTGAGCGTCTCCGGGTGGCCCAGCTCGGCGGCCTGCAGTTCGTTGAGCTCGCGCAGGGCGTCGAGCGTGCGGCGGCGCGTGGCCCGGTCCATGCCGGCGGGGTCGCTCACGTAGAGGACCGGATCGCCCTTGGAGCGGCACTGCACGCCTTGGTAGACGGACGGAATGAAGCCCGTGCCCCAGACGGCTTGGCCGGCGCTCGGCTGGGTGCCGCTGCTCACGAGCACGACGAAGCCGGGGAGATTCTCGTTGGCGGTGCCTAGTCCGTAGGTGACCCATGAGCCCATCGACGGGCGCCCTTGGCGCGGGGAACCCGTGAACAGGAGCAGTTCCGCCGGGGCGTGGTTGAACTGATCGGTGTACATCGAATTGATGACACACAGTTCATCCGCGACGGAATGGAAGTGGGGCATGGCGTCGGACATCCACGTTCCACCCGCGCCGTACTGCTTGAAGGTGCGCGGCGTGCCCATCAGGCGCGGTGTACCCGTAGTGAAGGCGAATTTCTTCCCCTTCACGAAGTCATCCGGGGCGTACTGGCCGTCTCGTTTCACCAACTCCGGCTTGTAGTCGAGGAGATCGAGATGGGGCGGGCCACCCGACATGTGAAGGTAGATGATCCGCTTGACCCTTGGTGCGAAGTGCGGCGGCCGGGAGACCATCGGATCGGTCGGTGCGGCGGCGGCGAGGCCGCGCGGCATGAGGGTCTCGAGTGCGATGGCTCCAAGGCTGAACTGGCCGGCGCGGCGCAGGAACTGGCGGCGGGTCTGGTGCTGGAGTTTTTCGAAGGCTAGGTTCATGGGCGGGGTGCGCTCAGCGCTTCATCAGGGTCTCGTCAAGATTGAGCAGGACATTGGCCACGGCGGTCCACGCGGCGAGGGTGGGGGCGGGCAGGTGGGAGGGCGGTGGACGCTCCGCGTTGGCGACGAACGCCGACGCCCGCCCCGGATCGGCGGTGTACGAGGCGAGGGTATCGGCGAACAAGGTCTCAAGCGCGCGCAGTTCCGCCGCCGTCGGGGGGCGGACGAGGACGCGCTCGAAACCGAGACGGATGCCGTCGGCCGGGTGGGGTCCCGCGTCCGCCAGCGAGGCACCGAGGGCCTGGGCGGCCTCGACGTAGACGGGATCGTTCATGGTCACAAGCGCCTGCAAGGGGGTGTTGCTGCGGTCGCGGCGGAGCGTGCAGACCTCGCGGTTCGGCGCGTCAAAGGCCGCCATCGATGGGTAGGGACTGCTGCGCCGCCATTCGGTGTAGAGGCCACGGCGCAGGCGGCCTTCGCCGACATCGGTCTTCCAGTCCAGCGTGGCGCCGAAGGCGGCGTTGAGTCCGGAGACCGGCTGGTAGGGGCGGGAGGACGGACCGTGGCTGCGCGGACTGAGCAGGCCGCTGACCGCGAGCGCCTGGTCGCGGATCATTTCCGCGCTGAGGCGGAAGCGCGGGCCGCGGGAGACGAGGCGATTCTCCGGATCGGCGGCCAGCGCCTCCGGGGTCACCCGGGCGCTCTGCCGGTAGGCGGCGGAGGTGACGAGCAGGCGGAGGAAGGCCTTCTGGTCCCAGCCGAGCCGGATGAACTCGGTCGCCAGCCAGTCGAGCAGTTCCGGATGCGTCGGGGCATCGCCCTGGGAGCCAAACTCCTCGGTGGTGCGGACGATGCCGATGCCGAAGACGGATTCCCAGAGCCGGTTTGCCTGCACGCGGGCGGTGAGCGGATTCTCGGGGCTGACCAGCCAGTGGGCGAGGGCGAGGCGATCCGCCGGGCGGTCGGGTGTGAGGGCGGGGAAGACGGCGGGGACGCCGGGCTTCACCTCGTCGCCGAGTTCCCGGAAGTTGCCGCGCAGCTGCACATGAGTCGTGCGCTGCTTACCGGCGGGCAGTTCGCGCATGACGAGGGTGGAGTTGACCGGCATGTCCTTGAGGGAACGGTTCAGGTCCGCGATCCGGGCCTGATCCGCGGCGAACGCCGGGGAGACCGCCAGCGCGTAGTGCTCGAGAATCGTGCGGCGTTCCGCGTCGGTGCGTGACGAGACCGGGACGCGGAGGGCGGCGAGCGCGGCGGCCGGGGTGTGGATCTGCTCGGCCACGCGTGGCTCGGTCGAATGGGTGACCCGGAAATGATTCAGAGTCGCCTTCGGCAGGTCGGAGGCCTGTTCGAGGGTGACCACCAGCGATTCACCGGGGCCGAGGACCACCGGCTTGGCGGGCTCGAGGTAGAGCTGGTGAGCCTCGGTCAGCGCGCCGCCGTTGCCCCAGCCCTTGCGCGTCGCGGTGCGCTTCCGCGGGTTGGGACGCTTGGGCTCGGCATCGGTGATGATGTAGGACTCGTCGAACTCGGGGTCGGCGTAGCTGGCGGTGACGCGGGCGATGCGGACGTCGATCGGATCGCTCATGCGGTGCTCCCGGGTGGGGCGCGGGGCTTCGCGGCCCATCTGGGCCCAGACCGGTCGGCGGTCCTCGTCGAGCACCACGACCCGGATCCACCCCGGCGTGGACTCGGCGCCGGTCCGTCCCCAGAGGACCACGCGTTCGACCTCTCGGGTGGCTCCGAGGTCGACCTCCCACCAGGCATCGTCGTTCGGGGCGGTGAGGGCGACGGATCCCTGCGTAAAGTCGCCATCGGTCCGGCCGTCGATCGCGCGTGCGGCCACGGCGCCGTCGGCGACGGAGGTCTGGTAGGCCCGGCCCTCGCGGGCGAGGTTGCGGCCCTCGCCAAAGACCTCGACCTCGGCGAGCGGCAGCGTGCGGTTGGGACCGGGCAGTTCGACCCGGACGTAGCGGGCCGGCCGCGCGGTGGGGCCCTTCACGCCGAGGCGGGCTCGCGTGACGACGAAGCGCCCGTCGGCCGCCCCGGCGCCGCCGCCCGGCAGCGACGCGTGCGGGAGCGCCTCGACTTGGACGGCGGTGACCGCCTGGCCGGGCGCAGTCGTGAGCTCGACCGCGACCGTTTCCTTGGCTTCTCCGGCCGGGACGAGGATGCGGGCTTCGGAGTCGATCGCGGGCGAGGCCTTGCCGGAAGCGAATGTGAGGGCCTTCGGGGCGACGGCCTGCCAGGACGGTTGCGCGGGGAACGCGGCGGCCCAGTCCGCGGCGGCCGATGCGTGGGCGGGCGCGGCGGTGAGGATGCGGCGGTGGGCATCCTCAATCTGGCGTTTCCACTGGACCCGGAGACTCTCCTGCTCGGCGGTGTAGAAGTCCACGAAGGGCGCTTCATCGTCGCGGTCTGCGTCCTCCGTCTGGTTGAGGATGGCGTAGAACTGGAAATACTCGGTGAGCGTGAAGGGGTCGTACTTGTGGGTGTGGCACTGGGCGCACGCCATGGAGGAACCCATCCAGACGGCGAACGTGGTGTTGACGCGGTCGACGACGGCGACGGAACGAAACTCCTCGTCATCCGTTCCCCCCTCCGTGTTGTTCATCGTATTGCGGTGGAATCCGGTCGCGTACACTTGCTCCGGCGTTGGGTTTGGCAGGAGGTCCCCGGCGATTTGCTCCACCGTGAATTGATCGAACGGGATGTTGCGGTTGAATGCATCGATCACGTAGTCGCGGTAGCGCCAGATGGACCGGGGCTGATCGTCTGCGTAGCCGCGCGAGTCGGCGTAGCGCGCTAGGTCCAGCCAGGAACGAGCCCAGTGCTCGCCGTAGGCCGGTCGGGCGAGTTGGGTGTCGACAAAACGCTCGTAGGCATCGGGCCGCGGATCGGTGACGAAGGCTTCCACCTCGGCCGGCGTGGGTGGCAGGCCGGTGAGGTCGAGGGCAACGCGGCGGGCGAGCGCGCGGCGATCGGCTTCGGGCTGCGGCTTGAGTTGGGCGGCCTCGAGGCGGGCCAGAATGAACCGGTCGATCGGCGTGCGCGCCCAGTCCCCTTGTTGGACCGCGGGAGGCTCGGGCCGCTTTGGTGCCTCGTAGGCCCAGTGCTGGGCGTAGGAGCCTCCTTGGGCGATCCAGCGCCGCAGCAGGTCCGCCTCGGCCGGGGTGACCGACTTGCCGGTCTTGCGCGGGGGCATGACCTCGTCCTCATCAGCCGAGAGCACACGCTTGAGCAACTCGCTCTGATCGGGATTCCCCGGCACCAACGCGTGGTAGCCACCGAGATCCTCGCGGGCACCGGCGAATGTGTCGAGGCGCAGTCCGTCGTTGCCGCCCTTCCGCTCCGCCTCGTCGGGGCCGTGGCACCAGAAGCAGTTGTTGGAAAGGATGGGGCGGATGTCGCGGTTGAAGTCGATCGGCTTCTCCGGCGTGGCGACGGCACTCAAGCCGCCGGTCGCGAACAACGCGAGTGCGGCCAAGCTCCGGGAACGTGCGAAGGGGGAGAGCATGACGGGGAAGCAGATGGCGCCGCCGATGGGTCGGGCTCGCCAGTCGCCCCTACTTTGGATTCCACCCGCGAAACTGGCAAGTCGCACCGGCGGTGATTTTCATCGATGCGATGATATTTCATCGCGATCGCGGGTGCGCGTACCGCAACGACCGCTGCGGTTTGTTCTCCCGAGTCGCGCCCGTGCTGTGCACCGCGCGTTGGGTGGAGGTCCGTGCGGTGCGGCCGTGGCCGCACTGCGCGACGACCATCGACAGCAGGGGCGGGGGCGGTCTACTGCTGGTAGACCTCGAGCAGGGCGACGCCGGTGGTGTTGTTGCGGCCGCTGACGTGGACGGTGTAGGCGCCCGGGGGTAGCGGGGTGAGCAGGGCGGCATCGGCGCTCTGGCTGACGAGGGCAAACGCGCCGGCGTCGCGGCTCGCGGCGATGAGTTCCGGGGTGGAGCCCCAGTTGTCGTTCGTGGCAATGGGCGTGCTTTCGCCGGTCCGGTATAGGGTCAGAACCGGGTCGGCGAGGAATCCGGTCAAGCCGAACTGCCCAAGTGAAGGACCGACGCCGCGGAGGAGGACGCGGCGCGAGTCGTTTTCGACGACGAAACCGGCGATCATGATGGCGTCGCCGGTGCCCACCTGGCCGCGCGTCGAGAGGTTCACCAGGGCTCCGGAGCCCAACAGGGCTTGGGCGTTGGCAGCGACGCGGAGTCGGTACGTAAGCGAACCGGAGGCGGTGATGACGGCGGGCCGACGGCGCAGGCCGGTCGCGATGTTTCCGGGAGAACCGAGCGTCACCGTCCCGCTGGCGGAGGTGATGGTGAGGGCCAGCACGCCCCCGTTGGGCCGCCGGTAGATGACATCGCGCGGGGACGCCTCGAGGGTGGAGTCGGTGTTGTAGAGGAGCGGTACGACCTCCTCGAACGTCCCGGAGTGTTCCACGGTGACGGTGATCCCCTCGTCGTCGAAGCGCAGGGTTTTCGAGCCGGAGTTGCCGAGGGCGTAGCGGGCGCTGAAGTCGCCGTCCGGCAGGGTGGTCACGCCCGGCGTCGGGGAGATCGGGGCGGGGCCGAGGGCGAGTTGGGCGCGGACCTCGGAGGCCTCGTAGAGGGATGTGGAGCCGGACGGGCGGGTGCCCCAGATCCACGTGGTGCCGGCGACCGATTGGAGGGCGGGACCGTAGACGGGGTTCCAGAGCAGTCCGAGGCCGTAGTTCTGCCGCACCAGTCGCAGGCTTCCGCTGTTGAAGACGGCGTAGTAGTTGGGGCGCCGGAAGGTTGACACCGTGAGCGGCCACGGATCGTGGAAGATGCGGTTGAACCGTGACGCGGCGAAGTAGGGCAGCGCGGCGACGGCGGCCTCGCGCTGGGCGAAGGTCGGCTGCCACGGGTTTAGCTCGCGCACGGACTCGTAGACGAACGACGGGATGTAGCTGTATTCGTTCGGCACGGACAACGGGCTCCATTTGCCGAAGAGGGAGACGAGGTCCGCCCGCCGCTGGAGGCGGCTGGCGCGGAATTCATCCTCGTTGAAGGCGAAGGGTCGCGCGGCCAGGACGGTTTCGGCGTAGGGGCGGACTCCGGCCGTCTGCGTGCCTTGCGACGTGCGGGTGTTGATGCCGGCGTTGGCGAGGTACCCTGGCACGCCGGAGAGCGAGTACGGGATCAGGTTGGCGGCCAGCCATTCATTCCAGCGGCGATCCGCCGCCTCCACGGCCGCGAGCATCACGGGCTTGGAGACGAGGAACGGGCGGGCGACGCGGAGATTGGTGTCGTGCACCGTGGAGTAGCCGACGTCGGCGCCGCCCTGCTCGTAGTGGAAGCCAGCCGGACTCTGGTCGTTCTGGCTGGCATAGACGATGGCGGCGGAGGTGAGAGTCTCCAGTTCCGCGTCCGGCCAGAGGGAAAGGTAGCGCAGGGCGGCGGAGAAAGACCCGCTGAGCTGATTGCTGTACTGCCGCGCATCCCGCTTCATGTCCTCCCGGGTGAACAGGGCCACGAGCGCCTTCCGGAGCGCCGCCCGCGCCCGCTCGATCACGGCGGCGTCGAAAGGCAGGCCCGAACGAATGATCAACTCGAGCGCCTGAGACGCCGCCATCGAACCGAAGCCGGTCGGAGCGAGCCCGAAGTTGGTGGGACTGTACTCCGCGAAGAGCCCATCGGCGTTCGGGATCTCGCTCCAGCGCTGGAGCATGGCCTCCAAGCGGACCCGCACCGCGGGGTCGCCGTAGTAGCGGTTCCACGGGCGGTTGGTGGCGTAGAAGTAGGCCAGCGCCATCTGCATCTCCATCACCCGCGCATTGTAGGGCGCGTTGAACTGCGGCGGACGATTGACCGCGAGGTTCAGGAATCCGCGGTCCGGGCCGGTCTCGACCACCCCGTTCGCCACCCGGGAGAAGTGGTACAGGAAGTAGGGAACCTCCAACTCGTGGTCGGCAAAGTCGTTCAGGCTGAGCTTGTTGAAGTCGGCCGGTTCGACCACAGGCCACGCCGGCTGGGCCGAGGCGGCGCTGCCCGAGAGGACCCATAGCGCGATCGCCAGTACCATCGGCGCGCCCGATGCCCGACCGAGTGATCGGGACGGGCCGAGGTGCCTGAGAATGCGGATAAGGAAGGGCATGGCGGGGCGGGGACGGAAGTCGGCGGCGGCGTGGCCCGGGGGCGGGGTATCCGGCGTTGGAGGGCTTGGGACGGAGAAAACCGGCGAGGGCCGGCTGGCAAGGCGCAATCGACACCACGGCGCGAGCGGCCGACCGCACCGTCGTGCTTCATCCAGAGGGAGCGGGCCGCGCTTCGCGACTGTTCGATAAAAGTTACAGGAGCATTGAGAAACCCGCAGGGGGGACGTTTGGTCCGGGGGTCGCGATTCCCCTCTCCGCGGCCCGTTCCCTGTCCTGTCGTCCGTTGGTCCGTCCGTTTCACCCTTACCCTCTGGCCGGTCCCGACCGGTTCGGTGCCGCCCCTGTCGCCATGTCCCGCGTTCCCTCCCTGAATCTCCGCCGCCTTCGTGGCGCGATGCCCGCGGCGCTCGCCAGCCTCCTCGCCCTGTGTCCGACCCTGCAGGCGCAGACGGTGGCCCCGCCGCGCCCGGCGGTGGCGGAGGCGAAGACGGAGCCCGAGGTGGTGACCCTTTCGCCTTTCCAGATCGATGCGTCCCGGGACGTGGGCTATCGCTCGACGAACTCGACTTCGGGCACGAGCCTGAACACGGCGATCAAGGATCTCCCGATGTCGATCGAGGTGATCAACGAGGAGTTCATCTCCGACATCGGAGCGACCAATTTCCGGGAGTCGCTGCAGTATTCCTCGGGAGTCTTCACCGAGCAGTACACGCAGGGCACCGCCAACAGTGCGGAGAGCAACGGCAAGGGCGTGAACGAGACGCAGAGCGCGGACATCTCCGCGTCGTCGCGCAGCGGCCTTGGCGGGCGTTTCGACAACGGCATGATCGTGCGCGGCTTCAATGTCTCGTTCCAGAACCGCGAGGGATTCCGCTATGGCGGCATCATCGCGAACTACGGCGTGACGCTCGGCGGCATCATCGATACGGCCAATGTCTCCCGCATGGAGGTCGTTCGCGGCCCGAACAGCCTTCTGTACGGCATCGGCGTGCTCTCCGGCATCGTGAACGTCGTCGCCAAGCGCCCGATGAATGCGCCCGCCTACGCGGCCTCGCTGGGAGTGGGCAGCGAGGGGTACGTGCGTGGCACCTTCGACGCCACGGGTCCGGTGAAGCGGGATCTCTGGGGCGGTTCGCTGGACTACCGCGTCATCCTGGCCCGCGACCACCGCGGCAGCTGGACGGACTTTGCGGAGAACGACCTGAGCTATTCGTCGGCCTCGCTCCAGTTCCAGAATCGCCGTTGGAACGTCTTCGTCGAGGGTCAGTTTGCCGACCGCAAGGCATCGGGCATCGGTCCTCAGTTCATCTACGACAACACGGCGGCGGCGATCAACCCGGACTTCCGCAATCCGTTCTACGAGCAGTACAACTGGGCCAAGGATTTCGGCGGCAAGCCGCAGTCGTTCCGGATCTCCGGACCGGACACGTACGACAAGCGGCGCGAGTCGAACCTCATGGCGACCGTAGATTTCACGCCGATTGAGAACCTGACGATTTCCGGTGGCGCGTTCTTCAGCGTCGCCGAGGAGGAGCGCTTCGACATGAACCTGGCGACGCTCACGAATGAGAACGGCGGTCTCCTTCTCAAGACCACGCTGGTCGCGCGCGCCAACGACCCGGCGACGGATCCGGCGATCGCGGCGGCGACCAAGGCCTTCCTCGCGCAGAACGTCACCATCTTCCCGTTCCGCGGCACCCCCATCCCGGGTGACCGCCGGGACCTGACTGACTACCGCACCATTCGTTATTGGTGGCGCAAGACTCCAGAGGACACGGACACGGCGCAGTACCGGTTGCGGGCGACGTATTCATTTGAGACGCGTGACTTCCTCGGCCGCGCGCCCGCGAAGCACACCTTCCTCGTCGGCCGCCATGACATTCATGACCGCGCGGACGTGGTGACCTCCGGCGAGAGCATCAACAACCAGTTCGTTCCGCGCGGCGAGCTCGCGACGGACGATCCGCTCCAGTTCCGCTCCATCTACAATTTCGATCCCATCCGGTACAACGGCGAGCCGCTGGCCCAGCCCGGCACGGACTACCGTCGCCTCGATGTGTGGTACTCGGGCCATTTCGGCCTCTACCAAGGCTGGTTCCTCGATGAGCGGCTCGGCCTGATCGCCGGCCTGCGGCATGATCGGTATCACTCGCAGGACCGCCTGTATGACCGCTGGCAGGAACCCAACTTCAACCCCGCCGCGCCCCGCCACAATCCCCCGGCGGGCGTCATCACCCGCAATCCTGACAACCAGACCTTCGGCTTCCTGCCGCCTCCGAACGGCGTGGCGGTCAATCAATACCGTCCGGGTGCTGAGCCGGAGACCGCGGTCACGAAGACCTTCGCCCTCAACTACCGCCTGACGAAGAACCTCACGGTTTACGCGATGCGTGGCGAAGGCATCACGCCGAACACGGGTGCGCTGGATGGCAACGGTGATGGCATCCCCTCGGAGCAGACGGTGAGCGAGGAAGTGGGCTTCAAGTTCGACTTCTTCGGCGGCCGGCTGTCCGGCACGCTCTCCGGCTACCGCATCACCCGCGAGAATGCGATCTGGTCGACGGATTTTGCCCCGGCCCCGATTTTCTGGGTGGGCGGACGCGATCCGGTCGGCGGCGAGCCGCCCTCGCGGGACGGCTACTTCGACCACACGCAGGTGACGGCCTCGACTCCGCTCAACTACCCGGTCAACAACTACTACTTCCAGCGTGACGGCGTCGAGCTCGGTACGGTGCAGCGCCTCATCTACGATGCGGCAGGCCGGGTGATTGGCCGCGAGTTTGCGTTCCCCAAGGGCTACCTGGGTCGGCGCCAGTTCTTCGGCGGAGACATCTACCCGCAGACCTACAATTACTTCGACTACGCGCTGCTTGACGAGCCGGTGATCGATCGCAACGGCAAGACCAACGGCAAGACCTGGCGCAACTACCTCGAGGAAGCGTTCGCGGATCTCTCCCGCGGCACGCGTGGCTTCTCCGCCGTTTCCGGTCCGGACGACTTTGAGCCGATCGTCTACGAGAAGGAGCTGGGCGGGTTCCTCGGCAACAATCCGAGCATCAAGACCGCGAAGGGAGCGAATACGACCTACACCGACGAGGCCACCGGCTTCGACCTGCAGCTGATCTATCAGCCGACCACGCGGCTTCAGTTCGTCTTCAATTATGCGCACACCGAGCGCGAGGCGATTTCGCCCTTCAAGCTCGCGGAACTCATCGACCCGGAAGGCAAGCGCTGGGGCACGGAGTATGACGCGTGGGTGCGCGCGCTGGGTCGTGAGGCGTTCGGCCTCGTCGAGCACGACGACAACAAGGACGGCATCGTCGACCGCGTCACCAAGCAGGGCTCGAACAGCACGCTGAAGGTCGGCGACGTCGGGGCTTCCGATCTCGTCGGGGGCCTGCAGGGCACGAGCCTGTTTTCGGGCTCCGAGGATACGGCGTCGATCTTCACGAAGTACACCTTCACGAGCGGCACCCTCAAGGGCCTCGCGCCGAACCTCGGCGTGAGCTACGTCGGCCCGGCCAAGACCTCGTTGCCGATCGGCGGCCGCGACCTGTCGAGCAACCTTTACGGCACGCCCCCGACGCCGGAGCGCTACATCGTGAACCTTGGCGGACGCTACGAGTGGCGCCGCAAGCGCGTCACCTATGCGCTCCAGCTGAACATCGGCAACCTGCTCGATGACCAGAAGGGCGAGAGCTTCATCTCGTACACCAATCGCCGCGGCGGGGCCAACGTGCTCCGTCGAACCGAAGTGTATTACGGGCCGCGCAGCTACCGCCTGACCCTTTCTGCGGGCTTCTAGAGCCCGCCCTGCCACCCCCTTTGTCCGCCAACCTCACCCTAAAACACATGTCAGCCATGAAGAAAGTCATTGTCAGTGCCATCGCGCTGGGCCTTGCCGCCCCGCTGAGTGCCCAGTGGAGCCTCGTCGGAAACTTCAACGACGGGAACGCCACCGGGTGGACCGTCACCATCACCGGCCCGACCCTGGCCAAGACGCCCGGCACGGCCACCGTCGTCGATGCCCCAGCCGCCCTCGCGGCGCAGGGCAAGGTGCTCCGCCTCTACCCCGGTGAGACCGCGGGTGGCGCGGCGGCCCTGTCCCACAACTACACCTTCCCCCTTCCGCAGGCCCAGAAGATCACCGACAAGTTCCCGGCGAACAACAACACCTCGACGCTGTACTTCAAGATGCTCTCCCCGCTCGTGGGCGGCGCGCCGGCCATTCTGAACATGACCTACGGTCTGGTCTCGGCTGAGGAACTCGGCACGACCCCGAAGGACTGGTCCTGGGGCAACTACTCGGTGCTGATGCGCAACAACGCGGGCATCCTCGATCAGCACACCGGCACCGGCTACACCCAGCTCATCTCCACCGCCGCCAACCCGGCCAACGCCATCCCGCAGAGCAACGTCTGGTATGAGTACTGGGTTGTGATTGATCGTACGAACAATACCTACGACGGCTACATCCGCGGCGGCCAGTGGGCCACGCAGACGAAGGTCTGGACCGGTTCCAAGCACCGCTATGATCCGAAGGGCAAGGCGCTCGACACGATTCTCATGCGCACGGCGAATGACGGCACGACCGGCATCGACGCGCTGATCTTCGATGACTTCTACGTCGACAACAGCGGCACGGCCAACCTCACGACCCCGGGCGGCGCCCCGGCGGGTCCGTTCGGCACGGGCAAGATGATCAACATCGCCACCCGCGGCCAGGTCGGCACGGGTGGCAACATCCTCATCGCCGGCTTCGTGGTCGAAGGCGGCCCGCGCCGCGTGCTCATCCGCGCCGTTGGTCCCACGCTCGGCTCGTTCGGCGTCACCGGCACGCTGGCGGATCCGTTCCTCACTCTCCTGAAGGGTCAAACCACCGTCGCGACCAACGATGACTGGGGTCAGGCGGTCAACGCCGCCGCCATCCGCACCACTGCCGCATCCTCGGGCGCCTTCGCGCTCGGTGATACGAGCAAGGACGCGTGCATGCTGATCGTCCTCGAACCCGGCGCCTACACCGCGCAGGTCTCCGGCGTGAACAACACCACCGGTGTCGCCATCGTCGAGGTGTACGAGGCCCGCTAAGCGGCTCCGTCTCCTCATTCAGCTGATCCGATAAACCACGGCAGGCGGCGCGGTCACGCGCCGCCTGTTCCGTGTGGGGTGGAGGCGATTTCGTACTCCAGCCCGTCGCCCCCGTTCCATCTCGTCTCCCTTTTTCTGACGTTCCATGCCCGGTCGCCTTCCCCGTCTCCTCCTTCCCCTGTGCTTTGCGCTTCCCTTGGCGGCGCAGACGAGCAATCCCATCCCGACCCGGATCGGCAGCGAGGGAGTGAAGGTGGAACTGGTCGACTGGCTGCAGGCTCCCGCCACCGCCTCCTCGCCGCGCGCGCGACTCTCGACGCTGAAGCCGGCGTACGACGGCACGCCTCGGCTTTTCGTCAACGACCAGCGCGGCCCGCTGTACGTGATCGCCAGTCTGGCAGCGACCGCAATGTCGCTCTACCTTGACGTGAAGGCGCAGATCGCCGCCTTTCGTGATTCCCCCGGGCTCGGAACCGGCCTGACGGGCTTCGCTTTCCATCCCCAGTTCGCCACCAACGGCCGCCTGTACACGTCGCACATGGAGGCGGCCGGAAGCGGTCGGGCCGACTACGGCGCCGCCGCAGCGGGAACGGTCGTCCTCCAAGGCGTGATCATGGAGTGGACGGCGTCCGCGCCCGGCGCGAACGTCTTTGCCGGGACGCGACGCGAACTGCTCCGCATCGACTACACCGGCACCATCCACGGGCTCCAGGACCTCGCCTTCAATCCCCACGCGAAGGCGGGGGACGAGGACTACGGCATGCTCTACATCTGTGCCGGCGACGGCGGTTCGGTCGCGGCCGGGCGCCCTGACTGGACCCACAAGCTTTCCTCCCCCTACGGGAGCATCCTTCGCCTTGATCCCCTCGGCACCAACAGCCCGAACGGACGCTATGGCATCCCGGCTGGAAATCCTTACGCCAACGACGGCAAGACGGAGACCCTCGGCGAGATCTATGCCTGGGGCTTCCGCAATCCGCACCGCATCAGCTGGGATTCCCAGGCGCCGTACCGGGCGCTGATCGGGGACATCGGCGAGAACCAGATCGAGGAGGTGAACCTCCTGACCAAGGGCGGCGATTACGGCTATCCCGACCGCGAGGGCACCTTCGTCCTGCGGACGAACCAGACCAGCGTCGTCTACCCGCTGCCCGCCGACGACGCCACCTTCGGCTTCACGTATCCGGTCGCCCAGTACGACCACGACGAAGGCGACGCCATCGCCGGCGGTTACGTCTACCGCGGGTCGGCCGTCCCCGTCCTGCGCGGGCTCTATTTCTTCGGCGACATCCCGAGCGGGCGGATGTTCTACATCAAGGCCGATGCCATCACCCCTGGCAGCCAGACAACCGTTTACGAGGTGGGACTCACGCGCAACCGCACCGACGTCAAGCTGACGGCGCTTGCGGGGACGACGCGGGCCGACGTGCGCTTCGGCATCGATCTGGACGGCGAGGTCTACGTCATGACCAAGGGTGACGGGCGCATCCGCCGCGTTGCCGCCGTCCCCGCGCCCCCGGCCGTGACCGGGCGGATGATCAACGTCTCGACGCGTGGGCGCGTCGAGACGGGCGATCGCATCCTGATCGCCGGCTTCGTCGTCGAAGGCGGACCGCGCCGCGTCGTGATCCGCGGCGTCGGCCCGGCGCTCGGCGGCCTCGGGGTCGCTGACTTCCTGGTGGATCCGGAAATCATCGTCCTGCGCGGCTCGACGGTGGTGGCGACGAACGACAACTGGGGACAGGGCGTGAACGCCGCTTCGTTTGCCGCGACCGCCGCGACCTCGGGAGCGTTCCCGTATGCGGCGGGGAGTGCCGACGCCGGCCTGCTGCTCGATCTCGACGCCGGAGCCTACACCGTGCAGCTGCGCGGGCGGAACGGGGGGACCGGCGTCGCCCTCGTCGAGGTGTATGAGGCGCGTTGATCCGCCTCGCTCCGCGCGCCCGTACCCACCGCTCCCTCACCGTTTTCTCCGTCATGATCTCCCCCGCTCACTTTCAACTGGCTCGTCATCCGCAGCCGATCCTTTCCCCGAATCCCGCCCGGGACTGGGAATCCCTCGTCACCACCAACCCTGGGGCGTGGCATGACGAGGAGACCGGGGAGACGCTGCTGCTCTACCGGGCGGCCGGCGACGACGCCGAACATCGGGTGCACCTCGCGATCGCCCGCAGCCGCGATGGCCGCACCTTCGTGCGCGACTCCGGGGGGCCCGCTGCCTCGCCGATCCCGCTCACTCCCGATGGCGGATGTCTCGAGGATCCTCGGATCATCAAGATCGGCGACTGGTATTTCGTGACGGTGGCCTCGCGGGCGTTCCCGCCGGGGCGTTACTGGGACGAGAAGGCGCTCGCGGCCCGGCCGCACCTGAAGTTCCCCAGTCACTTTCCCGCCGCGTTGCGGCAGAATCTCACCTCGACGCACCTGTTTCTGACGCAGGATTTCCGGGAGTGGATCCGGGCCGGTCGCTTGACGGACCCCTCGTTGGACGAGCGCGACGTGGTCATCTTTCCGGACAAGGTGGGCGGCAAGTGGATCACGCTGCACCGGCCGATGCAGTGGCATGGGCAGGGATTCCCCAACGCGCAGCCGGCCATCTGGATCGCGGCCACCGACGACCTGCTCGGCTGGAAGCAACTGCACCTGCTGGCCAAGGCCGAGTACGACTGGGAGCGCAAAGTCGGAGCCAACAATCCCCCGCTGCGCACGCCCCATGGCTGGCTGCAGATCTACCATGCCGTGGGCGATGACCGGCACTACCGGCTGGGAGCGCTGCTTCTGGATCTCGAGAATCCCTTCAAGGTGACCCATCGCACGCGGCGCCCCATCTTCGAGCCGCAGGCCACTTGGGAGACAAAGGGACTGTACAACGGCGTGTGCTTCCCGTGCGGCCACGCCGTGATCGGCGGGGTGTACCACCTCTACTACGGCGGCGGCGACGTCGTGTGCGGGCTGGCGACGGCTCCCCTCGACGGCTTGATCGAGTGCCTGCTGCGTCAACCCGTCGCTTGATCGCGCGGGGTGGACTGGAGGAGGGGCGAACGGGACCTGACCGGTGCCGGCCGGCCGCGCGGACGTGGCCGATTCCGGTGCGCGAGGCCCCGGCGGGCTAGAAGTTGCGCGGCCACGGCGCCCACTCGGCGTCGTCATCGGTGCCGAAGCGTCGGTCCGGTCCGGCGGACCGGATTTCCATCTGCAGGCGACTGAGCACGTGGAAGCGGAACGGCGTGCCCCAGCGGTCGCAGAGTTCCCCGCGGGCGTTAAGGGCCGGGTGATCCGCTGGAACGAAGGCGTAGCCGAGCGAGTTGGCGCCGGTCAGGGCGGCGGTGATTTCACGGTTGTCGCCGATCGGAATGCCCGCGTCGCGGTAGTGGGTCAGCCAGGCCGAGAATACCTCGTTCAGGAGCTGGAGATCGTTCGCGATGGTCCCGCGGGGATCGTTGAGTCCGTCGACCAGTTCGCTGCGCGGTTCCGCAGCCCGCGGGGCGACGTCAGGCGCCGGGGTGGGTGCCGTGCCCAGCGTCACCGTGGCGGTGCGCGGCGTCGATTCTCCGGAGGGGGTTAACCGGTCGGTCGCAGCCCTCGGCCCGGCGGAGGGCGGCGGTGCGGGTTCACGCGTGAACCAGAGCGCCACGAGGACGAGCGCGCATACGAGCGCGAGCGCGCCGGCCAGAGGCAGTCGGGAGGGACGATGCTGCATGGCGGGCGGTGGCGCGGGCCGCCGGGCTTCGGACGGAGGACGCGGTCGAGCGGACGGCGCTCAGGCCTTCATGAAGCCGAGGTCTGGCTTCGCGAAACGGCCGAGGTTCGGGAAGACGAGGGGGAGGTCGGTTGCGCTGACCCCGAACCACCTTGCCAGCGTGGCGCTGTACTCGTCGACGCTGGTCGAGGGAATCCACATCCCGCGGGACCCGGCGTCATCCGGACCCCGGATGGTGAAGTCGGGCATCGTGCCGTAGATGCTGCCGCCGTTGACGGCGCCGCCGACGATGAAGTGGTGGGAGCCCCACGCGTGATCGGAGCCGTCGCCGTTGGTGTCGAAGGTGCGCCCGAAGTCGGAGGCGGTGAAGGTCGTCACCTGATTCTCGGCGCCGATGGTGCCGAGCGCGCGGTAGAAGGCGTTGATGGAACGGCTGACGTCGTTGAGCAGGGTGGCGTGGGCGCCGCTGGAGCGCTGGCCGACGTTGAGTTGGTTGTCGTGGAGGTCCCAGCCGCCGATGCGGGCGAAGAAGACCTGACGCTTGAGTCCGAGCGCCCCCTGCGCGTTGACCAGCCGCGCGATCATGTGCAGTTGCTGGGACAGGTTGGTGTTCATGCCGGCGAACTGCGCCTGGAACGGACTCGTCCCGGTGATCACTGAGGACAGGAAAGTGCTGTCGTCGATCGCCTCCTTGGTGAGGCCGGCGAAAGCGGTCTCGAAGAGGTTGCGGTTCTGCGCGGTGAGAAGGTCGGTCAGCGCGGCGGTGCGGACGCCGTTTACGGATGTGCCGGAGCCGGAGCCGGTGAGTCTGGGCACGGCGTTGGTGCCGACCGCGTATTGGGAGACGGTGCGGCCGACCTGGAAGAAATTCTGCCCGGCGAGGGTGATCGCCATCGAGACGCGGTTATTGGCGTTGAGCGCGTTGGTGAGGTCGGCGACGCGCCCGCCCCAGCCGCTGGCGAACGCCCGGTCGGGCACGCTCGACTGCCACTCGATCTGCTGATCGTTGTGGGAGAACAGGGCGGGCGGGAGGGGCACGGACCGGGCGGTGTACTGGGCCTTGGTGGTGGGGTAGACGAGGGTGCCGACGTTGCCGAGGATCGCGACCTTGCCCTGATCGTACATTGCCTTGAGGTCGGCCATGGCCGGATGCATGCCGAAACGGCGGCCGTCGGCCACGGTTCCGGCGAGCGGCAGCAGATCGGCCTGCGGGATCGCGAGTGCGCCGCGGCCAGTGGCGTACTGGCCGTGCGTGGAGGCGTCGAGCGGCACGATCATGTTGTTGGCGTCGTTGCCGCCGGCGAGGAACAGGCACACCAGTGCCTTGTAGTCCGACTGCGGTGCGCCGGCCATGCGGGGGCCGGCCGGGGTGAAGGCACTGCCGGTGTCAGCCACGGCTCCCAGCATCCGCAACTGGGCGAGTTGGGAGAGCAGGCCGGTGGCGGTGACGGCGGCGCAACACGAACCAAGGAAACGGCGCCGGGACGGATCGTAGAGTCGGGAGGAGGACGGATTCATGGCGGTCGGTGGGGTCGGTTACTTCTGGATGGCGCCGGCGGGCGAGGAGACGATGAGGTAGGCGGCGGATCGCACCCGTTCGAGGCGGGTGGCGTCGCTGGTGGCGGGCATGGCGGTGATGGCTTGGGTGATCCGGTCGGTGGTGGCCTTGGGCAGGGCACCCGACGCCAGGTGCAGCCCGAGTCGCTCGACGAGGGCGGCCGGCGTGTTGGCGAGGCTGAGCATGGCGGCGTCGAAGCGCACGCCCACCGTCTGGTTGTCGGTGTCGGTGACCGCGGCGCGGGTGGCGTAGATCTGGTTCCAGAGGAAGTTCGGGACCGTCATCGCCGTGGTGTCGTTGAGAATCTGATACTCCGGCGCGTACAGGCCGGCCCCGGCGAGAAGGCCGGGTTGAACGTAGTCCGGTTCGAAGAAGTTGAACACCGTCGGCGCGCGCATCGGTGTCTGGGCCAGACTCGGGTCGGTCTGCCCGGCGAGGTAGGGGATGCGGCCGCTGTTGGATCCGGCGCCGAGCCCGCGCGCGAGGGCGGTGGCGCGGAGGATGGGCTCGCGCAGCTTGCCGAAGCTGGCCGACTCGAGCATCTGGGGTGAGCGGGCCTCGTAGTCGGTGAGGATCGCCCGGACCACGGCACCAAGGTCGCCCCGGATCCCATTGCCATTGTCGGCAAAGACCCGTCCCACCCGGTAGACGTAGCCGGGGCTGGGGTTGCTGGTGACGAGGCGCTGGATGAGCTGGCGCCCGATGAACACGCCCGTGTTCGGGTGCTGGAAGAGCGCGTCGAGCGTGTCGGCGAGATCCTTCTGCGCGGTCTGGCTGGCCGGCAGGACCCGGCCGCCGACGATCGTCTTGGCCGAGACGTCGTGGAACGCCGCGTAGGCCTGCATCGGACGGAGGTAGTTCGCGCCGCCGCCGGTGAAGTTGGGATTGGCCGCCGTGGAGGCGTAGGACCAGCCGGTGAAGACCTTCGCGGTCTCCGAGATTGTCTTTTGGTCGTAGGTGGGGATCGGCGCGCCGGTGGGATCGAGCTTCAGCGATCCATCGGGATGCAGTTGGTTGATCCCGATCGTGAAGAGCTGCATCACCTCGCGGGCATAGTTCTCGTCGGGGAAGCTCGTCTGGACACCCTGGGCATTGTAGGTGCCATTCCGGTTGCGCAGGTGACTCAGGTACACGCCCATGGCGGGACTGAGCGTGACCTCTTCGAGGAGCGTGCGGAAGTTGCCGAACGCGTTCTTCGCGAGGAGATCGTAGTAGAACGCGAGTGCGGAGGGCTGGTAAGTGAGGACCGCGTTGTTCTCCGAGACGACGAAGATTTGGCTGAGCGCGAAGGCCACCCGCTGGCGGAGCTGGTCCGGGCCCTCGACAGCGATCTTCCACCACGCCGCCTGGCGGTTGGAGTGGGTGAGTTGCGCGTTGCCGGCCGGTTTGCTGAACGTGATGAAGTCCGCGTCCGTGGCCGCGTCGTGGGATGACGGAGCGATGGCCATCTGGCTGGTGATCCACTGGTCCAGCGCGACCGGCGTCTTGCCGGTCAACGCCGTGATCGCGTCCGTCGTGGGCCCGAACGTCGCCTGCGTGAGGAAGCGCGCGGCGTCGGTGGGGGTGAGCGCAGCGCTGGAGACGGCCGGCGGCGCGGCGGGCGGAGTGAACGCGAGGGAACCGGTGGTGCGGACGAACGACCCGCGGAGTTCGCCGGTTGGAGCGTTGGCGGTCTCGATCGCGATGAACACCCGGCCCTCGCGGATGGCGTTGACGATGTCGCCGACCGACAGGTTGCCGCTCGGGGAGATGGCCCATTGCAGCCCGGAGATCTGACCGGTGGGCAACTGCAGGAGGTCCACGCCGACCTGGCCCGGTTCGCCGAGCCGGACGTAGGCAAGGGTCTGCGCGGAGCTGAGGCCGTTGAAGCTGACGTTGATCACCGCATAACTGTTGTCGCTGCTGAGTTGGAGTGAGGCGGAGCCGGAGGCGGTGGAACCGGTGACGCTGCTGGGCACGCGCAGGGTTGAGCTGTAGAGCGTGCCGGGGTTGTAGAAGATCGTCGCGCTGGCGAAGTTGCTCGATCCCACCGAGTAGGCCGGTCCATTGGCGAGGGTGAGGACGACCGACTTGTTCGGGGTCATTCCCGAGGATGCATCCTTGACCACGGGCGTGAGGGTGACCGTGGTGCTCTCCGCGCCGGCCGGGATGGTGACTGATCCGGTGAGGGGGCGGTAGTCCGCCTCGCTGGTCGCGGAGCCTGCCGTGGTGAAGTAGACGGTGAGCGGGGCGTTGGTCGGGCCCGTGCGCGAAACGGTGAAGACGGCGGGCGGCGCATTCAGCGTGTCGGTGGAGGCTACGGAGGCGGCGATGGCAACGGAGGGCCGCTGTTCGGTGGTGAGGTCGTAGAGCTCGACCAGCGCCAGACCGGTCGCGCCGTTGACCCCGGACACCTGGACGCTGTAGCTGCCGGGGGCGAGTTCCGCGAGCAGTGAGGCGTCGCGCGAACCGGCGGCGAAGGCGAAGGCTCCGGCGCGGGTCGACGCCGCGCTCATCGCTGCGGCGCTGACGGAGCCCCAGTTGTCGTTGGTCGCGACGGCGACGTTGGTCCTGTTCAGCACCGAGATGGTGGGGTCAGCGAGCGTGTCGCTGAGTCCGAAGTTGGAAAGTGCCGGACCCGCGGCGCGAACCAGCAACTGGCGGGTACCGGAGCCGGGAGCGACGACGATGCCCGTGATCAGGATCCCGCTGCCGGTGCCGACCATGGCGCGGGTGGAGAGGTTGATCAGCCGCGACGAACCGCTCACGTCGTAAACCTCAAGCAGAGAGATGCCCGTCCTTGCCGTACCCAAGCCCGTTACCTGAGCCGTGTAACCGCCGGGGGGAAGGGTGAGCAGGATCGCCGCATCGCGGCTGTTGGCGGTGAACGGAAAGGCGCCGACCGTGGTGAGCGTGCCGGTGCCACCGATGCTCGTGGCCGACCAGTTGTCGTTCACGCCGATCGATTTGTTTTGCCCGTCGAACACCTCGAGTCGCGGGTCGGCGAGCACGCCGCTCACACCGAAGCTCGTCAGCGCGGGTCCGGCGGCGCGGATCAGGACCTTCTTGGGCTCGCCCGCCTCGACGACGAAGCCGATGATGGGGGCGCTGGCGCCGGTGCCGACCTGCGTGCGGGTGGAAAGGTTGGCGAGCCGCTGCGCGTGCAGCGAGGCGACGAGGGCGGAGGCGAGGATCGCGAGACGGAGGGGGCGCGTCAGGAACTTCATCGGGCGGAGGGGTCGGGGCGCCCGCTTTCCACCGCAAGCGTCGGTGGCGGCTGGAAGAGCGGCGTTTTGTGTGCAAACAAAGACGTGCACCAGCAAAGGGCGAGCCTAGACCGTGCAAATAGGTGTTAATTCTAGGTTGTCATTCGGGTGTCCGGCATTGGCCGAGCGACCGCGCTCCGGTCGGATGGATCTCTTTAAGCGTTTTTCATCAGGGGTTTAACTTTCGATCGCGATGGGAGTCGGAACGGCGGATGCGGTCCCGGGGTGATGCCGGTGCCTCGGCTTCTGGGTGGGCCGGCGTCTAGGGGAAAGAGGGCCGTTCGGAGAGGTCGGCGCGCCGGGAACGGGCGAGCGAAGCTTGCCCGGGAGGGATGAATCCGACTGTCCGGCTCGTCCGGAGGTGAGTCGCGTCTCGTCTTTGCCACCCTTGCGTTCGGATTCGCGGGCTGAGCGAATCGCGCGTTCGCCTCCTCGATGCACCTACTGACTCGATCAATCCTGTTCTGGAGTATGTGTCTTACGCCGATTTGCGCGCCGGCGGCGTCGGCCGAGTCGGTGCACGAGTGGACGGACCCAGCGACGGGGCATCGGGTGCGCCGGCTTTCGCGCGAAGCGGGCACGGCCTCGCTGTACTTTCACCAGGACGCATTTCTGCGGGATGGGCGGCGGATGCTGGTGACCACGCCGCAGGGGATTGCCGCGCTCGATCTGGAAACGGGCGCGGCGCGCGTGCTGATCCCGCGGGAGCAGGCGTCGCTGGGCGGATCATCCGGCTTGGAGGTCGGTCACCGGACGGGCCTCGTCTACTTCGAGCGCGAGCAGGCGGTGTGGACGGTGGACCCCGACACCGGGGAGACGCGTCGCGTCGCGGCGCTTCCCGAGCGGGGGAAGATGTCGGACATCAATGCTGACGAGACGCTTTTGGTCGGCACGACATCGGCGCCGGGTTACCCCCCGGTGAACACGTGGCCGCCGAAGGGCACGGTGATGCACGGGCCGGATGGGCGGGAACTGACCTTCGCCGAGATGCGGGAGGTGCTGATCAACCGTCGCCTGGAGCAGCGCGTGCCGATGACGCTGTTCGCGCTCGATCTCCGCACCGGGGAGGTCAGGACCCTGCGGCAAACCAGCGACTGGCTGGGTCACGTGCAGAGTTCGCCGACGGACCCCGGGCTCATCATGTTCTGCCACGAGGGCAACTGGCACAAGGTGGAGCGCCTGTGGACGATCCGCACCGACGGCACCGGGCTCACGCGGGTGCATGCGCGTGCGATGAACATGGAGATTTGGGGCCACGAGTTCTTCTCCGCGGACGGCGGCACAATTTGGTACGACCTGCAGACGCCGCGCGGGGAGGTCTTCTGGCTCGCGGGCTACGAACTCGCGACCGGGCGCCGCACGTGGTACCATGTGGAGCGCAATGCGTGGTCGGTGCACTTCAACATCTCCACGGATGGCCGGCGCTTCGCGGGGGATGGCGGTGATCCCGAGATGGTGGCGAAGGCCCCGGACGGGAAGTGGATCTACCTCTTCGAGCCCGAGGGCATCCCGGATGTCGCTGGAATCAGCGCCCCGGGGGCGGAGACGCTGGTGCATCCCGGACGGCTGCGGGCGCGCCGTCTCGTGAACCTCGGCGCGCACGATTACCGGGTGGAGCCCAATGTGCGCTTCAGCCCCGATGGTCGCTGGGTGATCTTCCGGGCCAATCTCGAGGGCGCCGTGCACACCTACGCGGTCGACACCGTCCCGGTCACTCCGAGCCCGTGAGCGATCCGGTGCGGCGATCCGCCCGTCGGAGGGTGGCGGCATCTGGCCTCGTGAAGCAGCGGCGCTGCCCTTCTGGATGCCGGGCCCGGTGGCCCGTCATCACCGCGACGCGCCGTCAGCCCTGAGTGAACGACGGCAGGCGGACGATGCGGCCGCCGCGGAGGGCGGAGTCGTGGGCGCAGAGTCCGACGCAGGTCCAGTTCGCCGACTGGCGGGCATTCGGATACGGCTCGCGACCCTCGATCAAGGCGGTGACGAACTCATGCGCGAGATGCGGATGCGAACCGCCGTGCCCGGCTCCCTGCGTGAAGCTCAGATGCGTCTTCTTGCCGAGGTCGTAGACGCCCTTCGTCGTGAACGGCCGGATACCCTTGGGTAGTCGCTTCGCGTAGTCGGGCACGGTGACCTTCCGCGGAATCTTGTGTTCCGGGAGCTTTGCCGTGTGCAGCACGTGGGGCTCGTTCTCGACCAGCGTCCACTCGAACGATTTCTTCGATCCGTAGACGTCGATGCTCTCGCGGTACTGGCGGGCCGTGTCGAAGAGCGAGCGGATGATGCGGGCGGTCAGGTCGCTGTCGCGCAGCTTGACGTGGGCGGTCTCGACGGCGAACGGAGACTGGTAGTGCTTGACCAACTCGGGCCGGATCGTGCCGGAGCCGAAGCACGAGACGTACTCCGCGGACGCGTTGGTGAGGGCGAGCATCGGGCCGACGCAGTGCGTGGCATACCACATCGGGGGCAGGCCGGGCCAGTAATTCGGCCAACCGTCCATGTCCTGCTGGTGGCTGGCTTGGAGGAACTGGATCTTCCCGAGTTCGCCGCGCTCGTGGAGTTCCTTGATGTAAAGGTACTCGCGGGCGTACACGACCGTTTCCATCATCATGTAGCGCAACCCGGTGCGCTGCGTCAGGTCCACGATGGTGCGGCAGTCGGCGACGGATGTCGCCATCGGCACGGTGCACGCGACGTGCTTGCCGGCGCGCAGTGCGGCGATCGACTGGGCGGCGTGATCGGGAATCGGCGTGTTGATGTGCACGGCGTCGATCTCGGGATCGCGCAGGAGCTCTGCGTAGTCGGTGTAGCCCTTGGCGATGCCGAAGGCCTTTTGGATCGCCGCGAGTTTCTTGGGATCGCGTTGGCACACCGCCACGAGGTTGGCGTCGGGATGGGCTTGGTAGATCGGGATGAATTCCGCACCGAAGCCGAGGCCGACGATCGCGAGGTTGATTTTTTTGCTTATGGGAGGAAAAGCGAAACGAGGGGTGTTGAGGATGAGGGGATGAAGCGAGACAACGGGCGCGCCGGAGTTCAGCGGGGAGGCGATGGGGTTTGGAGGTAGGCAACGAGGTCGGCGACGTCGGGTTCCGAAAGGGCGGAGAGGAGCCCGGCCGGCATGAGGGAGACTTCCAGACGTTCCAGCCGCCGGATCTGATCCCTCGCGAGCGTGACGGTCTCGGCTTGGTTCACCAGCGTGACCGCGGTCGGCGTCTCCGTGTGGAGGATTCCCGCCGCCACGCGACCATCGGCGAGTTCGACGGTCACCAGTTGGTTGTCGCGGCCGATGTCGGCGTTCGGATCGAGGATGTTGCGGAGGAGGTAATCGAGGTCGCCGCGATTTGACCCGGTGAGTTCGGGTCCGACGCCCCGGCCGTCGCCGTAGAGCACATGGCACGAGGCGCAGGTTGAGAGGTACAGCTCGCGTCCGCGGCGCAGATCGGCGGCGGCGAGGCGGGCGGGCGTCAGCTCGTTCTTCCACCGGGCGATCGCCGCTGCGGTCTCCGCCGGGGTCTCGCGGGCGACGCCCCAGACCCGCGTCAGCGCGAGATCGAGCTCGGGGTCGCGGTGGAGTCGGATCTGTCGCGCGAGCGAGGCGTCGAAGTCGGGGCGGGGGATGCGGCCATCACCGAGAGCGGTGACGAGTTCGCGCGCGTAGTGGGGCCGGCCGGCGAGGAGCCCGAGCGCCACACGCTTTTCCTCCCGCGTGAACGACGCGTAGACCGCAAGCAGGGCGGGAGGAGTCGCTGGCACATCGTAGGCGGCGAGACCGCGCAGGGCATCGCCGCGCAGGCCGGGCTCGGTGAGAAGACGATGGTAGATCGGAGCGAGCTGGAAGTTCTGAGTCTCGAGCATCACGCGGAGGGCGGCCTGTCGGGCGGGCAACGGGGCAAACGCATCGTTCACGATCCCGGCCTTCCGCCACGCGAGTTGGCGATCGCCGAAGCGGACGGCGAGGGCGTCCGCCTGCGCGATCACCTCCGGATCGGTGCTCGTGCCGAGATTCGTATAGGCGGTGCCCCAGGAGGCGGGCGCGGTGACTCCCGTGCGCCCGGCGGTGGCGGACAGCAGGCTGGCGAGCAACTCGCGCTGGTAGGAGGAATCCTGGGTGCGGGCGAGGGCCTCGCAGAACGTGTCGAGCCCGCTGCGCGGGGTGCCTGCCCCGGTGGCGGCGGCCTGCTCGTCGGCGAGCGCGGCGGCTCGGCGCGTGAAGAAGGGGCGAAGCGCCGCCAGCGGCGTGCGTTCCGCCAGCGCCGCCGCCCGCGGCGGGTCCGCCCGCACAAGGGGCTCGGCGGCCCACCAGTACAGGAGCGGGAGGTTGGGGTCGTCCGCGTCCTCGCCGTGCCCGAGCAGAGCCTCGACAATGGGCCAGCGGTCTTCCGCCGCGATGCGCCGCGCGGCGGAGGCAAGGAAGCGGCGCACGACAGGCGATGGATCCTTCGCAGCCAGCGACGCGAACGCCGCGCGCAGCGCAGGCGAGGGCGTGCGGTCCTCGGTCATGAGCTGGATGGTCCAGCCGCGAACCTCCGGATGGGGCGACTGCAGGCATTCAAGCGCGAGTTCGCCCGTCAGTCCCCGGGTCACGTGCAGGGCCCAGAGCACGCGCATTTGATGGGTGACCTCCGGGGTCGAGCGGAGCAGGTCGCGCAGGGCCGCGTGCACCGCCGGATCGGGCCCGCGCTCCTGGAGCAGCAGGCGCGCCCGGCGCACGTGCCATTCGTTGCGGTGCACCTGGAGTCGCACCAGTTCCGCGCTCGGCAGCGCGGCTAGGTCGATCGCGACGGGTCGCGTCTCACCGTAGCTGATCTTGTAGATGCGTCCGTTGGTCCGGTCCTGGGGATGCTGCTGGTGGCACGCGCGCGCGTCGTACCAGTCGCTGTTGAAGAGCGAGCCATCGGGCCCGGTCTCGAGCCGCAGGCCGCGGAACCAAGCGTCGTTCGCGCGCATGAAGTCGGGCAGGTGCGACCCGATGTAGCCGGAGCCCTGCGGTCGCAGTTGCTCGCGGTTGATCCGGCTCCCGAGGACATTGTGCGTGAAGAGCGTGCCGCGGTATTCGTCGGGGAAGTTGTCGCCGAGGTAGATCAGCGTGCCGGCGTGGGCGTGGCCTCCGCCCGCCGCGTCCGTGCCGCCGGCGCCGAAGCGTGCATCCGACCACTTCACGCCGCGGTCGTAGTGGAAGTGGTCCGCGATCGTCTTCAGGTCGCCGTAGGCGAAGGGATTGAAGTGCTGCCCGGCCTGGCGGTGGTAGTGCGCGCCTTGGATCACGTGGTAGAGGTGGGGGATCACGCACGCGGTGACGAACGCGTCGCCGACGTCGTTGAAGTCGAGGCCCCACTGGTTGCTCATGCCCTCGGCGAAGACCTCGAAGATCTTCTTCGTCGGATGGTAGCGCCAGACGCACGCGTTGAGCGGCGCGCGTTCCGCGTCGCGCGCGCCGGGGCGGCCGACGTTCGAGTGGGTGAAGACGCCTTGGTTGCCGTAGAGCCATCCGTCCGGCCCCCAGACGAAGCTGTTCAAGGTCTCGTGGGTGTCCTGCCAGCCCCAGCCATCGAGCACTGGCTGCGGCGGACCATCGGGGACGTCGTCGCGGTTGCGGTCCGGGATGAAGAGCAGGTACGGCGGACTGCCGACCCACACGCCGCCGTGCCCGACGGCGATGCCGCTGGCGAAGTTGAGCTGATCGAAGAAGACGGTCGAGCGGTCGTGGCGGCCGTCTCCATCGACGTCTTCAAGGATCAGGATGCGGTCGCGGCCGTAGGGCGACCAGTTCGGGTAGGCGTAGTTCTCGAGCACCCAGAGGCGTCCGCGTTCGTCGAGGGTGAACGCGATCGGCTGGTGCACGGCAGGCTCGGCGGCAAACGGAACCGCGCGAAACCCGGGCGGCAGCGACATGGCGCGCGCCGCCTCATCGGGCGTCAACCCCTTGCCCGCCGCGATTGGAAATTCGCCGGCCTGCGCGCCCAGTCGCGCGGAGAAAACGCCGAGGCACAGGAGGGCCAGCAAGAGTGACAGCGCACGCAGCGCCGGGGGATGCGGGACACCGGGACGGGACATGGGACGTGGGTTCGGCGGGGTGGCGAGGGGAGCACGGCGTGCGCGGCCGTCGGCGCTGATTCCGCCTTCGCGCGTGTACGGGGTCAACTCCGGAGGACGCTCTTTGGTCCGCCGCCCGCGTCCCGGTCTGCGCCTTCGCGTCGACACGCGTCCCCGCGCGCCCGCCCGCCACTGCGGCGGCGGTCGGAAACGCGGCACCCGCTTGGGATGCTGAAGTTTCAGCGGGGCGTGGTGGATCTGAATCTCGGACTCGCGGCGGCGGGGCGGAGGTGTTGGAGTGCGGGGGCCGGGGTTTGGCCGCGTGGTGCGGTCGCGCCCTCGTCTTTTCATGTCCGCCACTGCTCCTCTCTCGCGCCGCCGCTTTCTTCGTGCGGGTGCATCCGTTTCGGCCGCTTGGGCGTTCCCCGCCGTGCTCCGGAGCAGTCCGGGAGGCTCGCCGAATCAACGCCTCAATGTAGCCTGTGTGGGCGTGGGCGGACGTGGCTGGGCCGCGGTCCAGGGAGTGAGCAGCCAGAATCTCGTGGCGTTCGCGGACGTCGATGACGCCCGGGCGGCGCGCACGTTCCGCGAGCACCCCGATGTTCCGCGATTTCGTGACTATCGGGTGATGTTCGAACGGATGGGCAGGGAAATCGATGCGGTGACCGTGTCGACGCCGGACCACATGCATTACCCGATCGCGCGGGCGGCGCTGGAAATCGGCAAGCACGTGTTCGTGGAGAAACCGCTGGGTCACACGGTGTGGGAGGCGCGGGATCTCAGCCGGCTGGCGAGCGCGAAGCGCTTGGCGACGCAGATGGGCAACCAAGGTCATGCGGCCGAGGGCATGCGGCTGCTGCGCGAGTGGTATCGCGCGGGCGTGCTGGGCGAGATCCGCGAGATTCACTCATGGACGGATCGCCCGATCTGGCCGCAGGGCGTGAAGGGCATTGATCACAGCCAGCGCCGACCGGTGGTGCCCGAGACGCTCGATTGGGACGGCTGGCTGGGCGTGGCGGCGGCGCGCGCCTATGACCCGGGCTACCTTCCGTTCAACTGGCGGGGCTTCTGGGACTTCGGCACCGGGGCGCTCGGCGACATGGGCTGCCATCAGATGGATGGCGCGTTTTGGGCCTTTGACCTCGGCGCGCCCGCGTGGGTCGAGCCGGTGAGCGCGAACGCGACCGAACTCAGCGCGCCGACCGCGTCGATCGTCCGCTACGGGTTCCCCGCCCGCGGGGCGCGGCCGGCGATCCCGTGGACGTGGTACGACGGCAATCTCGGTCCGGCGCTGCCTGCGGAATTGGAGGAGGGACGCGCCCTGCCGGAGAACAGCACGCTGATCGTCGGCACGAAGGCCTCGGTCATCGCCCAGGCGAACTACTTCACGGTGCGCATCATTCCCGAGGTGCGGATGCGCGAGTTGGCGCCGACGCTTCCGCCCAGGACGCTGCCCCGCATCCCGGGCGGGGATCACTTCGCGGAGTGGATCAGCGCCTGCAAGGGAGGGACGCCGGCCGGATCGCAGTTCAGCTATTCGGGGCCGCTGACCGAGATGGTGTTGCTGGGCAACGTCGCCCTCCGGGCCCGGCGCCGGATCGAATGGGACTCCGACGCCTTCCACATCACCAACCTTCCCGCGGCGAATGCCCTGCTGACGAAGACCTACCGTCCCGGTTGGGGCGTGTAGCGGGCGGCGGGCGGCGGGCGTACAGGCGCCGTTGCGGCGGGTTCCTCCGAGGGCGGTTCAACCACGCGACTGCGGCGAGTTCCTCCGCGTCCATCGCGCGCGGGCCGGCCGCGGATCGCCGGCGGGCTGGATCAGGGCGAGGCGAGCGTGGCCTCGATGAACCGGTAGGCCTCCTCGCGGACCTCGGGGGGGAAGTCGTGACCGCAGTCCGGGTAGCGCACCTGAATCCGCTCCGTGGCCCCGAAGAGCGCGTAGATCTTCGACGCCTCCGCGATGGAACGGCGCACGCCCTCGACGGCGAAGTTGGTGTCGCCGAGCGGTGAATTGGAGAAGAAACCGCGCGGGGCGAGTGCCGCGAGCATCTCCGGGAAGTCCCACGGCACGCGCGCCGGATCGTTGCCGTAGCGTTCGCGGATCCAGGGGAAGTAACGCTCTCCCTCCCAGCCCGTGAGGTCGCCGTTCTTGTAGAACGGGATGGCGGTCCAGCCGCAGCTGGAGACGACCGCCCGTATCCGCTCGTCCACGACGCTGAGCCAGATCGCGTTGTGGCCTCCGAGGGAGTGGCCGATGGCCGCGATGCGGTTCGGATCGACCTCCGGGAGTTCGGTGAGCAGGTCGACGCAGCGGAGGTGGTTCCACACGCCCTTGAGCGTGCCGGAGGGGTAGCGGTCCTTGGAGAAGTCGTATTTGTATTCGCCGAGCGAGGGGAATTCCGGGGCGATGACGACGAAGCCCCGCTGAACGAGTTCGCGGGCGTAGGCGAGGTTGGGCGAGCCGGCGAGCCCGATGATCTCGTCCTTGCCGAAGCGGAAGTGCGTTTGGTGCAGCGCGATGACCGCCGGGCCGCGCTTCCCGGGCGTGGCGCTGGTCGGGCGGAGCAGCCATGCCGGGATGCGGTCGCCGCCGTCGTCGGCGTCGACCATGATCTTTTCGCGGGTGAAGCCCGGACCCTCGGCGCGGCTGCCCTCCACCACGGTGTAGCGGACGGGCCCGAGGCTGCGGCGGTCCGGCACCTCACCCATCGTCGCACAGAGCCCGACAACAATGTCGGCCCGCCGCTTCGCCCAGTCGGAGGCGGTGCGCACCGGCTGTTCCTTCCCGGCGTCGTCGATGTAGTAGTCGACCCGGCGGTGGTCGCGGGCGCGGGGTTCGGCCACGATGCGGTTTTCAACCGTCGCAGCGCCCGCCGCGGGGGTCACCGCAGTGCGGTCCGCCGCGACCGCGTGGAGCGCAGCGGAAAGCGCGAGCGCTCCGGCCACCCGGCGCAGGGACCGGAGCGAGACCGCGCTCGGGAAACGGAGGGGGAGGGAAGCGAGGCGACCGGCTGATCCCGGAGCTGCCATCGTGGGTGCAGGGGGTAGGGAGGAGGACATGGGGTGGATCCGGCGGGGAGGACGGAATGGAGCAAGCCTTTCCTCCCACGGGGCTGTCAACCGTCGTGCGGGACGGCGGGCTGGGAGGCGTCCGGCGGCGGGCTGCCGTGGGTCACCCGAAGAAAAGGTACGCGACGAAGATCGCTGCGACCACCCCGGCGAAGTCCGCGAGCAGGCCGTAGGTCACGGCGTAACGGGTGCGCTTCACGCCGACGGATCCGAAGTACAATGCGATGATGTAGAACGTCGTGTCCGTCGCACCCTGAAAAATGCAGGACAGGCGGCCGACGAAGGAGTCGGCTCCGTACGCCTGCATGGTATCGATCATCATCGCGCGAGCGCCGCTGCCCGAGAGCGGCTTCATCAGGGCGGTCGGCAGGGCGGCCGTGAAGTCCGTGGGCCAGCCGACGGCGCGGAGCGCGACGTCGAAGCCGGACACGATCAGTCCCATCACCCCGGAATTCCGGAGCACGCTGATCGCCACCAGCATCGCGACGAGGTAGGGGATCACCGTGATCGCGGTTTGGATGCCGCCCTTCGCCCCCTCGATGAACGCCTCGTAGACGTTCACGCGGCGCTTCGCGGCGATGAGCAGGAGCGCCACGATCAGGGTCAGCAGGGTGACGTTCGCCGTGACTTTTGAGAAGGCTTCGATCTGCGGGCGCGAGAGCTGGGTGGCGAGCACCCACACGCCGCCGATGACGAGGAGCGTCAGCCCGCCGAGCCAGCCGAGGATGACCCGGTCGAGGAGGTTGATGCCCTGCCGAATCGCGACCGCGACGAGCGCGGTGACGGTCGCGGCGTAGGTTGCGATGAGGATGGGCAGGAAGATGTCCGCCGGGTTGGCGGCCCCGAGGATGGCGCGCTGGGCGATGATCGAGATCGGGATGATCGTGAGCCCCGAAGTCTGGAGCACGAGGAACATGATCTGGGCGTTGCTCGCCTCGTCCTTGCGGGGATTGAGGCTCTGCAGGCTCTCCATCGCCTTCAGGCCGATCGGCGTTGCAGCGTTGTCCAGCCCGAGCAGGTTTGCCGAGAAGTTCATCAGCATCTGTCCGCTGGCGGGATGTCCGCGCGGGATCTCCGGGAAGATGCGGGCGAAGAATGGACCGATCAGCCGGGCGAGCCACTGCACCGCGCCGGCCTTCTCCGCGACGGAGAGGAACCCGAGCCACAGGGTCATCACGCCCGCGAGCGGCAGCGCGAGGTCCATCACCGCCGTCTTGGCGGAGGTGAAGGTGCCGTCGACCACCGTCTTGAAGACCTCCGCGTTGCCGGTCGCGATCCACTGCCCGAGCGCGGCGAGGAAACCGATGGCGAAGAAGGCGACCCAAAGGTGATTCAGGACCATGGTGCTATGCGTGCCCGCTTCCCGCGGCGGGGGCGAGCACGTCCTGCCGGAACGTGAGGCTGCCCGCGGACGCGTCCATTGTCACGTGGGCGCCGAGGGGCAGGATCTGGGCGCCGGGCCCGTGGCCGGCGGGCCAGCCGCTGAGGACGGGCCGTCCGAGCGGGGCGAGGTAGCCGGCGAGGACGTCCGCCGGCGACTCCGCGCCGGAGAAGCGGCCGAGGATGAATCCGCGCGCCTCCGCCAGCACGCCGGCGTGGCGCAACTGCTGCAGCAGGCGATCCACCCGGTACGGCGCCTCCCCGATCTCCTCGAGGAAGAGAAGGCCGCCGCGCACGTCCAGCGCGTAGGGCGTGCCAAGCAGGGAGGCGATCAGGCTGAGGTTCCCCCCGATCACCCGACCTTCCGCCGTGCCGGGGAGGGAGAAGAGCGATGCCTCCCGCGCGGGAGCCCAGCGGGTTCCGGCGCGCAGGCCATCGCGCAGGATGCCGAAGCCGAGCAGATCCGGGGGCACCGGTGAATCGACGAGGTCCGAGGCGAGCATCGGACCATGGAGCACGATCTGGCCGGCGTTGGTGAACTGCGCCTGCAGGGCGGTGAGGTCGCTGTAGCCGACGAAGGGCTTGGGCTGCGCAAGGAGCCGCGGCCACGCCACGCGGTCAAGGAGGCGTCCGCTGCCGTAACCGCCGCGGACGGAGAAGACCGCCGCGATTTCGGGATCGGTGAACGCCGCCTCCAGGTCCGTCGCCCGGAGGGCATCGTCGCCGGAGAGGAATCCCTTCCGGGCCTGGCAGCTCGGGTAAAGCCGGGCGCGGTATCCCATCGCCTCCAAGGTGGCCGGGATGCGCGCGATCTTCTCCTCTGGGGCCGGACCGGCCGGGGCGACCACCCCGACGAGCGCTCCCGGAGGAAGGGTGGGGAGCGGGGCGGCAAAGGCGGACGATTCCGGAGCGATCGGAGACATCGGGTGGACCGGGATTGCGGCGGGTGATGCGTGGCCGTCGGGGCTAGCGGCTGGGCGTGGCGGGTTCGAGCCGCTGCTTCAGCCACGTGTCGATCGACGCCCCCAGTTGCGGCACTTTCCACGTCGTGGCCGTCGTCTCCGTCGGCGCGTAGCGCGTGCCGAGATTGGAGAGAAAGGCGATGATGTAGTGGCGCCGCTGCGGCGTCAGCCCCGTCACGATGCCGGCGTCGGAGAGGAAATTCTCAGTGGTGCCGGTCTTGTGGTCGAAGCGCACCTCGGCGCCCGCCTGCGCGCGGCGGATGTCGGCCGGCCGGCGGAGATCGAAAGCCGCGACGGAACCGTCGGCGGCGATCCAAGGCGCGGGCACCTGGGCGGGGATTCCCGGACGCCAGCCCGGGACGCCTGCGACCGCGGTGCTCGATAGCACTTCATGCAGCGCCTGGCTGGCCAGCAGGGCGCGCACCTCGGCCCGGCTGCCCGCCGTGAGGAGCGGCGGCGTGTCCGCCGGAAGCCAGGGAGCGGACGGCGCGGCGTCGTCCAGCAACCAGAGCAGGCGTGCGGTGTCCCACGCCGTCATCTGGAGGGCACCGACTCCCGCGCCGTCCCGGTTCATCCAGCCCCCGCGGGGGAGAGTCCGACTCAGCCGCAGCGTTGGCAGTCCGTACCGCTCGAACGCTTCGTGCAGCGCGTTGCGGCGTTCGACATCGCCGTCGCGGATGATTGCTCCGGTGCGATGCAGCAGGGCGACGAGCGCGGTCGTGGCGTCGTTGCTGCTGACGGCCATCATCCGCTCCGCCCACGCGCGGACGGGGAGCGTGGTGCCGCCGTGACTCCACGGATCGGACCAGCCGGTGCGTCCGGCGTCGATCTCCCGGGCCACGCCGACGAGCACCATCAGTTTGACGAGAGAGGCGGGGTAGGGGGCGACGAAGCGCGGCTGGCGGGGGTCGCCCCCGAGCGTGCGCCACGCCATCCGATCCCAGTCGGCGCCCGGGAGCCAGCTGGCTGAGTTCCCGTCGCCATCGCGTTGATCGGCGAGGAAGTGGACATTGTGCACGGTGCCGAACGATCCGGTGAATTCGGCGACGCGGCCCTGCGGATGGTCGCGCGAGAAGAGCACGTTGGCCCCGACGGGCGGGCCGGAGTCGGGAAAGGCGATGACGGCGAGGTCGATCGACGGAAACACGGCGACGGCGCTTCCTTGGCGCAGGCGGTCTGGAGTTGACTCGAACTGCTGCGCCTGGACCGCGATCAGGAGCGCGGCGGCGAGTTCGGTGGAGATCATGGTGCGGTTGTCGCGGTGGAGACCGCCGCCGACTCCCCTTCGCCCGGGCGCGGGTGGCGGCGCAGGGCGTAGATCACGGCGCCGACGACGAGGGCGCAGGCCCCGGCGACGAGGTTCCGCCACGTGGCGCTGGCGAGGAAGGCGAGGGACACGGCCACGGCGATGACCGGGATCGCGGGGCCTCCCGGGAGGCGGATTGCCCCCTCGGTTCCAGCGAACTTGCGGCGGAGCACGGGAACGGCCGCAGCGGTGCCGATGTAGGTCGTCAGGCGTGCGATGACGGACAACATCGCGAGTTGGACGAACGAGCCGGAGAGGGCGAGGGTGAGGGCGATTGCGGTCTGCAACGCGATCGCGTTGGCCGGGGTGCGGAAGCGCGGATGGATCGCCGCGAGGGCGCGTGGACCGTAGCCATTCTGCGCAAGGGCGAACAGGTAGCGTGGCCCCATCAGCGTCGTGTTGCCGAGATTTCCCACGATTGAGACTACGGCACCCAGCGTGAGCAGGGTGGCGGCGCCGCCGCCTGCAAACGCCGCCGCCGCCTGCGCCAGCGGGGCCTTCGCGGAGGCGACGTCCGGGAGGGTGCCCATCGCGATCACTTGGACGGCGGTGTAGATCACAGTCACCACCACGATCATCGTGAGCATGGCGAATGGGATGTCGCGGCGCGGGTTGCGGTACTCCCCGGCTGCGGCGGCGGTGTTCTCAAACCCGGCGTAGGCGAACAGGAGCAGCAGCGCCGCCTCGCCGAGCGACGCGTTCTCCGGGGTGGGAACTGCGCTCAGGCGCGCCCCGTCGACGAACCACATGCCCACGAGGATGAAGAAGACGAGCGGAACCAGCTTGGCGACGGTGAGGATGACGGCCGTGCGGGCGCCGGAGGTCACGCCGACCACGTTGATGCGCGCGAGGGCGAGCAGCGTCACGACGATGATCGCGGCGCGCGGCCAGCCGCTGGCGGCATCGGGCCAGAGGTAGGCGCAGGCGAGCGCGAGACCGTTCGCGAGGGAGGCGAGCGAGGCGATGCGGGCCAGCCACGTCATCCAGCCCACTTCGAAGCCGACGAAGTCCCCGAAGGCGGCGCGGGTGTAGAGGAACGCCGCCCCCGGCTGGTCGAAGTAGCTGGAGGCCTCGGCGAAGCAGAGTACGAGGAACGCCACGGCCACCCCGGCGGCGACGACGGCCCAGGCGCTGGACGGCCCGAGCAGCGCGGCGGCGGCGGCGGGCAGCAGGTAGACGCCGCTGCCGATGACGTCGTTGATCGACAGGCCGACGATCTGCCAGCGCGAGACGCCGCGCACCAAGGTGGGTGCTGGGGAAGGGGAGGACGGCATGGGGTAGCCGCAGTCGCGGCGCAGTCAGGCTGACCTGCCCGCGCCTCGATTCAAGCTCCCGCGCCGTTCCGGGCGCGAGGTTCTTCGCCCGCACGGCCAAGGGGTGAGGCGCGTGCCAGCGGGAAGCGTCGCGATGGGCTTCATCGCCGCCGCCTTGTCGCCGAGGGCGTCCGCGAGGCGCCGTCTTTGGCTGCGGCGACTGTCCGGCCTGGTCAGGGGCCGGGTCCCGATTCCGCCGGCGGGCCGCCGGGGAGCACCTTGCCGATGGCGTGATCGGCGGGACGGAGCCCGCGGCGGAAACCCCCGAAGCGATAGGGGCTGGGCG
>Ga0172367_10000147_pt1 | contig 106215 bp, 99 predicted proteins | sample Lak10m_FD_114542 | JGI IMG/M metagenome (GOLD analysis project Ga0172367, IMG submission 114542) | Freshwater microbial communities from Kabuno Bay, South-Kivu, Congo - kab_022012_10m | ecosystem: Environmental > Aquatic > Freshwater > Lake | place: Democratic Republic of the Congo: South-Kivu... | reverse complement strand
CTTTAAATCAAATCAATTTTTTCGATATATGTTATCGATTATATCAAGAACATAAATAAAATCAAATATGTTAGCCTATGATTTTTCAAAAAGGAGAGTGAAAATGAATAAAAAAGACTATTTAATAAGATTTTTTCAATATATATGCAGATTTAATTTTGGAACCTTTGAAAGGGAAGAATTTAAAAAATTTTTAAGGATGGGGCTCATCTTTGCTTTTATCATTGGAATCTATTGGACTATTCGCCCACTAAAAGATGCCCTTTTTGTCCATTTTGTAGGAAGTATCCAACTACCTTTTGCAAAAACCGTTTCATTGATAGGGTTAATGCCCATGGTCATTTTTTATACAAAGCTCCTTGAAAAGAATTCCAGAGAAAAAATGCTGATCCTTCTTCCAACATTGTATTCAATAGCTTTAGTTGTGTTTAGTCTAATTTTATACAATTTCCAAGGGGCTAAAGAACTCTATCCTTTTGGGACAAAGATTTTAGGCTATCTATTCTATCTTTTTGGAGAGAGCTTTGGTTCGTTAGTTGTTGCTTTATTTTGGGCATTTTCAACAGACACAACTTCCCCGATCTCTGCAAAAAAGGGTTTTCCTCTCGTTGTTGCCTTAGGTCAAATTGGAGGAATTATTTTTCCTTATAGCATTGGAGGATTACCTCACCGTTTAGCTCATACATCTGATGCCATTTCTGTTTTATTGCTTTCTCTATTAACCTTTATGATCATCCCTCTTGTGAGATACTTTTTAAAGGCTACACCAAAACATCTTTTGCACTCTTTTGAAGGGGTCAATCCTTTGAAAAACGAAGTAAAACACGAGGCTAGATTTCTTGATGGACTAAAACTACTTCTTAATCATCGCTACCTTTTAGGGATTTTTGGAGTGAATTTTATCTATGAAGTGATTGTCACCATTTTTGATTTTAATTTTAAAATTGCAGCAAGTTCTGTCTATTCTGGAGTGGAATTAAGTAACTATTTAAGTATTTATGCATCAAGTGTCAACTCTGTATCCCTTTTTTGCCTCCTTTTTGGAATAAGTAATATTACACGGTATTTAGGTGTAAAAATAGCTCTGGCATCAATGCCTCTTATTGTTGGCTCAGCCCTTTTAGGATTTTTAACCTTTAATTCCCTCTCATTTCTTTTTGTTTTGATGGTGGGTTCAAAAGCAATCAACTACGCTTTAAACGGACCTGCTCTAAAGCAGCTTTATATCCCTACCTCTCATGATGTGAAATTTAAAGCTCAAGCATGGGTAGAAACTTTTGGATCTAGATCTTCAAAGCAAATGGGATCAATGTTCAACATGTCCTTATCCCCACTGCAATCGACCTTTGGAGCCGCCGCCGGAAAAGCTCATTATTTAATGATGAGTGCGTCCCTTTGTTTTCCACTGCTCCTTTTTTGGTTAGGGATTGCCCTCTTCTTAGGGAGATCATTTAACTCTGCCCTTAAGAAAAATGTGGTTATTTGTTAACTAAAATGAGGTTCCAGCAGATATAATCAGGGGGAATGTGATACTTTTTTTACTAAACGCATCGGGCAACGAGGTGCTATAGTTAAGTAGTTTTGCTTCGATTAAAAGGGATGCAACCTTAAGACCCAAGGCAAAACTATTTTGATAGACAATAGAGGAGCCAAAATCGATCTTTCCTAAGGTCCCTTTTGAAAGATAGGTAGGGCCAGCAAGACTTACCTCCACATAGGGAGAACATAAAAAAAGCGAAAAAGGGGTCAGCTTTGCCGATAGATAGGTTGAGTAAGAATAGGCTTCATCCCCTATCACATTAAATCGACCGACAGAAGAGCCGGCATGTATTGATAAAATTCCCGCATTCGGGTTTAAAGGATAGGAAAATGCAACAAGAAAACCCTGCTCAATTTCAGAAACTTCTACATGTTTTGGGTACTCTTGGACATTAAGTCTATTTTCTTTATAGATTTCTCTATCAAAATAGGAGACAAGAATCTCTCTAGAAAAAAGGGGAAGGGTGCAGAAAAAAAGAATTAGATAATACATAGCCTCTCCATAGGTACGTCATGATCTTCTAAAACAAGAGTTCCATCAAAAAGTTGTTCTCTAAAAAGAACCCCTATAGAAGGTGTTTTGGTTTTAAAAAGAAATTTATCATAAAACCCTTTTCCAAATCCAACTCTTCCGCACTTATTATCAAAAACAATCCCAGGGACAATGACAAGATCGACCGTTGCTTTTTTTTCACACTCTATAATAGGTTCTAAAAATCTATGAGAAAAAGTTTTCAACTGACTTCCCATATCAGTAACCTTATATGGGACAAGGGTTTTCCCTTCTATACGAGGGAGAAATAAACGGTTTTGTTCAGCTAAATATTGATTAAATAGATCGACACAAACTTCATCTTCAAGGGGGCTATAGGAAAGAATCTCTTTAGCCCCTTGTGTCATTTCAAGGAGCTTTTTATAAACAGCCTCTCTTGCCTCTTGTTTCCTTTCTAAGGATATTCCCTTTCTTATTTTTAGATATCTTTGTCTAAGCTCTTCTTTCACTCCACTGGATACCCTTTATAATAGGAAATCTTTCTTATCAAAAGCCCATCTTTATCATAAATATGAGCCTCTCCCATCCCATCAATAACCCGAGAAATAGGGACACTCTCCCCTTTTCGTAAATATTTTCCATTGATAAGTCTATCTTGTCTATACTCTTCCACCATCATCAAAGAACTATCTATATACCAACTAAGGTAGGTTCCTTCTTTTTTATGATCCACAATTTCTTTTTCACTTTCTAATACCCCATTTGGATACCAAGAACAAACCCTCCCATGAATAAGCCCCTCTCTCCATGTGATTAGAAATTTTTTTATCATTTCCTCTCCTACCTGAGTTGAGTAGTAACAGATCTCTTCCCCATGTTTTTCATTGTTGATAACACTATAGGTAGACTCAATAGAGCCATCTTTTCTATAAAGGGTTACCTCCCCCTCTTCAATCCCTTTTCTATATTCGCAGACTTTATAAAGAGCCCCCTCTTTAAAATAGGGTTTTTTCCCCTCTCCTTCCTTAATCTCAGAAAAAAAGGTCCCATCTATATTAAGATATCTACCCTCAAGTAAGCGACCCTTTTTATAAAGCTCTTTATAACCCCCTTCAACAGAAGATCCATTAAAAATTGCTTCTCCCTCTTCCTCTCCTAAAAAATAATTTTTTGTAGCTGATAAGATCCCTTCTTGAGTATAGGTGCACACCTTTCCCTCAATTTTATTGTTTAAATAAGGAATTGTCCTTTTCACCACCCCATTAGGATAAAAATAGGTTGCAATCCCCTCTTGCACCCCTTTACTGTAAGGAATTGTTGCAATCACATTTCCATTTTCATCATATACCGTAGATGTTTCATCAAATATCCAAGAAAGTTTTGCTTGATCGGTTAGATCAGCTATTCCTTCACTAACAATGCTTTTAATATGTAATTGTCTGTTAGGATAATACTCTTCATAGACCCCAGAAGCCCTGCCATTTTTTGTTTCCACATATTGCCAAAGTTCCCCATTTTCATGGTATAAGGTGATCACCCCTTTTTTATCCTTATCAAATACCCGAATCACTTTTTTATGATGAGAAGGGGCTTTTAAATCATCCATCTCATATTTTTTCATCCCCTCACTGTCGCTGATGGTTTGTGTGTAGCCATTTCTATCCACTATTTGAAGATGAACAAGATTTGGGGAAGAAGAGGATCTACACCCTAATAAAAGAATGGGCAAAATATAAAGTAGATGTTTTTTTTTATAAATTCCCATTATTTCCTTTTTGGGTGATTTCCATTTCTATAGTATAAATATCCCCCTTATTTTTATCTATTGTTCTAAAATTTACTGAAGAAAAAAACAAGTACGGGAAATTCTTTTCAATAATCAAAATATTTTTTAAATCGTTTTGATTCATTTCTATAGGCTCTTTTACCTTCCACACTACAGATTCATTTCCTTCAAAGGGTTCAAAAGCAATGTGATTTTTATTTTTTAAAAAAGCTAACCGCTCATAGACTCCATCATAGAGCTCCTCTTTTTCTCCCTCTTGAAAAATGTTTAAAAGGAGTCTTTGCTCCTCTTCAAGGAGGTTAAGAGCTTCTATATTTCTGATTATTTCTTTAGGATCCTTATCTAAGGGCTCTCTTTTTTTTTTCTTTTGAAACAGTTTTTCAACAAAGATCACCTGTTTTTCGGATTCATTTAAAGAATGGATCCCTGTGATAAAAAAGGTTAATACTGCTGTAAATAAGATTACAGGGGCAGCTATAAGAGAATAAAGAAGCGTTGTCTCCATCATCCAATTTTTTTTTGAAAAAAAATCCTTTATCATTTTAACCTCAACCTAACTATAGAGCTTTTGGTTTTCTCTTCATATTCCGGTTCTCTATCAAAAAAGACATTCTCCCCTTTTTTGAGAAAAAACTCATCCCATCCATGTTCATTTTTTTCAATTTGAATGGCAACCTCAACAATATACCCCCCCAAGGGATCTTCTAAAGAAGGGGCTTGAACAATCCGATACTCTATATTTTCTACAATAAAAGAACTTTGATCACACTTTGCTATCCATTCAAGGACTGAAGAAAAAGGGAAAGGCCCCTCTAAAATTTTTTGTTTCTCTTGTAGTTTTTTAGCCTCATTTTGCAGTAGCTTTCTTTTAGATCCAAGGTTTTTATAATCAATGTCTAAATGTGCCTTTTCATCCAATTCTGAAATTGCCCTTTCATATCTTTCTTTTAGCTCCCCTTTTTTCACAGAAAGGATTGAGTTTAATGAAACAAATAAAACCCCACAAGAAAGGGTTAAAAGGGTTGCAAAGGTAATTAAACTTTTTTTCACCCTCTTTTTTTGAGCATAAGGGATCATTTCTCCTTGAGCAAGTTGCAAAGGGGTCACAGAAGAAATAGCCCCTTCTAAAGCAAGACCAATTTCTATAGCATAGGAAGCAAGTTGTGAAGAGGTGTACTCTAAATGGGGGGTTAAAACAACCTCTTGAAAATCTATTGGGGGAAGGTATGGTTTTAATTCCCTTGAAAAGTCACTATACCCAGTAAATAGGACAGAAAAAACCTCTTGAGCCTTTTTTTCCTCTTCAAGGATAAATGTCCATGCCCTGGAAATTTCTTTCTCTATTTCAAAAAACAACCTCGTTGAGTCATTTTTCTTTTCTTGATCAATGGATTCAATAAACAGCTCTTGAATCCTTTGCATATCGACATTTTCTGTTAAAATGTGGTCCTTTTGAACCGCATCCACAATATTTTTTAAACCACACCTAAAAGAAACCTCCCTTTTAACCTCTTTATTGCTCACAAAATAAAAAAAAGAGGTTTCCCAACCTAAGTGAAACAAAAAGAAAGGTTGCTCCACTTTGGCAAATAGATCAATAAATCTTTCAAAGGCTTTAGGTATTGTCGATACAATGTGAGTTTCTATACCCAAATGTTTTATTTCTTCCTCATGGGAATGCATCGCCTCTTTGGTGTACCCATATAAAGCCACCTCTGTTTGGTTCCCTTTCTTTTGAAATATTGGGATAAAATAAGACCCCTTTTCAAAATAAATATCCTCATCAGAAAGTCTAAATTTGAGTGCTTTTAAAACTTTTGATCGCCCTTTAACAGGAAAAGAAAATTTTTGTACGAAAAGCTCTTCAGGATTTATAGCTGTAACAACTTCTATATTCTTATTAAAGAAAGCTCCCTTTTGCTCTAAAGCCTTTTTTAAGTGTGCTAGATGGAAAGCACCCTTTTTTATCTCTTTAATAAACTCAAGGCGCCTTTTCCCATACTTTTTTTGGATAAGGGACACTTTAAAGTAGTCCCCATCTGAATATAGCCCAAGAATATACATACTTTACACCCAACTAAAACTTTAGTCTTTTAGTATAATAAAGGATGACGAAAAAGATTACTATGGTAAAATAGTTCGTAAAGTTCCACAAAGAGTTCGATGATGCTTGAAACATTTTTTTCCACTTATTCGTTATTAATATTTATTAGAATAGCCCTTTCATGGTTCCCCTCCCTTTATAGGTATCAGGCCTCTAAATACATTCTTTTTTTGACAGATCCTTATATGAATATTTTTAAGAAATTGATTCCTCCTGTAGGAGGGGTTCTTGATATAAGTCCAATGATAGCCCTTGTCACCCTCCGATTAGTAAAAACTTTTATTACAACTCTATTTTTATGACCCTTTTTAGACCTATAAAAATAAAAAACCTTGAGCTTGCCTCAAATATTGTTTATTCACCCCTTGCTGGATGTTCAGATCTTCCCTTTAGGGCGATGGTTCGAAAATTTAGCGATAGTCTTTTTTTTACAGAAATGACAAAAGGAGAGGCTATAGTTCGGGGGGATAAAGGGACCTTTTCTATCCTCTCCTTTTCAAAAGGGATGCACCCTATTGGGGCGCAAATATGCACAAGTGATAAAGAGGTAGCAAGGACCTGCAGTGCCATAATTGAGGATCTTGGCTTTGATCTATTGGACCTAAACTGTGGGTGTCCTGTGGACAAAGTAACCAAAGATGGCAGCGGCTCAGCCCTTTTAAAAACTCCTGAGAAAATTGGGGAAATTGTCTACGAGATGCAAAAAAAGGTAGATATCCCCATTACAGTAAAAATACGAGCAGGGTGGGATCAACATTCTATTAACGCTAAACAAGTGACTAAAATTGCTGAGCAAGCGGGTGCTTATGCCATTTTTATTCACGGTAGAACAAGAGAGCAGGGGTATAAAGGGGGAGCAAACTGGGACTATATTAAAGAGGCCTGTGATCAAGAGCGCTCTATTCTAGTCTTTGCAAATGGGGATATCAATTGTAAGGAATCAGCCGAAAAGGCCCTTGTACATACAGGAGCCGATGGGGTCCTTGTTTCTCGAATAACGATGGGCAATCCCCATATTTCACAAGATATTTTACTAGGAAAAGATTTTATCCCTCCAACCCCATTTCAATTATTTAGTGAGCATGTGAAAGAAATTCTCCGCTATCAAGTTCCAAGAAAAGTCCTTTCTGATATTCGGAAAGTTGCCTGTTGGTATTTAAAGGAGGAAGAGGCCTACACCTTTGTTCGAAAAGAGATTACAAAAGCCTCTTGTATAGAGGAAGTGATCACAATTATTGAGAATTGTGTCTAAAAAAAAGGGGCGGTGAAAAAATTCACCGCCCCTTTTTACCTATCCCTTTTATTTTAGAAGTCGTAAGTAACATCAACAATTAAACCAACCATAGAAAATGTGTTGTTTTCTTCAATACGAGGTCTAGTTATTTCGTATTGGTACAGTTCATTAGATGTTACGTTTCTATCATACAAGAATTGATTTTCATATCTTACTACTGGGTGTTGATTAAAGTAAAATCTTGTATCAAAACCTGCTCTGATTTTTAAATGCTGTGTATCATTACACATATTTGCATCGTACTGTAGACCTAAAATCGCTCTTGTTGTTGGACTCATTAAATTATTAGTATCCCCCATATATTGAAACGTTGGGGTGGATGGATTGTTTTCAACAATCCCTGTTGAATCCCCTAATGTTGTTTGTCCTAAAAGAATAGCTAATTGTAATGTAGAATAGACACTAAACCCTTTAACTAAGTAGTAGTTTGCATTTAATCCAAATTCTGGACCACAGCCCCAAAAATTAATATTTGTAAGCTTTACCCAAGACCTGTTTGCTGGAAGCATCCCATTAGTATTGGCATTTGTTTGTGCAGAGTTGTTTGAATCTCTACTAAATTGTTTATAGGTATAGTAGTTGATCCATGAAGTTTGAATTCCTCCAAAGGGTTCAAAAGTAAACGCTCCAGAAAAATAAGATCCATTAGATAAAACAACGTCTAAAAGATAGTAGTCAATATTGAAATTTGCATTTACTGCTTGAAAATCAAGTGGAAATTCAGCTGTTACATTTGAAAAAACCGCAGGATAATCTGTTGGAAAATATCTTGTGATTCCGTCATACTGCTGTGCATAGGTTGTTTGAGCACTTAGCCATTCAACATTTGCAGATAATAGCCAACCATCTGGCTCAAAAAAATAGGCAACACCTGCTTTTAATCCCACAGCCATATCGAAATTAAAACGTTGATTGACGCCATTATAGTTTATAAAATCCTGTGGAACTGAAGGAATATGAAGTGTGTCTGTTTCTATAACAGATTCAGCAGCAACAGCGTTACCAACTCTCATTTGTTCGTAAATGATACCTAGATTCAATTGTAGTCCAACACTATCTTTTACTGGATAGCTTGTATACAAATAAGATCTTTGAGGATCCTCTTGGTTCATTGGGTTTGCAGATAGTGAGTGTATTGCACATACCATTGCACTAAGCATAGTAAGAGCGCTTCTCTTTTTTAACATTTTGTACCTCTCTTGGGTGTTTTTTTTAAAAAAATTTCGTTCTTAACCTTGCTATAACTATAAAACCTATTATTTGCAACTATTTATTTTAAAAAATAAAAAAAAGAGTGGTAATTTTTATTACCACTCTTTTTTTTTGTTCTATTTGATTTATTCTAGAAGTTCCAAACTAAATCAGCATATAGACCATTTGTACTAAATCCTGTCCCTAAATATTGATTTGGGGCTACACCAACAACTCTTACATCATAACCTAATTTAAGAGCTACAAAGTGCTTATCCTCTAAACAAAATGAAGAGAGTTTAACACCAAGTATCGATCTTATTGGTAACATGTAAGCTGATGTATTGTTTGCATTTAATACAGATTCTAAAGGATCTGTAGTTGTAGAACTTGTGATAAGGCTTGTTGTATACTTACCAGTTACTTCACCAATTAACAAAGCAACGTTTGAATCAGAGAAGAAGCTTAAACCTTCTGTGATGTAGTATTCACCATTAAAACCAAATGTAGGACCAGCACCCCATACATCGTAGTTTGCAGCTAACTGTGCATAAGATGTTGTTCCAAGACCCCCTGAGCTAGTTGTGTAGTATTTACCCAATGTAGCTGTTGAAAACCAAATTGCTTCAACACCCATCCAAGGCTCGTAAGAAAAGCAGTTTGAGATATAGCTTCCTCTGCTTAATAAAACATCTAATGCATAGATATCAATGTTTGCATTATAGTTAATGTTGTCAAAATAATCTGTTCTTGGATCAAAACCTGAACCTGCAAAAATACCGAAATCTACTGGCAATCCTAAAGTATTTCCATCTGAAAACATTCTACTTGCAAGGTAAAATGTGTTTGTTTCATCATAATTTGTGTTGCTTGTTGCACTTAACCAATCAAATTTTGCTCCGAAAAACCAATTATCATGGTGCATTAAGTATCCAACACTTGCTGTAACCCCTAAAACGTAATCCATTGCCACGTTTAAAGTGGTTTCTGTTTGGCTAACAGCAGCTGTTGATGCTGTACCTGTTTGTTGGTAAACAGGAACAAACGCAGATCCTGCAGTATTTCCGTTAAAAATGGGTTGTTGGTAAAGTAATCCAGCATCTAAATGCCATGTATAACAGCAATTTTGGCCGTTATCCAAGAGTGGAAATGAAGAACAAAGAGATGGCCCTTTGCATCCATTATATTTAGTACTTGTTACATCAGCGGCTGTTAGATTAGTAGACATACAAGTAATTGCTGTCAATAACACTCCGGCTATCCTATTTAGTTTCATTCTATCCCCCTTCAGAGTAGTTTTTTGTAAAAATAGTCTTTATACAAAAAAACAATTTATTAGCACAACTGTTTTTTTTGCAAACCTCTCCCAGTCTCACTTATTTTTTTGAAAGGGGGGCTTTTTTTTGCAGTTTTAAAAAATTCCAACCCCCTAGAATTAGACTTTTTTCCCCTTTTATTAAATAGATGGGGACGCTTTTTAAAACAGATCTATGAACCCCTTTTTCTTTAAAGGCCTCTAAAAACTCCCCCCTTTGAAGGATTAAAGGATGTTTCTTTAATACCCCACCAGATAGGTAAAGACCTCCAAAACAAAGGGTTTTTAAAGCAAAATTCCCCCCTTCCCTTCCTAAAGTGTTTAAAAAAAAGGAAACAGCTTTTTTTGAAGCCTCATTTTTTTCTAAAAAGATGTTTTCTATTTTTTCTTTTCCTTCTTGTTCAGAAAAAAATTGATAAAGATGGCCAACCCCTTTTCCAGAAAGGGCTGTTTCACACGATACATGCCCCTGTATATTTTTCATCCACTCAAAAAACGCAAACTCGGTTTTTGTTGTGGAGACAAAATCCGCATGCCCCCCTTCTGTGGGTAGGACCCTATCCTCTAAAACAATAGCCTCACCAAGACCTGTTCCAACTGATAAAAGAGCTTTAACCGACCCCTCCCCTTTTTTTCCTTTTTGAATCTCTATTAAATCTTTCTTTTCTAAAGAAAAAAGGGAGCCCCCTTCTAACTCTAAATCGTTTATCAAAAAAACCCTTTCAATAGGAAATTGATTGGCAATGGCATTTTTTTCTATTATCCAAGAAAGATTTGTAAGGTGACACACCTCATTTTTCACAGCTCCACATGCCCCTATTACCCCCCAATGGACCTTTTGCTCCCCTTTCAAAAAAAGAAAAAGAATCTCTTCTAAGGAAGAAAACCCTTCGGCTAAAAATGTCATCTTTTTTATAACAAGAGGCTCTTTTTCTTTATGGACTGCTAAATAAATAAGCGTTTTTGTCGCACCCACATCGGCCACTAAAAATCGATCCCCTTCTTCCATAAGCAAAAAAACCCTTTTTTTTTGTTATTTTCTCCTATATAGTCTTTTTGATTATAAATTTCACAAAAAGGTTAGACCATGTCAGATAATCCTCTATCAGAAAAGAAAAAAGCTTTAGAACTTGCTATCTCCCATATTGAAAAACAATTTGGAGCCGGCTCTATTATGTCCTTAGGAAAAAAGGGAGCCTCTTTAGAAGTTGAAGTGATTAAAACAGGGGCGCTAACCCTTGACCTTGCCCTTGGAATTGGAGGGGTTCCTCGAGGAAGGGTGGTTGAAATTTTTGGCCCAGAATCTTCGGGCAAATCAACCCTTGCTACCCATATTGTGGCCAACTGTCAAAAAGGGGGAGGGATTGCAGCCTATATCGATGCTGAGCATGCTTTAGATCCTGCTTATGCAGCTCGCATTGGGGTGAATGTAGACGAGCTTTTAATTTCCCAACCCGATAGTGGAGAAGAGGCTTTAAACATTGCTGAAATGCTTGCCCGATCTGGAGCTGTCGATGTTATTGTGATAGACTCTGTAGCAGCCCTTGTCCCAAAAAGTGAACTTGCTGGAGAAATTGGGGACTCTCACATTGGTCTTCAAGCACGACTTATGTCTCAAGCCTTAAGAAAGCTAACATCTACTTTAGCAAAATCAAAAACATGCGCTATTTTCATCAATCAAATCAGAGAAAAAATTGGGGTGATGTTTGGAAGTCCTGAAACAACCCCTGGGGGTAGGGCTTTAAAATTCTATGCCTCTGTTAGAATGGATATTCGTAGAAAAGCAACTATTAAAGGGGTCGATAACGTAGATCAAGGGATTCAAGTGGGTGTTAAAATTGTAAAAAATAAAATGGCTCCCCCTTTTAGAAGTGCTGAATTTGATATTATGTTTAATGAAGGGATTTCTAGAACAGGCTCTCTTGTAGATCTAGGGGTTGAAAGTGGCATTATGGAGAAAAAAGGGCCTTGGCTTTCGTTTAAAGGGAAGCGTTTTCAAGGAAGAGAGGCGGCAAAAGCAGAACTGTCTAATGATCCCCTCCTTTTAGAGGAGCTTGAAGGGCTTATTATAAAAGCTCACCAAGAAAAGTATCTCTCCCCTATTTCGGAAAAACAAACTCCACAAGCTCTATAAAAAGAGCCTTGTCTACATCAAGCTGCTCAAGGGTTATAAAAAAATCCTTGAGCTCACTGTCACACCTTCTTTTGGACTCTTGTTCTCCAAATCTTTTGGAAAAACTCATTTGTTTTTCCCCCATATCCTCAAGATCATCCCGTATTTGAAAAGCAAAACCTAAATGAAAAGAGAGCTTTTCTATTAATGAAAGATTTTTTAAATCGCCACCACCAAAAATATATCCCAAGGTAAAGGCCCCTTGGAATAAGGTCCCTGTTTTTAGATAATAGAGCTCTTCAAACTCTTCTAAAGATTGGGTCTTTTTTTGCTCTATATCAAAATATTGCCCTAGAGCAGCCCCTTTGGGTCCAGATAACTTTGCTGTCTCCTTTAAAGCCAAACAAACCCTTTTTTGCCCATCAATCTCTGTTCCATACCCTCTTTGATGATAAACAACCCCGCTTTTTTCAATTTCTGAAAACCCTTCTGTTAATAAGCAGTAGCTAGAAAGCAAGGCCGTTGCCTCATTAAATTTTTTATGAAGAGAGGGTTGCTCTCTTCGAAAGTCATCATTATCCATACAAGGAAGGTCATCGGCAATTAAAGAGGCCGTATGAAAAAGTTCAATAGCTAACGCAGATCTATTAACATCATACCCCTTCCCAAGAGCTTGAGCCATCATTTTTGTAAGGATGGGGCGAAGTCTTTTCCCTTTTGTGGATAAAGCATAGGCAATTGGAGGATAAAGGGGTGAGTTGCTTATCGAGCATAAGTAATTTTGAATTTCATTGTTGACCTCTTTGTGGAAAACAAGGAGTGTTTGCCTATGTTTGCCCATGAAAGAGTCCATATGTTGTTTGTTGGGGGTAAATAAGACTCTTTTTTGGAACAATTGTCCCTGGATTTAGAACAACACCACAAGCTATAGAAGCGTTATCTCCCACAAAAGAGCCCATTTTAATTCTCTCTGTAGCTATTGTCTTACCTTCAAAGTGAAGTTTAATCGGTTTTTTATCCAATCTTAAATTCGCTAAGGTAGCATGAGCCCCTAAATTGACATTTTCCCCAATAACAGAATCCCCCACATAATTAAAGTGAGGGGCTTTAGCCCCTTGAAGAAAAAGAGAGCGAGAAATCTCACTACAATGACCAATGTGAACATTTTTTGCTAAAAAAGTCCCCTTTCGAATGTAGGCACAATGACCAATTGAAACATGTTCTCCTATGTAGCAAGGCCCTTCTATTAAAGCTCCAGGGGCAATAGATACCCCCTCTTCTATATAAATAGAGTCAGAATTGATAAAATGAACATTGGAAAAAGAGGAAAGATCCCCCTTCTTTTTACCCAAAAAAGGGTTTAATAACCGCTCCCTTAACTCCCACGGAGCTATAGAAGCTAAAATAGCATTTTTTAACCTCTCCTCTTCGGCAGAAAATAAAGAAAAGAGAAAAAGGGGGCATTTTTCGTATAACATAAACACAGTATCCACAAAAAAAGAGAAAGAATATAGTACTTTTATATTTTTCTTCTTCTTCAGAGGGTGTGGATTTGTTTAAAACCAAACTTTTCCATAGAGAAAAGGGGTGTTTATAAGATGAACAAAACCTGTTTAAAAAGCCCCCTTTTTAAACAAAGGAAAAGTTTTGAGAGAATTATTGACAAGTTATCAACAACTTTCACACAATCCAAAATCATTTTTTTTGAGGAGGGGGGATTTTTTGTGAATGCAGACTGGTAAAGGGTTTTGGTGTAAAAGAACGAGTTTGACAAAAATAAAGATCTTCTAAATACTAGAAAAGAGTATGAAATATAAACAATTTGAATCTTCGTGGGAAAAAGTTCTAAGAACACAAATGCAAAAACCCTATTTTAAGGAGTTAGAGACTTTTTTGAAAAAAGAAAGGGAGACAAAAAGGATTTTTCCAGAGGAGGAAAAGGTGTTTGCCCCTTTTAAACTCCTTTCAATTGAAAAAATAAATGTGGTAATTGTGGGGCAAGACCCTTATCCAACCTATGGAAAAGCAAATGGGTTTGCCTTTGCTGTAAATGAAGGGCAAAAGTATCCCCCGTCACTAAAAAACATTTATAAAGAAATGCAAGAAGATGTTCAGCAGGAGCCAAGGTTGCTTCAAGATCTGTGGCAAGAAGGGGTTTTTTTATTAAACACTCTCCTTACTGTAGAGGAGGGGCGCCCTTTATCGCATCAAAAAAGGGGTTGGGAAATCTTTACTGATGCAGTATTGACACATCTATGGGAGGATAAAAGGGAGAAGGTGTTTTTTTTATGGGGGAAAAAAGCACTACAAAAAGAAGCCCTTTTTGCAAAAAAAAGGGACCATTTGATCCTTAAAGGGGCCCATCCATCCCCTCTTTCAGCAAGAAATTTTTTCGGATGCAAACATTTTTCTCTTGCAAATAGATTTTTAAACCAAAAAGGAAAAAACGTACAATGGGGGAAAAATGAAGAACATTCTTGTGTGTGTAGTGAGTTTTTTACTTGCGATGCATTATCAACTAAGGGGTGAAGAAAAAATATGTGTCGTTTTGTTGACTGATGAAAAGTACTACGATCGATTTCAAGAAACCTATAAAATGTTACGAAATGAGGGCCGCTATAGTGGGGAGGTCTGTTTAGTGGTCGCAGGAAGTTTAACCAAGGAAAGGGTAAGGGAAAAATACACTACAGAGGAGTTAGAGCTTGTCCAATTTCCTGAAATTAAAGTAGATGAAATAGAATACAGCTATGCCTATTCAAGGGACAAGCTTAATGGGCAAATACAAAAATTTTATTTGTTTGACCCCTATTTCAAGAGGTGGCAATATATTTTATACATAGATTGCGGAATGAAAATTCACCAGGATATTAGCCCTATTTTAGAGTTAAGAAAAAGGGATAAATTAGTGGCTCTCTCAAATGCATATCCTAACTATGTGTGGACTTTAGAGGGTCAATTTCCTGGGATAAGAGATAATCAAAATATAAAAAGGAAGTTTGACTTAAGTGGGGATTATTTTCAAACAACGATGATGTTATATGATACAAATATTATCAATAGAAAAATTGTTAATAAACTTATTAAATTGAAAAACACTTATAAAAGTGGTTCTTCTGATCAAAGTTATATTGCCCTCTATTTCACTCAAATCCAACCATGTTGGGAACATATTCCAATTAAAAATGGGGAAATCTACTATTATGATTGGTATCCAAGGGAAATAGGGGCAAAATATATTATGCATAAATATTCTTGCGAACAGTACCCTTGTAAAGAGTGTGAAAAAATGTAAAGCGGGTTTACAAACCCACTTTTAAGTGGGGTAAAACTCTTTTTTAGGAGAATGTGACCATCTATCCTATTTCTAAAGAGAAGCTTTTCTTTTTTGCATCAAATAAGGGTGATTTTATGTGGAATTTTCCTCTTTTACCGAAGAAATTTCCAAAAAGGGTAATCATAGCGGAAAAAAAATTTTGTGGAGAAATTTTAAGGCTTCTCTTACCATCCCTTTCCCATAAAGGGATGGTAAGGCTTTATGCGGTCATGGAGGATCCTTTTGATAAAGAATGTGCAAACATTTAAAGCAATAGCTTGCCAAAAGTTTCTTAAGTTGTGTATACTGCCATTTTTTTATTGAATCATAAATTTTTCTATAGAGATCCCAAAAAAGGAGCCTACAATTGAACACAAAACCATTAATCGTTAGTTATTACACAAAAGACACTTTATATAAAAGGGAAGCAGAGGATTTAATCGCTTCATGCAAAGCCTTAGACCTTGAGTATGAAATCACCGAAGTCCCAAATTTAGGGTCTTGGGAAAAAAATTGCTGTTATAAACCCACCTTTCTTTTGAAAAAATTAGAAGAGCATCAACGTCCCCTTATTTGGACAGATGTCGATAGTGTTATTTTAAAAACCCCCACCCTCCTGCTTGAGTGCAAGGCAGATTGTGCTTTAAGGGTAAATGATTATGTCCCTATTGATGACCCTTCTAAGATTTTAAGTGGGACAATGTTTTTTAACAACACAGCATCAGCTAAAAAACTTTTAACCATCTGGGAAAAAGAGTGCCACAAGCAACTTGAAAAGGGGGGGGCAGTCTATGATCAAGTCTGTCTTAGAAAAGTGATCCTCCACTACCCAACAATTGTTGAAATGAAAAGGCTCCCTGCCTCCTATGTCAAAATTGTCGATAATGAGGAACAAGCTGCATTGGATCCAGAAAGTGTGGTTGTTCACTACCAAGCATCACGACTATTGGGGAAAATTGTCGATGGCGAGGTGGTTTCTTGTTTAGTTGATGGCCTCACTTCTAAAGAGCTTAAAGAAATTCGAACCACATAAACTAAAAAAGTTTCTTGCTGTCATAAAAAAAATATGAGATAAGGGATCCTTGTGACGATATCTTGTTATTAGGGGAGTAAGAGATGAAATTATCTGAAAAAATTAGGCGATCTATTGCAGGAAAAGAGCGTCTTGAGGAAAAAGATTCTGAGTATAAGGGTTTAGATGAGGTTGCAATTGATTCTAAAAAGGGTTCTTTATCCCAAGGAGAATCGGTTGCTTTAAAAGATCTACTCCTTGATCATCAGATCAATTCTGTAAATATAAGCGAGGATTATTCCTTATTAGTAGGATTAACAGCTCAAATAAAAGCTATTCACCATCAATCGGTCCTCCTTCATGGGGAAAGGATTTATAAAGCCTCAATCCTTTTCAAATCGTATAAAGAGGGGGCCTTTTCTTCATGGCTTAAACAAGTCTATGGAAACCGTCAAACCCCTTATAACTTTTTAAAGTACTACCTTTTTTACGCTTCGTTAAATAGTGCCTTACAAGAAAAAGTGCTATCGATGCCCAAGCAAATTGTCTATACCATCGCCTCAAGAAATTGTAGTGATGAGGATAAGCAAAAGGTCATAGACAGTTATGACGGGGAGGCTAAGGAAACCTATTTAAAAGCCATTAGAAAGGCTTTTCCTTTAGAAAGAAAGGATAGACGCCAAAAAAGAAAGGAAAGCTCAGCAAGTCAAGTTCTATATCTTATTGAAGCGGCAATGGAAGCGGTGCATGTCTATAAAAACACTTTTTCATATGAAAATCTTAAAGCCATTGATCATCAATTAAAAAAGTTTTCTAAAGAGTTATGGGAAGCTTAAGACTCCCTTTTTTCATCTCGTAGCTTCTTTAACACCTCAATAAAAGGTTGAAGAAGGAGCTTTTCTTCCACCTCTTGTGTATTTCTATCCCTACATGTAAGGGTTTTTGAAGAAACTTCTTGATCGCCAATAATCACCATTTTATTCACTTGTTCCATTTGGCTATTTCTTATTTTTTTACTTATCGATTCATGAGAATCATCAATATGAACTCTAAATCCTTGCGAAGATAGCGCTTTTTTTATCTCTTTACAGTACTCTACATGACGGTCTGCAACCGGTAAGAGGGCAATTTGTTTGGGAGAAAGCCATAAAGGGAAGCGCCCTTTGTAGTGTTCAATTAAAATAGCAAAGAAGCGCTCAATAGATCCATAAAGAGCGCGATGGATCATAATAGGGCGCACTTGTTCCCCATGTTCATCGGTATAGGTAAGTTCAAATCTTTCAGGAAGGGACATATCCAATTGAATAGTTCCGCATTGCCAGCTCCTGCCGATAGCATCTTTAACATGGATATCAATTTTTGGGCCATAAAATGCGCCATCGCCTTCGTTGATTAAAAATCCCTTTCCATAGGAGATTAAAGCATTTTTTAGGGCAAGGGTCGATGTTTCCCAGTCTTTATCTGTCCCAATAGTTTTAGTTTTAGGACGGGTCGAAAGCTCTAAATGGTAGTTAAGACCAAAAGGGGCATATAAACGCTCAGTGAGCTGTAATACCTCCAAAATTTGCCCCTCGATTTGATCGGCTCTCATAAAAATATGGGCATCATCTTGGTGAAAGCTCCGAACCCTTAATAATCCCGATAATGAGCCAGACAGCTCATGTCTATGGACATTTCCAATTTCCCCCACTTTCATCGGGAGTTCTCGATAGCTATGTTTTTTAGATTTATAAAAAACCATGCACGCTGGGCAGTTCATCGGTTTAATCGCGTACGTACCCTTATCAATTTCTGAAAGGTACATATTTTCTTTGTAATTGGCAAAATGTCCTGACAATTCCCAAAGCCCTTTATCCATCATGGCAGGGGTTTTAATCTCTACATACTCATCGGCATCATGAAGGGCTCGCCAATGTTTTAAAAGCTCATTCCAAATGACCATTCCATTGGGCTCGATAATAGGCATCCCAGGGGCAAATTCTGAAAAAGAAAATAGGGAGAGGTTTTGACCAATCACTCTGTGATCTCTTTTTTTTGCCTCTTCTAAAAGGGTTAAATGGTCTTGTAACATCCCTTTATCAGGAAACGATACCCCATAAATCCTTGTTAGCGACTCTCTTTCTTGGTCGCCCCTAAAGTAAGCTGCCGAACACTTCATGATCTTAAAGGCTTTTATTTTTCCTATTTTTGCTAGGTGAGGGCCTCTGCAAAGATCAAAAAATTCTCCCTGTCTATAAGCGGTAATTGGCTCATTGTCGGGGAGAAATTGAATAATTTCTTTTTTAAAGGGGTTGGAGCTAAATGCAGCAAGGGCCTCTTGTTTTGTTGCAAAGAGCACTTTTTCTGTAGAATAATTTTCTTTCAAGATGTTTTTGATCTCATTTTCAAGGGCTTTAAAATCATCGCTTGAGATATTTAGGTGGGCAAAATCATAGTAAAATCCCCCTTCAATTACTGGGCCAATGGTTGGAAGAGCATGGGGAAAAAGTCTTAAAACAGCTTGAGCTAAAACATGGGCTGAAGTATGCCAAAAAACCTCTTTGCCCTCTTTATCCTCAAAATCATAGATCTTAACCTTATCATCGGGGTAAATGTCATCAGAAAGATCTTTTAAAACGCCATTTATAGAAAGAGTCACCCCTTTATGAGGATCTGTGTACCCTAATGAAGCAATAAGTGCATTGCCGGTAGTTTTTTCTTTGATTATTAATTCTTTTTCGTTGTATGAAGTAGACATTTTAATTGAATCCCTTGAAAATGATGATAGAAATAATATTAGCACAAGAGAAAGAGCTTTGCAAGATTAGAGATAAAAGCGATCAAAGGATGGCAAAGATCTATTCAAGGGCCTCTATTATTGCAACACTATTAACCGATGACAATAAAATTAAGGCCTTTTTATCCCAATTACCACCCCCTATTGAAGGGATATTAGGAGAGTTTTTTCATTTCCATATGATTGAAACGCTCCACTTTTTTTTAGAAAATGAGCCGTTTAAAAGGGTGTGTGCAGAGGAAGAATCTTTGGATCGGTTAATTGCGTTAAAAGTAGCGCTCCTTGTCCCATTAAGGCAAACAATTGGCTCTTGTTTTGCAACAGCCTTTTTAATCGATCTTCAAAAAACCGACCTTGCAACCCTTTTTAATGATCTTTATAAAACCTCTATAAAAAAAGTTCTTACAAGGGTTATTGATCAAAAGGAGGTAAGGATCCCCCAATGCATAAAAACAGGAAGGGTTCAAACCGAAGGAGTTTTTATTGCTAGCCCACTAATGAAATCCTATGAGTATACAGTGGCAGCGCTAGCTGATGTCCAAGTAGGATTTTCTAGGTGGAACTTTTTTTCTGCCCTTGGATTAGATAATACAGCGACAGGGGGTCTTGGTAAAGTGATTTATGGGATCATTGAAAAGAAGGTTAAAGAAAAAAACGAGGAACAAAAGGATCTTATTAGCGATATTGAGTTTTTAGAACAGAGTTTAGATTTTGATGACGCCTCCTTTAAGGCAGCATCTTCTATCGATCGGATGAACAGCATTAAACAATCAGCAAAAATCAAGCAATTGTATTTAGATCGAAAAATTGCTGACTATGAAGAGGGGGGGAAAAAAAATAAAGCGTTTGCGTCGTTATATCCTTTTTTTATAGAGCAGTATGGGGAATTATTCCCCCATTATTTTCAGGAGCTATACGACCCAGAAATGGCTTCAGGAGACAATCCTTTTGAAGATCAAGCTGCGGGATTTCGCCTTGTCTATAAACATGGGAGAAGCGACTCAAGGGTGTGGACCTATATTTATACAGATCAAGAGTATATTGCCTCGATTAGGGAGTTTATTGTCCTTACTGAAACCATTTTAATCAATTTGAAAAGGGGGGAGGGTCTTGAAAAGGTGATCGAAACCATTGTTTCAGAGATCCTTCTTGCAATCGACACAAAAGAATTTATCGAAGAGCAAAAGCAAAGGGTTGATACCATGCATCAAACCTATTTAAAAAGAGAAGGAAACACCTCTGCTTATGCCTATATTAGTGGAGGAAATATTGAATCGCTTATTAAATCCTACTATTGCTCAACAACCCCATTAAGGAAAGAAAAAATAAGCGCTCAAACCCCTAAAGATTTGTGTTATTCACTTATTGAATGGATGAAGGATGCAAAAGATATTGAGATATCTGCATTTGATAAAGACCCCTTTAAAGGGTTTATTCTCACCAATGAGATCCATGCGTGTAATTTTCTCCCTGGAATGGAAATGTTTAAAAAAGGGTGGATGGATATAGGTAATACCTACTCCTATATGCGGGATCATTTTCCTATAAATGAACCTATTGTTTTTGCCGATACTAATTGGGGAGGCTTCTTTTTAGCCTTTATCATCGACCCATCTTCAATTTTTTCTTTAGTTTTATTTGATGGATCTTTATCCTATCCTTTTAATAATTGGGACTTTCTGTTTAAAGAAGAAAGTTATTGGGAAATATATATTCAATAGATGAAAAGTGTCACAGAAGATTTAGGGCAAGAGCCAATTTCTGCACTCAACGCAAGAGCGTTAATTGTTAGGCAGTCTGAAATTCTTTTTCCCCCGTTTTCAGAAAAGCAAAGGCCTTATCAAAAAATCCTTTTTGATCTTGGAAAAGTTCTTATTCAAAATGTTTTAGATTCAATAAAATTACGGGCTATTAGCGATGCATCCAAAAAGCACAGAGCTTTGGTAACCCAGTATAAGCCCTATGATGATCTTGAGATCCTTCTTATACAAAGATGTGTCGATAATTTTAAAGAGCGTCTTTTAGATTACATTAATAGAAATCTTGAGATAGAAGGCAATGAGGAGGAGGAGGCTATACTTAAAGAATTGAAAAAAAAGGAGAGGGTACAATTTTCTCTATCAAATTAATTTAGAATCTATTACATTCTCTTTTTATTTTTAGGAGGGATCATGCAAGTAGATGGGTGGGAAACGGTAAAACCGCAACCGGTTATTGTTCCTAGAGGCAAGCTATCTTTAGGGGTGAAAGCTGTTTCTGAAAGGGTCTATAACCTATCTCAAACAATATTAGGGGGGGCAGCTCAATTCCTTAACAGGGTACACGATGTTGTTTTTATCCCTTATGAAGTTCAATTAATTCAAGATTTACAAAATCTAGCCCTTTTAGACCCAGAACATCGAAAAGCATTAGAAGCTTTAGAAAAATGTTTTGAAATGGAGAGTTCTGACACATCAAAAATAGTTGTCCTTGAAAAATATATAGAAACTTTAGGGAAGACTTTAAAGAAGTTAGAAGAGAGAACTTCTCAAGGATACGAAAAAACAATGGGTCAATTGCGAAATTTTTTAGAAAATGCACTTTATCAATATACGGACACATTAAAGGATGTTTCCTTCAAAAAAAGGGGGGAAGTTCTTTCTCTACTTAGAGAGGTTATTGAACCGCATTCTTAATTTTGAAGAGCCGTGCTTTTTGTTTTTGATAAGGGCAATTAAAGTTTCAAAAGATCCAAAAAGGTGGATGCTTTTTTTTGCCCGTGTGACCCCAGTAAATAAAAGCTCTTTTGGAAATGTCTCTGCATCCTCAGGTAGAATTAGAGAAATGTGGTCAAATTCACTTCCTTGACTTTTGTGAATAGAGAGGGCAAAGGCCTTTTCATAAAGGGGAAGCATAAGTCTTGGTAGGGAAATATTTTTTTCTGGAAATGTGGCAATATCATTGTGAAGATAGCCAATATCGCCATTTGTAAGTTGAGTCACAGAGTCATTTTTAGTGATTAAAATAGGGATTTTTTCCCCTTTATCCCCTTTAATCACCTCGTTTAAGTGTAAAGAACCATAGGGCCCTTTTCTAAAAGGGGTAAGTAATATGTGCTCTTTGTTGTGCGTTTTTGGGTTAAAAGTTTCAAGGGGAAAGAGTTTAATCTCCCCTTGAGCCCCTAAAATGTCTTTAAGGCCCTTTTCATCTTCATTTAAAATGGCCGTAGAAAAATCAATAATGGACTTTTTATCTGAGCGCATCGGAGCTAAAAGGGTCACTTGATCGATCTTTTCAAGGGTGGTAATATCATAAAAAATTGAAGCCCCTGAGACAGGGGGAAGTTGATGAGGATCGCCAATTAAAATCACCTGGGTGATATCAAGGAGGCTAGAAAGAAGGAGGTTAAACAGCTTAGGAGAAATCATTGAGCACTCATCGATAATAAGAAGGTCAGCAATAATCACTGGATGGGTCCTTTCCACCTCAAAACTCTCTTTAATCCCTAAAAGCTTATGAAGCGTTTGCGACCCTTCAGTCTCATCAGATAGAGCCGAAAGGGCTTTTCCTGTGGGGGCTGAACAAATCACTTTTTTATCGGGGTATTTTTGTTTATAGGCCTTGATCATTGATTTAGCAACAAACGATTTACCTGATCCGGGCCCTCCTGTGATTAAAAAAAAGGGGGAGGTATTAAATAGGGAAAAGGCTTCCTTCTGTTTTTCATTTAGGTGGTTTGGAAAGGGGATTTTTTGATCAAGTTTTGGGAGCAATGTCCGAAAATAGAGCTTTGAAGCAATCTCTACCTCATAAAAAAAATTTCTAGAAAGGTAGTAGGCATTCCCATCTTTGATAATAGGGGCATGTTTTTTTTCTAGGATTTTATCAATTGCAGGGTCGACATCTTCTTTTTCAATAAAAAGATGACCCTCACAAGAGGCTCTCATTAATTCTAAGCAAAAGGGGTAAAGGGGGTGCTCTTTATCTTTAACAAGTTTCAAAGCAAAAAGATGGTCAATGGAACCATACTCTACTGTAGACATACAATCTCCTTGTCAGGTAGGGGCTCAGGGGAAAAATAGGTAATACCCTCTTTTCCTCCTCGGATAAAAATGTAAAAGGCCCCCCCAAAATAATCTTTAAAGGAGAGGTTTTTTGCTTCTAAAAACCCTTTTAGAGCTCGGGTGTAGATCGATGCTTGGGTGGTGTAGTGATGTTTTTCTAAGGCTTTTAAAATTTCTTGGGGGTGATATCCCTCTAAATGGTTGCATTTCCAATCAACGATGTAAAAGCGTTCATTATGAAGGACAATAACATCAGCAAACCCTTTCATTTCACAAGGGGAGTTTTCAAGCTTATACTGAAATAAAACCTCTTGCCACATTTGATGTGGGGGGATCGATTCAAGGGTAAAAGATCCATAGGGGCTTTTAAGGGACGTTGTGAAAATCTCTTTTAGTTTCTCAAAAATAGATTCTTCAAACCCCTCTAAAGGGGTCTGGAAAAATGATTTTTTCAGAATAGGTAAAAGTGTATCCCCTGAAAAAGGGGTATAAAGCCCCTCTTCAATGATTTTTTCTAAAAAAAGGTGGATTTGATTGCCCACCTTTGAACCATAGGGAAAATCGGCTTGAGCTTTTACTGGGACAATTTCTCCCTCTTCAAATGAAAGGGAGGAAAAAGAAAACGATCGGGGGGGCTTTTGATAGGTTTTAGCTTCCTCTGGGGGATAAATTTTTATTAAGTCCTCTTTTGTCTCCCATTTAGTTGCTACCCCTTCAAAAAGGATCCCAGCAGAAATTGGAGAGGTTAAGAGCACATCATTACAATTAAGAGTTAGGATTTTTTCATATAAGGCTTCATAGGATAAAAAGGGGGCTTGCACCCTACTTAAAAAAAGCTCTAGGGGAGAGGCCCCCCCTATGTCTACTGGAAAGATCGATCCAAATAAAGTGCCGTAGATATACAGATGTGATTTTGCTCGGGTAAGGGTGACATACAACAGTCTCATCTTTTCTTTATCTAGAGAAATGGCCTTTTCTCTACTTTCTACAGATTGTTTCATCCGTGTGTACAAAGAAATGGCAAATACAGCTTCAAATTCAAGCCCCTTGCTTAAGTGCGATGTCATGATAGTGACACTTTTTTTATCGGTCCCTGTCCCTTTTTTTAAAAAGGAAAATGTATCAGGATCCAGTTTTTGTATTTCACTGATAAACTGTCTTGGATCTGTGTCAAAATGTTGCAAAAAGAGGGAAAAAATTTGCATCATTGTAAGAAAGGAACTTTCATTATGACAAAGAAGCTCTCCTAAAGACCTATCGGCAAAAAGCTTTTTGTCCATCAAAGCGTATAGGTAAGCGCATAATCCCTCTTCTTCTAAAATCTGTTTAAGGAGAGAAAAATCAATAGAGAGCTGTTGTAAAAGAGGGTTGGATAAATCCTCTTTTATAAGGTCTATAGGGGCATTAATGAAACTATGGGAAAGAAGTTCTTTAATCAATGATTCAGATCGTGGGGAGTAGGTGAGGAAAAGAAGAATTTCAAAAAGGGAAAAAAAGGGGGATTTTAGAAGGGAGGAAGAAAAAGTGGCTTTTGTTGGAATATTCATTTTTTGCAAATAGGAGCAAAGGCTAAGACCTTGATAGCGATCTTTTACAAGAATGGCAATTTGATCAAGGGGGAGGTTTAATGTTTGAAGGGTGTTTGCAATATGGGGGAAAAAAATCTCTTCTTCAATATCGGCAAGACTTGCTTTTAACCCCCCCTCTTTTTTGGGAAGGGCAAGGCACAAAGAGAGTGTTGATGGCCCCTCTTGTTTTTTCCCCGCCTTTACTTCATAGTAGCGCAAATCTTGAGAGTGCTCTTCAAAAGAAAGAAATCCTGGGGTAGTTTTTTCAGAAAATAGGAGGTTTAAACCCTCTACAAGAGATTTTTTCGATCTAAAATTGGTATCTAAAGAAAAATGATGGGAAAAGGATTGTTTAGCCACAAGGTAGGTAGGGAGATCTGCCCCTCGAAAAGCATAAATGGATTGCTTTGGATCCCCAACGGTACAAAATGTTTGTGCAGTATCAAAAAATAGGGTTTTTAAAATCTCCCATTGGATGGGGTCTGTATCTTGAAATTCATCGATGATGGTTGCAGAAAAAAGGGCCTGAATTTTTTTCTTAAGAGAAGGTTTTTTTAAACCCTCCAATAGTGAATATAAAATCCCATCAGGGTCTTTGACAGATTGATTCTCAAGGCGTTTTTTTGCTTTGATAGCAATATGGGATAAAGGGGATGTTGGATCCTTTGCAGTAGATAGAATAGGGGAGAGCTTTTGACAAAGGGAAAAAAGGGGATTGTTGTAAGGGATCTGTTTTCCCTTTTTGATATTTTCGGCTTGTAACAGTTCAATTAAAGAGTCCTTAGCCCCAATAAGGGAATCAAAATCCTTCTTTTTAAGATGGTGAAGTTGATCAAAAAGGTGGGAATGGATCTGCTTTTTGTTCGACATACACCCCTTAAATAGGGGGGCTAACTCTTCAAAATGCTCTTCAAGAGTTTCAAGTTCTGTCTCCTCAAGAAGGGTTAAAAAGTCTTTTTTTAACTCAGAAAAAGTTGGGGGGAGCGATAAAGCTTTATGGTTTTGAATATAAGAGGTGATTTTCTTTGTAAAGGTAGTGATTTTTCTGTCACTATCCATAAGTCTAAAAAGTTGTCCTGCTGAAATCACTTCTTCAGATGTAAGTCCCCTTAAAGTATCTAAAATCGCTAAAAAGGTAAGATCTTTGTGTTTATCATCATTAAAATCTAAAAGCTCAAGGTCGCTTCCTGCTTCAAAAGCAAAGGTGGACAGCATCTGAAAAGCAAAACTGTGGATGGTGTAGATGGGCATCTCACTAGAAAGGACGCACCCATTTTCAATAAGTAAAAGGGCCTCTTCTTTATTTTTAATCGATTGAAGGTAAGGGGTCGATAGATCGTTATTTCGAAGGTTTTCCCCCATTTTTAAAAGGGAGCTATGGATCCGTCTTTTTAAATCAAGGGCGCCAGCTTTTGTAAATGTCACAACTAGGATCTGAGTAATATCCATTCCATCTAAGATAAGACGTAAAACCATATGCTCAATGGCAAATGTCTTCCCTGTTCCAGCAGACGCTTCGATAAAAATTTTTCCATATAGAGGGGAGAGGGGGTCTAAAACATCATAGGGTGTCATGAAATCTCCTTATTGAGGGCTAAACAGAGTTGTGATAATTCTTCTTCAAAGTGATGAAAGCTTTTAACTTCTCCTTTTTCAAGAAAGGGGTCATTGTCTTTATACCGGAGTTTTTCTTTTATAGAGGTAAAATCGATAGTTTTTGAAATACAATACTCTTCTACCGCTTCAGGGATAAGGGGGGAAATGGCATTCATTGCTTTTTGATAATAGGACAAAAGGGGGGAAAGTAACGGTTGCAGCGTAGATTTTTCAAAGGTTTTTGTCACCCCTTCAGTTACAAATAAAAGAGCAAGGGGGATGTCTACATCAAGGTGAGAAAGGAGGATGAGGGTGGGAAGGTGTTTCCACAGTTGGGGTAGTTTGGGCTCTTTAAAAAGGATGAGCCCTTTATCGGTGAGGTTATTTATTGTCCCTTTAATCGTATAGGTTAATCCCATTTCTTGATGAAGGAGGGCAGGTAAAAAGAGGGTGGAATCCTTTTTAATGCAAGCTTTGATATGGGGGTCTAAAGTGATTGAAAAATACGGATTTATACTATTAAACAGGGTGGTTAAATGCCCTTTTTGCATCTGGATAGTGGAGGTGAGTTCTTTTTTAGCCACTTTTTCGAAAATCGCTCCGGGGAGTTTGTTGGTAAGGGTTAAGTGTTCAAAGTTAATCTCCTCTTTTCTAGACAAAGCGCTTGCAATCTTTGATTTATCAAGGTGGGAGAGGAAGAATTCCCCATCATCAAAAGGGGTTTTTGAAAGAAGGGATTGTTCAAAAAGATGTGCTGAGAGGGTATAAAAAAATCGTCCAGGGGAGCGAGCTAAAAGATTGAGGTGCTTTATTTCGATCACGTGTGAAAGGCTCTTGTTTTTTTCTCTCTTTTCAAAGGTATAAGGGGGGGTATAAGGCTCTTTTGAAGCAAGAAAGAGGGGGTAATTTTTAGAAAAGACATTTTTTTCGAGGAAGTACGTTGTGTTGTACGGGGTAAAGGGGTGTTGAATAGGGGGGGGGAGACAAAGGGCGTGGATGATTTCTTCAATAAGGGGGGATGGGTTTGTTTCCCTTCCATCTGTGGGGTTATTACAGGTGTAGCTAAAGCAGACAGATTCTTTTGATCCCATGATGGCTTTTAAAAGATAGAGGCGGGCTTTTTGAGAAGAGGTAGGCTTTTTATCATAAAGGGGATCTTTAGAAAGCTCATGTAAAGAGCGGTACCTTTCTTTTAAGGGAAAATGTTCTTCATCAAGGCCGATAAAAAATAAAGCCTTATCTAAAGGGGGTGCATCTTCAATAGAAGAAAATGTAATTGGGGGGGAACTATACATGGATTCCTTTCCCCCTTTTTTTGCAAAGATTTCCCCAAGGAGCCGTTTAAAACTTGAATAGGAATAACAAAATTGAGAGGTTGTAGAAAGGGTGGTGATTTTTTTTAGCTCTTTAAAAAACAGATCAGCTGAATCATCTAGGTAGAGAAATTGTTCGGCAAAAGCAATGGTTTTAGCGCTCCATTGTTGAAGAGTGTATTTTTTGTGAACAAAGCTTTGGGCTTGTTCATGAAGTTTTTGGACAAGAGCGATCACATCCCCAATACTTTCTGCTTGAGAAAATTCAATGGGGGAATCTTTCATAGTAAGAACATCTATCATGTGTGAAAAGCCCTTTTCAAAGAGCCCAAAGGAACAGGCCGCCCCATCTAATACTGTGCTTTTGGATTGTTTATCAAATCCCCAAGAAATCCCTGTGTAAGAGATGATCTTTTCTAAAGTCTCTACATCTTCTTGGTTGATTTGACATTTTCTTTGAAATAAAGGGGAGGAAAACAGTTTTAGGAGGGCATCTTTTTCAAAACGGCTATCAATAAGTGCAAAAAGCTGTTTTAAACTGTCCATTGTGGGGCAGTGTTTTGTCTTTTGTAAGTTAGAAATGGTAAATGTAAAGGGGAAATTTTTTCCTGAAAAAAGGAAGGAGATGTAAGGGTAGTAGATATCTATATCGGGGGCAAGAACTGTGATATCAGAAGGATGTAGGTGAGGCTTATTGTGTAAAAGGGTTAAAATATTATTGATAACCACCTCTACTTCTCGAAGAAGGGAGGGAGCGGCATGAATAGAAAAAGACCCATCTTGATAAGGGGGCGGCAAAGGCTTAATTTGATACAAAATCGCCTTTTGAATGTAGGTTAAATCAGACGACATCGTGATGTCTTCATACTCTTCAAAGCTCCCTTGATCGTGTAAGTAGGTGTACAAACCCTTTCCCCCTTCACAAAAATGGGATAAGAGGGGATGGGCATTTAATGCAAAAGAGGCAAAATCGATACGCTCTTGTAACGAGGTGTTCCTTTTTTTAAAGTACCTATCTAGGTAGGCGCTTTTTTTCCGAGAAATAAGATCTCCCCAAAAAAGAGGGGAAGGGGAAAAAAGATAAAAAGAAAAAGTGATGTAAGGGGAAAGCTTTTCAATGAGATTAAGATAAAGCTTTGGGCAGATATCGAGAACAAAAATATGTACAGAAAGGGAAAAATTTGGAGGGGGGCACTGCTCTATGGCATCAATAATAGAGGTCCATTTTTTTAAAACTTCTTTAAATAAATATTGCTGCCATCCAATGTTTTCAAGCCAAGGTAAAAGGGCTTTGTGCCCGTAAAGGAGGTACTCAAGAAAAACATGACTTAAGGTTGAGGCAAGGGGGATGATCCGCTCTTTTTTTTCTTCAATATATTCTTTGAGGGGGTATACAAAGGGCTCTTCTATAGACAGTAACAAGGTGATTTTTTCCTCTAAAAAAAACATCAGTTCATAATGTGAAGGAAAAGGCAAATCTTTTTTATAACAGATTTTTAAGAGAAGGTGAATACATTGTTGAAGGGTGACAAACCTTATTCCAAAAATAGATGAATTTTTTTCAATAAAAGATTGAATGAAAAAATCCTTTGTTTCATTAGAAGGATAGACAAGGTAGGTTTTAGAAGACAAAGGCTGTTGATGGATATTTTCAATGCACAGCTTTGCTAATGTTTTAAAAGAATTACTAGTGTAACTTTTAAATGGACTCTTGAAAAAATCGGTCATTGGGATTACAATTGGGTAAATATACAACTCATCAAAGTGATTATTATGGATAAGACTGTTTCTAGCAAGTATTCAAAAATAAAAAGGCGTTATGGGGAAGTTCGTAAAAAAAGAGCTTTAAGTTTTTTAAATATTGCCCAATTTACAGCGGCATTTAACGATAATCTGTTTAAATTTTTAACTATCTATCTTTTAATTGACCTTAAGGGGGCAGTTCATGCCTCAGATATCACATTTTTTGTAGGGGTTTTCTACGTCCTTCCATTCCTTCTTTTTTCAAACATTGCAGGGGCAATTACCGACAAAGTGAGTAAACAAAAAATTATTGTGTGGATGAAGGGGCTAGAGGTGGCCATCATCGGGTTGGGCTATTTTGCCTATATGACCCAAACTGTGTGGCTTTGTTATACTACAGTATTTTTACTCTCTTTACAAAGTGCTGTAATGAGCCCTCCAAAATACAGCATCATCCTTGAACTGGTTAACAAAGAAAATGTTTCTAAAGCAAATAGTTATGTAACAAGTTACACCTATATAGCCATCATTTTAGGGACCTTTATGGCTTCGTTTTTAACACAAATTACGGGGAAAAATTTTATATTGTCCTTAAGTGTGTGTATGGGTGCTGCAATTGTTGGCTTTATTGCGAGTTTAAACATCCCAAAAACCGAGGCAATGGGAGCAAAAATCAATGCAAAGCAGCCCCCATTTGCTCAATTAGTTGAGACCCTTTCTTTGTGTAAAAAAACCCCAAAGCTCCTTATGGTGGTGATAGGTTCTGCTTTTTTCCTATTTATTGGAGCCTTTTTGCAGTTAAACCTCATTCCTTTTGCCATCAGTTCATTGGGGATGTCTGAAGTTGGAGGGGGGTATCTGTTTTTAGGAACCTCTTTTGGTATTGCCCTTGGATCTCTTATTTCAGGAAAAGTGTGTAAAAAAGGGGTCCATTTAGGAGTCTCGGCTTTTTCAATGATTGCAATGGCTTTTTTTGTTTTTTTAATCCCCATGTGTTCAAAATCTATCTCAGCTGTTTTTGTTGTATTATCTATTATAGGACTCCTTGGAGGTCTTTATCAGATCCCTTTAGATTCTTATATGCAAATGCACTGTCCATCGGAAAAGCGGGGAAAAGTTGTCGCTGCGGGAAACTTTTTAAGCTTTGCTGGGGTGTTGCTTGCCCCTATTTCAATGATGATATTTGAAAAGGTCCTTTTTTTAACCCCTGCAGCGGGGTTTGTAATGATGGGTTTTATCCTTCTAGGGGCTTCACTATTTTTTATTAAAGGGCTTTTTATCCCCCTTTTACACTTTATTTCACAAGCAACGGTTCATAGAGTCTATAATATCTACTACCAAAACTTCCCTTTTGCAAAAAAATATGAGGAGCAGCGTGTCGCTCTTTTTATTAAAGGGTTGAAAAAAAGGTTTATTTTCCTCTTGTTTGGGGAAACAACTCAAGGACACATATTTATCGTTAGAAGGGAAGCTAAGAAATACGATCCAATCCTATCCTATATTAACGACCTTGACTTTTTTTATCTAAACAGTGGGGAGACAGCAAGTGGTGTTAGAAAAAAAATTTCTGGGTTGCTTACAAAAACTAGACCCATTTTTATTTTAGATGAAACAGTACACTTAGAGGATCTAAAAGAGCTAATGGCAGGGTTAAAAAATCGATATCATTTTCAGATTAAAGGGATGGAGCTTGTGAGTCGAACGCATTTTGCCCCATCGCTTAATGATCATTGGCAAAAGGCGGCTCTTGTCTTTGCATTTAAATGCATAAAAAATGAGTCCCTTGTTATGGAAAATGCAACCCTTTATAAATAAAAAGCTTAATCAATTGATTTTTCTTTACTTAAATAACTAGGCAGAGTAACCTCTTGGTTTTTTTACAAGGGGGAGTGTATGCAACCATATGGAACAACAAGTCAATACGCAATAGGCGGAAACGAGGCACTGGATCTTACAAAACCGACATACGTAGAAATAGTCAGAAATAAGAAAAAAGAAATTGAAGTAACCCTTTCTAGAGATCCATCGCCCACAACAGTGACCAGTATAGCTAAAAAGTATCTAGGGCCTGATAATAACCCAGCTGGATGGCCAAAACTTTCTAAGTAAAGATAAAAATGAATGCAAGGATGTTTTATGATCACAGTTTTTGATAGGCAGCCATCTATTGGTTTTTGTACTCAGATATTTGTTGGGAAAGGGCCAAAGTTTGAGTATGGATCGGCAAGACATCCAAGTGCAGAAATCATTAGAGGGATCTTTTTTTTATTGATAGAGCTATTTAATATATCTCAAGCAGAGGCTTTAAAGAAAATAAATGAAGGTCAATATTTTTTAGGGATCGGCACCTTAGGGAATTTTTTGCAATTAGGAAGATCCCTCTATGTTCAATTTATTGCTACCAATGATCAAGAGAGTTTTGGTATAAATTATTATGTCCCCTATAAAAATTTTAATGCATTTAAATGGGTTTTTAAACGTGTACAAAGTCAGATTCCAATTGACTTAGAAAATGGCAATAGGTTTGAATTCAGTCCTTTACAGACACAGCAGTGGGAATCTCTTTTTGATCTTTCTTCCCCTTGGATTTCAACACCTAAAAATGACCCCCAAGGATGGCCCCCTTTAAAGTAATAATTGTGGATTTTTTTCCATGGCCACGATATCCTTTTTATAAAAAAAGGTCTATCTATGGAACACCCCCATGTCGATTATCAATGGAGTCGTATTCAAAGAGGGGGGTGCTTTGTTTTAAAAGGGACTTTTAAGGGCATTACTTCTCCTCAAATCATTGCTATCGATGAAAAGATAAAGGAAGTGATTGGCAATAGGAAAAACTATACCTATGAAAGCACCTCAGAAAACGGTTCTTTGCAATGGACCCTTTTTTTAAAAAGTATCCCTTCCGATGAGCGTAAAAAAATTGAAGAGGTTGTAGATCAAGTTCTCTTTGGCACTTTTAGCAAACAACGCCGTTCTTTTCAGCTCAATGCTTGGGTTAACGACGGTTCTTCAAGAAATGTGCCAGTTAACATTCCATATGGACGCTATTTAGATGTAGACGATCAAAGCTCAAGCAGCAATAAAAGACCACATTTTATACACACTTTGCACAGAAAATTAAAAGAAATATGGGCGAAATTAAGAAGAAAAAGGGGACTTTAAGAAGTTACTTCTCTTTCACAAAGGATAAAAGCCCACTTTTCCCGTGTTTCAATTTTAAGGGGCAAAAAGGGGCCAAAGGTTTTTTCTGCTTCTTTTACCTCTTCTTCTAAAAGGCCGGAGATAAGAAAAAGTGCCCTTTTTTTAAGAAGGTATGGATAGGCATTCAAAGCTATCTTTTGTTCAGATGAAATCATATTGATAAGAACCACATCAAAATGATCGGGTCTTTGATTGATAGAAATATTTTCAACCTTATTCAACGCTATATTTGTTTTCATGGTTTCTATCGAAGGGGGATCAATTTCTAAGGCAAAAACCTGTTTTGCTGAAAGTTTTGAGGCGGCTAAAGACAATATCCCACTTCCAGCCCCCACATCGACCACAATTTTGTCCTTTACAATAGAGGGCAGATGTTCCAACATGAGATTGGTTGTAGGGTGAGAGCCATCTCCAAAAGCGGGGCCAGGTTCGAAAAGGACCTCTTTATTATTGGGTAAAAGGAGGGTAAATGTTCCATCCTTGTAGTAGGGGCTATGAATTTTCCAAATTTCTTCCCAATCGATCATATTTAATAGAGGGCTACTGTGTAAAAGCGCACTGGAGAGGACTCGAACCTCTAACCTCCTGGTCCGTAGCCAGGTGCTCTATCCGTTGAGCTACCAGTGCAAAGAAGTGGAGTATAGTGTACTTTGTTGATGGATTTTTAGGAAGGGGAATTTATTTTCATTCATCCCCCCTTTACAAAAAAACTCTTAAAAATTATAATTTATCCAATTTTTATTGGAAATTTTTATGAATCATTTATCTTACATGTTCTGTTTAAAAAGTGAAGAAAAGGTGTCTACATTGCATGTCCTCCTTAATTTTTCTACACCCACCATAAATCAAAAGGTTTTGGATATTGTGAGGGAGGTTTTTAGGTTAAAGGGGGGCTGTCCTCTAAAAATAGAGGCTGAAAACAGTGTTTCTAAACTAAGGATAAGCTTTATAGGGATAAGTGAGGAGCAATGCGCCTTGATTGCTGAAAGAATTCGTAATTGTATTAGAAATGCAAAAAAAGGGTTAAAATCAGATCGACCTTCTTTTGACTTCAAACATAGAGCAAATAAAAGCAATACAGTGACACTTTCTACCCAAAGATATAGGGGAAATTCTTTAGATGCTTGGACCCAAGGGTGGAATTAAAATTCATTGTAAAATGAAAGTCTTTTTGTTACACTGATTTCATGAGTTTAATAGGAAAAAAAATACCTCAAGTTAAAGCGTCTGCAGTGGTAAATGGTGCTATTGTTCATGATTTTTCTATTCAAAAGTATGAAGGAAAGTATGTCCTTCTTTTTTTCTATCCATTAGATTTTACTTTTGTTTGCCCAACAGAATTGCATGCCTTTCAACAAAAATATGACCAATTCAAGTCTTTGGGAGCAGAAGTGATCGCCTGTTCAAGAGATAGTGCGTACTCTCACATTGCATGGCTTGCCACAGAAAAAAATCATGGTGGGATTAAAGGGGTGAGCTACCCTTTAATTGCCGATATGAAACTAGACTTTATACGCTCCTATGATGTATTAAAAGAAGAGGATGCCATTGCCTATAGAGGTCTGTTTATTATTGACCGTCAAGGGGTAATTAGGCATCAACTTGTCAATGACACTCCAATTGGAAGAAGTGTCGATGAGGCAATACGAGTTCTTCAGGCGTTGCAACATTTTGAAAAAAATGGGGAGGTGTGTCCTGCAAATTGGCATGAGGGGGATAAGGCCTTTAAAACAAATAAAAAAGAGCTAGATGCCTATTGCTCAGAAAAGTGCTAATTTTTCAAAAGATCTTTTATTTCTGATTGTGTCTTGCTATCAATAAGAGCGTTTATAAAACCTTCTTCATAGGGTTTACATTCTTTGCATAGGCTATTTTTACTTGCTAAAAGCAGTCCATTGACAGTAACAATCATTTCATGGGGGTATACGATGTACTTTTTTGGAAGAAAAAGCCTATTATGAAACTGACTTAAATCAAAAGAGGTTGGAAAAGCTCCGTATAGCCCTTTAAAATCTATGAGAGAAAGGCCAGCAGGGCGTTGTAGAATAAGGGTTTTAAAAGGGGCATTTCCCTGAAAGAGTTCACTATTTTGTTCAAAATCGACACAAATGGATCTTTGCGTTTCCGAACTAAAAAGATGGGCTTTTGAAAGACCCCTTTTTTCAGAAATAAAATGAAAGAGGCAAGAGCTTTCCCCTTCAATGATCTTTTCGGGGTGAAACTCTTCAAGGACATGATATAGATCTGAAGAAGGGTGGGCTTCAATAAAAGTGTGCCATCCAAGGCTTAAAAGCCCTTTAACATAATCCTTAAGATTGACATAAGAGGGTTGTTTTGCTGTGTAGGTGCTTTTCCCAATAACAGTAACCACATCAAAATAATTACAATGTGAAAGATTCTCAAAATCTGTAGCTTTAAAGCGAAGATGAAGGAGCATGGGGGTATTGCCCCCTTTGTCCTCTGAACACTTTTTTAATAAGGCACTTGCAAGAGAAAGGGAATGTGGGTTGTTGTCTTCAACCATAATCACTTTTGCGTTTTTAAATGTTTTTGATAGAGAAAAAGCAAGCTCCCCATCTTTTGCACCTAAATTTAAAAGAGTAAAGTCTCTTTTAAATTCTTTACAAAGCTCATAGATCTCTGAAGTGTGAGCAAACATAAAGGAACAATAAAAAATAAGGCTCAACCATTTCATAGTGCCGTTAAGGATAGATCAAAATGCTATTGGTGGGAAGTGTTTTTTTCTATTTCCAAAAGGCGGTTATACTTGCAAACCCTTTCTGAGCGTGATAATGATCCGGTTTTAATCATTGTGGCACTAACTGCTACCCCTAAGTCGGCGATAAAACTATCTTCTGTATCCCCTGATCGGTGGGAAAGGATGCACTCATAACGATGCCTTTTAGCAAAAGCAATGGTTTCAAGGGTTTCACTAAGGGTCCCAATTTGATTAGGCTTAATCAAAATGGCATTAGCAACTTTTTGGGCGATCCCTTTTGCAAGAAATGTTTTATTTGTTACAAAAATGTCATCTCCCACAATCTGTATACCGTTACACTCTTTTGTAAGGGTGTGCCACCCTTCCCAATCCTCTTCATCAAGGCCATCTTCAATGGAGGTAATGGGATATTTGTGAATAAGTTCTTTTAAGTAGGCCACTTGTTGTTCTGAAGTCCTCATCCCCTTTTTTGGATCCTTCTTTTCAATGAAGTAGCCATCTTTTTCATAAAAATTTGATGCTGCGCAGTCTAATGCAATCGATATGTGTGTGGAGGGTTGATAATGAGCCCTATCAATAGCCATAAGGATAAGATCTAGCGCCTCTTCAGCACATTTTAAATGAGGGGCAAATCCCCCTTCATCCCCAACAGAGGTAGAAAGGCCCCTTTGAGTGAGGATCTTTTTAAGGGTGTGGAAGATCTCACTTCCTGCACGTATTTTTTCAGAAAAGGAATCAAATCCATGAGGATAGATCATAAACTCTTGAAAATTAAGTCCATTATCTGCGTGAAGACCTCCATTAATAATATTCATCATAGGGGTGGGGAGGATCACTTCTTGCGCTCCAAGATAGCGGTACAAAGGTTTCCCTTGAATGTTTGCTGCACACCTTGCAACCGCAAGTGAGACAGCTAAAATGGCATTTGCCCCAAGATTGGATTTATCGGGGGTATGATCTAAACGGTTCATAGCATTATCAATCCCTTGTTGATCAAAAAGATCCATTCCGACAAGAGTTTGTTTTATAATCCCTTCGATATGAGAGACTGCTTTTAAAACCCCTTTTCCTCCATATCGAGAAGGGTTGTTGTCCCGAAGTTCAAAGGCTTCATGAGCCCCTTTTGAAGCCCCTGAGGGGACAATTGAAAAACCAAAAAAGCCACTTTTGCTTTTTACTCTACAACCCACAGTGGGAAAGCCTCTAGAGTCAAGAAGCTCATAGCCCTTAATATCGAAAATAATACTCATATAATTGAACCCTAACAAAAATTTCTTTTTATGCAAGGGGTCTAATAGAGAGATTCTTTGTGTACTATTTCATTAATAATGGTCTGATGGGAGAAAAACCGGATTGAGGGGATAAGATTTTTGGCAAAAGCCTCTTTTACAGAGCATAAAGGTTCATGCGTGTGAGTACATGTACGAAATTTACAAGGTCCTAGAGGCTCACATAAATCAGAAAAGTAGTCAGAAATATCCACTTCTGAAAGATCAAAGACAGAAAAAGAGGCAATCCCTGGGGTATCAATAATAAAGGTATCTGAAGAAAGGGGGATAAGGGATGAAAAGGTTGTGGTATGGCGCCCTTTTTGAATCCTTTCTGAGAGCTCTCCCACTAAAAGTTCTTTCCCTGTAATGTGATTAATAAGGGAGGTTTTTCCTGTTCCAGAAGGTCCAGCAAACATCGATGTTTTTCCTTTTAAGAGCTCTTTAAGTCGATCCATCCCTTGACCGGTATAGGTTGAAACAGCGATGATCTTGATCCCGATGTCTGTGTAGATCTTTATAAGTTCTTCAACATCGTTGTCCTTGCCCAAATCGATTTTATTGATAAGGAGGATGGGGGTAAGATCCCCTTTTTGAGCTGCCATGATGTAGCGATCCACCATTGGAATGTTGATATCAGGGGATTGTATAGCAAAAGTGATATAGACTTGATCAATGTTTGCCCCTATAACTTGCCGCTTTCTTGGATTTAAAGGGTCTGTCCTTTGAAGAAGGGTCTTTCTTTTGTGTATTGTCACAATTTGGTTATTGTCATTGACCTCAACACTATCGCCAATAGTAATAGCCCCTTTTTGGTCGCTTTTTTCTCTATGTAAGGCATTTTTTAAGGTGCAATACTCAACCCTATCTTCAACGTGTACATGGATATGTTTCCCCCGTATGGAAATCACTTTCCCTAACATTGGACCCCCGAAAATTGATAAAAAAGGATTGAGCCTGCAACCCCCACATTTAAAGATTCTACCCCCTTATTGATCGGTATAGAGATTTTTTCCCCATTCCATTTAGGATCTAGGCCCCTTGTTTCGTTGCTAAGTACAATGCAAAAAGGAGAAGAAGGAGAAAGAGTGTGACAGCTTTTCCCCCCCATGTCAGCAAGGAGGATCTTAAAAGGGGAAGTGTCTAATGGGGTAAAAGGCTCATAGGAAATGGGTAGAGAAAAGACAGCCCCTTTTGAACTTCGGATCACTTTATCATTAAATGGATCGCACGACCCTTTTGTAATGTGTACCCCTTCGATCCCAAAAGCCTTGGCACTGCGAATAAGGGTTCCCATATTTCCTGGGTCTGTAATTGTGTCAAACAGAGCAATTTTTTTCTTTGATGAGAGAGACACAAAGGGGGGGAGGGCAATTTCAGCTAAAGCCCCTTGGATAGAAGGGAGTTTTGTCATCGCTTTTAAGAGGGAGGGTGGACAAATAAAGGATTTTTCTGCTTTTAAAGAAATCTCTTGATGAGAGATGAGGGTTTTGATAGGTAGGAAAGAAGAGATCTCTTGTATTAAGATATCCCCAGAAATCACAGCACTTTGGCAACAATAGCGATAGGAAGCTGAAGAGATCAGCTTGCTAAAATGTGTAAAAATGGGGTTTTTTTTTGAAGATATTGTATTCATATAGGATAAAGGATGGCAGATTATGTCAAAAAAGGCAAGCAGTGGGTTATCAGGCTCTTTAAGTTTTAGGGTATTATCTATAAGCTTAATTTTTCTTGCGATCCCTTTGGTTTTGTACTCTGGAGTGTTGTACCTTGTTGACTACCGGCAATATGTAAGAAATCTCTTTGAGGATGTGGAGCTTATCCAAAAGGAAGAAAGGGCATGGCTTCAGGAAAGGGTCGATATTTATAAAAATTCCTTGATGCTGATCGAGGAATTTATTAAAAATTTTAATTTAAATTCTACAGAAAGCAGTCATGCAGAGGTGACAAAAATTTTACAAAAATTTACCGCTAATCAGGAGATTTCGGCAATTATGTACTGTAAAGCTTCCCCTGATGGGAAGTTAATCTGTCAAAGCAGCACCCTTAAAAACACTGTCGGTCTTGATTTTTCAAAGGTTAAGAGTATAAAAGAGCTTGAAAAAGAAGGGGGCAATGTCTTTATTGGGGAGGATTTAGAGCTTGGACTTAGCTTATATGTGGGCAACCTTATTCTTATTGATGGAAAAGTGGAGGGGGTTGTTTTGATAGCCATTGCTTTAGATACCCTTTTATATAAAATGGTAGCGTTTGAAGAAATGGATAATCTTGATATTTCAATTATGGATAAAGGGGGAAAAATCCTAGCTACAACTAAAAAGGAGTATCAAGGGAAGATCTTTTCAGAAACCGAAGGAAATAATGGATTTACAATAGAAAAAATTCCCTATATACAGGGGGGAAAATTTTTTCTTAGTGGAGGGAACAAACAATTTATTTCGTTAAGTCAGTTTCCAAATAGCGATTTGATTTTGGTTATTTCAGTTTCTGAATATGTGGCAATGAATACATTTTTATCCTTTTTATTTCGCTTAGCTATTGCCTTTGTGTTTATTGTTGTTGCAGGGGGGGTTGTTTCTTATCTTTTTACACAACGAATGGCAAAACCGATGCAACAGTTAAAAGGGGTGATGACCGCTGTTGGGGTGGGGGATTTAAAGGTATTTTATCAAAAGGATCGCTATGGATTTGAGATCAACCATCTAGGAGAGGCCTTTAATCAAATGACGAACAATTTAGAGACCTATATTGAGCAAGTCCAAACCGAAAGGGGTCTTAAAGAGGCTTTTGAAAAAGAGCTACAAATTGGCCATCAAATCCAAAAAGCCCTTCTTCCTTCAAAAGAGGCAGAAATTCAAGGGGTAGAAATTGCAACCTACTACTCTCCAGCAAAAGAGGTAGCAGGGGATTTTTATGATTACTTGGAAATTTCTGATAAAGTGATTCTTATCACTATTGCAGATGGGGTAGGGAAAGGGATTTCTAGTTGCTTATACTCCTTTGATCTCCGAAGTATTTTGAAAACAGCAGCTTTAGATGGAAAAGGATTAAATGATTTAGTTGTAAAAACAAATAATATTTTTTGTGGGGATACAAAAGAGTCATGCAATTTTGTCACCCTTGTTACCGGTTTTTTGGATAAAGAGAAAAAAAAATTCACCTTTACAAATGCGGGTCATTTACCTGTCTTTGTAAAAAGAAAGGGGGGAGCTATAGAACATTTTACAACAAAGGGGATTGCATTAGGGATTAACCCCCTTGAAAGTGTAGAGCTTGAATCGATTGCTTTGGATTATGGAGATTTTTGCATCCTTTATACAGATGGGGTCATTGAAGCACAAAATAGCGTCGATGAGCTTTTCACAGAAAAGAGGTTTATTGAATCATTAAATAGATTTAAGGGGACCACCTCATCGGAATTTGTCGCCCACATTATGGAGGAGATAAAACTTTTTGTGGGTCAAAAAGAGCAGTTTGACGATATTACACTACTTGTTTTCCAAATTCATTAAAGCAAGAACCTCTTTTTTGGTTAGGCAATTGTGATTGATAGTTAAAATCAACGCTTTTTTAAGGGCAAGGCCTAATTCTTTCCCCTTTTCCATCCCTAAAGCCATAAGATCAGTAGCAGTGATTAAAGGGGTGTTTTCCTTTAAACGCTGTACATGTTGGGATAAAGCCCCCATTTTTTCTCTGTGGAAGGCCTCAAAATGAGGAAAGCAGCGATACATAATTGCTAGCTCAAAACAGTTAAGGGAGTATGGATGAGCATAAAGGTGAACAAGTTCATAATCGGAAAATGCATTAGATTGTTTCCATTTTTCAAGTTCTTCAGTAAAATTCATCTCACTTTTAGACACTTTTAAATAAAGGCATAGAGCTAGCTTTTGATCAAGGGATAAGGGGTTAAAGAGCTCATACAGATAAATAGTGGGGTAGGTTCCTTTTGGAAATTTGGGAAGAAAGTCTATCTTTTGCTCTAACTCTTCATAGGAAATTAAAGGAAGGTGGGGAAAAATGACCTTTAAAAGGGAGCACTTGTGCATAAGAAGGAGGGCTTTAAAAAGATGGGGATCTTTAGTCATTTTTTTAAATTCATCATAGACCCGTTCAATAGCAACAGAAGGAAATAGAGTATGAGCCTCACAAACAATTGCCTGAAAAGTACTTTCTTCGATAGGGAAACAAAAGCGAGCGCTATAGCGACAGGCTCGAATCATCCGTAAACGGTCCTCTTTAAACCGGAGGAAAGGATCGCCAACAGCACGAATGATCCCTTTTTCTAAATCCTGTTTTCCCCCAACAAAGTCATAGATAATCTCTTTTATAGGATCGTAAAACAGGCTGTTGATAGTAAAATCTCTCCTTTTAGCATCTTCTTCAGGGGAGACATGTTGAATTTTTGAAGGGCGCCTTCCATCAAGATACCCCTCTTCAGATCGAAATGTGGCAACTTCAAACTCCATCTCCTCTTCAACAACAATCAAGATCGAAAATTGCACTCCCACAGAGATGGTTTTTGGAAAAAGAGCCATCACTTCCAAGGGGGTGGCAGTTGTGGCTATGTCAATATCATCGGCCTCTTTTAGTAGAAGGTGATCTCGAACCCACCCCCCCGCAAAATAGGTGGTAAACCCTGAATTTTGTAGAACCTCGACAATTTTTTTTGCTGTATTGAAACGTTTCATAGAAGGAGTATAAGAAAAAAATTTCAGTTTGACAACAGAATCGATTGAAAAATAAGATATTTTTATGCTAAAAGTAACCCTTTTAGTAAATAAGGCCCTTATGCTTAAAGTAAAAACTATAAAAATATCCTTCAAGTTGGATCGATGAGGAAATTTTTTTTACTCTTCTTTTTTTTAGATATGGCCTTTTGTCAAGGGCTTCCACTTCATATTACCTATAGACAATCGGTATGTATTGATACAATTATTTACTCTTTAGGGGAAAAAAGCACTGGAGCTTTGATGTTTAATGCCCTTGAACTTCGCTCTATAGGAAAAGAAATTGAACCTATTCCCCCTTTAGAGTTTCTTTATTACATTTGTAAAAAACCCTCTATTTTAACCTGTTTAAAACATACAAGGGGGAGGTATTTTCAATGGAATGCCTTTATCTCGGGCTTTGGAGAAAAGTGTAACCAAGATAGTGTTTACAAAAAAATTAGAGAGGATATAGATCTTTTTGCTGAGGGTCTTGATCTTGATGTGGATGAACTTTTTCCTTATATCGAAAGTAAGGACTGGAAGGGATTTGTAAATTATTTATTAACAAGGAGATGAAGATGAAAATAAGAAGTCTGGCACTTATTTTGATGATGAGCCCAATGATTTTTTGTCATACAGGAGAAAACATTGGGGTTAAACATTTTGAAAGTATAGATGAGAATCAAAACTTTGTAGTCAAAGTGACTTTAGATGAAGCAAGGGTGATTGAAGAACTTTTAACAACGATGGGTCACTCCTCAGTAGTTACCCTTTTGTTTAAAAAAAGCACACTAAAAAAGCTTGCTCATGCCCTCCATAGGGTGAGTTCAACATCGTTTTTAGGCTATGTTTTTCAAAGACCTCATTTAGTCCAGTGTATGAAAAATATTTCTGAATCCTCTATAAAGTGGGACAACCTTACAAGAAGTATTGTAAAGGGGTTAAAGAAGGAGGCGCAAAACAGTTTATTTGAATATCTACCAAAATTTGCCCTTCATACAGGGGGGGATGAAGCTGTTTTAGCTGAACTTGCTGAAAATGGGGATTGGAATGGATTTATTTTGCATTTAGTTCAAAGGCAGTAGAGGGTTCTAGAAAAAAATCTGAAGTTACTGATGTAAAAAGCTTAGGTGAGATCATCTGAGCTTTTTTCTTTTCTATAAGGTAATGAGCATTTCCCCTTTCCCATGGAGGCATAAGATCAAAGGTGTGATGGGATAAAAAATCAATGAGTTTTGGGGGTTGGGGATCATGGATAAAAATGTGTCTATTAACACTTTGTAAAAGTTCCATGGTGGTAAGCCCGCCAGATTTTGCAATGATACAGTCTATATGAAAGTAGAGGGGGGCAAGGATCGTATCATCTTGAAATGCAAGGGGGAGAATGGTTAAATTTTGGGGGTAGTCCTTTTGGGTTTGCAGCTGTTCAAGAATGGCTTTATAGTATTGAGAAGAGGTCTTTTCTGAGCCGACTAAAATAAAGAGAAGTTCCTTTCTTTCTGCGCAATAGCGCTTTTTTTGGTTAATAAATTGAATCATGTAGTTGATCAATACCTCTTTTGGAGGGTAGGATCCAAGGGTGATCAACGAAAGGGTTTGGTTCTCTGCTTTGAAGGTCAAGCTATTTTTATCGCAAGTAAGGGGGGTGTTTCCATAGGAAATTACTTTACAAATCGATAGGGTGCTTTCAGGGGAATAGGTGTTAAAAGTAAGCTCTAAAGGGGCGTTTTTCTTTTTATAGCTATTAAAGGTGGGTCTTAAGGGGAAAGGGCTATACTCTATGTTGAAAGAATCCAGCCCTGTAACTTTATTCCAAAATTCGGTCTCATCTTTATACCCTTCTAAAAGAGGAACAGTTGTTACTATTTTGATGAAGGGCTTATCTAAGGGGGCAAGTCTTAAAAGTGATTTAAAATAGTGGCGACACTTTTTTGTAGGTAAATCTGTTAAAATTTTTTTATATTCAATGGAATTTCCATAAAAAAATGTCAGAAACCGTATTGCCTTAACAATCGGTTTTGTTGCCATGTGCTGAGTGTCAATGACATGAGTGATTTTATGTTTTTTGAGGAGAAAAAGAATTTTGAAGAAAAAAAGAGGAGTGAGGACAACATCAATAAAGTTTGAGCAAAAAGAAAAAAAGAGGGTAGAAAAGATGTGGCCATGTCTTTGGCAATAGTTCCAAAACCCTACAATTAAGCCTCCTAAGTACTTTCCTAAAAAATCAACAAGAGTATCTTTTTGGATAATGTAACAGATCCCTTCATCGACAAGTTCTGCGTATTTAGCCTTTGCTGCTTGAAGATGGCCCCCGCCACCAGATAAGGTGAAGATAAGCACCCTTTTATTTTGTTTTTTCATAGTATCCTCGAAAAAGAATTTCTTTGATAGATGTAACATATTCTAGGGTTTAAAAAAAAGAATTCTTTTTTTAAATAAATCGATTTACTTTAATAGAGGTATTAGGATTATTAAGAATAAATAAAGGAGAAAAATATGCCAATCAATAAGGACTTTGGAATTGAGACTCCAGGTATGCTAGATGTTCAACTTAAAGAGAAAACGGAACGACAAGCGAGCCTTGAATCGAAAAAGACTGAGTATTATAACATACTAAATATTAAAGATCCGATTGGTAAAGGAAATGCCCTTACAAGGCTTGCAGAAAAGGTAGGGAATTTTTTTGTAACTATAAGTATTAAATTTGAGTTGATTTTTATAGAACGATCTTTAAAGTCTCTAGGCGAAGATATAAAATATTTGAGGGAACAAGGGGCTCTTTTAGAGTCTGAACAAAACCAATCAAGTTCGGTAAGGGGAGAGAGCTTCACTTCGTTGCAATTCCCTAAAAATCTTCCAGAAAAAAATGATTATAATCAAAACAATGATTCTTCTAACAAGATTAACCTTTCTGCTGTGACAAAGGAACATAGAGCCGCAAACCGAATGGCAACGCTAAGTTCTGAGTATAAAGAAAAGAATCTAGATGAAGTAAAAGATTTAATTAGGACTAATCCAATGGGACTTAATTCTGCCCCTGACAGAATTAAAAATGATAGAGACTTTGTTCTTGAATTGGTAAAGAAAGATGGAAACTGCTTACAATATGCGTCAGAGGAATTACAAGATGATGAAGAGATAGTAAGGGCAGCGATGAAAACTTACCCAAGGGCAATTGACTTTGCTACCGAAGGAGTTCGAAAGCTAATATGGAAAAGCAACTCAGGTAGCGAGTTTTAGTAAAATAAAATTATAATAATGATATAATTTTTTATTATACTTCTTTTATTTGCTTCTTAGTGTTATTATTAATATGTTTGATTAACATTAATAATAAGGAGCTTTTTATGTCTATTAACTCTCATCACGATAGTCCGTGTCTTAATCTAGCAAAAACAGTCGGTCTGGCAGTTGTCGGTGGTACCTGTTTCTGCACAACTATAACAATAAATCCTGCTTTGGCTTTGTGCGTTTTTTATCTAACAGGTGCCGCCTTGATTGGTGCAAATCACGGTGTAGAAGCTCTAAAATTGTGCACATTTACACGCCATCCAGAAAAAAGGGTAACCCCCCCAAGCACTGAACAAGAACCCTCCGAAAACTCCCCAGTTGAATCAAAAGGGGATGAAACAAAGAAAAAGCAATAGCAGTTGTCTATTAATCTTTCATTGATAACAAAAATTCGGTGTTGGTATGTGTCTTTTTCATGCGAGATAAAAGAAGATTCATAGCATCTGCAGGGGATAAATCTGCTAGCGCTGCTCGAAGTTTGTAGACTTTTTCTAATTCTTCTTTGTGATAAAGAAGATCCTCTTTTCGTGTTCCACTTTTTAGGACATCAATAGCAGGATAAAGTCTTCTGTCGGCAAGTCTGCGATCTAGAACAAGCTCTAGATTTCCTGTCCCCTTAAACTCTTCGTAGATGACCTCATCCATCTTAGAGCCTGTATCAATAAGAGCTGAGCCAATGATTGTAAGAGAGCCCCCCTCTTCAAGGTTTCGGGCGGCACCAAAAAAGCGTTTAGGTTTGTGCATGGCATTTGCATCCACCCCCCCAGAAAGAATTTTTCCAGAGTGGGGTTGAACTGTGTTATAAGCACGGGCAAGACGGGTAATAGAGTCTAAAATAATCACTACATCCTCCCCTTTTTCTACAAGTCTTTTTGCCTTTTCAATACACATTTCGGCCACAACGCAATGACGCTCTGGGGGCTCATCAAAGGTTGAAGCAATCACTTGACCTTTGTTTCCAATAAGTCTTTGCATATCGGTAACCTCTTCAGGTCTTTCATCAATAAGTAGAACCAAAAGCTTTACCTCTTTGTTATTTGTAGAAATTCCATTGATGATATTTTGTAATATGATGGTTTTACCCGCTTTTGGGGGGGCCACAATTAAAGCCCGTTGTCCTTTACCCACCGGGGAGACAAGGTCAATAACCCGTGTGGAAAAATTCTCTTTTGTCGTTTCCATCATCAAACGACGTGTTGGATGAATAGGGGTAAAGTTGACAAACGATTTTCTATTGGTTTGGTCTTTTGGGGCAATACCATTAACGGTATCAACTCTTAAGAGGGCAAAATATTTATCTTTTTCTTTAGGAACGCGGATTGGACCTACCACCTCATCCCCTTTTCTTAGTCCGTAGTGACGAATTTGAGAGGGGGATACGTAAATGTCTTCAGCAGAGGATAGGTAATTGTACTGGGGCGATCTTAAAAAACCAAATCCGTCAGGTAAAATTTCTAGGGTCCCTTCTGAAATAAGGATTTGAGCAGGATCGTGGATTTTTGCTTTTACAATAGCAAAGACAATATCGGATCGATTCATATTAGTTAAAGAACTGATCCCAATACTTACTGCATAGGAAGCAAGCTCTTCAAAACTCATCTTTTGCAAATCGGCAATCCTTGTTTCTAAAGCCTCCACTCCAGGGGGTAATAACGGAAGATCGGGTTCAATAAAGGAATCATCGCTTTCAGAAGGGGCTTTGTCTGGGCGATTCTTATTTCCAAAATGTTGCCCCTTTTTCCGATTTTGGTTGTTTCTTCCCCGATTGTTGTTGTTACTATTTTTTTTCATCGGGGTGTTTCCATGGGTCACATGAGAAGGAATTTCCTCATCAGAAGAGGGCTTTGGAGCTTGGGGGGTAGCTTCTCTTAAAGATTGGACAAGGGGAGGGGGAGTTAATAGACTTGAAAGCTCGGGAGCTTTTTTTTCAGTAGGGGTTTGTATGTCTTCTTGAGTCTTTGTGATCATTTTTTTCTCTTTTTTTGGTTGTATGGGTTCTTCTGTCATTAGGCTAAAATTCCTTCCATCATCTTGTAGATACGGTTGTTAAAATCTGTTTTGGTTCCGTTGTTTGTGATTGTAAACATCGCTTTTTTCTCTTTTTCTTCATTGGAGAGGGTGTTTTTTTCCCTTAGATCAAAATCTTTAAATGGGGATCGCTTTTTTGAGATAGACCTTTCTGTTTTAACAAAAATCGTCACATCAAATAACGCTTCTAAAGAGAGTTCAAAAAGTAATGGGACCTCTATTGCAACCACCCCTTGGGCCCCTTTAAGGAGGGTTTTAATTCTATCAAGGACGTAAGGAAGGGTGATTTTTTCACACTTTTTTAAAGAGGGAGGGTCGTGAAATATTTTTTGTGCTATTAATTTTTTATCTAACATGTGGTTTGTAAGGATGTCATCTCCTAAAAGGTCGCAAAGGGATTGTTGAAGCTCGACATTAGTTTTGTATAGGTTATCAAGAATTTCGTCTACGGAAAGGGTGTGTAACCCTAGTTTTTGAAGAGCCCCCATTAGGGTACTTTTCCCAGAGGATACACTTCCTGTAACCCCTATAACCTTTATATTAGCATGTGCTCCAATTTTTTCCAACCGAAACATCCACTTTTAATGGGACAGAAAGCAAGTAGGCACTTTCCATCGCCCCTTTTACAACAGTTGTACACCTATCTATTTCACTTTCAGGGCATTCAAAAATCAACTCATCGTGAATTTGAAGGACTAAAAAGCTTTTAAAATCTTCACATTGCCAGAGCTTATTGATCTTTTGCATCGCAATCTTAATAATATCTGCTTGAGAACCTTGAATAGGGGCATTGACAGCAAATCTTTCGCAAGCGCCCTTTAAGGCAAAATTCCGACTGTCAATGTCTGGAAGGGGCCTTTCCCTCCCAAGTAAGCTTACAGTTTTTTTATCCCTTTTTGCTTTGTCTATCAAATCTTGAATGCACAAATAGACTTTAGGGTATTTTTCAAAATAGGTATCAATGATCCTTTTAGCTTCAGAGACAGAAATATTTAGCTCCTTTGCTAGCCCAAAAGAGGATTGACCATAAAGGATTCCAAAGTTTACAGCTTTTGCTTGATAGCGCATCTGTGGGGTCACTTCATCTAATGGGACGTTAAAGACAGCTGATGCTGTATCTTTATGGATATCTAGATCGTTGTTGAATGCAGATATAAGGGCCTTTTCCCCCGACATATGGGCTAAAATGCGTAATTCAATTTGTGAATAATCTAAAGAAAGAAACAGCCACCCTTCATTTTGAGGGGTAAACGATTCACGAATTTTTTTTCCTTCTTGGGTCCTTATGGGGATATTTTGTAAGTTTGGGGAAGAACAGGAAAGTCTTCCGGTTACCGTTCCAGATTGATTAAAGGTGCAGTGGATACGGTGTGTTCGGCTGTTGATTTCTTTAGGGAGGGCATCTGTATAGGTGGACCTAAGCTTTTCTAAGGTCCGATATTCTAAAATATAGGGGATAATAGGATGAGCTTTTTCCAAAGAAAGGAGGGTTTCAACCCCAGTGCTTTCAAAAGATTTCCCCTTTTTTAGAGGGGCAATCCCTAAGTTGTGAAAAAGAACCTCGGAGAGTTGTTTTGGGGAATTGATGTTAAACTCTTTCTTCGAAATAGAATAAATGGTTTGTGAAAGGTGTTCGATTTTAGAGGTGAGTTCAACGCTATAGGCTTTTAAACTCTCTTTATTAAGATAAATCCCGTCCCTTTCCATACCAAATAAAATGGGGATTAGGGGGAGTTCAATGGTGGAAAATAGATTAAAAAGCCCTCTTTCTAAAAGCTTTTTTTCTAGAAGGGGCTTTAAAGAAACAAGGGCGTCTAAAGCAGAGCAGGAAATGTTTTTTGCATCATCAAGCAATAGGTCCTTAAACGAGCCCCCTTTAGGGAGCCATTCTTTAATGGAGGGGATATCTTTATCCAAATACTTTTTTGATAGACCATCTAAGGTGTGTTGCAAAAGGTGAGAGTCAAGGATATAGGAGGCAATAAAGGTATCAAAATCAATTGTAGAGATGTTTAAACCTACTTGAGAAAGGGTATGAAGATCATTTTTAATATTGTGGCCAAAAAAGGAGATCTTTCTGCTAAACAAGGGGGAAAGTTCCTCTAAGATCACCCCTTTGGGGATATTTCCGTAAAAAGGGATAAAATAACACACCCCTGGATGAGCACAAAAGGTGATGGAGATAATGTCTTTATCAATAGACTCGATGGGTTCACTTTCTGTTTTAATGCCGATACTTTTAAACGATAAAAGGGATTGAACAACCCCTTTTAAGGCTCTTTGATCATCGATTAGAATATGAGTTTTTTCCAAAGCCTTTTGCTGGGTCTTTTTATAGAGAGAAGAAAACTCCATCTCAATATAGAAGTTTTCTAGTACCACCGAATCAGGGGTATGACTTTGATAAAAGGAAAGATTTTGAGGGATATCTAAATGGGTTTGAATTGTGGCAAGGGAATAACTGATTTCGGCAAAAGATGTTTCAGAAAGAATCTTTTCTCCTAATTTCTTGTTAGGGAGAAAGGGAGCATTTTCAATAAGCTTTTTTAAAGAACCAAACTCTGTTAAAAGTTTGGTCGCTGTTTTTGGCCCCAAACTTTTTATCCCAGGGATATTATCAGAGGCATCTCCGACAATAGCAAGGTAATCGATAAATTGATGGGGTAAAATCCCATATTTTTCAAACACATCCTTTTCTTTTAAAAGGACATTCTCCTTGTTTGTATGGAGGATAAAGGTTTGTTCATCGACTAATTGGCAAAGATCTTTATCTGTTGAGCAAAGATAGGAGGTAAGACCTTCTTTTTTTGCCCATCGTGCAATCGAGCCCATCGCATCATCGGCTTCAAAACCGTCGATTTCAACAATGGCAATAGAAGCGGCTATGCAAAACTTTTTTGCTAAATCAATTTGAGGGTAGAGATCTTCTGGGGCCTTTTCTCGATGCCCTTTATAATCAGGGTAGAGCGCTGTCCTTGAGGCCTTATTTTTGGGTCCATCAAAAACAACAACTAAATAATCAGGGGAAAAATCTTTTTGAATGTTTAAGATGGCCCTTATAAACCCAAAAAGGGCATTTGTAGCAACCCCCTTAGATGTTGACATCGACTTGATGGCATAGTAGGATCGAAAGATATAGTTGCTTGCATCAACAATGAAGATGTTTTTCATAGGGCAGTTAATTAAAGTCTGCTTGAAATGATAAAGGAAGTTCTGTCGATGAATGACTGAATATAAAAGGGATTTTTGCCTCTACCGATTTTTTCCACTGGTCCATAAAGCTTTCACTATTTTGAAAGGTGATCACTTGATACTCTTCAAGATTTAACGTTTTAGCAAGATGGGTGACAGCATCGTCATAGCGGACATTTGCCGCATCAATGAAACCAAGTTCTTTAGCTTTTATTGGGGTGTGGATCGTTGCGCCAATATCTAAAAGTCTGTCTCTTGTTAATCCAAATGATCCCCGAGCACGAACAACAACATCGATGAAATCTTCATAAAGGAATTCAATATAGGCTATAAAATCGTCATAGGAAGAGGTTCCTGGAGGCATTTTTGAAAACATTGGGAAGTGAATTTTGTGTTTGCCTGCGGCAATAGTTGTTTGAGAAATCCCTTGTTTTTGCATCCAGTCATAAAAATTGAAATTAGGATTGGTCTTTACCCCGACAGAACCAATAGCTGCAATTTTTTGAGAGGAGATAAAATCAGATGCTGAAGAAATATAAACGCCCCCTGAAGCACACATATCGCCAATCCAAGTATGGATTGGGACATTGTAGGTTCTTTTATAATGCATCAAGTCATTGTAGATTTGCGAGCATGCTGAAACACTTCCCCCTGGTGAGTTGATTTTAAGGAGGATCCCTTTAATCTGCCCTTCAGAAAATTTGTACAATTCAGGTTGAGCTAAAATAGTTTGGATTTGATTTCCAAGTAAAGGGTCTTTCCCGATTACCCCTTCAATATTGATTTGTAATAGTACAGATTTTTTTGGAGAAAAAGGGTGTGCAACCAGTTGATTTATCGGTTGAACCTTTAATGTCATTAATTCTGGAGCTGAGGGGTTTGACATTTTTAAAGAGCCACCAATAAATAAAAGGAGAAAAAGTGCTAAAAGAGCACCAAAAACTGCAGCAAAGGCTCCAGTAAATCTTTTAAGTATTGAGGAAAGGATTGATTCTTTTTGTAGGTACATAGATTTCCTATAGTTGGGAGTAAATAAAAGGAGTTTAGCCGAATTTTATCAAAGATTCAACTATTATTTACAACAAAAGCTTTTTTACGGTAGGTGTTTATCAAAAGTTCAATATAAATCACAGGACCAAGGAAGATGAGGAAATAATAGATGGGACTCTCGGGGGTATAACCAAGAACTAGAGCTAAAATGATAAAGAATTGAAGAAGGGTTGTCATTTTGCTTGAAAGGGCAGGGACAAAGACAAGGCCGTTCCATCCGATAGTGGAAAGGGTGGTAAGAACATAGAACAAGACACTTGCATCACGAATAAGGAGGGCAAATAAACCTAATGGAGAAAGAGAACCTTGAAAGGAAAAGACCGCTAACACAAAATAGACAAAAAATTTATCCATTGAGGGGTCAAGGACTTTTCCTAAAAAGGTCCCATTTTTAAATTTTCGTGCTAAAAAGCCATCAATGCAATCTGAGAGCATGGCTAAGATAATAGCCATCATTCGAATAGAGGTGGATTCAAAAAGAAATAGAAAAGCTAAAGGGGCTCTTAGTAAAGAAATGGTGTTGGAAAGAGTTAACATGTGTTTCATAATTGTTAAAAAGATGGGCTAAATTTTCCTTTTTATAGCATATTTGATTTTTGAAGGCTAGCCTCGCTTTTTGCACTGTTAAATTGTTCCCCTAAAGAGCGAACAGCTAAAATCCATCCAAAGAAAATAAGGATGACAACCCCTCCTACATATGGAGCGCTTGTGGCAACTGTTCCAAAGGCTAAAAAGAGGGCTTGATGGATGACAGAGGCCCCAGATTTTCCAAGTCTTGAACCCACACCGTCAATAGCTGCTTTCCCTTTTAATTTTGATTCACGGCTTAAAGGAATAAAGGCCATCTCTTTTGTCACATCAAAAAAAGTGAATTTAGCTGCTCTTGAGAAGCAATTTTGAAAGGCCCCTAAAAATGAGGCGATCACAAGGGGAGAGGTTCCAAGAGCTGCAGCAAATGAGATCACAACCTGTGTGGACTTTCCAAAATAAAATAGGAAAAACAAGACACCTGAAATAAGGAGGATGACAGGTGTGATATAGGCTGTTGCTGTCCATCCAAAGCGTCTTACAGATTGTCCACAAATAAATACTGAAAAAAATGTCGATAGGATTCCAATGTAGGTCATCACATTTCCCATGTAGGTGCTATAATCGGCAGCGTATGGGTATAATTCATGAACTTGATCTTTCCATACCACCTCAATGAGGGTTAAAGAGATATTGAAGGCAACAACAATTAAAGCAATGCAAATTAAATATTTAGATTTTGACAGATAGGAAAAGTTTTCTCTGATCCCCATTTTTGGTTTTTCTTCCCTTTCCTTTTTTTCATTTTCCTCTAAAGAGGTGGTTTCTTTTAAAAATGCATGTAATTTTTGATAGACAAAAAGGATCACTAAACCAATAGCAATAATGATTGAACTAATGAGCATTAAAGAAAATGTCCAACGATCGGTTTGAATATTAAAAAAAGAGTATAAAAAAGTCCCTGAAAGGAAAATCCCTGCTTGGCCAGCAAAGATGGTAGCAATATTTGCCCCTAAACCTAAAATAGCATAGAATCTTCCAGCTTCTTTTACAGAAGTGACTTCATTTGCAAAACCCCAAAATAAAACAGTCATAATCATTGTTCCCCAAAGCTCAGACATGACGTAAAAAAGGGTAAAGGTCCAATTTCTAAAGACGGCAATAAGGCCAAGAAAGCCTTTTGGGAGAAAGCTTTGTAACGTATCGGCTAATTTATGGGGGTGAAAAAATTCTTGGTTAGGGTATAAAAAGAAGGCAAAAACAAAGAAAAAACTTAAAAAACCAACCATCATGATATTAAATACTTTTTCTTTAGAATATTTATTTGCAAGTCGTGTAAAAATAAGGGTGGAAAGGATGGCCAAAGGCATCATCGCCCATACTTTGATGAAGGGGATGGTGGATGCCCCAGAATTTTTTGCTGTAACAATCAAGGCATCTTTAGCTGTCTTTAACAAACTATAGTTAAAGACGATCAAAGAATAAATAAGGATCATTGGCAAAATTTTTCTGTATTCAGAACGTAAAATGGGCCAAAATAACCGTTTTAAAGGGTGCATATCTTTTAAGATTTGTTCATGAGTCATGAAAACCTAACAGTAAAAAATTTAATTTTAGAGGTCTAATGTTTTTATATACAAAGGATCTATATCGGAGGGGTTTGGAATGAGACGAGGAAGTATTTATTTTAATCTTCAAAATATTCTCTATTAAGAGTTATTGTCTCGTACCAGGGTAAAGCCCTTTAGTACTTACAAAAAGTATAGCAGACTGTGTTTATTAAGCAAGGAATTCTCATTGGCTTTTTCATTTTTTCGAAAAAAATTAAGGAGAAAGGGCGTCTAAGCCGGGAAGGGACCCTTTTTCAATAAATTCTAATGTAGCGCCACCGCCGGTGGATATATGAGTAAATTTTTGATATTTAGGGGTAAGGTGGGCAGCTGCTGCTGTATCTCCTCCACCGACAATAGTCATTGCAGGGCACTTAGAAAGGTATTCAGCCATTGCCCGTGTCCCATGTTGAAAAGGGGCAAGTTCAAAAACGCCAAAAGGGCCATTCCAAAAAATGGTTTTTGCCCGTTTAAGGATGTCTTGAAGTTCAGCAATAGTGCGAGGGCCAATATCTGCCCCAATATAGCCTTGATCAATCCCTTCTTTTATAGAGACAAGGGCGGTGTCTGCTCCTTCTGATAGGGTTTGAGTGATAATAATATCTTCTGGAAGGTGAAGGGGGATCCCTTTGGATTTATATTTTTTCATGAGCCATTTTGCAGTATCAATATGGTCGTGATCGACTAAAGAATTTCCAACATTATACCCTAAAGCTGCAAGAAATGTAAAAGCCATCCCTCCAGTGATTACAAGACCATCAATTCTATGTAATAGGGATTCTAAGATCCCAATTTTAGTAGAGACTTTAGCCCCCCCAATAATTGCATAAAAAGGGCTTTCTGCTTGGTTAAGTAAATTTTCAAGGACAAGGACCTCTTTTTCTACTAAAAATCCAGCTCCTTTAAGAAGGTAGCGTTTAGGGACAAAGGTTGTGGAGGCGTGGTTGCGATGAAGGGTTGCAAAGGCATCGCTGATATAGATATCTCCAAGATCGGCTAAAAAATCAATAAATTGAGGGTGCTGCTCAGGGTGTTCTTCCCCTGGATGGAAGCGAATATTTTCAAGAAGGAGGATCTCTTTTGGGCCGAGGCGGTCGACCATTTTTTTTACCCCACTTCCAAAATCTTGAGGGCCAATCCCTACATCTGTTCCAAGAAGTTTAGAGAGGTGTTTTGCAATAGGAGAAAGGGATAATGACTGAACAAAACGCCCCCCTGGTCTTCCAAGATGGCTTATAAGAACGCAACAAGCCTCTGATTCAAGGATGTACTTTATTGTGGGTAAACAAGCTTGTATTCTGGAATCATCGGTAATGTTTCCATATTCATCCATTGGAACGTTAAAATCAACCCGTACAAGGACCTTTTTGTTTTTTAGGTGCATTGTTGTAAGGGTTTTAAATTTTCTTTTTGAGTACATAGTATTTTTTATTCGATCCTAATTGATAGTTTCTTTAAAGACAATCTAAATTCAATGAAAGGGTTTAAAGGTCTTTAAAAGGGCTCGCTGCATCCAAAAAAGGGGTTTGCTTTTTTCGCCGCTTTCTTTCTAAATGAATGGAATAAAGAAGGTCTTCATCAAATTGTTGATGGCCCGCCCAGTGAAGATAGTCGATAGGGATTTCTCTAAATAAAGCGCCCCGATATTTTCCAAAAGGGAATGTTTTCATTGCGATCGGACGGTTTAAACGTTTTAGCATCTCTTCAGTGGTTGTAAATCCATAGGCAAGGCGCTCAAAAACCTTAATATTGACAATGACATCATTCATTGCCCTATGGGCCCCTTCTTCTGGGATGTTGAAATGCTCCCTTAAAACCTCTAAAGAGTTTTTAGGAGACTCTCCATAAAGGCGTGCGAGTCGAAGGGTGTCAATGACAGGATTTGAAATGATGGAGCGACTGTGATTATGACGCCTTAAAGCCGCTTCAATCATTTTGATGTCAAAACCTACATTGTGGCCCATGATGGGGTATTTGCCGATTAAAGTGGTTATTTCATCTAAGAGTTCTTCGATATGGGGTTTATCTTTCACCATTTCATCAGAAATGTTGTGAATAGCAGTGGATTCAAGGGGGATGGGACGTTTTGGGTCAATCAAAGTGTCTAAAGAGGCCAGTTCATTTTCAAGGGTGAATTTTACAATAGCAATTTCTATAATCTCATCATTTTCTGTATCTAAGCCTGTGGTCTCACAGTCTAAGCAAATGAGTGTGTCTGTTTTAATGGAACCCATGAACTAACATTTCCTTTAAAGTGTGGATGAGCACTTTTTTCCCTGAATCATTTTTTGTCGAATAATTGACTGTTCTACATCCTTCCAAAATTGGAGGGAGCTTGTCTAATTTATTTCTCTCTTTCCCCTTTAGTTTATCTGTTTTTGTAAAAACAACTAAAGGTTTTTTTTCTTTTTCCTTTAACCACTTTAAGACCTCAATATCTTTTGGGAAGGGGGGGTGTCTACTATCAATTAAAAGGAGGAAGAGAATTTTATCCAATTTTTCGTCAATAAAATCAGATATCCACCCCCCCCAGTTGCTTTGTTCTTGCTTGCTTTTTGCCGCATAACCGTAGCCTGGTAGGTCCACAAGGTAAAGATTATCTCCCACTAAAAAATAGTTAATAAGAGCGGTTTTTCCAGGAACAGAAGAGGTTTTAGCAAGATTTTTTCCGAATAAATGATTGATTAAAGAGGATTTTCCCACATTGGACCTACCTGCAAAAACAAGAATTGGAAAATCTTGAGTGGGGTAATGAGAGGGGTCGGTAGCCGAAAGAATAAATGAGCATTGATCAAAGGAGTATTTCGACATTTGACAAGACCTCCCGTTTATTTCCATGATGAGAAAAGTGAAGCTTAAGCGTCTCTTTAGGGAGAAACTCTTCAATGATATCGGGCCATTCTATGATGGTGATGTAATTTGGGGAAAAGTACTCTTCAAAGCCCATAGAAAAAAATTCATTGGGGTGTTTGAGCCTATAAAGATCAAAATGGGCAACAATGTCACCATAGATGTGTAGATAGGTAAATGTGGGGCTTGTGACAGGGTCTTTAATGGATAAATGGTGAACAAGGGAGCTTACAAAAGTGGTTTTTCCCCCCCCAAGAGGGCCAAAAAGGGCTAGGACAGAACCTTTAGAGAGCTTTTTTGCAAAAAAGGAGGCAAGGTGATACATCTGCTCTTGGTTATAGATATTTGGATGGGGACATTGAGGCATTTTAGTCCTCTTCTGTAGATGCCTCAGAGACTTCTTCAGGTTCTTCCATCCATTTTGCAATGTATTTTGTAAATTCATCACGATCAGATAGAGTTTCAACAAAGGAAGAGACTTTTGAGTCTTCTAGGTTAATTTCTAAGAATTTTAAGAAGTCAGGATGTAGCTCAAATCTGTTTTGGGTGGTCACTTGTTTCATTGGGATATGCTTGATGTGGTTATCAAGCAGATCTTTAATCACCCCTTTTGTGCTGTTAAAAAGCTTTCCTGTCACAATGGAAGAAAAAACTGTTTTTGATAGCTCGGTTTTTTGAGGGGTAATGTAGGTTTTAATGATTTCTGGGTCTTCAGAGATATAAAATTTTTTTACACGCATCCCATCTTTTCTTTCTGTGTTTTCTGGGCAGGTTGAAACCCAATCATAAATGGCATCTTGGGGGTTTGGATGGGTGTTGTCGGCAAAAACTTTTCCGGAATAGGGGCAAATATAGATTTTTTTACTCTCTATATTGACACTTTTTTTCCCTAATTGAATTTTAATGGTGGTTTCTCGATAGAGTTTATGTTCTTTTTCCAAAACCTGTAAAAGGTGATCCTCGCTTAAATAAATGGTCTTTTCCTTCATAAAAACAACTGGAGAAAGCTTATTAACCATCTCTAAATAAGCAAGATAAACGGTGATAAGGTCGGTGTTACGATTTTTTTTAATAAAGTCAAGAAGATCTTTAAAAATGGTATCTGAAAGTGCAAGCTTAGTCATGAGGTTCCCTAAATAGTATTGAATTTAGGGGATATAATATAAAAAAAAGATCTTTTACGCAAGGGATAAAAGGGATGAAAGGCGCTGTTTGCGAAAAAAGGGGGGGGGTTGTCCTATAAATAGGGGTCTATTTAAAAAAATTTAGAGGGTAAAATAGCCCTTGATAATAAATACAATTTCATGTATTATATTTATATAAATAAATACAAAATCATGCTTTATTATGAAAATAAATACAGATGCAGCTATTACCGCAACTTTAGTTTGCGACTACATTCCTGTCATAAGCACTCTTGCAGCAATCATTGAGTTGATAGCAAAGATTTCTTTAGAAAAGAGACAAAAGCCACAAGGGACAGACAATCACTACTATGAGCATATAAAAAATAAGGAGATTTGGACCCTTCTTGTTCTTATGATTCCTGTGATCGGAAATCTTGTTATTGCTCTATACGATGGGGGTACGATGCTATTGACAGACGAACTAGAACCCCATGTTTTTATTAATGGCAGAGCTTCCATAAAAGACAATAAAGTTTTTGTTTTGAATGCAGTAAAGACAGATCCAAATTTATTACAGCATGTATCTAAAAGAATGAGGGGCGATAAGGATGTTATAAGAGCTTCTGTAAATGCTTTTATACGGGCGAAGTCAGAAATAGCTGGAAGTAAGATGGGGCCGTGCAATAACCCCTTTTCTCTTGCAAGTGAGGAATTAAGAACGGATAGAGAGTTTATTTTAGAGATGATTAAAAAGGATTTTAGTGCATATTTGTATGGATTGCTCCCTGGGGAGAATCAATGGGTATCTAGTTATTATGAAGATTTTGAGTTCACGCAGGCAGTTGAAGAAAAAATAAAAGATACACGTATAGGCATCAACGAATTAATAAAAACACGCAACAGTATTCGAAATAATGATAGAGAAAAAAAATATAAAGAGAGTTCTGATCAACTAACAGAAGAGACATTAGAGGGTGTGCACATACAACGTAAGTGGGTTGCTGATCGTTTGACTTAACCTCTTTTTTTTAAAAGAAAGGATTTTCTTTACCTAGATTGACAATTTTGCTACCCTCTTTAACTATTTTGGAGGGGTATGATCAAAAAATTAGGGATGATTATGGGTTTATTCATCCTAGGATGCTTTATAGGTAGACCTTTTACTGAAGCGGTTCTTCCCCCTTTCCCTGCAAATCAAGGGGTGTTTATTCTAAAAGATATAAAAAAACTCCCTTTTTCCGGATATAAAGTCTTTAACGCAGGGGTGCTAAAAATTGACGACCACTACCTTTTTGCCACCCGAAAAAGGGGGAATTCTTACCTCCATACCCTTTGGAAGAGGGTTGTTTTAAAAGAGAATATTAAAGGACTTTATATCGGGGAAATGGATTGCAATTTTAAAGAAATTGGAGAGGCAACCTCTTATAGCCATGTAGGGAAAGAAAAAGAGATTCAGTATATTGATCCCCGTTTACTACGTGTAGGGGAGGCTATCTATATGGTCTATTGCCGACAGCAAAATGGGGAAAATAGGAAAACATCAAAGGCACTATTACATTTAGCAAAACTTGAAAAAATAAGTGGTAAATGGCAAGTGATACAAGACTCTCCTTTAGTCTTTGAAGGGGGTGAAGCATTCTATCAAAAGGGACTTGTTGAAAGGAATTTTGAAAAAAATTGGATGCCTTTTTCTGAAAATGGGGAGCTGTTTTTTATCTATTTGATGGAGCCAGACCATATTGTTTTAAAAGCAGATCTACAGTCAGGGAAAGTAAATCTATTTTCTTCTTCCAAAAATGATTTTAAAAAAGAGATAAACGCTCCACGGGGTAGTACCCCTGCGGTTTATGATGAGGAGTTAGGGGGCTACATCACGTGCTATCACTTTGTCTATCCTACGCAAAGAAAAGTGTTAGGGAAAAAGGTCGATGCCTATTTTTTTGGAGCCTACCTTTTTTCTAAAACGCCCCCTTTCAAAATATTAAAACGGACAAAAGGACCAATCATCGGCAAGGGCTTTTATGATAATTTTCATAAAATTATTTTTCCCACTTCTTTAATAAGGGAGGGGGAAAACTACTTAGTTTTTTATGGGAATGATGATAGTAGCAATAAGGTGGCAACGGTATCAAGAAAGGATTTAATCGATGCAATGGAAGAGGTAGAAGGTGATTAAAAGGGTCTTATTGGTGCTAGGGGGCGCTTTTTGTTTTTATTTTTTAGCTATCCATCGATCAAGAGAGCTTCCCCCATCTGTCATCAATGAAGGGGTAGAGGTGATTGATGAAATTTATGACATTTCCCTTTCAGGATATAAAACCTATAATCCTGGAGTGGTTGCCTTAGACAACGGTTATATTATGGCTTCAAGAGAAAAGGCTAAAAGTTTTTTTGATTATATGAAATTAAAGTGTCTTCGAAAAAGGAAAAATATCATTGTGATTTCGGAATTAGATGAACACTTTCAACAAATAGGTGTTTCACAACAAGTGATTCCCAATAAAGATCTCTCTTTAAAAAAAGTGACCGATCCAAGGCTTTTTACCCATGAAGGGACCCTTTACATGATCTTTTGTGATCATACACAAGGGGGTTCTGTCCAAACCCTTTCTACCCTTAAAAAGGAAAAGGATCTGTGGAAGGCTGAAAAGGTGACCCCCCTTCATTTTGAGGGCTCTTTTGAGTTTATAGAAAAACACCTTGTTTCAGAGGGAATAGAAAAAAATTGGATGCCTTTTTCAATCGATGGAAAAGTCTATCTTGTCTATTTACTTGAACCTGAAAAGGTGGTTGTTGAGCTTAATATCTCAACAGGACAGTGTCATCTTGTCTCAAGAACCCCCAATGGATTTATTGACCGTTTTGCCCCTTTAAGAGGGGGCTCTCCCCCCCTATTTGATGAAGAATTAGGGGAATTTATCACCGTCTATCATGTCGCTTTTCCTGGGAGAAACAGCTACTGCTTATCTAAGAGAAATATCTATATTTGTGGGGCTTACACCTTTTCTAAAGACATTCCTTTTACAATCACTAGAAAAACTACTGGCCCTTTTTATCAGAAAAACCTTTATAATAACCGAGAGAAGATCATTTTTGCTACAGCCCTTATTCAAAAAGGGGATCACTACCTGATGTTTTATGGAGAAGATGATTCTCGAATAAAGGTTGCAAAGATTGATCGAAAAAAATTGCTAAGGGCTATGAAAAGGAGATAGGATGAATGAAATAAAAGAGCTAATTTCTGAAAAAATAGCAAAGGAGCTTAAAAATGCCTTCAAAGAGTTTTTAAAAGATCCCTTTCTCATAGAAGTGGATCCAAGCAAAGAACTCGCATTTGGGGACTTTCAGTGTAGCTTAGCTTTAAAACTTTCTAAGCAGTTAGGTAAAAAGCCTCAAGAGATCGCTGCAGTTGCTTCACACCATTTGCAAACATCCCCTCTATTTGAAAGGGTAGAAGTTGCCGGTCCTGGATTTTTGAATATGACCCTTTCTAATGAATCTATTGAAACATGGGCAAATCAATGTCTAAAAGATCCCGATTTACTTGTCCCAAAAGAAAAAAGTGAAAGGGTGATAGTTGAATTTTCTTCACCAAATATTGCAAAAATGATGCATGTAGGCCATTTGCGTTCGACAATTATTGGAGAGTGCATTGCTCGGTTAATGGAATTTCTAGGTTTTGATGTATTGAGGTTAAATCATGTGGGTGATTTTGGTACCCAGTTTGGGATGTTAATTGCCTACCTAAAGAAATATCAGCCTCAGGCTTTAAAAGGGGGGGCAAGCACTTTAGAAGATTTGGTAGGGTGGTATAAAGAATCTAAAAGAAAATTTGATGAGGATGAAGAGTTCAAAACAGAGGCTCATGAAGAGGTTGTTGCATTGCAAGGGGGGCAAATACACTCAGTTGAAGTGTGGAAAAGAATTTGTGATATCTCAAGAGTTGGGTTTTCTGAAATCTATGAACTCCTTGATGTCCATATTAAGGAGAGGGGAGAATCCTTTTATAGCCCCCTGTTAAAAAGGGTGGTTGATGATTTTAAGGACAAAGGGCTTGCTGTTGAAAATGAGGGGGCAATTTGTGTGTTTATGGAGGGCTTTAAAAATAAAGAAGGGGAGCCTCTTCCCCTTATCATCGAAAAAAGGGATGGGGGGTACAACTACGCAACAACAGATCTTGCCGCCTTTCAGTACAGAGTAGAACATGATAGGGCAAAACGGATCATTGTTGTGACAGATTTAGGACAAAAAATGCATTTTAATATGGTCTATGAAGCAGCAAAACGTGTCGGGTATATCGATGATACACAAGTTACTTTTGATCATGTCCCCTTTGGATTAGTCTTATCTCCTGATGGAAAAAAATATAAGACCCGTTCTGGAGAAACTGAAAAATTGTCAGATCTTTTACAAGAGGCTGTGATTCAAGCAAAACAGTTGTTAGAGGATAGAGGTATAGAAAATAATGAAGAAATTGCCAAAATTTTAGGGATTTCAGCGGTAAAATATGCCGATCTATCGTCTAATAGGATTAAGGATTATACCTTTAGTTACGAAAGGATGCTGCGCTTTGAAGGCAATACAGCCGCCTTTATCCTCTATGCATTTGTCCGTATTCAAAGTATTAAAAGAAAGGTGGGGGTAGACCTTGAGGGGCTAAAAGAGGGGATTAAAATAGGACACCCTTCTGAAAGAGCCTTACTTCTTCACCTAATGCAATTTGGTGAAATAGTACACAAAATCAAAAAGGACCTTCTCCCCAATCACCTTACAGAGTATTTGTATCAACTCGCAGAAAAGTTTAATATTTTTTTTAGAGATTGCCAGGTAATGGGCAATGACCAAACACACTCCCGTTTGTTGCTTGCGGAATTATGTGGAAGGCATATTGAAAAAGGGCTCTTTATTCTAGGAATAAAGACTGTCGATAGGATGTAATCGATAAATAATCGAGCTTTATTGCTCTTTCCCCCTTTTCTCTTTGATTTTTTGTTCTAATTGTGTCGCCCATGGGTGCTTTTTTATCAAAGAGCTCATAAATGCTCCATCGTTTAATAATTTGTCCTGAAGATTTGAACCTGCTAAAAGCAGCATCCATGGATTAATGACGATGGCTTCTCTAACTGTAGGCTCATGATATCTAAATGCCTCTTGAAGTTCTATACTGGCATAGTTAATAGCGTTTGAGTCTTTAGCAATAAGATTCATAAACAACACTTTATCCTCGCTTAGTTTAGCTTTAACACTATCAGTTACAAAGGCAAATGCCACTGGATCTTTAAGGAGGGCAGAGCGGATAAGCGACTCATCTTCTTTAAGAGTGTTTGACATGTAATTGATAGCATAAGCACTTATTGGTATAGCCACATTTAAAATAAAGTCCCTACTTCCTTTTAGCGTTTCATCAGCATATTGCAAAGCGCCTATAGCATGATCAAGAGCGGTTTTTACAATTTTTCTATCCAATTGATGACAAGGTTTAACATATTGAAGGATAAAGGGGTTTTCCTTAACTAATGACAAAATAAATTCTGGATCCTCTTGCAACCTATTTGATACTATGGATAATAAATCTGGAGACCATTGAACCATTGCATAAGCAAATTCGGGATCAGCTCTTAAAGAATCAGAGAGGGAGCTAGATAATACAAAAGGCTGAACCGCAGGCAACGCTTTCATCATTATTTCTTTATCAGAATAGAAATTGTTATTATGCATAAGAATAGGGGAAGCTGCCTCTGGGTTTGTACTGATAGCAGCAAGAGCAAATTCACGGGTCCTGATTAATCTCGGATCTAAATAGGATATGACTTGTCCATTTGCTTTTATCGCAGAAAAAATAAAATCTCTATTTTCTTTAAGTGTTTCATCTGCATATTCAAATCCAGAAGGATAAGTTTTTATTGCAGCAAGAACCACCTCGGGATCTTTTTTTAAGGAAGGATCCACGATCAGCATTAGCAGTCCATTTATTTTGACTGCTTCTAAGACAAATTCTTTCTTACCCCATAATTCTGGATTTATATGGTTAATTCTATCGTTATTGAATGTAATTTTTTCCTTAGCTAGGAAGCCAATAATTCCTTGGGGACCAGCATAGGCAAGGGCTTGTTGGTTTTGTAAAAATGCTTTATTTACAACATCTGCATCATTTCTTAATTCTGGAGAAAGGTGTTGAATCAAAAGACCGTCTTTTTCAACCGCTTCAAGAGCTGTCGCCTTATCGGCTTGTTGTAAATGTTTTATACTAAAATCCATAAGTGACCTTGTTTTAATTTAAACTAAGACATAGCATTAGTCTTTTCCAAAGTCAATTTAAAAATGTAAGGAAAAAACATGTCCATATGTATGTCACTGCTTTTTAGAAATGTACCCTTTGAACCGCTATTTTTTTAAGGGGGAGATAGATCTTTTTTTCCAATCACAGAAAAGGTGACCACTTCATGGGTGATCCCTTTGAATTGGTGAGGGGGATTTTCTTTTACAACAATATGATCTTTGATCCCCTCAAGAGTTTGGGAAGTGATTAAAATTTCATTAGCCTTAGCAAAGTCACAGAGTCTTGCAGAAAGATTAACAATATGGCCAAGAACAGTATAGGACAGGTGATTTTCTGCACCCACGTTTCCAGCAACAGCTTCTCCCGTGTGAATTCCAATCCCAACCTCCAATTTTGGTAGGTGGTTGTTTTCTCGGATAGAATTCCACATCGATAATTTCCTTTGCATCTCTAAAGCACATAAAACGGCTTTAAGAGGATGGTTAGGCGTTTCTAAAGGAGCTCCAAATAGGGTCATGATTTTATCCCCTTCATATTTGTCTATCACCCCTTCAAAATCATCAATCACTCCACTTAAAAGGGTAAGGCAGTCATTTAGCATTACAAGGAGCTTTTCCGGATCCATGTTTTCTGCAATACCTGTAAAATTGCGGATATCGCAAAACATCACTGAGATGATTTTTTTCTCTCCCCCTAATTTGATCCCTTCTTTAACAATTTTTGCCGCCACTTGTTTAGAAACTACTTTATCAAGCAACCCTCGAACTTTATGCCCTTCTTTCATCGATTGGATCATTTCCGTAAAGGCTTTATAAAGGGCCCCTACCTCATCTTTTCGGAAGGACTGCTTTTTATCTAAGCGCACATTATCAAGGGTCCTATCTGTGACATGACTTACTGCCTCAGCAAGTTGATTGATCGGTTTTGTAATCGCTCCTATAATTCTTGATAAAATAATCATGATCAGGATGAGAGAAAAAATGATTAAAACAGAGGCATTGATAATCACGTGATGAATTAGTTTTTTAATATGGGCATTGATTGTATCGATAAGGGTAATTCTACTTTCTTGCTTTTCAATAAGGACAATTTTTCCGTCATTGTCTGTGATATTTGTGACAAAGGCAAAATAGAGTTTTTTTCCTGAAGGGTCAATTAATGAGCCTTCAGTTTCGGTAAGAAGCTTTAGACGATTAGTGTCATTTGGATCCTTTGGGATGTTTTTTATCTCTCCATTAGATTTATAAAGGCGAATGCTCCCATCTTTAAAGACACAGGCAATTTCATCAGGGGAAACAAGAGCAAGCTCAAACAAAATCGGATCTAAGGAAATCCCTAAGGTAATGGCTGTAATGCTTGGTTCTTTCATTGGAGGTTTAAAATAGCTAATATAATTTGTGTTAGTAAGAAACGGCTCTTTTAAATCCTCATCAAAAAGAATTTCTAATTGAGCATTTTTGCACGATTTTGCCTCCCCTGACGGATCGTCTTTAAAAATCACTTTTCGATCATAGGCGCTATTGCCTACCGCGAGTGTACACGTTTTTTCAATATTGATTTTTTTATTTAAAAAGACATCATGAATGAAAAATCCTTCAAGAACGTTATCAAAAAAATCTTCATGCCCCCCTTCAGTTTTAGCTAAAGAGGTAACAACTCCCATCGGAGAGCCTCTATTAAAGGGCGAAAAGTCCCATGCCCCTGTCCTTGTGAGCATGCATAGCTCCCAAATCAATTGCTTTTGGGTGATTTTATGTTGAAAATCCCTTCTTGTTGCCCATGTGGGATCCATGTAAAGGGTATCTACTTCACATAAAGGCCCTTTACAATAGGTCCTTTGATACTTTATATCAGGGTGGATTTCTTTAATTTTTTTATCAATGTACTGTTCTTTAGTGGAGGGATCAGACAAGATCTTTAAAAGCCCTTTTTGTTTGAGTAGATTTTCTTGGGTCTTTTCAATCATGATTTTTAAGGAATTAAATAAAAAATCTATTTCCTCCTGACTGTGAAGGGTGATTGCTTCATCAAAAAGGTGCTTATAGAGCTGGTTTTTTTTGCTGGTGAGCCCTTTTGGGTCGATCGCTAATAACTCTTTGATGTCATAAAGGAGCCATTGGTCAAGGGTGTTAGCTAAAAAAAAGTCAGGAAAGGCTGAATCATCAAGATATTTTCTAATGACTTGATTTGACCAAAAGGGAACCCCAACGTAAAGATCAAAGTAGCCTTGTTTATTCATGGTTACAAATAAGGATAGATCCTCAGCAACCCCTAGTTTGATAAATTTTCTTAAAAAGGGGGCCGCTTCATAAATATAGGCTGTCTCTTTTCCATCAATTTCTATATTAATGAGATCTAGCCAAGGAAAGGTCGCTAAAACAGCGGCGCTTGGTCCCCAGCTAGCATTTATAAGGGTCTCTTGATCCGGTAAAAAGCGAAGCCTCCACTGAGAGCTTGTCCTCATCGATTCAAATACAGAGTTGATCTTTTGTATAGCGTTATTAAAATTGATGTCTAAATACTTTTCAATATTTACAAAATTTTCCTTCCCCACCTCTTTTACTTTCAATACAAGGGCCGTTTCTTCCTTTTTAAGGCTTGAGTTTATTTCAAGGGTGGAGATCACAAAAATGCTGAGTAAGGTAGCAATAAAAAGGATAAAGACCCAAAGCAAAATGCGAATTTTTAATGGCATACTTTTACTCATAACCTAACCCTTTTAATTTGTCGAAAAAAACATGTATTGAATTCATAAAATTTCGTACTATAGAACAATGAATGTAGATTATTTGGAAATTACAGGCGGGGTCCCTTTGTTTGGAGAGGTTGCTGTCTCAGGGGCAAAAAATGCGGTAACAAAGTTGATTGTGGCATCCATTCTTACCGATAAACAGTGTCTTTTAAAAAATGTTCCAAATATTACTGAGGTCGATGTCACTTTAGATTTATGTCGAGCCATTGGAATGAAAGCCATATGGAATAAACAAACCCATGAGTTGATTCTCCATACTCATGAGTTAAAGACGACACGAATTCCCCAAAGGTTTACTGGAGCTAATCGAATTCCCATCCTTTTAATCGGGGCTTTATTAGGACGGACACATGAAAAAATTGTTGTCCCCACTGTCGGCGGCTGCCACATTGGGAAAAGACCTATTGATTTTCATATGCACTCTTTACAAGCTTTAGGGGCAACTATTGAGTACCAAAAAATTGGGGAACATAGCGTTTACATTGCCTCTGCTAAAGAAGGGTTAATGGGGGCTGTTATAGAACTAGAATACCCTTCTGTAGGGGCTACAGAAAATACCATTTTAGCTGCATGTCGAGCTAAGGGGCGCACTGTAATTAAAAACGCTGCTATGGAATGTGAAATTCTAGATTTGATCCTTTTTCTCCAAAAGCTTGGGGTCTTTATCTATATTGATGTGGATCGAACCATCCATATTGAAGGGACAAAAACCCTTTGTGGCTGTGAACATTTTGTTATTGCAGATCGCATTGTTGCTGCGTCCTTTGCAATGGCAGCTATTGCAACCAAAGGGAGGGTCTTTGTTAAAGGGGCTGTTCAAGAGCACATGGTCACATTTTTAAATCATTTAAGAGAAATAGGGGGCAATTTCACAGTTGATAGAGAAGGTATAGAGTTTTTTTACGAAAAACCATTAAAGGGGGGGGCTCTTATTGAAACAGATGTCCACCCAGGATTTATGACCGATTGGCAACAGCCTTTTACAGTCTTGCTTACCCAAGCAAACGGCTCGTCTGTGGTTCATGAAACTGTCTATGAGTCTAGATTTGGATACGTCCATACCCTCATTGATATGGGGGCAGAAATTGACTTTTTTACAAAATGTCTAGGGAGCAAGCCTTGTCGATTTGCTTTAAGAAACCATGAACACTCTATTGTGATTAAAGGGGGGGCCACCCTTAAGGCAAAAGATATTGCTATCCCAGATCTTCGGGCTGGGTTTGCTTATGTGATGGCTGCTCTTTTAGCAGAGGGGACATCAAAAATTTCAAATTTATACTACCTTGATCGCGGATATGAGGATTTAGCCCCAAAATTGTGCGCGCTAGGGGCTAAAGCCGTTCGAAAAAGCTCTGAGATGATTTTACTCTAATTCCATTTGAGTATAATTTATAAAGCTTGATACACTCTTTTCATGGAAATATGGCGCATACGGCAAAAAGAAGGGTTTAACTCTATTAAGGCAATAGCCGAGTTTTTAGATATTAATCCTGTCTACCTTTTGCATAAAAAGGAATTTCCCCTTCATGTTCCAAAAAGACTTGCTGAAAAAATGCCCAAAGGGTCTTTAGATAACCCTTTAGCGAGACAATTTTTGCCTTTATTGGAAGAATTAGAGGAAGGGGGGGTAAAAGATCCTGTTGGCGATCAAGCTGCGATGAAGGGATCTGCACTGTTACACAAATATGAGGGTAGGGCCTTATTGCTTGCAACAGGGGCCTGTGCAATGCACTGCAGGTACTGTTTTCGTCAAAATTTTGCCTATAAATCTGAGGTCGATAAAGCTCTTTTTAAAATAGGTCAAGACCCTTCTATAGAAGAGGTGATTTTAAGTGGAGGAGATCCATTATCGTTATCGGATATGGCTTTAAAAGAGATATTTGATAGACTTGAAGCAATTGATCATGTAAAGATGATCCGTTTTCATACTCGATTTATTATTGGGATCCCTGAAAGGGTGACAGAGCGCTTTTTAGAATTGTTGAAAAATTGTTCAAAACAAATTGTTTTTGTCGTCCATATCAATTGTATTGAGGAGTTAGACGAAGAGATCTTTAGTGCAATAGGGGCGATTCAACAATTAAAAATTCCAGTGTTAACGCAGTCTGTGTTGCTCAAAGGGGTAAATGACTCTGTAGATGCTTTAAAAAAATTGTTTATGGCCCTTGTCCAAAGGGGAATCATCCCTTACTATCTTCATCAGTTAGATCGGGTGAAAGGGGCTTTACATTTTGAAGTCCCGATTCAAGAAGGGAAAAACCTCATGGTTGCCTTAAGAAATTGCATGCCTGGATATGCAGTCCCAAGGTATGTTCAGGAAATTGCTGGAGAAAAGTCCAAGACAATTATATAAAGAATGGGTATATTCTTTAAAATATGTGGTTAAAGAAACAAAAAATTTTAGAAACAATTGCGCCCCATCTTGATGAGGCGCTCTTTCTTATTGATAGAAAGGGAAATGTAAAGATTCTGAGCACTGCTGCAGAACATTTTCTACAGAGCCCTAAAGGGGTTAAAAAGATCTCATTTTATGACCAAAAAGTGACCCCCCTTATTCAAAAAGTTCACCAGATGATGAACACAGGGAGTTATGAAGAAGAGTTTGCCTATCTAGAAATGACGGTTTTGATTCAAATCATTGAAATGGGGAAAAGGGGTTTAAAGCTTGTTGTTTTAAAAGATGTTTCAAACCATGCAAAAATGATCCATATGGGAAGAGAGTTTGTAGGCAATGCCTCCCATGAATTAAGAACGCCAATTACAATCATCAAAGGCTTTACAGAGCTGCTTTTAGAGGGGGAAGGGATTGATCAGGAGTTGCAAAAGGAAATTTTAGAAAAAATGGCAGCAAGTTGCCTTCGTATGGAGCATCTTGTGAAACATCTTTTGCGTCTTACCGATTTAGAAAATTGTGATTTTGAAGGGATAGGGAAGGTGGATATCCATCGTCTCATTGAGGATGTAAGCTATCAAGTGATTTCTATATACCCAGAATTTACTATTGAGCATCTACGGACAGAAGAAGAGGCTATCGGTTGGGTTGATGGCAATTTAATTGAACTTGTCTTTACAAATCTATTTAAAAATTCTGTAAAATATTCCCGTGAAGAAAAGGTTATTATTGTAAAAGTAGATACTTCAGGAGAACAAATATACATTCAAATACATGATAAAGGGATTGGGATTCCAGAAGGAGACCTTTCTAAAATATTTGATCGATTTTTTACTGTCGATAAAGCGCACTGCAGAAAATTAGGTGGGGCAGGGTTAGGGTTATCCATTGTTAAATTAATTGTTGAAAAGCATGGGGGAAAAATTTATGCAACATCAAAATTTGGACAGAGTACAACAATGCATATGTTCTTACCAAAGGCTGTCATAAAACAGGGGGCCCTTTTATAATAAGGGTTCCTTTTGCCCCTTTAGTGTGACTTTGTACTTTTTCAAAGCTGTAGTGAGAATAGGTTAAAAGGGATTTATGGGTAGTGTGGTGGGAAGCGCTTAAGACCTTTTCAACCCCTTCTTTATTCAGTCTTGAGATACTTTTTCCATTGAAATAAAGGGCCTCTTCCTCGTTGAATATTTTTTGCGCTAAGGCCTCTCCAACAAAGGCTGTTAATACTTCAGCAGAAAGATGAGGGAAGACAATGGGGGGCTCTTTTTGTACATTTTGAAGGGTAATATATTTAAGCAGGACTATGGCAGTCCTCTTTGAAGGGTAGGCCCCTTTGCACATCATAAGGTAGAATTCCCGATTTTTTTGTGAAGAAAAGGTTATATTTGCTAGTGATTTTGTTTTTTTTAGTGAGGTAATGCACTCTTTAACAAAAGAATCTAAAAATTCTGGATCTAATTTTTCTCTTTTTTTATAAAAGCTCTCTTTGGAATAAAGATTTTTTATAAGCTGAGTAAATGTATTGATGATAAGGGTTTTTTGTCCACTTGTGTAGGCTGGATCAATTAAAGGATAAAGGTTTAACTTGCTATTTTCAGAAAAGGCACCTTTTCTTGGAGTGTAATGTTTCCCTTTTCTTTTTAAAGCTCTTGCTGTATCGCTTTTTGGATCCTCTCTTTTTTTTGATTGGTTATATAAGTCTTTTTCAATTTGATTATTAAAACTATAGAGGTGATCCATCTGATTTTTTTGTGATGCAGCAAACAAGGCAGTGGTTTTAAGGGTGGCTGTCATAGAACTGGATACTAAAGAGAACATAAGGATAATCATTGTGATAAGGAATATAAAGTTCATTTTCCCCCTTTTGAGGGTTGTTTTGAAAGGATAAATGTATAGGAGCTCTCTAAAGATTCTTTATTGCCGATTGTAAGGGTTAGGATGCTTTCCTCATAATGGGGCGAAAAAAAAGCAATGTCTTCAAGGAGGGTTCTAGTAAGGGTTTCCCCTTTACTATTTGTAAGTGTGTATTTTAATTCTCCATCCATTGTTTTAAAAAGGATGCAGTGATTTTTTCCTGAAAAGTTGGGGTCATCTTTAAAACCATTATCAAAAACAAAAGAAAGGGATTGTTCATGATCATAAGAATGGATTTTGATCGTTGATAGATCGATCGTTTGAGAGAATTCTGTCATTTTTTCAAAAAAAAGAGCCCTTTGAAAGACCTTAGGTCGGATAGAGGCAATTTTTGTAGAGAGTTTGTGGTATGTAAAAAAAAGTGAGGTGGTAGAAAAGAGTAAAACAGCAAATAAAGAGGTGGCAATGATCACTTCAAGCAACGAAAAGTAACGGGTTTTTTTTTTCATTGGGTCGATAAAGAGGGGGTGTATCCCACAATAATTTTTTTAATGGGGGAGTTTTTTGTCATTTGAATTGTCTCTAAATTGTCAAAGGAGGATTGTTTTGACCCAATTTCATCAGGGTCAATATAGACAAATTTAAAGGCCCCTTTTTCTAAATCGACGAGTAAGTGAGGTTTAAACTTCATTTTGATCCTCCAATAAAGGGGCATAGATCATTTTTTGACGGGTTAGATGAGCCCTTTTTCCATCGATAGTTAGATCAATAGTTAATAACGTCCCCTTTTTACTTGGGTCCGTTGTTTTTGTAATGTGTACATGACGCTTTAAAAGAAGGGACTGATTTTTTCCAAAAGGGATGAGTTTGTCCTCAAGGTCAAAATCTAAGAGGGGAAGGCGATCTAGCGCTTGTAAAAAACTTTCATTAAAGTAGGGTTCAATTTCTATTTGTTCAAGGAGGGTGAGCTCTTTAGAAAAACTTTTATAGGGGGTGGAAGAAAAAGGGAGGAGGGTCATCGTTATAAGAAAAAAAGCGATCAAAACTTCAACGATGAGAAAGGGGGGTGTTCTTTTTTTTATCATAATATAACCATTTTTTCAAAGTGTATTATAGGTGAAAATGGGATTGAAGAAAATGGGTAAATCTTATTAGAGCTCTAATAATAAAAGGGGGGTAAAATTTAAGTAGTCGCAGGCTGTGCAATAGTAGCAGACCCCATCTTTTACAAAGTTTACAGGGGCATCAGGATAGAGGTTATGTAGGTGTCCATAAATACAGATGTTAATCCCTGCATCTTTTATAAGACGGGAAAATTCATTATCAGAATGATCAGGGGGGATGGGTGGGTAGTGGATCATCAATATTTTATACTTAGCCCCTTTATCCATCGCATCTATACTCCAGGCAAGTCGATCCAATTCATTTTTAAAAATTTTAGAGTCTTGCAAAACGGTCGTTTCGTTGTATTCCTTTTTTTTGATTTTGACACCAAGAGATTCCTTCATTTCGATATATTTATAATAGTTTAGATCTGGATGGTCCCAAAGCCTTGTCCCCCCAATAGTGACGTTATTGATTGTAAAAGCATCATTATGAATGATGTGAATAGAAGGAGGGAGACATTTGCGAATTTTTGAAGGGGATTTCCACCATAAATCATGGTTTCCTTTACTCATCACTTTTATCCCAGGGAGGGAGTGAATCCAGACAAGATCCGGAAGGACCTCTTCCTGCTTTAATCCCCAGCTAATATCGCCAGCAATTAAGACAAGATCTTCAGCACCAATCCTTTTTTCCCAATTTTCCTTAATTTTTGCGGCATGATTTTTCCATTTTTCGCCAAAAACATCCATTTCTTTATGGCGAGTGCCAAAAGAAAGGTGCAAATCCGAGAGGGTCCATACTTTCATAAGAGTAAAGATACCCTTATTTTTGATTAATTCAAAGGATTTATTTTACGCAGTAAGGCGCTCTCTTTCTTCTCTTAAAGAAAAATTTTTAGGGATTAAGGCCCCTTTTTTTATGACGATAATCCCATCGACAATGGTTAGGGGGCCAAAATCTAGATTAGGATACTCTTCCCCATGAAGAGATAGATGGACTCCATCTTCAATCACAGCATTCTCATCGATCAGCACTTTTTCTAAAAAACAATTACTTCCAATGACAGTTTTTTGGTCTTTTTTTAAAGAGCCAAGGGAAACAACGCCATACAACACAGATCCTTCCCCAATTTCGGTATTTAAACCGATCAAAGAGAGTCTGATTTCTTTTGCTTTGATAAGACACCCATCAGCAATGATTGTCTTCTCAAGGGTACAATCCTCAATTCTTGCAGGGGGAAGGTATAAAGCGGTTGTTAAAAGGGTGGAATCTTTGCTATAGAAAATTGAAAACAAGGAAGTGCTTTCTAAAAGTTTTAAGTTAGCGGCATAGTAGGATTTGATGGTTCCAATATCCTCCCAGTAGCCATCAAAAATATAGGCAAAGGTGTTTCCTGTTTTTAGCTGTTTTGGGATAATATGCATCCCAAAATCAACCCCATCCCCTTCTTTTAAAAGGGAAATAAGAGCCTTTCTTTTAAAAATGTAAATACCCATTGAGCCTAAAAAAATGTGTTCATTAAGGGGGTGGATTTTTGTGTACTCTTTACGAGAAAGGGAAAACTTTTTTAAAAGTGCTTCGCTTTGAGGTTTTTCTATAAAGTCAATGATCCTTTTTTCTTGGTTGATCCTCATAACCCCCATTCTTTGAGCCTCTTGCTCATTAATAGGTAAAGCAGCAATGGTTAGGTCGGCACCACTTAATTGGGCATTCATCAACATCTCTTCTAAGTCCATGGAATAGAGTTGATCTCCAGATAAAATGACAACGTATTGAGAGGCAGATTCTTCAAGGATGGAAAGATGTGCAGCAATACAATCGGCAGTCCCTTTATAGAGTCTATCTTTTGGGGATAAAATCGATACGGTGCTTCCATAAGTTTCAGAAATGTATTGATTTAAGGATGGAGCTAAAAATTGAGTGATAGCAAAAACACTATCCCATTTAGGTTTTAGGGCATTAGAAATAGCGACATCTATTAAGCGGTAGCGCCCTCCAAAAGGGACTGCAGGTTTTGACCGATGTTCTGTTAAAGGTCTAAGGCGAACACCTTCTCCACCAGCTAAGATAAACACAAGGGGGGCTTTCATGGTCTTTTTTCTACTTTGTTATCTAAATATACCATTTACCTATCAAAATAGATTAGGAATTGCAAGGGGAATTTTTCCAAAAGGAGGCAATAAGAGCCATTTCAGAGGAGATATCTTTGCTTAATTGATCATTTTTAGACAGTTCAATAAATATTTTTCGGTCACTGTCGGCCTCTAATCCTTCGCAAATACAGATTAGATAGGAAAAGTAAGCGCTGTGGGGAATGCTTTCCTTTAAAGAAATAAGGGATAAGGCGAGTTTTGCGGTCTCAGGGCTTGTAGGAAAAGAGGATAAAGCCATAGCAGCAAAATAGTTATCCTTTGTGTATGGGGTTGCCGCTAACCTTGCTCTTAAAAAGTCTTCTCCTTTGTGACCAAAGGAGATAAGAGTTTGAATAAGAATTTCATCAATAGAAAAACTTTTTCCTAAGGCTTGAAAAAGATAGGGGATGGCTTCATGAGATCCAATTTTTTTTAAGGTAAGGGCGATGTTGATAGGAGCCCTTCCATATCCAGGGTTGAGGGGGTTATAAAAGTGATCTTGGGTCAATATTTCAACTAAGGGCTTAATGGCACGCTCATTAAATGCAGCTAAGGCATCTATTTCTTCTTTTGGGTCCCACGATTCAGTTAAAATAAGATCTGCAAGTTTTTTTAATAAAAGGTCGTCCCCTTCATAGCAATGACGAAATTTTTTATAGAGTTCTTTGGAAAAAAGAACATCATTTATTGCAAGCTCAGGGAGAACTTCTGCAGATAAATGGGAATTGTTATCAAAAGAAGCAAGCTCTTGGATCCGTTCAATATCAAAATCTTCTTGAACTCCAATGCCATCGGATTGGTAATATTCAATCATCACATCAAAAGAGCCCCCAAAATGAGCATCTTTATGCATTAAAATTTCTAGATCGATCGTATTGAGAAATGGGATGTCGTTCACGGGTTTCCCCCTTAAAAGGATATAAATTTTAGGTTTTTTTGGGAAATAAAGCTACCAAAAACTTTATTTCAAAAAAATTGCATCTAAGGGTGAGTATTTATCTTTTTTAAAGTATCAAAAACATCACTTGCATTATAAGAAGAGCGTATATAGGGGCCTGCATAGACAAAGGGAATACCTAAAGCCTCTCCTTGGATTTTCCATTGAGTAAATTCTTCAGGGGGGATATAGGATTTTACCCGAAGCTTTTTCTTTGACGGCTGCAAATATTGACCTATGGTGACAATATCCACCGATGCTTGATGAAGATCCTTAAGAGTGCTTAAGATTTCGTCCGAGCCTTCACCAAGGCCAAGCATGAGCCCAGATTTAATAAAACTTTTTGGGAGCGATCTTTTCGCCCTGTTTAATACTTCAAGGGTCCTTTCGTAGGTGGCTTTATGCCGCACTTTTGGTGTGAGTCTGTGTACTGTTTCAATATTATAATTAAAAATTTCTGGGTTTTCTTCAAAAATAAGGTCAAGGGCTGATAGGTTTCCGTTAAAATCAGAGGTAAGGACTTCAACGGTGCACTCTTTATTTTGTCTTCGTATTTCTTTGATCACATCAACCACGGCTTTTGCCCCTCCATCGGCTAAATCATCTCGGGCAACTTGGGTGAGGACAACATGTTTTAAACCAAGAATGTGTACCGATTCAGCTACTTTTCTAGGTTCTTGAGGGTCTAAAGGAGGGGGAGTTTTAGAAAATCCAATGTCACAAAATCCACAAGCGCGGGTACAGGTCTTTCCAAGGAGGAGAAATGTAGCTGTTTTTTTGCTATAACACTCAAAGCGATTAGGACATTTTGCCTCTTCACAGACAGTAGCAAGCATTTTTTCGTTGATTAAGTTGTCCGTAATGCAGTAGTGGGATTTATTAGGGAGCTTTCTATGTAACCAAGAGGGGAGTTGTTCTTTTTCAGTCAGGATATGAAGGGGGTGAGATTTCATGTGCCTCTTCTTGGTAAATGAATAGGTTGGTTAAGTCCCACTTCTGCCGCTTCAGCAATGCTTTCAGGCATCGTGGGGTGGGCATGTATTGTGTCTATGATGGCTTCTAAAGTGAGTTCGTTTTTTTGTGCAAGGGCAATTTCGGCAATAAGAATTGAAGCCCCGTAACCGACAACTGTCCCTCCAAGGACCTCGTGGTGCTTTTCTCCATAGACAATTTCAACAAAGCCCTCATCTTCTTGCATTGCTTTAGCCTTTCCAAGGGCGGCAAAAGGAAAGGTGGCTCCCTTTGCAGAAATTCCTTGTTCTAAAGCTTTTTCTAAGGTAAGACCGACAGTGGCAATTTCTGGATCGGTAAAAATCACAGCGGGGATACAACTATAATCGGCCTTTTTGCCCTTCCCTGCAATATTTTCTGCAGCTAAAATTCCTTGATAGGATGCTGCATGAGCAAGCATTGATTTTCCTGTAACATCCCCTATTGCATAAATATTAGGGATTGAGGTTTGAAGAAATTCATTAACTTCGATATACCCATATTTATTGGTTCCAAGACCTACAGCATCAAGATGAAGTCGGTCGGTAAAAGGTTTTCTTCCAGTAGAAATTAAAACACTATCACCATGGATTTTTGTCCCATCAGAAAGGGTGCAGCAAAGAGTGTCAAAAGAGGGTTCTATTGAAGTTAGCCCCTTCCCTAAAAAAAGATCTATCCCCCTTTCCTCGAATTTTTTTGTTAAAGAGGTGGCAATTTTTTCTCCTTGGGAAAGGACAAGCTTTTTAAACACTTCAACAATGGTTACTTTTGATCCCAGTTCTTTAAATAAAGAGGCAAATTCACACCCGATGTAGCCCCCCCCAATAACAATAAGGTGTTTGGGTATTGTTGTGATTTCTAAAATGGAGGTGGAATCATGAATGTTTTGTTTATTAATAGGGGCAATAGGAAGGGTGGAGGGGACGCTTCCTGTTGCAATAATAGTGTGTTTAGAAGTGATGACCGTGGTTGTATGGGATTTAATTTTAATCGAAGTTGGAGAGATAAAACTTCCAATCCCTTCAAAAATATCGACCCTTGCAGCGTGCAATAAACTTTTTACCCCCCCACATAATTCTTGAACAACAGCATCTTTTCTTTCTTTCATCTTTGGGTAATGGAGGGTAAACCCTTCAATTTCGATACCAAAAAAGGAGGCCTCTTTAATCGTTTTTAAAACTTTAGCATGGGCTAAAAGGGTTTTTGTTGGGATACACCCCCGTGCAAGACAGGTTCCACCTAAGATATCTCGTTCAATAATAGCTGTTTTTAATCCCAGATGGGATGCTTTAATGGCACTTACATAGCCAGCTGGCCCCCCACCAATCACAACAACATCATAATCCATTAAAAACGCCCTTTTTTTGAGAGTATACAAAAAAAAGGTTTATATCAAAATAGATTCATCCCTTGGCTCTTTCTTTAAGATGGGCTTGAGCAAGTAAAATTAGCTTTGATTCTAGTGAGTAAAGAGCTCTTATGGTTTTTGCAATCTCAGCCTTTGGGGTTTCAACACCGGCCTTTATATTTTCATACAGTAAAAAGGCTTTGGTTAAAAGGGTTTCAATCTCCTCTGGAACGTTTGCCTTTTGTTTTTCAAAATGACCCTTATAGAAATCAATCGTAGAACCAAATTCTTTGGTAAGGTCACTGACATTACTATAACCATGTACGAATACAGCTAAAAAAGTACCAAGACTGAATCGGCTTTTTTGTATTAAGGATGGGAGTAGAAAAGCTTGGTCAAGGGCACTTGTAATTATGGAATATTGATTCATTAATTGAGGGGATTGTCCTAAAGCAGAGAGAAGTTGAGCTTCACCTTCAAGGCTTTTTTCTAAACTGTGGTCTAAAGAGACTATCGATTTATGAAAATCGGTGATTTGAGAGCGATCGCTACTAAGATTTTTAAGAGCCTCAGTGATTTTTTTGACAGGTGCATTGTCATCCCAAGAGCAAATCACCTCTTTAACAAGGGGTTGTTTTTTAGAAATTTTTTTTACAGTTGCATAAAAATCGATTTTCCATGGCATTTTTTCATAAAGAATGATCTTAGACGTCCTTAGTATATTTTCATTCCATGATTGATCCCCCGTGGCAAGGGTTAGGTCATTTGAAACATCGAGTAAATCAAGTATCTGTTCTTTGGGCAAAGGAAATGGACTAATGATTCTAAGAGTTTTACCTTCTCCATCTTCTGAGATCATTTTAGTAGTGACAACCCCCTTATTATTAATGGTTTCTACTTTACCAATCCCTGCTTCTTTGAGATCTTTTTCGACATAGGTGCACTGATCAGAAAATTCAGCTTTTTGTATGTAGGTATCTCTCCAAGGAAGGACAATATCAATATTTTTATCCAACTCTTCTTTTTGAGATAAAGCTACAGTTGAAACAAATTTATTCATAGATTGAGATTTGTGAGCATAGCCGAAAAAAAGTTCTGTTGAAGAAAGGTATTGTTCAGGAGTCTCCCCCTTTAAAAGGCCAAAATGTTCATCAAGGGATTTTAACTTTCCAACCTTTTCACCCTCAGTTATTTGACCAATAAGACCATTTTCTGTGAAAATTCCTAATTGTCCTTCCCCTAATCCTGCACTTATCGGGATCTCTCCAAAATTTTCTAATTTATTACTCTTGTCTTTAATTAATCCATACTCATGAATCACTCGAGAGGGTTTATTTAAAAGGGTTGGAAAATGGTGTTTTAAGACATCTTCATTTGGACGGATGGGGGCAATAATGACACAATCGGTATCTAAATGTTTCGATTCGGGATCTGAGCATGCAACTAACGTAATGTGGGTTAAATTGGATTCTTCAAGGATCTTTTTCACCTTGTCTTGAGAGTATTCTTGCCCTGGGAGGATAGCAATTGTTACATGACACCCTTTTTTTTGAAGAGTTATTGCAGCTTTTTGAGCAAAAAGGATATCTCCATACCCCCCATTTGCCTGAAGAACAATGGTTACCTTTTTCCCCTCTAGTGGGGGCAGTTCTCCTTTATGAACTGTAATAAACTCTAACATGCTTGCCTTAAAAACCCTTTGGCCAAAGTCAACTAATGATTTTGCTTTGGAAAAATAGGGGTTGTCCAAATCAATTCCTAGATAACTTGTCGCTTCGTCTTTACTTAATGAATTTTCTATTGGGTCCATAAAGCCTCCTTTAATAGTAAACCTCGACATTTAAATTTTTTTTACTATTATTCAATAAAAAATTGAATTTAAATTTTATGAGAGAATTAGCTGATAACGATAAGATTCTTATAGCTCACAAAGCAGCCAATAGTTGGATGCCCGAAAACACCTTTGAATCGATGAAAAGGATGGAAGAAAAGGGGGCAAGGTGGTTTGAGATCGATTGCTTTCTTTTAAAAGATGGAAATATCGCAGTGTTTCATGACCTTACGCTAGATACGTTGACAACTGGAAGGGGCAAGATTACTGAAAAGAGGGCGTCGGATCTATTAAACATCTTTGTTTACCCTACAAAAATTGAAAGGATTCCCCTACTTTCCCCCCTTTTAGCCTATGCTTACGAAAGAAATCTTCATATAATGATTGAGGTTAAGGATAAAAACCCTAAAATTGTAAAAAAAATAGATCAATTAATCAGTGCATATAACTCTGATCTTTTTGTAATATATTCTTTTCATAAGGAGATACTATTGGCATTTAAACAGCTTCAGCCAAAGTATTCATTGAGGTGGAATATTGAAAAGTTAACGCAAAACAAACTTGGTTACGCAAAAAAATTAGGGTTAGGGATAAATTTAAATAGACGTTTTCTCTTTAAATCGGATATAGAGAAGATAACAGCTGCTGGGTTAGATCTGCACGTCTATACGGTAAATAGTCGAAGGGAGGCAAACAAGCTATTTACCCTTGGGGTTAAAGCAATTATTACCGATAGGCTGATAGAGGAGAAAGATGAAAACTAATCAAAAGGTTCGATTGTGCCCTTATTGCGAAGGGTCAGTGGATATAGAATCGACCCATTGTCGATTTTGTGGAGCCTCATTTGAAGAGCCAGTACTCAAAATAAGAGGGGGCTTTGAAGAGACACCCCATTCCTCCCAATATAAGCCCCCTTATATTCCTCCAACTGAGCTTTTGCAGGAAAGTGTCTTTTTCCCAGAAAATAAAGAGACAATAAAAAAGGGTTTTGCTCAAGAAGAGGATAAGGAAGAGGAAGAAAAGGGGCATATTATTGCCCTAACCCTTCTTTCTTCTGGGGGGATGCTTTTAACCCTCTCGTTACTTTTATTTTTCTTTGGAGAGCATGGAAGAGTTGTCCTTGAATGGAAAAGTAGATATTGGAGTCTATACATGATTTTAGGAGCCCCAATGCTTTATTATGGATCTAAAAAGCTCAAAGAGTTATAAATTTATAGATCGATCTTATCCATTATTTCAGCAAATTCCTTTCCCTGTCCCAACAGCTCAAACTGCGATAATCGTAGTTTTACTTGCTCTTCATCGGGTACCCTGATTGAAAATCCAAAAAGTTTATGAGTGATGTCTTTTTTCACATCGACTGCAAAGTCATGAAATAAATGAAAGGCTTCGTGCTTAAACTCTTGTAGAGGATCTTTTTGAGCTATCGATTGCATAGAGACTTCAGTCCTTAAATGATCAATAGCAAGAAGATGTCTTTGCCATTTTGAATCAATAGATCGAAGTAAAATAGATCTTATAATATCTGTTAGCACCGAAAGGGGATCAAGGGGTTTGTTACCTAGGCGTTGTAAAACAGCAATAGGTCCAGCCTCAAAACGTAATTTTGCCCTAAATGCAGAAAGGACTTTGTTATTGATCACGCTAAAGCCTTCTGTGGAAAGGGGAAGGGAAATCTCATTATCCAGTGAAATAGGGACATCGCGAAGTAAAAGCTCGTTTAAATCCTCTACTTTAAGAGTTTTGTTTGCAAGGTACTCTTCATGAAATTTTCGACAGACAGTTTCGGTATACTCTGTTAAAACTTTTGCAGCAATGGGGAGGATATTTTCTTCCATAAGGATAGAGTCTCTATAGGAGTAGACCTCTGATCGATGCTTATTCATCACATCATCATATTCAAGAGTATGCTTTCTTATCTGAAAATTTTTTATTTCCACCCGTTTTTGCGCTGTTTCAATAGATTTATTTAAGATCGGAGCAGAGATTGCCTCTCCTTCTGGGGGTCTAAATTTTAAGAGCATTGTGGCCACTCTTGGAGAGGAAAACATACGCATCAAAGGATCTTCAAAAGAAACATAAAACTTTGAAACCCCCCTATCCCCTTGACGGGCGCAACGACCGCGCAGCTGTCTATCAATTCTTCGTGAATTATGGCGTGTTGTCCCAATGACGTATAACCCGCCAAGATCATTGACCCCTTCTTCAAGTTTAATATCTGTCCCACGACCTGCCATATTTGTGGCTACAGTTATAGCCCATTTTTTACCGGCATTTGCAATGATCTCAGCCTCTTTTGCATGGTTTTTAGCATTTAAAACAGTGTGAGGGAGACTTTCATTGCGAAGGATGCGAGAAAGCTTTTCAGAAATTTCTACCGATTCTGTCCCAATAAGGATGGGCTGACCTTTAGAATGGATCAAGTGAACTTCTTTAATAATTGCCGCATATTTTTCCCTCTCGGTCATAAAGACTTCATCGTGGATGTCTTTGCGGATACACTTTTTGTGTGTAGGGATGGCAAGGACTAAAAGTCCATAAATATCTTTAAACTCTTTTGATTCAGTGATGGCAGTCCCTGACATCCCTGCAATTTTTTTATATTGACGGAAGTAATTTTGCAGGGTAATGGTTGCAAAGGTTTGAGTCTCTTTTTGTACAGAAAGGTGTTCTTTAGCTTCAATAGCTTGATGCAATCCATCAGAAAAGCGGCGCCCAGGTTGAGGACGCCCTGTATTTTCATCGATGATCACGATCTTTCTATCTGCTACAATGTAATCCACATCTTTTTCCATGAGCAAATGGGCTCTAAAAAGTTGTCGGATATTATGGGACATCTCTTTTCTTCGACTATCTTCCTCTCGTAGGGCAATTTTCTTTGCAAGGGCCTGTTTTTCTGAAAGATCCTCTTTATCAATTAAAGAATGTTCAAAACCAAGATCAAGCATCATAAAGGCAGAAGGGTCCCCCTTCCAATGTTTTATCCCACGATCGGTAAGTTCATAATCTTGATTTTTTTCATCTATAATCATGTATAGATCAATAAGTTTTTCGTTTCGAAGATCTTTATTAAGATCTGAAAAGTAAAAGGTGTCAATTTCTTCAAGTTCTTTGCGAATATCGGGATTTTCATTAAATCTTTTCAAGATCTTATTTGTTGGAGTCCCTTTAGAGACAAGCCATAAGGTTTCTAAAGCCTTTTTTTTCTTTTCCTTTTCTTCTTTAGAAAGCTTTAATTGTTGAAGATCCCTTGATTGGGTGATATTAAGCGATTCAAGATCCCTTCGAGCCTCTGCAGCAAGGCTATTGCAATAGTCTCTTTGTAGCCTAACCATCTCAGCAACAGTTTCTTTCAAATCATCATACATTTGAATCGATAGTTCTGAGGGGCCTGAAATAATTAATGGGGTTCTTGCCTCATCAATTAAAATAGAATCAATCTCATCGACAATAGTAAAATAGTGTCCCCGTTGGACCTTCTGCTCTTTGCTGACAATCATTGAATTATCACGAAGGTAATCAAAACCAAATTCTGAAGCGGTACTATAGACAATATCTGCCTCATACACCTTTTTTCTCTCTTCAGATGGGGTTTTGTTTAAAAGGGGTTTAGCGACAATTCCTAAAAAAGAAAATAGCACTCCCATCCACAAGCAGTCTCTTTCGACAAGGTAGTCATTTACAGTGACAAGGTGGACCGGTTTTTTTGTCAGTGCATGAAGGTATAAAGGCATGGAACAGGTGAGAGTTTTTCCTTCCCCTGTTTGCATCTCTGCAATAGTTCCCTTATGCATTGCGATGGCGCCGATGATTTGCACATCATAGGGGACCATGTTCCACACTTGACTGTGGCCTAATAGATCAAAAGGTCTACCCAAAAGTCTTCTACACCCATTTTTAACAACGGCATAGGCATCGACTAAAAGATCATCCACAGTTTCCCCTTTTTCAAGGCGCTTTCTTAAAAGGGCTGTTTGCTCTTGAATTTCTCTATCAGAGAGTTTTTGTAACTCAAGCTCTTTTTTATTGATCTCTTTAACAATTTTTTTATATCGGGAAATGGTCCGGTCACCAGAGGTTCCAAAAATTTTTTTGAGCATGTCATCGACCTATACAGTATTTTTTTTCAAAGGTTATTTTAGTGAACCACTTATTAAAAATCCATAGATAAAGAAAGGGTATTAGAACCCAGATCGACTGTAAAATGGGGGTAGCCTTTTGAAACAGCGTTGCAAGCAACAAAAGCCATGACCCACCCTAAGGCTACTTGGGAGGGGTAGTGATCTTTATCATGGATTCTAGAAAGGCCGGTGAAGGTGGAGGTGAGGTAACAAAGCCCTTTTATAAAAGAATTTTCTGACATCTGAGCCAAAGTGATCCATAAAATGGCCCCAGTGAATGTGTGACCTGAAACCCCGTGTCTTCTAAAAAAAGGGCTCCATTTTGATCCATTAAAGGTATTAGAGGGTCTTGACCCCCCTATACAAGCACGAGCGATATGAAGGGGTATTGTCCCAATGATAAAGGCCTTTGCAGAGCGAGAAAACAGCTCTTTGGAAAAATTTCCATAAGGGGTTTGCCCCATCAATCCAGCATATAGACCTATAAAAGAGTAAGGGACGATCGCTTGATGTTGACCCATGAGTTTCCAAACCGAGAAAAAGGGATCTAAAGTTGGGCTTTTTATTTTTGTTTGATAGAATTGAAAAAGGTCTTCGTCGATAAAGCTATGTGCAAGGGTATAAGCTACAGAAAAGCTAGGAAGAAGAATTTTAAGGGTTTCAAAACTGTAATACTCTTTCTGCTCTTTAGGAAGGATCATCGAGGGTAGTTCTCCACAAAGGGAGACAAAAAAGAGGGCTAAAAAGAAAAACTGTTTCATAATCTATGACTAAGGGTTAAAGAAGAGGGGGAAATATAAAGATGAACATGGGTTTTTTCTACAGCTTTACAAGAGGCGTATGCTAACATCCAACCTAAAAATACCTGGGAGGGGTAGTGCATAGAGTCATTGATCCTTGAAAGGCCTGTAAAGGTGGAGGCTAAAAAAAAGGCAATTTTTAAAGGGAGGTTAGAAGTTAAGTGTGCGGCTGTAATAAAGGGGATTGCCCCCATAAAGGCGTGGCCACTGATGGCTCGATCATTTTCAAAAGGTCTCCAATGTGACCCCTTATGATCCTTGGGTCTATGAGCCCCTAAAAGATTTTGTCCAATAATAAGGGGAGAAACACCCACTAAGATAGAGCAAAGGGCCTTATTTCCAAAATCAAATAAAGGGGTCTTTACCTCTAATTGATCAAGAACAAAACCGGTAAGGGAGATGATTGCTAAAGAAGAAAGTAAAGGTCTTTTATTTCCAAAAGATTTTGCAAGGGCTGAAAACTTATCGGTATCTAAGGAACGGATCTTTTCTTGATAAAAATCAAAGATCTGTTGATCAAGGGGTAAGTGAGCTAAAATGCCCCCAGAAATGAGGGAAACAGATAAAAGGGTTAATGACTCTTTGGAATAAAACTGTTTTTGATCTTCAAAAAGGGGAGGGTAAGCTCTAAGCTGGAGAGTTAAAAAAAAGAGGAGAAATAAAAGTTTACCCATGATGAAGAATTGATGAACCCATTTTTATAAGAACTTCTTTATTATCATTGGTAAAGTCTACCCATTGTTTATTAAAAGTGACTCTGTTTTTTTCAAATAGAGTGATCACCATTGAGCCTCCAAAGGAGAAAAATCCAAGGACCTCTCCTTTCTTGTAGAATGTGCCCACCTCTTTTTCAATATGGATGGTTCCAACAGTTGTTGCTCCAATCACAACTTGAACAATATTGCCAAGGACTTTTGATTTCAAAGAAATAAGAAGGCGTTTATTCTCAGTAAGAAGATCGACATTGTGTCTTAAAGCAATTGGGTTGACAGAAAAAAGGGGGCCATTGATTAAGGTGGAACTGATAAATTCGACATCTGCCGGAAAATGAAATCCATGATAATCGACAGGAGCAAGTCTAGAAATCATCATAGAGCCATCAGCAAAAAGGTCAGAAAGAACGGGATTTTTCAAAAGAGCCTTAAGAGATAAGGTCTGTCCTTTAACATAAAAGGAGGGAATTAAAGAAAGATCCTGGTAAAAAAGGGTCCTTGCATCACAAGGGGAAATGACTCCATCCTCTGAAAGGGCCCTTTTCAAGGGATCAATTCTCCGCATAAAAAAATCATTAAAACTTAGATAGCGCTTGCTTTCATAATCATCCATTTTAAGGTTGTGATCTTTAATAAAGGGGTCGATATATTTTTTTGTCCACCCCATTTTTGCAATTTTTCCAAATAGGATTGAAGCTATTTTTATTCTAGATAATCCATTTTTAAGAAATTTAGAAGAATAAGAAGAATCGCTGTAAAGAAATCTAAGGATTTCCTCAGAAGGGATCTTTTCTTCAAAAAAGGTGCTTTTTTCTACGTCGAACACCTCAACGCTCATTGGATTTTTCACGATGAAGAAAATACACCAAAGTTCTAATAATACACAAGGGTTTGTACCATTACACTGTAGAATTTTTAAAAGAGAAAGGGAAAATAGACTGGTAAGAAATGAAACGACTAGTTAAACTATAAACCGTCTATAAGATAAACAATACAATTTATAATAAGGAGTGTTTTTATGACAATTGCTTCAATAAATCCAAACTGTAGAGATCTAGCTCCAATAGAAACTCAAGGAGGGGGAGGGGGAAAAAAAAGTGATAATGATCAAAGTAAAACTGAGAAACTATCTATGTTTTATGAAAAGCTTATCAAAGCTATTGGATCTTGGGGAAAAGTTCTAGCAATTTTAATGGCTGATTATGGATTCAACCATACGGTGATTGTTCAATTTAACAGCCCTATTGCATTTGTTAAAAAAAGTGAAAAGATGCTAAGGACAAGCTGTGGTCATGGTATCACTGGCACCCCATTTTCTTTAAGAGGAATGCCTTCTAAGGAAGGCTCTTATAGCCTGATTTTGTCAGAAAATATGATGGCATTTGATTTCTACGGCCACTTAAAACCATGTTTATTTGAACAGAAATCTATGAGATTATATCAATTAGTGGATAATCAAAGGGAAAAATTGAAAGAATTTAACGAAAAAAGTTTCTTTGATTGGATAAGAGTGTCGGGTAATGAAATTCTTTCTCAAGGTATACACAAATCAGGGGAGGATAATGGAGAATATTCTGTGGATGAAATTATTGATTGCTACAAACAACCTGCAGGGGGTTCATGGCAAGTAATGAGAAGGTATGACGAAACAAATTCTTAAGTAAGGAGAGAACAGACTGTGCAAATGGGGCATTTTTCAACAATGTGTCCCTTTGCAGGGCAAAAAGAGCGGGCATAATAAATGATTTGTAGATGAAGTTTTGCCCAAAGGCTTTTATGAAAATGTCGTTTTAAATCCCTTTCTGTCTCTTCAACATTTTTTCCGTTGGATAAACCCCATCGCTTTGCAAGTCTATGAATGTGCGTGTCTACAGGAAATGCTGGGGTATTAAAGGCTTGAATTAATACAACTGAAGCGGTCTTATGACCTACTCCAGGAAGCTGTTTTAACTCCTCTAATGAAGAGGGGACCTCTCCATTGTATTTTTCTATCAAAAGAGATGAAAGTTCAAAGATGGCCTTTGCTTTAGTTCTAAAAAGACCGCACGATTCAATAGACTTTTCGATCTCTTGAAGAGAAAGTTGTCGCATTTCATAAGGAGTTGTTGCCTTTTTAAAAAGCATTTCTGTGACTTTATTTACCCTAGCATCGGTACACTGAGCAGAGAGAAGGACGGCAATAAGGAGGGTATAAGGATCGCTATGATTCAGTGGGATCGAAGGGTTTGGAAAAAGCTCGTTAAGAGTTTTTAGGATATAATCTATTTTCCTACGCAAAATTTAGAGAAGATTCCCCCTAAAATTTCTTCGGTGATATTTATCCCAATAATTTCAGAAAGGGAAAAAAGTCCCATTCTAAGTTCAAAGGAGATTAAGTCTATCGAAACATGGGAGGATAGTCCTGATAAAGCCTTTTCTAAAGAGGTTAAAGCTTCATTAAGCTTTATGAAGTGACGCTCTTTTGTAAGGATAGGGACATCTTGATTTGATTCTAAAGAAAGTGTCCCTATAAGAGCCTGTTTTAAGAGCTTTAAACCTGTTTTATGTTTTGCAGAAATATAAATTGGATTGTGTACATTCAAAGGGTTAATCTTTTCTGAAAGATCCTCTTTGTTGTATACAACAAGGGGATTTTTAAGGGTTAAATAAAGGGTATGAATGTCCTCACTTATTGGGGCAGAAAGATCAATTAAAAGGATTGGGATATCACAATGTTCTACTGCTTTTAAACTCCTTGAAATCCCCATTTTTTCAAGGGGGTCAAAGGCTTCATGAATTCCAGCTGTATCAATAAATTTAAAAATGTATCCATCAATAGTAAGCTCTTCTTCAATGGTGTCTCGTGTTGTTCCGGCAATTGTTGAAACAATTGACCGATCCTCATCTAAAAGAGCATTGAGAAGGGAAGATTTTCCTGCATTTGGAGCTCCGATAATTGCTACTGTTTGTCCCGAAAAGAGCTTTTTTCCATCATGGAAAGTGGTTGTTACGGATCTAATTTTTTCTTGAGCTTCTTGAATCAAAGAAATAAGCTCTTTTTGAGCCGTCGGCTCAATCCCCTCCTCGGGGTAGTCAATATGGACTTCCACAATAGCTAAAAGATCAATAAACCGAGTTTGTAGATCCTTAACGTAAAGGGATAAAGACCCTCCAAGTTGCAAAGACGCCTCTTTTAAAGATCTTTCACTTTTTGCATGGATCATCTCTTTAATGGCTTCTGCCTGCAATAGATCTAATTTTCCATTTGAAAAGGCCCTTTGTGAAAACTCCCCCCCCATTGCAACCCTTGCTCCACAAGAAAGGGCCCTGCGTACAATTTTTTGGGCAATTAAAGGGTTGCCATGACAGATAATTTCGATACTATTTTCTCCTGTAAAAGATTTTTTTTCTTTCATAATTAAAAGAACCACTTCATCAATAGTGGTTTTATCTTCATCTAAAATTTTTCCAAAATGGGCTGTGTGGCTTTCTACCTGCAGAATATTTTTTGAAAAAAAAGAGTTTACTATATCGATCGATTCTTTTCCAGAGAGACGAATAATTGATAAGGCGCCAATCCCAGGAGGGGTGGCTATTGCAACAATTGTATCAAACATAAAGAAAGTATAAGGGAAAAAGGGTTATTTTACTAGTGCTAGAGATATAAGCTCTGCAAGGGTAGGGGGGGATGCAACCCCTTTTAAAGCTTCTTGTACACTTTTTGTCGCTTGCTTTTCTTTATATCCAAGGGAGATGAGGGCAGAAATGGCATCAAGGGCGATGGGCTCATTTTTAGTGTTTGGAAGGGTGTCTAGTTTGTCACAAAGGTCGATAAGGATCCTTTGAGCGGTTTTTTTCCCAATGCCGGGAATTTTTATCAGAGTATCGATATCTTTTTCAGCAATAATTTTTACAAAATCGAGGCTATGGCTGTGGGAAATAATAGAAAGGGCAAGTTTTGGTCCAAGGCCAGAAATAGTAAGACATTTTTCAAAAAGGGTCTTTTCTCCTTTTTTTAAAAAACCAAATAAGCGCATGCTATCTTGAGAAACGATAAAACTTATGTGGATGAGGAGCTCTTTTCCCATAGAAGGGGCGTCACTATAAAAGTGAAGGGGGGTATGGATAAAAAAACCTTGTCCTTGTACATCAAGAACCACGTGGTCTTTTTCCATCTCAACTAAAATGCCTTTTAAGTATGCATACATATGCCCAGTGTACGGTGTAAAGAATTAAAATGGAAGAGAAGCTTTTGATCTTGCACAATGGGCGTGAGTGATAGCAAGAGCAAGTGCATCGGAGGCATCAAAAGGGATGTTTTGATCTGTATTTAGCAACACAGCGATCATTTTTTGCACTTGTTCCTTAGAAGCTTTGCTAGAACCTGTAACCGCTTGCTTTGCTTTTAAAGGGGCATATTCAAAAATGGGAAGGTTTCTTTTTGCCCCCGGTAAAACCGCTGCAATTCGTGCCATTGAAAGGGTAATAGTGCTTTTTGGGTTCTTATCTACAAATTGAGTTTCTACAGCAATACAATCGGGTTGATACTTTTGAATAATACCCTCTACCTCATCAAAAATGGTTACATACTTTTGCGTTAACAACTCATTTTTAGGGGAAATTGTTCCAAAGGAAAGGAGTGTATAACTATGGTTGATATAATCAATTATACCCCAACCTGTGCACACACTTCCTGGGTCTATACCTAAAATTTTCATTGATTAAAATTATATGTAAAAACCAATTTTTTATGTAATAAAAATCTCTTCTGTTCCATACTACCCCTATGTCAGAAAATAAACCACAGAAGATCATCGTTCAATTGCCCGGAACCCCAAGGGATATGGTTGAATCTCTTCCAATGATTGATGCTTTAAAAGGGTATTTCCCGCACATAGAACTTTCTGTCCTTGTTCGACAAAATATGGAGGGATTTTTAAGAGGCAAAAATATAGATCACTGTATCGTTTTTAAAAAATGGCCCCGTTTTGCCCCATTATTAAATAATGGAGAAGATGTCATTACCTTTATTCAGAAAAATGAGTACGATGTGGGGATCACTATTCCAGAATCGTTTTCCTCAGCCTATCTTTTTTTTCAAGGGATGGTAAAACAACGGATAGGGTTTAATCGATTAGGGGGCTCTTTTTTACTTACAGACGCGGTTCCAAAAGGGCCCTATAGAGATCTATTAAAACCTTTGGGGATACATCGCCCACCATGGAAACCCTCTTTACAAAGTAGATCAAAAAAACTTCCCTATCTTCATATTGGAATAAAATGTGCCTTTGACCACTTTAATAAAGCAAAAAAATGGTTAAAGGAAATGACCCCTTTTTTATTAGGGGAAATTCCTGATCTTAATATTTCGATTCTCGGGAAGAAGGAAAATTTTAAAGAGATGGATGAGGTCATAGGGGATAAAACTCAGTCCATTAAAAAGATTTTTTTAGAATCTGATTATGCCGAGATTATTGATTTAGTTTATACGCTAGATGTCCTTGTTACAGACGATCCTCATCTATTAGCAATAGCTAAAGGTGTAGAGACATCGGTTGTTGATATCACTGGGTTAGTTGGAAACCCCCAACTTTTTCCTGAAGATTTCTTTTTTCGTATCAAAGATGCACTGTTACACCCATTAAAACAAAGGGTGATACCCCCTTATTTTTCTGAACTTATCCCTATTACATCAGGATTTTCTCCACATAATAAATCCATTGTGATCAAAAAAAGGGTAGGGGTGATTATTTTAGCAGGCGGCGTTGGAAGAAGGCTAGGTCTAGATAAACCCAAAGGGTTTTTAGAGTTAGGATCAAAAAATCTTTTCGATATTTTATTAGAAAAAACAATTGGAGCGGAAAAAATTGGGATCCTTACCTCTCCAATGACTTATAAAGAGACAGCAACCTATTGTGAAGGAAAAAATATCGATTTGTTTAATAAAAAGGTCTACCCAACAGAAGGGGGGGATGGGGTAAGCCCTGAGGGCAATGGGGCTCTTTTTGATGCTGTTGTCCATTCCCCTTATTGGGAACAATGGAAAGATTTAGATATCATTTCAGTGATTCCCATTGATAATCCCCTTGCCGATCCACTGGATGTGGAATTAATTTCTACAGAAAAGCAATTAGCTGTAGTTGGTGTGTGTAGAGATAAAAAGGAAGAGCGTATGGGGGTCCTTTGTCTTGATAAGGGGGCACTTGTCGTAAGAGAGTATTTTACTTTAGGGACAAGTGGGATGGAAGGTCTTGGCTATAGCGGAATTTTTGCGGCTACCCCTTCATTTTTCAAAAGTGTAGCCCTTGAAACACTCCCTTTTTACCGAATCAAGAAACAAAATCAAATATTTTATGAACGCCTTTTAATCGATGGATTTAAGTATGCAAAGGATTTTGAGGTGATTGAAAAGGAACGTAAAAAATGCTTTTTTCCTATCAAAGAAAAAAGAGATTTATTTACCTATTGTAATCAGATGAGTAGTGGAGGAAAAGAAGGATGAAAGTGGGATTTTTAGGAAGTGGAATTTGGGCGATGGCACTTATCAAGCTTTTAACGAAAAATAAACATGATGTTTTACTCTGGTCTTTAGAGGAGCACGTCTTAGATTCATTGGAAAAAACCGGTAGCCATCCAACGTTTAAAACCGCAGTCTTTCATCATCATTTAGAGGTGACAAGAAATATAGAAGATCTTCTTGATCAAGAGGTCATTATTGAGTGTGTTACCGCAAAAGGGGTTAGGGAGGTTTTAAAAAAACTTACCCAAAGGGGAAAGTTTAAAATCCCTTTTATCCTCTCTTCAAAAGGGATAGAGACCCATACAGGGGAAATTTTATCTGAAATTGCAGAAGAAATCTTAGGAAAAGGGGAAAAAATTGGTTACATTAGTGGTCCGACCCTAGCAGATGAAGTTCTCCTTGATCATCCCACCTGTGCAGTTGCTGGATCAAAGCATAGAGATGTTCAAAACTTAATCATAGAGCTTTTTCAAGGGGAGCATTTTCAAATTTCGGGATCTTTTGATCTTCATGGGGTAGCTCTTGGCGGGGCGATGAAAAATGTGATCGCAATTGCTGCTGGGATGGCTACTGGCCTTGGCTATGGCTTTAATACAAAAGCGATGCTTTTAACAAAAGGGCTTGAAGAATTAAAGAAAATGGCTGTCATTAAAGGGTGTCTTGAAGAAACGATGGACACATTATCAGGGATTGGGGATCTTATTGTAACAGGGGTGACCCCCCTTTCTAGAAACTACCGCTTTGGAAAATTTATTGGAGAAGGGCTTTCTGCTCAAATGGCAAAAGAGGAAATTAAAATGGTAGTGGAGGGGGAGTACACAGTAAAGGCAGCCTATGAGCTTATGATTAAGTCAAAAGTACCCCTTCCAATCACAGAAAGTGTCTATAAAGTCTTAAATGAGGGACTTTTACCCCGAACCGCTATTTTAAACATTTTGCATCATAAATCCAGTTGAAATAAACCTTTCTTTCTGCAATCTGAGAGAAAAAAGGTGTTTTTTTGAAACATGTCGATCAAAACATTTCTCTCTATGGGGAAAAGATTGTCTCAGCTCAAGCAATGGCTCATTTTGAAAAAGATCTCATAATGAAAGAGCCTTTTTTAGAAGAACTATTTATGGACAATGTAGCAGAGGGCTGCTTGAAAATTTTGGAGGAAAAAGTTTTTCCATTTAAAAAGTTTGAAAAAGTAGTCCTTTTAGTGGGGAAAGGAAATAATGGTGCCGATGCCTATACTATAGGCGCTTTACTTGCTGAACAAGGGGTGTGTGTTGAGGCGTTTGCCCTGTATAAAGATACAACTCCTCTTTCTAAAAAAAAGGAAAAACTATTTTATGACATGGGGGGAAGGGTCTATCCTGATAAAGAACTCACTCTTTGTCAAGAAGACTTGGTGATTGATGGATTATTAGGGACTGGATATAAAGGAAAAATTGAGTCTCCTCTTAAGGAAGTGATCGATAGGGTAAATGGGTTTCAAGCTTTTGTCTTTTCAATAGATATCCCTTCAGGGGTAGATGGAGATAGTGGGAGGGTCAATTCAAATGCAGTGTATGCCGATATGACCGCCTATTTAGGCACTTTAAAAAAGGGTCATTTGTTTGAAAAGGGATTGCTTTATTCAGGAGTTCTGCACTACGTTGATTTTGGCCTTGATTGCAGCCTCCTTGAAACAGATCTCTACCTTTTTAATGCCCACTGCCTTAGACAAAATCTACCAAAACGATCAAAGATTGGAAATAAGTATGATGTGGGGCAATGTATTGCTGTGTGTGGAAATACCGGAATGAGGGGAGCTGCCGAGCTTTCTTGCAAAGCTGCATATAGATCAGGCTGTGGTCTTGTAAGACATTTTTATCTTGGAGAGGGGTTTTGCTCGATGAGTGAGGTGATTTCTTTAAAAATGGATCATCAAAAATTCGATAAAGAACTTTATCGAACTAAAGCACTCCTTATCGGTCCGGGTTTAGGGAGGGAGGAAGATGCAAAAGCCCTTGTTGATAGAATTGTTCAGATTCAACATATCCCAATGGTGATTGATGGGGATGCCCTTTTTTTCCTTAAAAGTCCCCCTAAGGGAGCCATTTTAACCCCTCACAGAGGAGAACTTTTACATCTACTTGGGGTGGGTAAAGACAGTAGTGAAGAAACCTTAATTAAAAAAGCTCAAGAGTATTGCAATCTTTTCGATGTGATTGTGGTTTATAAAGGGGTACCTACAGTTATTTTTTCTCCAAACAAACCAAAACTTGTGATTGTTTCTGGCAATCCAGGGATGAGTTCAGGGGGTGTGGGGGATGTCCTTTCCGGGATTATAGGGTCCTTTTTGGCTCAAGGGGCAAGAGCAATTGATGCAGCGACTTTAGGTGTAACAGTACACGGAAAAGCTGCCGATAGTGCTGCAAATCATTTATCAGAGCCCTTTATGTGTGCTTCAGATATTATTGATCACCTTTCTTCTGTTTTTTTATCTCTTTAATCCCTCTTCTTCTAGAATTTTTTGCCATTCATGGATGACAGAAGCGGCAAGGGGAGCAGCTTCTTTACCGTGGTTACCAAAACGCAATTGGACAACGACCACTAAATCGGCATTAGAAAAGATGGTTGTATCCTCAAAAGAAATGGCAGTAAACCAGATGTTTTTTACAATCACAGCCTCTTGTTCCCTATCAAGGGTCGGTTTATAAGCAATTTCTGCAGTAGAGGTTTTTCCTCCCATATTTTTCATAACACTTTTATAGACAGCTCGTTTATAAGGATTTGTAAGCAAAGAGGAAATCACTTCAGGACGGGCTGTCCCTTTTGATGAATTGACAACTTTGTACAGACTCATCATCAATGTTTTATGGACAAGATCGGGGATTTCAAAAGATCGGACCACTTCTTTTTTAAAGGGTTGTAAGTAAGGGATTTTTGTTGCCTCCTCCCCTTGAGGAAAGAGGGGGAAAAAGATGCCAATATTTTCATATTGTTTTTCGTAGTGAGAGGGTTTAGTAAAAAGAAGTTTTACTGGATCTTTTTCACTTTCTATATTGGCGATGGCTTTGACAATTTGAGGTTTAAGGACCTTGCCATTATTTACAATTGCCGAAAGGGCGACAGCGGTTTGTAAAGGGGTGACAATTAGGGAGTGCTGGCCAATAGCAAAGGAGTACAGGGAGGTTTTATTGGTTAAGATATCTGTAGGGATAGAACCACACGATTCATAAGGGAGTTCAATCCCTGTTTTAGAGCCAAAGCCTAGAGTTTTAGCTGTTGCAATAAGGTGGTTGGGGTCTTTAATGACATTGGAAGCAAGAAGAGCGTAATAGAGGTTAGAAGATTTTTCCATCGCTTCAGAAAAGTTGACCTTTCCGATGTTTTGATGCCCTCTTGGAAGGCGTCCCCCTTTGTACATTCTTGTAATGGGGTTGTAGTTAAGATCGTAGCCTAAAACAGAGTTTTTAGTAAGTTTTGCTGAATAGGGGGGGGAGTTATCGATAATAGTCATTGGATTTAATGGGAAGGAGGGGTTTTGTAAGGAGGCGTAGTATTCCATTAATGCTTGATAGCCAACAAAAACCTTAAAACTAGAGCCTAAGGGGGTGTTTTCAGCAAAGGCATGAGACTTTGAAAATCCAAACCCTTTACCTGGATAAAAGGATCGAGCTAAATCTTTTTCTGTAAGGGTATTTCCAGATTTAAAGGGAAAATAGTATTTTCCATATAAGGGTCTATGAAGTTCGTCAAAAGAGCGCATCGTTTTTATGTAGGGAATGATCTGTGATTCAGATAGAAGTTTTAAATGATCACGGAGTTTAATGTAGGAGGGGTTTTTATTTTCTAAACCTTTTTCAATAAGGGCTTGAAAATAGGGGATTCTTAGGTCTTTTGGATGGATGGGAGCTCCAACAGTTAAATAGGCCGAAATAAATTCCCATTTATTGATCTCAAAGAATTGATGATACAAGGTTTTTTCAATCTCTTCTAAATAGGTGATGTAGGGTTTTGCAGGGGTTTTATTTTTCTGTTCCTCAAGACGTTTACTTGCCAAAAATTCTTTGAAATAGGTGCTTTTCCACTCTTTAAATTCGGTGGTATGGAAAATTTTTTTTGTGATGTGAGAAACCTCCTTTTCAACAGAAATTTTTGCATTTCCAAATTCTTTATAGGTAGAAAGGGATTCATCCCCAGTTTCTGCAAGGAGAGTGTCATCAAAAAGGTGGTTAGGGCAAAATAGGCGTAAGATATCAAGAAAAAGAATTTTATCATCATTTTTTTTAATAAGAGAAAAATAGGGATCGATTTCCCTATGAATTTCCCCTAAAAGGGAGGTGTTTGCCTCAATTGTAGAAAGGACTTCATCTCTTTTTTCTTTACCTGTTCGATGAAAGGTGGGGGTGTGGGACAAAGGATGTGAGTAAAGAGCATCGATTAAAGAGTGGATAGAGCTTTGTTTAGAAAGGGAAAGTAGGGTTTCGATACAATTTTGAATAAAGTTTGCCCCATGAATGGTTTTAACCTTTTCTAGGGCTTTTTTTACCCCTGAATTTTTTGATACAATGGAAGAGACAAAAAAGTTGAAGTCCACTTCTTGAGTTTCTTGGACCCATGTATCTGTGTTGATATTATAGGTTTCTTTGAAAAGAGATTTTTCCCCATCAAAGATTTTTGCAATGTGAGAAGGGGTTTCAAGCCATTGAAGAGCATTGTCCTTATTTTCTGAAGAAAAGTCATTGGGGTCAAAGGTGGGATAGGAAGCCATGGCTACAATTTCACCAGTAGAAGGGATCATAGCAACAATAGAGCCTCCTTTTATCCAAGGGGGGGGGATTTGGTGGTGATCTTTTCCTGCTCGATGAAAATCATCACTTCGAATTTTTTCACTATCGGCAAGGAGCTTTTCGCAGTGATCTTGGAGTTTTGAGGAGATAGTAAGGAGAATTCTTCGTCCTGGGGTTTCTTCATAGGATTCAGGAAGTGAGCACCTCTTATTTCCTTTGTGATCGACAAGGAAAAAATCTTTCCCAATAGAGCCTTTAAGTTCATTATCAAAGATTTTTTCTATGCCACTTTTTCCAACATAGGAGTGAAGGGTATAGGATTTTTCAGTGAGGGCTTTTAGGGCTTGTTTACACTCTTTTATTGAATGGTACCCTTTTGGAAGGGGGGTAATTTGATCATTACTTTGATCGTCAAGGTACTGCTTTAGAGTCTGCATAGAGTTTTTTATCTTTAGATGCTCTTTTTCATCAATAGCTCCCATATACCCAAGAAGGTGGGAGGCTACTTTTCCTTGAGGATAGGTTCTTTTTTTGCATATTCTCATGTGGAGACCTGGAAATGTTGATTCTTTTTGTTTGAGTTGATAAAAAAGCTCTTCGGAGATCTCCTTTGCTAAATCAAAGGGGGTGCTAGGAAATAAAGAAGCTTTGCTATAAATAAGGTCTTCAATTGCTTGAGCCTCTTTATCACAAAATTTTTCTACGTAGGCGCTGAGTTTAGTGATGGCTTCTTTTCGAGGGAAGGAGATTTTTTTTTGTCCATTTTCATAAGAATAGGTCCTTTGTGGGAGGCTCTTGATTGGATCATATAGAATAGAGAGGGTGTAGGAGATCGTATTGATGGCAAGGGGGGTATTGAACCTGTCTCGGATGGTCCCTCTATTGGGGGTTTTGATGATCGATCTTAAAGCGGGTTTTGCAGCTAGGGAAAGATGATACTCATGTTTAAGGATAGAAAGATAGAAAATGCGTCCTGTAAATAGGATAAAAATCCCTCCTATAAGAAAGAGGATGCGTTGGATATGATAGGATATTTCTCTCATAAGGATCACTATAACAATTCAAAAACTTTTTGACTTGGTTTTTTTATCCCATTTTTTTTAAAGACAGGATGTATAAATTTTTTTAAAAAAAGGATATTTCTCCCTTTTTTTTCTTTAAACCATTCATAATTAAGAAGTTTAGGCTCTCATATAAAAACCGGAAGAGTGGGATTTCAAACATCGTATGAAGCGCTTTTAAAAATATTATTTATGATTTAGTTAATCCTTTAATAAACTATAATAGTTCATATACAAGAGGTTTTATTATGGGAAATTTAGAAGTAATGGGGGCAAAGCCACCCTTTCAGCGACAAGCAACTGAAAAGGGAAAAAAGGGGGCTGATTTCACATTTTTAGTTGGCGCGACTCTAACTGTTGTGCCAGCCATAGCCGCTGTTTTTCTTTCATTTGGTTTTGAAACAGCACTTATTGCGATAGTTCTTGGTGGATTTTTAGGGGCTTTTGCAATAAAAAAAATGGTAGTGCCTATTGTGGGTAAAGAGAACTATCAAATCATCCCAGTTGGACAACATTCCTATACAATTTCAGGAATTCCACAAAAAATTCATGATTTTTTTAATTTGTTTCTAACAACGATCGATGGAAATGAGCCGATTTATACATTTGGTTCTCTTGAATATGATATAAAAAATGAAAAAATTTTGAGATACTATGGTAAAAACGCCACCTTTGATATAGAAAATAATGAAACCTTACTAGGTTCAATGAAGGAAGTGGCCCCTCTTTTTTTTCACTATTTTTCTCAAACAGTATTAAAAAAGCGTATAGGTAAGGGAGATAACTGTGCAATTATTCATTTTACTATAGTCCCCTTTCGAACAAATTTAACTATAGTTCACCAAGATGGGGTTTCTTCAAGAGATTTACGTCAGATGATCAATAATCAAGGGGATGAAAGAAACAGCAGATGGGAAAAAGGGAAAGATAGGGCTCTTTTAATGGATGATGCCTTACTTTTTGTATACAAAAAACCTAGCAATCCTCAATTACCGATTATTCCTACGCTCTGTGTCGAATTTCCAAAAGGGTCTACCCTTTCTGATGAAACAAAGGCATTTAGGGAAAATTTTGAAACCAATGGAGACTACCCTCTAAAACTTATAGAAAATAATACGGATTTATTCAAGTTGCCGGAAATAGATGAAAATATGGCGTGGGTCTTTCGTAATAATAAGACTATTCATGCAACTCCGCATAAAAATGTTGTTGAACATTTTTATGGGGAAAGGGTGGCAGAAAGATTGCTCGATCCAGCCTCTTTTGAGCTTTCTGAAGACTATATATCGACCCCATTTCTTAGAGTTTCTGTCTCAACATATCGTAAAACAAAATAAAATGACGTTGACTCTAACACCTAAAAAACAATCTATAAGCTGCAAAAACATTTATTTAAATGCCCTGTTTTTGCAAATATCCCTCTAAATAAAAAAAGGCTTGCAACCAATCCACTGTTTTGTGTAGAATGTTCTACATTATTTGCGCCCGTAGTTCAATGGTAGAACAATAGCCTTCCAAGCTATGAGTGTCAGTTCGATTCTGATCGGGCGCTATCTTCCCTCATGGGTAGGGAGATTTTTTGTAGCATCTTTTAAAGATGTAGAACCGTAGAAACACACAAGTGAGGTATTTTTGTCAGCGTTAAAAGAAAGAACAGTCAATGTTTCCATAAAAGATTTATTAGATGCAGGGGTCCATTTTGGCCATCAGACCTACCGTTGGAATCCAAAAATGAAGCGATTCATTTACGAAGAGAGAAATGGGATTCATATTATTGATCTTTCAAAAACAATGTATCACTTAAAAAAAGCTTGTGATGTGATTTCTAAGGAAGTGGCTAGGGGTAAAAGTGTTTTGTTTGTTGGAACAAAAAAACAAGCAAAGTTAGTTGTTGAAGATTGTGCAGAAGAGTGCGGGGAGTTCTACGTAGCTGAAAGATGGCTAGGGGGAATGCTTACAAATCTTGCCACCATTCGTGAGTCTATAAAAAAATTAGAGCGCATCGAAAAGACTCTTGCTTTAGGAGCTGAAGGGCTGACTAAAAAAGAGGTCTCTCTTCTTATGAAAAAGCAAGTTAAATTAGACAAGAACCTTTGTGGAATTAGAGCAATGAGAAAAGTCCCTGGCGTTTTAGTGGTTGTCGATCCCATTACTGAGCACTTAGCTGTAGCTGAGGCAAAAAAATTGGGAATCCCAATTCTTGCTATTGTCGATACAAACGGAGACCCAGATTCTGTAGATTATGTTATTCCTGCCAATGACGATGCTTTAAAAAGCAATAAAGTCATTCTAAAAGCGTTGCAAGAGGCTATTGTTCAAGCTAAAGAGGAAAATGGTCTTCCTATGAAAGGGGGAGAGGATGAAGAAAAACATTTTGTTTCTAAGAAATCTCACCATAGAGAAGACATTTCAAAATCTGCAAAAACTGCGGCAATATTAGAAGAAAAGGGAGTGTAAACAATGGCTATAGTCACAGCAGAAATGATTAAAAATATTAGAGAGAGAACCGGTGTCGGTTTGATCAAATGTAAAAATGCCCTTGAAGAAAGTGGCGGGGATGTTGAGCTTGCTATTTCAATTTTACGAAAGGCAGGGATTGCATCAGCGGTAAAAAAAGAGTCTAGAGAAGCTAAAGAAGGGGCTATTGATTTTTCCGAGACAGCCCATGCAATTGGCTTTGTACAGATGAATGCTGAAACAGACTTTGTGGTAAATAATGAAAAATTTAGAAGCTTTTTACATGATTTAGCTAAAGAAATGGCAGCAGGGGGGGCATCCAATGTCCATGAGCTTGTTGAAAAAGTCTATTCTAAAGAGGGTGATAAGACAATTGATGAGAAGAGAAAAGAGTTAGTCTCTGTTCTTGGAGAAAATATTGTCATCTCTAAAGCCTTTTCATTAAAAAAACATAGCAATGTTTCCTATGGAATCTACTCTCACATGAATGGAAAGATTTTTTGTTTAGTAGAAATTGAGGGAAGCGCTTCTCAAACCGATTTAGCTAAAGAAATTGCGATGCATGTAGCTGCTGAAGCTCCAGACTATTTATCTCACGATCAAGTCCCTGCAGATATCAAAGCGGCAGAAGAAGAGATTGCAAAATCTCTAGTCCCTAAAGGTAAGCCTGCTGAAATTGTTGAGAAAATTGTCAGTGGAAAAATGCAAGCATTTTATAACGATGTCTGCTTAGTCAATCAGAAGTATATTAAAGATCCTTCAATGTCAGTAGAAGATCTTGTAAAAGCAAAAGGTAAAGAGAAGGGAGAACATCTCAAGCTCAAAGGGTTCTACAGACTTCAAATCGGTATGTAGAAATTTTTTTTCAGCGTCATTTCTTTGGCGCTGAAAGCATTTAGTATAGGGTGGGTTGAATATGTCAAAAAAAGTGTCCTATAACAGAGTTATTTTAAAATTATCTGGTGAAGTCTTAGCCGGTAAATACCCCTATGGAATCGATTATGCCGTTGCAGAAACAATTGCCGATACAATCATTTCCATTCAGGATTTGGGTGTTGAAGTCGGAATTGTTATTGGCGGTGGAAACATTTTTCGCGGCTCGACAGCAAAAAATCTAGGTTTTGAAAGGACCCCTGCCGATACAATCGGCATTTTAGCTACGTGTATCAATGGACTTGCGCTTCATCAAGTCCTTCTTTCAAAGAAAAGGAAGGCTCGAGTGATGAGTTCGAGAAATTTTGATGGGATCATTGAGCCCTTCAATTGGATGCAGGCAAATTTATACATGTTGGATAAGGTGGCTTTAATTTTTGTTGGGGGAACTGGAAACCCTTATTTTACTACCGATTCAGCTGCCGCTCTCCGTGCTTGTGAGGTGGGTGCAGATGTCTTAATCAAAGCGACTAAATTTGGCGGGGTTTTTGATAAAGATCCAGCCCTTCATCAAGATGCCACTGTTTTAAAAAATCTTACCTTTTCAAAGGCTTTAGAAATGCATTTAAATTTTATGGACGCAAGTGCTATCGCTTTATGTAGGGACAATTTGATTCCAATTCAAGTTTGTGATATTTTTGATAAAAACACTCTGCTGGAAATCATCAAAACCGGTCAAGGTGGCTCATTAATAACCAAAGGATAGAAAATGAATATAGATAAAGAAACTGAGCAGTTAATGAAAAAGGCTGTTGAGCATCTTTCTGATGATTATAAAACACTTCGTACAAATAGGGTAAATGGCTCTCTTTTAGATTCATTAAAGGTTTCTGTCTATGGATCAGATGTCTTATTAAAAACGGTGGCTACAGTCCTTGTCCAAGAAAGAAACTTAATAATTACCCCTTTTGATCCAAGTATCACTGGAGAGATTGTCAAGGCTATTAATACTTCTCAGCTCAACCTAAATGCCATCAATGATGGTAAATCTGTAAGGGTTCCTGTTCCCCCACTTAACGAAGAACTTAGAAAAGATATTGCTCGCCAAGCAAAACAAAAGCTTGAACAAGCTAAAATTGCTGTCAGAGAAATCAGAAGAAAAGCTAAAGATCATGCTAAAAAGAAAAAAACAGATGGGGAAATCACTGAAGATGATATTAAAAGTCTTGATAAAAAGCTTCAGACCCTCACTGATGATATGTGTGCAAAATTAGATCAGATGTTTTCTGCTAAAGAAAAAGAAATCATGACAATTTAATAGAAGGGGTTTTAGCAAAATTTTCTGAAAAAGATATTGTGGTAAATGAGCTGATTTACTATAATTATTCGCAAATCTGGCCCCATCGTCTAGCCCGGCCTAGGACACCAGGTTTTCATCCTGGCAACAGGGGTTCGAATCCCCTTGGGGTCAAATGGGGCTTTAGCTCAGTTGGTTAGAGCATCTCCCTTTTAAGGAGAGGGTCGTAAGTTCGAGTCTTACAAGCCTCATTAAGCCAGATTAAAAAACTCGTAGTGAAAACTACGGGTTTTTTTTATCCCCAAATTCTTTTTCCAGGCAGTAGTCGATGGCTTTAAGAATAAGCCGTTCCATTTCTTTAGTTGTTGTGACCTCATGAAGAATATTCTCTTCAAAAATCGCAGCCACCTTTGCTAAAAAATCTTCTTCAGTGCTTTTTTTTTCCATGCAACACACTCCTTTAAAGGTACTGTGATTATAGCATCTTTAGGCAAAATGTTCTCATCTACTTAAGGGTGAATCAATCAATTAGTTTTAAAAACAGCGAGCTGTTCTTTAATAAGGGAAAGTAAGCAGAGGGCTGTAAAAAATCCTAATGGAAAGATCAAAAAGGCGGTGTTAAACCCTTCTGTGGAAAAAGAGGTCACCCCATCTATTGTTAAAGAAAACCTATCCATAATTGTTCCTACAAGGGGGCCAAAAAACATCGGAAGTCCCATTATAATGACAGCTCCAACACTTGTAGATGTTCCCACTAACTCTTTGTCTGCATGAGCTGTAATAAGTGGGTAGCCAAGAACTTGCGAGCTTGTGAAAACCCCTAATAGAAGAAATAAAGTGATAAGAGAGAAAAGATTCATAGACTCTGTATACAAAATGACTAAAAAGATAAGGGTTGAAAAAAGGCTCCCGATAGCCATCCATTGTTTTTTACTTGAAATATTCCCAAGATACCCAAAAAGAGGGGAGCCCAAAATTGTCCCCACACAAATCATTGAAATAACAAATGAACTTTGGGTAAGAGAAATGTGATGAACTTGGGTTAAAAATAAAGAACCATAGACAGCGCCAATAATCATTAAGGGCATATTCATAAGAGAGATATAAAGGCCACAAGCAATATTTTGTTGGTTTAAAAAACTCTTTTTTAATCCTTGAAGAAGGGGAAAAGAGGGAGATGAATTGCTATTTACAGCCTGATTGTCATGGACAAAGAGGGCAACAAGAAAAAGGACGAAAATACCAATAAAGCCATCAACAAATAGGGCACTTCTCCATGATAACGCTTGGGCAAGGGCAGAAAATGGGGATTGAGCGATAAAGCCTCCAAACATACCAATAGTAATTACACACCCAACGATTAAAGACTGCTTTGAAGGGCTAAACCAACGTGCAATAAGGATAATGCAACTTAAAAAACAAAAGGCATTTCCAATTCCAGAGATAAAATGGGCAAAGCACGCACATCCAAAATTTGGGGCTACTGCAAAGCCAAAAGTGCCAAGAATACAAAGGATCATTGCCACAAGGATCACTTTTCGTGTCGATACCTTATCAAGGATGATCCCTGCAGGGATTAAAAAAAAGACATCGGCTAAAAGATAGGTAGAACCTAAAAGACCCACTTGAGCAGCATTTAAATTTAAGTCTTCCATCAACATGGGAGCGATCGCATTTAACATGTGAAGCTGCATAAGTTCATAGGCAAAAAATAGGGCTGCAGTAAAGCATACAATGTACGGGGCTAGTTTTGGAAATGTTTTTATAATTGCGTTCATCGATCTCTCCTTAATGTTGTTCTACCATCTCACCCCTTCTCATTAAAGGGATGCTTTCTTTAAAGCATTTCATACATTTTGATATATAAGACTCATTACCTCCAATTTGAACTTGGTTCCCTTCAGTAATCGCTTCTCCTTGTGCATTTGTCCTTAAATTCATGGTGGCCTTTTTCCCACAGCTGCAAATGGTTTTAATTTCAATCAGCTCTTCAGCATACCCTAAAAGATATTTACTTCCTTCAAATAACTCCCCAAGAAAATCTGTCCTTAGACCATAACAAAGAACCGGGATATTTAGCTCTGTAGCAATATCTGTTAATTCTATCACTTGGGACTTTGTTAAAAATTGACATTCATCAATGAGTATACAGCGCAAAGCATCAAGCTGTTTCTTTTTCTCTTCAACAAAAGGGAAAAATTGAAATTCTTTATCAAAAGAAACCGCCTCTTTAACAAGGCCCAATCTTGAATAAATCACTGAAGCCCCCCCCCTATCATCGATGTTTGCCGTAAATAATAGGGTTTGCATTCCCCTTTCTAAATAATTGTAACTGGATTGAAGAAGGGTTGTGCTTTTCCCAGCATTCATAGCAGAGTAGTAAAAGTATAATTTCGCCATTTTTTTTCCTAAAGATAAACAACGATATCATAAAGAAAAGGAAGGTCATTTGCAAGGAAAAGAGAAAAAATGGGTAGCTACTTCAAGATCATAAGGGGTGGTGATTTTTAGATTCTTTTCACTTCCAAAGACATAATCGACGGGAAACCCTAACTCTAAAAGAAGGGAGCAATCGTCAGTTGCCTCTTTTGTATTTATTTCATGTCCCTTTTGTAGAAGAGGTATTGAAAAGCTTTGTGGCGTTTGACCACGAAAAAATTGCTTTCTATCTGGAATGTCCTTGATCAACCCATCTTTATGAATATTAATGGTGTCGGTACATGGGATACAGGTATTTACAGCCACAGATCCTAAAGAAAGTTTGTTAATATGGTCTTGTAAAAGTTGCAGAGTTAAAAAAGGGCGAACCCCTTCACAAATGATCACAAAATCTCCCTTGAGATTAAAAAGACCAAGACGTACTGACTCTTGACGACAGTTTCCCCCCTCAACAAACACACAGGATGGATGAGGGTCAAAATAGGGGAGATGTTTTTTTTGACCCACAATACGTATTTCAGAAAACAATTGTGATTCAATTAGGATATCTAGTGGATGCCTATAGAGTTTTTTTTCACCAAGGAAGTGAAACTGTTTTGGAAGGGAAGAACCAAAACGGCTTCCATCGCCCGCACAAAGTAAAATAGCAGCTATGTTCATAGAATAAAAGATATCAGATCAAAAGCTTTAAATCTTCAGATTTTTCCTTAAAAAGGGCTGCTCTTTTTTCCTCAATAGAAAAACTGTGATGTGGAGAGAACGCTTCTAAGTGGGCCCTTCTAACGGGGAAAAAGAGATCAAAATAATAGGTGTTTGTTTTTGATTCGATCCATCCGAGGCAAATAGCTAAATCAATTGAACTTGCAATATCAAGAGCCTCATGAAATTCAAGACTCTTGCAAAAAAGAATCTGTCCATAGTGTTTTGATATAGTGTTTAAAAGCTCTTTTGGGGGATTTTTTTTAAGGGCCTCATGTGCAGAAATTTCACTTTCAACAAGGGTTTTAGCAATGCTTTGAACATGTGAGCAAATATGCTTTTCACTGACCCCTAAACAGTATTTATTTGTAGTGATGATTAAATTATGTAGGGCTTTTTTTTCTGCATTTAAGCCATGTATAAGGGTATGATCACTTTCTTCTATGGTCTTATCTAATAGATTGATTGCCGGCAGATGAAGGATCGCTTCTTTTGATAAGCCAGTTCCAAGTGTTGAAGACGATGAGGTTAAAAATCCAAATTTTTCTGAAAATGCAAAGGGGACCCTTTCTTCCATTTTTTCATTTAGGAAATGTAAAAAGGAGAGCATTTCTTCACTGCAATGTTTTTGATCATGAATAAAGAAGGTAAGGTGATCTTCTAAAAAGATAATGGCTACCACCTTGCTATTTGGATCTATAAAAATCCCCCCTTCAGGGTGCAAAACCTCTTGGTGCGATATAAAAAGGTGTTCAAAAAAAAGCTGAGAGGAACCTTGCTCTAATTCACTGCTTTTAAAATACAGCCCCTCAGGAAAAAGTGAAAAAAGGAGATGTTTAAGTTTTTCTCCTACAAGTTTAGCATCATTTTTAGAAATTCTTTCTGAAAATGGAAATCCGGCAACATTTCTCCTTAAAACATACCTGTTTAAGGGGTAAATAGGGGATGCACTATTGATCCACGGGGTAAATCTTTCTAGAACCTCTTTAAAAGAGAGAGGGAATGTATCAGGTGCGTGCATTTGGATTCTCCAGATGAATTTTAATTTGATCACGAATGTCTGCGGCCTCTTCAAAATGCTCAGATCGAATGGCTTCATTTAATGCCGTGTGCAACGTTTCAATCGTTTTGGAAAATTCTTGATGGGAGTTTGTTTTTGGAATAGTGCCAAAGTGAAAGGGAGAATCTGCAGATAAGGCAAGTCTTGTTGGGATAATTCCTTGATTTTGAATTTCTTCTGAAAGAGTGTCTTTAAACGTTTCAGCGCAGCAATCACAACCTAGTGTTAAAGTGATCATAAACTCTTCATGGGTTGTTGCACATACGGGACATTTTAATGCTATGTGCTTAAAAATAGGGAGGTTTAGACCTTCATCAGTTGTTGACTCGTAGAGCTTATCTTTCAATAAAGGGCAACTTTTGCACATTTTTGAGCAGCGTACTTTTCCCTCTTTCATCTCTTTATAATGAACCTCAGCTTTTCTTATGCACTTATTGCATTCCATAGGTTTATCACTCATGGGCACCCTCCACATTTGCAGATACTAGTTATTAAGATGTTTTTTGCAAGAAAAACACTTTATATTTGCAATAATTAAAAAAATATTAATTATTACGTTTAACAATAATGAAGGAATTTTTTTATGAAAATAAAAGCAAAGAAGACGGTTTTTTATACTTTAGGATTAGGGGCTCTTTTTTTTGGAGCAACGCAACTTTATCCAAGTCAAAATGGAAATGTGCAAAACAATACTGCAGTAGAAGAGCCTTCTATGTCAGGATCTTCTTCTCAGAAAAAGGATCCGTCTATGACCCATATTTCGAAAAGAAAACAGGCAATTCGTTCTTTAAGTCCAAAAAATAAGGCGGTATTTCATACACTAAGTCAAAAGGATCAGCAGGTAGTTGTCGATTCTTATGTCAATGGGGATGGGGCACAAAGTGGATTGAATAAGGTTTTAAGTGAGGATGCAAACAAGTACAATTCAAAGGGTGAAATGATATCTCCTGCAGAAAATAAAGATTCACCTGCAAATAGATCGTTGAAACGAAATATGTAGAGGTCTATGAAGCGTCTTTACCTCCTTTGCCT